>Ga0315912_10000133_pt1 | contig 173663 bp, 144 predicted proteins | sample VfabasoilMG_FD_204469 | JGI IMG/M metagenome (GOLD analysis project Ga0315912, IMG submission 204469) | Garden soil microbial communities collected in Santa Monica, California, United States - V. faba soil | ecosystem: Environmental > Terrestrial > Soil > Garden | place: USA: California...
TGGCAGAAATAGTTTGGGTAGTAGCTCCTCCCGGATTCCAAACGTAAGAACTGAATCCGATGCCTGCATCCAGTACCACGCTTGAGCCTTGACAGAAAGTAGTTGCACCGCCGGCAGTAACTGTTACTGAAGGCAACGGATGTACGGTAACATATATGCCTGTTGAAGTATTTGAGCAACTGTTCCCATCCGTAACCGTCACAGAATAATTCCCGGAGCTGGTTGCGGAAATAGTTTGGGTGGTAGCTCCGCCCGGATTCCAAACGTACGAGCTGAATCCACTGCCCGCATCCAGGGATACATTTCCTCCCTGGCAGAAAGTAGTTGCACTACCGGCGGTAACTGTTACCGAAGGCAATGAATGTACCGTAACATTTATACCTGAAGAAGTATTTGAACAACTATTTCCATCCGTAACAGTCACAGAATAATTTCCGGAACTGCCTGCAGCGATAGTTTGAGTTGTTTCACCTCCCGGACTCCAGAGATAGGCACTGAACCCGTTGCCTGCATCCAGTGTCACATTTGTGCCCTGGCAGAAGGTGGTGGATCCCGAAGGTGTAACGGTTGCACTGGGTAGCGGATTGACAGTTACCGTAACAGTATTGGAATTAGCAGGTGAACCTGTTGCACAGGAAAGTGAGGAGGTCATCCGGCAGTAAATCTCGTCTGCATCATTCAGTGATGAGTTTGTATAAGCAGGATTGTCTGTTCCGGCAGTTGCTCCATTGAGAAACCACTGGTAGGAAGGGATTCCTCCGTTGGCAGGTGTGGCGGTGAATGTTATGGAAGCACCAGCGCAAAGGGTATTAGAAGACGGATTGGAAATACTTACACTGGCAAGAAATGCTGAACTCACAGTTACTGCAATGCTCTGTGCAGTACCTGTGCAGCCTGCAACATTGGTTTCAGTCACCGAAACGCTTCCGCTGGTTATCCCGAATGTTATCGTGATGGAATTTGTATTCTGTCCCGCGGTAATAGTTGCACCAGCCGGAACGGTCCAGGCATATGTGGAACCGGATGTGCTGACAACAGAATAGTTCACTCCGGCCTGGTTATTACAAGCGGAATTCAATCCCATAACAGAAGAAGTGTTCGGTAAAGTATTTACAAATACATCTGTACCCGTTGAAGTATTTGAACAGCTGTTACCGTCGGTAACTGTCACGGAGTAATTTCCGGAGCTGGTTGCGGAAATGGTCTGAGTAGTAGCTCCGCCCGGATTCCAGACGTACAAGCTGAACCCGCTGCCGCCATCAAGCACTACATTTCCTCCCTGGCAGAATGTGGTTGAACTGCCTGCAGTAACTGTTACAGAAGGCAGGGGATGTACGGTAACGGGGGTGCCTGCTGAAGTATTCGAGCAGCTATTGTCATCCGTGACAGTAACGGAGTAATTCCCGGCACTGCCTGCAACGATGGTTTGTGTTGTTTCTCCACCCGGGCTCCAGAGATACGAGCTGAATCCGGTTCCTGCATCCAGGACCACGCTCGCGCCCTGGCAGATAGAGGTTGAGCCGGCGGGCGTGATTGTTACACCGGGCAGTGGATTGACTGTTACCGTAACGGTGTTGGAATTAACCGGTGAACCGGTTGCGCAGGAAAGCGAAGAAGTCATCCGGCAGTAAACCTGATCTGAATTATTCGGAGATGGATGGGTGTAAATGGGGTTATCTGCTCCAACAGGCGCTCCATTAAAGTACCACTGATAGGAGGGAGTACCTCCGTTTGCCGGTGTAGCGGTAAACGTTGCTGCAGCGCCTGCGCAGACCGTAGTGGAAGGTAAACCGGCAATGTTTACTCCTGCAACGGCAGATGAACTGACTGTCACTTGTAAATTTTGCGAGGACGCTGTGCAACCTGCAACATTGGTTTCAGTCACCGAAACGGTTCCGCTCGTTACCCCGAATGTAACCGTCACGGAATTTGAGCTTTGTCCTGCACTGATGCTGGCGCCGGCCGGAACAGTCCATGTGTAAGTGGAACCCACCGTGCTGGTTACAGAATAACTCACCCCTGCCTGGTTATAACAAACTGAATTCAGGCCCGAAATGGAAGATGTGTTCGGTAAAGCGTTTACAAAAACATCAACACCGGCTGAAGTATTTACACAATTATTGATATCTGTTATGGTTACGGAATAATTTCCGGAACTGCCTGCAGCAATGGTTTGAGTTGTTTCACCTCCCGGATTCCAGACGTATGAGATGAATCCGCTGCCGGCATCCAGGGTTACATTTTCTCCCTGGCAGATGGTAGTGGATCCCGAAGGTGCAATGGTTACACTGGGTAGTGGATTGACGGTTAATGTAACCGTGTTGGAATTAACCGGTGAACCTGTTACACAAGAAAGCGAGGAGGTCATCCTGCAGTAAATCTCGTCTGCATCATTCAGGGACGAATTTGTATAAACCGGATTGTCGGTACCTACAGTTCCTCCGTTAAGGAACCATTGGTAGGAGGGAGTTCCTCCATTGGAAGGTGTTGCGGTAAGAGTTACGGAAGCACCGGCGCAAAGAGTATTGGAAGGCGAGCTGGCAATGCTAATACCTGCAATTCCTGCAGGATTGAGCGTAACCGGTAAATTGATTGCAGTACCGGTACAGCCTGCAGCATTGGTTTCAGTTACCGAAACAGTTCCGCTGGATATTCCGAATGTAACTGTAATGGAATTTGTATTTTGTCCTGCAGTGATGCTGGCACCTACCGGGACAGTCCAGGTGTATGTAGAACCCACGGTGCTGGTTACGGAATAACTCACCCCGGCCTGATTATGACAAGCTGAATTCAGGCCTGTAATAGAAGAGGTAGTTGGTAACGCATTTACAGAAATATTCACCCCGGCAGAAGTATTCGAACAGTTGTTACCATCGGTAACGGTAACAGAATAATTCCCGGCGCTATTTGCAGCAATGGTTTGAGTAGTAGCTCCGCCCGGACTCCAAACATAAGAGCTGAATCCACTGCCCGCATCCAGGGATACATTTCCTCCCTGGCAGAAAGTAGTTGCACTACCGACGGTAACTGTTACCGAAGGCAATGAATGTACCGTAACGTTTATTCCCGTTGAAGTATTAGAGCAGTTGTTGCCATCCGTAACCGTTACGGAATAATTTCCCGAGCTGGTTGCGGAAATAGTTTGAGTGGTAGCGCCGCCCGGGTTCCAAACGTAGGAGCTGAACCCACTGCCAGCATCAAGGTTTACGCTTCCACCCTGACAGAAGGAAGTTGCACCGCCGGCGGTAACTGTTACCGAAGGCAGTGGATGTATCGTAACATTTATTCCCGAAGAAGTATTAGAGCAACTGTTGCCATTTGTAACTGTTACGGAATAATTTCCCGAACTGGTTGCGGAAATGGTTTGGGTAGTAGCTCCGCCTGGGTTCCAAACGTAGGAGCTGAACCCACTGCCAGCATCCAGACTGACACTTCCTCCTTGGCAGAAAGTAGTTGCACCACCAGCGGTAACTGTTATCGAAGGCAATGAATGTACTGTAACATTTATTCCCGTCGAAGTATTCGAACAACTATTTCCATCCGTGACAGTCACGGAATAATTCCCGGAACTGCCTGTAGCCATGGTTTGAGTAGTAGCTCCACCCGGACTCCAAACATAGGAGCTGAATCCGATGCCTGCATCCAGTACCACGCTTGAGCCCTGGCAGAAAGTAGTTGCACCACCGGCGGTAACAGTTACCGAAGGCAACGGATGCACAGTAACATTTATACCGATTGAAGTATTTGAACAGTTGTTGCCATCTGTTACTGTTACAGAATAATTTCCAGAACTGGTTGCGGAAATAGTTTGAGTAGTAACTCCCCCCGGGTTCCACACATAAGAGCTGAACCCGCTGCCTGCATCAAGGTTTACGCTTCCACCCTGACAGAAGGAAGTTGAACCACCGACGGTAACTGTTGCCGAAGGCAACGGATGTACCGTAACGTTTATTCCCGTTGAAGTATTTGAGCAGTTGTTAGCATCCGTGACAGTTACGGAATAATTTCCGGAACCGGTTGCAGAAATAGTTTGAGTGGTAGCTCCGCCCGGATTCCAAACATAAGAGCTGAACCCACTGCCGGCATCCAGTGCCACACTTGAACCTAGACAGAAAGAAGTTGCACCACCGGCAGTAACTGTTACTGAAGGCAATGGATGCACGGTAACATTTATACCGGTTGAAGTGTTAGAGCAGTTGTTACCATCCGTAACAGTCACAGAATAATTCCCGGAGCTGGTTGCGGAAATAGTTTGAGTGGTAACACTACCCGGATTCCAAACGTAGGAACTGAATCCGTTACCTGCATCCAGTGTCACACTTGAGCCCTGACAGAATGTGGTTGAGCTGCTCGCAGTGACTGTTGCTGAAGGCAACGAATGTACCGTAACATTTATTCCCGTTGAAGTATTTGAACAGCTGTTGCCATCTGTAACTGTTACGGAATAATTTCCGGAGCTGGTGGCAGAAATAGTTTGAGTAGTAGCTCCACCCGGGTTCCAAACGTAGGAACTGAATCCGCTACCTGCATCCAGGGATACATTTCCTCCCTGACAGAAAGTAGTTGTACCACCGGCGGTAACTGTTACCGAAGGTAACGGATGTACCGTAACATTTATGCCGGAAGAAGTATTTGAGCAGCTGTTACCATTTGTAACCGTTACAGAATAATTCCCGGAGCTGGTTGCAGAAATAGTTTGAGTGGTAACTCCGCCCGGACTCCAAACATACGAGCTGAACCCGCTGCCGGCATCCAGAGTTACATTTGCTCCCTGGCAGAAGGTAGTGGACCCCGAAGGTGTAACGGTTACGCTGGGGAGTGGATTGACAGTTACCGTAACAGTGTTGGAATTAGCGGGCGAACCTGTTGCACAGGAAAGAGAGGAGGTCATCCGGCAGTAAATCCGATCTGCATTATTCAAAGATGAGTTTGTATAAACAGGATTGTCTGTTCCCACAGTTGCTCCATTGAGAAACCACTGGTAGGAAGGAATTCCTCCGTTGGAGGGTGTTGCGGTAAGTGTTATGGAAGCACCTGCACAAATAGTATTCGAAGGAGAGCTTGCAATGCTGATGCCTGCAATTCCGGAGGGGCTGAGAGTGACCGGTAAATCGGTTACAGTACCGGTACAACCAGCAGCATTGGTTTCAGTTACCGAAACCGTTCCGCTCGTTACCCCGAATGTGACCGTAATAGAATTTGTGCTTTGTCCTGCAGTGATGCTGGCACCGGCCGGAACAGTCCAGGTGTATGTGGAACCTACTGTATTGGTTACGGAATAACTCACCCCGGTCTGATTATTACAAGCTGAATTCAGGCCTGAAATGGAAGAAGTGTTCGGTAAAGCATTTACGGAAACATCAACACCGGCGGAAGTATTTACACAATTGTTACCATCCGTAACAGTTACGGAATAATTGCCGGAGCCGGTTGCTGAAATAGTTTGAGTGGTAGCTCCGCCCGGACTCCAAACATACGCGCTGAACCCGCTGCCTGCATCCAGCGTTACACTTCCTCCCTGGCAGAAAGTAGTAGTGCTCCCCGCTGTCACTGTCGCCGTAGGTAATGCGTTGACTTTTATTTCCTGGGTTGTTATTCCCGAACAACCGTTCGTTGTACCGCTCAATGTATACGTGGTGTTAATTGAGGGACTTACAGCTACGCTTGTTGTTGTTGCACCTCCCGGATTCCAGGAATAAGTAGTGCCGCCAGAAGCGGTTAGTGTTACACTGCTTCCGTTACAAATAGTTAAGGACGGAGAAGCAGTAATGGTAGTAGATGGAACGGAGTTTACCGTAACCGTTTGAGTTGCCGAACCTGAACATCCGTTTGATGTACTGGTTAAGGTATATCCGGTGCTGGTAGTCGGACTGACTGTAATGCTTGTTGTTGTTGCACCTCCCGGGTTCCAGGAATACGTAGTTCCGCCTGAAGCGGTCAGTGTTACACTGCTTCCGTTGCATATTGTTAAGGATGGGGAGGCCGTGATCGTAGGAGAAGGAGCTGTGTTTACCGTAACCGTCTGGGTAGCAGAACCTGTGCAACCATTTGATATACTGACTAAAGTGTATCCTGTGCTTGTGGTTGGACTTACCGTAATGCTTGTTGTAGTATATGCGCCTGCATTCCAGGAATAAGTAGTTCCACCTGAAGCAGTCAGTGTTACACTGCTTCCGTTACAAATAGTTAAGGACGGAGAAGCAGTGATGGTAGTAGATGGAACGGAGTTTACCGTAACCGTTTGAGTAGCCGAACCTGAACATCCGTTTGACGTGCCTGTTAAGGTGTATCCGGTGCTTGTAGTTGGGCTGACCGTAATGCTCGTTGTAGTATACACGCCTGCATTCCAGGAATACGTAGTTCCACCGGAAGCAGTCAGTGTTACGTTGCTTCCATTGCATATTGTCAAAGACGGGGAAGCCGTTATAGTGGGAGATGGAACCGTATTTACTGTAACCGTTTGAGTAGCAGAACCAGTACATCCGTTAGATGTGCTTGTTAAAGTATAACCAGTACTTGTGGTCGGACTGATGGTAATACTTGTCGTAGTATACACACCTCCGTTCCAGGAATACGTAGTTCCGCCGGAAGCAGTCAGTGTAACATTACTGCCATTGCATATTGTTAAGGATGGAGAAGCCGTAATGGTCAGTGACGGGCCGGCGTTGACCGTAACGGTTTGAGTGGTTGAACTTGAGCAGGTGCCAGAAATGCCGGTTACTGTATAGCTGGTGCTGGTGGTTGGGCTTACCGTAATACTTGTCGTGGTATATGTACCTGCATTCCAGGAATAGGTAGTTCCTCCGGAAGCGGTGAGCGTAACACTACTGCCATTGCATATTGTTAAGGAGGGAGAAGCCGTGATGGTAGGGGATGGGATTGCAGTGACAGTAACAGTTGGTATTGTCGAAAGTGTTCCGCTGCAGAATGAAGGAGATACTCCTGTTACATAGACATTGTAAGTGGTGTTTGCAGAAATATTTCCAGTAGGAAGGCTGATATTACCACCGGTTCCCGCAACCGGCGTTCCTACATTTGAATTATTGGAATTGTCCCGCAGCTGGTAACTGAAGCCGGCTTCGGAAGTAGCAACTGTGATATTGGTCGAACCGTTTTGACAAACCGGGTTTAAGGAAATCCCGACACTCAAGGTAAGAGTAGGAGCAGGATTTACCGTAACAGGAATATTATCTGTCAGCGTTGAGATGCAGCTTCCGGCTCCTATTTTGGAGGCTTTGACACTCAGGGTGGTGGCCGATGTAATGGTTCCCGAGCTGAGCTTGATAGTTCCTCCGGTTCCGAGTTTTGAAACGCCCGTAGAGGTGCCTCCGTTAAAAAGCTGGTATACAATCTGGAGTTGGGAGGAGAAGACGCGGACGTTTGATACAACACTGCCCGAACAGATCAGGGTGTCTGTCGGGTCAGCGGTTAGTGCAGCAGAAGGTGCCGAGCAAACCACAGTGACACTGCCGATTGCAACCCCTTCGCATTTTCCCGGAGCAGTGGGCTTGGCAGTAACCACTCCGCCGGCATACAGCTCGTTGAACCCTGATCCATAGGTCTGTCCGGAAAGAGTTGCAGCGGCATTACTTGTAAAAGTCAGATGTGTATTATCCGTAATACTTAATATCGTTCCTATTAAAACGCTCGCGCTGTAAATTTTATAACCCACAGCAAGCTCCGTCGTAAAAGAAGTCCCCACTCCCGTAACCGCAGGGGAAGCGGTACTGGTCGAGATGGTTCCGCTCAGCAGTAAAGTACCGAACCCTCCAACAGTCCAGGTGCCTCCCGCCACCGTTGCTGTGGATCCGATTTGATTGCCATCAATATACAATGTAACTACATCGCCGTTAGTTCCTGTTCCGCTTACGGAAGCATTGCCTTCAATGATCGGTGAGGAAGTGATCGTAACGGAATTAGAACTGGCTGTTTGTCCGGCCACTGTTACTGTATTGGAAGCCGAACTTTGTATACCACCTGTAATTGTTGCTTTGGCAGTAATATTATCTCCCGAAGCAAAAGAGCTGCTGGTAATACTGGCCGTAAACGTTCCGTTGGCGGTCACCGTAGTTGTCGGAGTTACATTCAGTGTATAGTTCTTGATGATCTGTATGACAGTTCCCGCCGCCTCATCCGAAGTTCCTGTTACTGTTGTGAAGGTCGAAGCCGTGCAGTAATTACCTGTAATCACCGGCGCATTGGAGGTCCTTGAAACAGTCACGGAATTGGATGCAGCAGATATGCAGTTTCCGTTTTTCAGCTCAACCGCTTTAGCGGTCAGCACTTGTCCGAACGAAAGTGTAACGGGAGAGATACTCCAGCTGCCTGTGCCAATTGCCGTAGTGGTGCCTATCTGTGTTCCATTGGCGTATAAAATTATTGCGTTACCTGGTGTGGTCAGTGAAAGACAAGTTCCGGAAATGGTTGTAGTGCTGATTGTCACCGGTGTTGTGGTGATCGTAGGTGTAGAAGACGCTGAGGTACTGCAGCCTCCGCCGCTCAGACAGGCAAAGATGGGAGCGGATTCACATTGGCCGGAAACTGTCTGCGTGATTTTATAGACGCATTCCGTGGTGAGGCACCCGGCTCCCGAAGAGCAGCCGGTATTGGAAGTATTGCATTTCCAGGTAAAACTTCCGTCAGATGCAACCGCTGCATTTGTACCGGTAGAAACAACTTCGGTTCCATCGCTGGTTTTATAAACACGGATGGTCGCTCCGCTGGTCCCTGAACCTGCAGGTCCGCATACTCCTTTTGTATTGGCAGTAACCAGGCTGGAATTAAGAACGGAAGTACAGGTTGCAGCAACGGTAACCAAATTACAATTATAGACCGATTCGGATTTTCCCGTTGCAGTAGCAGAAGCACCGATGATGTCTCCGGCTATAAGAGCAGGGGAGATGCCCGATAAGGTCCATGCGCCTCCGCCACCTGCAACAACGGTTCCGATTACCGAACCGTTTTTATAAACTTTGATCGTAGTTCCTACACCATGCGAAGTTGATCCGCTCACCGCGGTACCGGTTGGGATAGGAGAGGTGATTGACGGGCAGGTGGAACGGCTCGGACAGATCGCACCTGGTGCACAGGGAGTGTAGTTATCGATGGCTGTCTGAAAACACGTGCTGTAATTTCCTCCGCAATCGCCATTCACTCCTCCTATATCCGAAGCAGACGACAAGTGACCGATGGTAGAGGTCTGAGCAGCCATATTATCAACCAGCACCATGCGCACCGGCGTGGAAGTTGTGATTCCGAAGTAAGTAGTCAGATCCGTAAAGGAAACAAAGAAGTCAAGAAAGTAGTCAGGGTTGGAGCATTCTGTTGAAAGCGCAACGGACTTTTGATAATTTGTATGGCCCGCATATGTTTTTTTCAATACGGGTGAAATAGTTCCGTTTACGTCATAAATATAAACACCGAAATTTGTTGCAAGCACAAGCTCTATTTCAAATCCCGGGTTTCCATAAACATAATTGGGATCAGCATTTAACCCTGAACTTCCGAATTTTTGATCTGTGTCAATCAGGATGCTGTAGCTTTTGGAATTCGGGGATGTACCGCTCATCCTCAGTCGGAAAAGCCAGTTGTTGCTCGCATCCAGGTAATTCTGCCCTGCGTCTTGTACGCCCACGGTTTGCTGCACAAAGTCTGTAAAGCCGCAGTTGGGGCCGGCGCTCAGATCGCTGCTTGGCTCGGCCGCCGGAAAGATCATGGGATTGTAAAGGATCTCACTCTCAGATTCATCGTTTGAAACAAACCCACCGGTGCTTTGAGAAGTAAAACCATCCCCGTTGGGATCGAGTACAGCAGAACCTGCACCGGTCGCAGGATCGTAGATCATACCCGGGGTTTGTGAAAAAGTGCTTGCGTAAAATAATGAGAAAAAAATTGATAAATAAAGTAGAGTATTTTTTTTCATAGAGCAGAAATTATGCTGCAAGAGCTTTTTATCTCCGTATTCAATTGAGCTCCATAAAGCTATCGTTTTTTAAAAAATAAAATCGATTTTGATAGGAAAAAAATGAAAAAACATCTTATAAAAAATAATTTTTCTATATTTTATAATTAACGTTTTTCATTTATTCTGAAATATGTGAACTGGATATCCTAAACAATGCAAGCTATGGCTCAGATTATTTAACCAGTCAGAGTATAGCCATTCAGAACCAGGTAAAATTTTTATACCGGCATTTACTGAAAAAAAACTGGTTTTCAGTAAATAGGCTTATGGCAGCATGAAGACGGAGTATCCTACTATATAGTATAGGTAACCTAGGTTTATTGTAAAATTAATTCTGGGGATGGCAGGCAACCAATTGGTAACCTCTTCGTCCTTATATCGTATAATCACCAAAACAAGAACAAAAAACTAAAAAATCATGAGAAACAAACTAAGGTTACCCGGTATCGTTTTATTTTCTGCTGCTGCTGTTGTTTTAATTAACGGCTGTAGTAAAAGCAATAACGATGTTATTTTGGAGAAAAAGGGTCTTGACCCCGTAGTCGTCGCAGATACTTGCGATTTTAAAACATTTACCCAGGGAGGGTGGGGTACCAATCCTCACGGAAATAACCCGGGTACGTACCAGTTTAAAAATTTTGCGGCTGCTTTTCCAAACGGATTAACGTTAGGCTGTACTACCTATACGATGACTCTGACATCGGCACAAGCAGTATGTGATTTTTTGCCTTGCGGCGGACCTGCTAAAGCATTGACTGCAAATTATACCAATCCAACTTCATTGAAGAATGTACTTGCAGGCCAGCTGGTGGCTTTATCATTATCCGTAGGATTCGATAAATGGGATCCGGCATTTGCAGGTTCTCCTTTAAACCTGGGAACTCTGACTGTTGCTTCAGGGCCTTTTAAAGGGATGACGGTTAACGCAGTTCTTGCAGAAGCTAATCAAGCGTTGGGAGGCTGCCAGAGTAAATTTTCCATCGCCGATCTCGTCAGTATTCTTTCGGCTATCAACGAGAATTTTGATAACGGAAACACCAATAACGGCATACTGAATTGCAAAAAGACAATTGTGCAGTAAGGCGGATTTTCAAAGTAGCGTTAACCGAGTAGTATTTTAAATAGAGGGGAGCTGTTTCAAAAAAAATGAAACGGCTCCCCTCATTTCCGTAACCTGATATATAATTGCTGATAAGATTTTTTCTTGGTAGAATTATTTTTTAATTGAAAACTTATTAAAGATTCCGGCGATCCTTTCGTTGCCATTCCTGCCGATTTTCGACACACCGTTTTTCATATAGAATTCAATTTCTTCTATGACACTGAGGTGTAATTGAGTGATCAGAATATACGGGCCTGAATCTTTTATTTTTTCAATCTTCTCCTTTTCTTTTTCAATTTTGGAAATCACATCCTCGTAAGAAGAAGAATTGAAAAGTTCATCCAGAAAAGCTTCTTTATTGATCATACCCGCAGCTGAAATGGTTTAGCTAATGTAAATCATAGATTTAATTTCTCCAAATTTTACTATAGGGATTTTTTACTTTTTTTCAATATCCCTCATTTTTACATTTTCTTAAGGAACCAGTAAGGTTTGAAAGATTCCTTTGGAGATGGAAACTTCATCGGGAAGGGGCAGGAATTAATAATGTCTCGCATACCTTCCTTTACACAAAAGGTGTCACGCAAAAATATGTCACTATTTCTGTTATGACTTAGAGATGAGAAAAGGGAAAGAGATGGAAATGACAGTTCCTTTGGTAAGAACTGATTTGATGCTGATTTCTCCCTTATGTATCTCGATGATTTTTTTGGTAAGTGAAAGTCCAAGTCCGTGTCCGCTGATGTTTCGGGCATTGCTGGCACGGTAAAAAGGCTGAAACACCTGGTCTTGTTCATTTTTATCAATCCCTATTCCCTCATCGGAAAACTTCAATTTTACCCGATTTCCTTCCACCGCAAGAAATGTATCTGCAGATTTATTGCCCGAAAATTTGCATGCATTGTCCATTACATTGATAAGAGCAGACCGGATGAGGTGCTCATTGCCGAAAATGATAAGTTTTTTTTCGTCGTCTATATCCTGATCGAAAATGATGCGTATATTATACTCCGGATTGTGTTTCTTAAGTTCAGCGTACGCCTGCCAAAGCAATTCATCGACCCGCAGTTCTTTCAGTTTTATTTCCGAAATATCCGAGCTTGCTTTTGCAAGGTCCAGGAGATTGTTGGAAAGTCTTCCGAGATTTTTAATGTCTTCAAGCACCGATTGAAGGATAGCTTCGTATTCCTGTTCACTTCGCTTTTTCATAAGCGAGACCTCTATTTGTCCTGTTATGGCAGTGAGCGGCGTACGCAATTCGTGGGATGCATTGGATACAAACCCGCGTTGCATTTCAAAGGCTCCTTCCAATCGCTCCAGCATCCGGTTAAAAGTGATTGCAAGCTGTGCGATCTCATCTGTGCCGTTCCCTTCCTGTACCCTTAGGTCAAGATTGGAAATAGTTATTTTATCCACCTGTGTTACCACATCCTTCATGGGTTTAAGTGCTCTTCCTGCGTAGAACCATCCTGCAAAAATGGATAAGATCATGCTAAAGAAAAAACCGGTAATGAGTATCGTTTTCAGGTTGCTTAGTTTTCTTAACCCATGTTGGTCAGAGGCCGAGGCAATTAGTATATAAGGGTTGTATCTGTCCGAATAAATAAATCCGATCACCTCGTTGTTACCCAAATGATACCTTATTTCTTTCTGCGCCCGGATATTATCCAGGAGCTCTTTTGAAACGGAGATTGTATTCTCATCAATGCTGCTGTAAATTTCTTTGTTCAGGTGGTTGTACACCACTATTTTTTCATCGTAGAAAGCATTGATGGTATTTCGGTCAATTATTTTTAAAAGGGTGGTGTCCACTTCGTTCACTTCAATAAGCAACCTTCCCGTTGTCATGGCCCTGTCTTTTAACCTTGCATAAAAGGAGGATTCGCGGTAAGATGCCGAGAAATAATAAACACTGATGGAAAGCAGAATAATAATTGCCGCAACGATCAATGTAAATTGAAACACAAGCCGGGTCCGGATATCCAGGTTTATTTTATTCTTCCTTGAGAACATATCCGATTCCCATTTGAGTATGGATCAGCTTCTGAAAAAAATCTTTGTCTATTTTTTTGCGCAGGAAATTTATATACACATCGATCACATTTGTTCCTGTATTAAAAGTGATGTCCCAAACCTTTTCCGCAATTTCAGACCTGGAAAGCACAATGCCTCTGTGCCGCATCAGGAATTCCAGGAGAGTAAATTCTTTAGGTGTAAGGTCAATCAATTTATCCCCTCGTTTTACTTCCATGCTCTTGGTATTTAATTCCAGATTACCCACACGCAAAATGCTGCCTGTCATTTCTTTTGAATGCACTCTTTTGAGCAGAGCCCGCATACGGGCCAGCAATTCACGGAATTCAAACGGTTTCACCAAGTAGTCATCCGCACCGGATTCAAAACCCTCCAGTTTATCCTCCGTGGTTCCGAGCGCGGTAAGCATGAGTACAGGTATTTGTGTATTTCTCTGCCTTATTTCATGGCAGAGCTGTATCCCGTTTTTTGCAGGAAGGTTGATGTCAAGTATAATGGCATCGTATTCTTTTGCCTCAAACATCTTTTTTCCAAGAGCACCGTCATATGCCACATCCGCTTCAAAAGAATTTTCCTCAAGTCCGCGTTTTATGAACGAAGCCACTTTGCGTTCATCTTCTACAATGAGTATTGCATTGTTCATGGTGCTAATTTCGCCCTTTTATACCATGAAAATAGGGTCTGCGTAATTTTAATCTGATTTTAATTTCAGGCAATCCTTCCGGAAGTTATATTTGGAACATCCAGCAATTGTGCTCAGCTGTATCTATTTTATATGGAATGAAACAAATTAAGGTAGCCTAAAACACGAATATCTGTCAAGAAATACTGAATCCCTTTATCGTATCTGTTCTCATTGCATAATGGATAATATATCCGATGAGCACATTTTTTTCAATCAGGAAGGAATTTGTAACTATTGCCTGCCTTATTTGAAAAAAGAGCAACCTGCACCGGAGGCCAAAGAAAAGAAATTGCTTGATATTATAGGTGAAATAAAAAAAGCAGGAAAAAACAAGCCCTACGATTGTATTCTCGGGATAAGCGGTGGTATGGACAGTACCTATACTGCTTACCTGGCGAAACAATTCAACCTTCGTTCCCTGCTGGTGCATTTTGATAACGGCTGGAATTCCGTACTTGCCGTAAAGAATATTAAAAATATAGTCGGCAAGCTGAATTTTGATTTTTATACCTATGTTAATGACTGGAAGGAGTTCAGGGATCTCCAGGTTGCTTTTTTAAAAGCCTCAGTCCTGGATATTGAATTGCTCACCGACCAGGCAATTTCAGCTACTTTATTCAGAACTGCCCGCAAGTACAAAGTAAAATACATTATATCCGGAATCAATAGCTCCACCGAATCTATTTTGCCATCGCACTGGCATCACCGCAAAGACGATAGTCTGAACATACAGGGTATCCATGCGAAATTTGGCAAGGGTCAAATGAGAACGTATCCGCTGGCCGGCTTTTTTGAAAAATTGTATGCTGAAAAGGTATTAAAAATAAAATCGTTTCATTTATTGGATTACATGGAATATAATAAGGAAAAGGCCAGAGGCATTATTACAAATGATCTATCCTGGAACGATCACGGGGGAAAGCATCACGAATCTATATTTACAAAATTTTATCAGTCGTACATTCTACCCGTGAAATTCGGCATTGATAAACGAAAGGCGCATCTTTCGTCCCTGATATGCGCCGGGCAGCTTTCCCGTGAGCAGGCCTTGGCGCAAATGCAAAAAAATATTTACACAGCAGAGGAGTTAAAACAGGATAGGGAATATATCCTGAAGAAGCTAAACATGGCCTCGGAGGAATTTGAAAATATCATGAAGCAGCCTTCCAGGAAGCATACCGAGTATCCCTCTTATTTGAACAGGCATCACCGGTATCAAAAATATTTCTCCCGGTATTTAGTATATCCTTTGAAGTTCTTTTTTAAGAAGACCGGCATGTTTAAAGCATTTCACTAGGTCTTTCCATCTAATTTCTGTACCCATGCCCGTACAGTTATTCCAATCCGTTCTTCCGATATACATTGCCAAAGAAAAAATTTCACCGATCAGCTATTTAAAATACCTTTTCAACGAATATTGTCGGAGATTCCGGAATTTGGAATTATATTTGTTGCATATAATAAATAAAGAAAAATAATAAAATCAAAATAAGGCTGTATAGATTTGTTTAGGCTTTTGGGAATAACTGTCTCCAAAAGAAAATAGTTTTTTATTAGATGACGAGGTAATTCAGTTTTCAGTTCGGGAGCGTCAAATTCGCGGGATAAATCTTTTTCTTAAATTAATATAAACCATTCGTTGCCAGGCAACACGGATCTACTAACTATGGGATCAGATAAATCGCGTACTAAATTATCGGAGATGGAAAGTGCAAACGAAGAGCTCAGGGTACGTATTGAAGAATTAACCGATTTTATTGAAAACGCATCTATACCCTTGCATTGGGTGAACGGAAATGGAATTATAATATGGGCCAATCAGGCGGAACTTAATTTATTGGGATACACAAAGGAGGAATACCTGCATAAGCACATCAGTAATTTTCATGCAGATCAGCAGGTAATCGAAGATATTTTAACCCGTCTTATGAAAAAAGAGACGCTGAAAAATTATCCTGCACGTCTCAGATGCAAAAGCGGGAATATCAAGGATGTTCTGATCAACTCAAATGTATATTGGAAAGACGGCGAGTTTATACATACCAGATGCTTTACTATGGACATTACGGAGTTAAAAAGCGAAAACGACAAATTAAAAAGACGTACAAGCGAGAAGGAGAAAACAAAGAAAAATGCCATTATAGCAGAAAGCAGCATTTTAAATAAAATGATCCTTGAAGTGAAAGATTATGCAATTCTGCTATTAGGGAAGGATGGCACAGTACTTTCCTGGAATCAGGGTGCAGAACGGATCAAGGGTTATGCCGAAAAGGAGATTGTTGGTCAGAACTTTACCATTTTTTATTTGCCCGAAGACAGGCAAAGTAAGCTTCCGGAAAAATTATTAGCCGAAGCAACTCTGAATGGAAGGGCGAGTCACGAAGGCCTTAGAGTCAGGAAGAATGGCACCACGTTTTTCGGTAGTATCGTCATTACTGCGCTCCATGATGAGAATAACAATGTTGTAGGCTTTACCAAAGTAACAAGTGATCTGTCTGAAAGAAAAAACCTGCTGAAGATCCTCAAGGCGCATGGTAGTTTGTAGGATAAAGAGTGTTTTGTTTTATTGGTGGTAAGATAAAATCAGCCTCAGCCCGCCCTCTTCTGATTTTTATTTCTCAAATTCTTCCTGTGTCATGTTCAATGCGCGCAATTTTTTTTTCTTCCTTAAGATAAATAATTCATTTAAGAAATGAATCAAGGAATCTGCGGGTACTCGAATGATGTAATTTTTTTCAAAGCTTATGTAATGCATTTTTTTGTTGAATGCTGCAACTTTGTGTAAATAAAAAATCATATATAAATTAATTATAACAATGAAAACAAAATCAAAACAACAATCAAAATCAAGCTCAGGCGGTCATTCAGGCAATGGTAGCAGAAGCAGCAGGAGCTCTTCTTCAAATGGTAAAAGCTCGTCCGAAGGAAATAAATCCTCAGCGCGTAGCAGATCGGGTGGAGGAGCTAATGGAAAGCGCAGCAATTAAAATCAATTATTAACTCATACTAACAATTTTTAAAATGACACAGAACAAAAACACCTCAGACAGCCAGCAATCCGGAAACACTTCCAGTGAACAAACCCGGAATGGCAACAGAAAAGAAACCGATCCTAACAATCCTACAGCTAACAAGGGAGGACAAAAAGGTTCGCAAAATAAGCAGCAGGGCCAAGGCTCCGCTGACCAACAGCGTCAGGGTTCATCCAATCAGCAGAACCCTTCGAATCAGCAACGTCAGGGTTCGTCCGATCAGCAAAATCGATCCGGGAATCAGGCTAAAACCGGTCGCAATTCTCAGAATGCGGATGAGCGTTCTGAAGAAACCGAAGATAAAGAAATAGTGGGAGAGGAACAAGCTCGGGGCAAAGGTAAAACGGAGAATGCCGTTTGGAGTGAAAGCAAGTCTGACAATAGAAATATCTAAAATGATCCATTCCCGTCTTCCCGTAAGGAGGCGGGAATGGAATCACTAAAAATAAACACAATCCAATATAAACTTAAAAACAACACATGAAAAATTCAATTTTAATAGCTGCATTGATCACCGTTTGTACAGTTTCATTTGCGCAAACCGATTCTATGCGTAACAGAACCGATTCTACCCGAAACAGAGTAGGAAATAATAATAGTAATGCGGACAATAGAAGCAAATATGACAATCACAATCAGTACAATGCTGACAGGAAATATCAGAAAAGCGACAGTGCTAATTACGACTGTGCTATAACAATGACCAACGGAAAATTGATGAAGGTGACAGCCGGAAAAACAACGGCAATGGATAAAGAGATGGTTATGAGAAACGGTACTGTTGTCGGAATAGACGGAACAGTAAGAACGAAAGACGGAGAAATAATAAAAATGAATGAAGGTGATTGCCTGGACAGGTCTGGGAAAAAAGTGGCTAAAAATGATTGGATGAAAGAAAACCGAAAAAACGATATTAAACAATAATTATAAAAAACATGGAAAACACTAATCAAAAATCAATAGATATGTTAAATAATCTTCTGGAGATCAATAACGATCGCATCGAAGGTTATAAGCACGCTTCGAAAGAAACGGATGAGGCTGATCTGAAAGACTTATTTATCCAGTTTTCCAGGACCAGCCATGAATTCAAACAAGCTCTTACCGAGAAGGTGAAAAGCCTGGGCGGGACTCCGGTACGCGGAACCCGCACCACCGGTAAGCTTTACAGGGCCTGGATGGATGTAAAAGCGGCCCTTACCAATAAAAACCGTAAAGCTATCCTGGCCTCCTGCGAGTTTGGAGAGGACGTGGCCGTAAACAATTACGAAGATGCTTTGAAGGAGAACCCTATAGAATCCTCACTTTATCCACTCATCCAAAGTCAGTATACGGTAATAAAGGCAGATCATGATAAAGTAAAAAGGCTGCGGGATGCGCTGGTCGGAGTGAAAGCATAGGAGGTGAGTGCAGCTGTGTTATCTGTAACTGAATGTATTCATACGAAATCATTCACATAATAATTGTACAATTTAAAAATTAAAAACTATGAGTTCAGGAAAAATTTTAACAGGTGTACTGGCAGGCATGGCCGCCGGTGTATTGATCGGAGTGTTATTTGCTCCCGATAAAGGAAGCAGAACAAGAAGGCGACTTTTAGCAAAAGGTGAAAATTACGGTGAAGAGTTAAGAGATCAGTTTAATGAATATTACGAAGCCATTGCTGATAAACGCGATAGCATAATTAAGGAAGGAGAAGAATTAATGGATAAAGGAAAAGCAAAATTCCAGGCTGCAAAAAATAAGGAGAAAGAGAATACAGAAATAAAGCATGGGCTCCTGTAGATTTTTTCGTTCCGGACGGTTTTTCCGGTTGGCAGTCAGTGCTTAAAACTATTCTTCAGAAGAATGAGTAGGGTGCTTTCTGCAATGATGTCAATGCTCCTGGAAAGAGCCCGGGAGTATGCCGGAAAAACCGTGGAGCTGGTTAAGCTGAAGGTGGCCGATAAAGCGGCCGATGTGATTTTTTCATTGGTGTATGGCCTGGTGATTTTTATAATAGCTGTCGCGTTTACCCTGGTTTTAAATATAGCAATTGCATTGTGGATCGGCGAGCTATGCGGAAAATTCTCTTATGGATTTTTTATAGTAGCCGGTTTTTATGGTCTGGTAGGCATCCTGATCTATACTTTCAGGCACGGGTGGATAAAAAAGTTTGTTAGAAATTTGATTATAGCCCGGATGCTGGAAAAGGAAATTCAGGAGAACTAAGGTGAAAGAATCGCCCTGAGCCGGAAGGCAATAATACAATGTACTTACCGGTTTTTATATGTAGTGTAAAAAGAGTATTAACTAATCCTGACCATGAAAAGAAAATATAAGATCCTCATAGGCATCCTTGTTGTATTGATAGTCATCCGTCTTATTCTGCCTTATGTTGTATTGCATTATGCCAACAAAACACTGGCCGAGATGAAAGGCTATTACGGGCACGTTGAGGATATAGATCTGTCCATTTACCGGGGTGCATACACCATCAACGATATTTACTTAAATAAAGTTGATTCAGTTTCAAAAGAACAAACAGATTTTTTTAAATCAAGAGAAATTGATTTGTCGGTTGAATGGGCTGCACTTTTTCATGGTTCCATTGCAGGCGAACTGGTTTTCAATACGCCTCAGTTACTTTTTACAAAGGATAAAACCGATCTGAGTAAAGTAAAAGAGGATACTACCGATTTCCGCAAGGTGCTGGACGATTTCATGCCACTGAAAATAAATCGTTTTGAAGTAAATGAAGGTGCGTTACATTATATAGACAGTACATCCGTGCCAAAAGTGGATGTATTCCTGGAACACGCGCATATTCTTGCTCTTAACCTGTCAAGTGTTAAGAATGATAAAGTAGAGCTGCCCTCTTCTGTTACGGCAAACGCTTCGGTATATGCGGGGACCTTGGATTTTGACATGAAGTTAAACGCTTTGGCCGATCAGCCCACATTTGATATGAATGCGGAGCTGAAGGATGTCAACCTTGCGTTACTGAATGACTTTTTAAAAGCATACGGCAACTTTGATGTAAGCAAAGGAAATTTTGGTTTATATACGGAAATGGCTGCTCAGGACGGTGAATTCAAGGGATATGTAAAACCGGTCATCAAAGATCTGAAAGTGACAGGAGTTCAGGACAGCAGCGACAGTTTTTTTCAGAAAGTGTGGGAGCATGTTGTGGGAGCGGCAGGAGTGGTTTTGAGGAATCAGCCCAAGGACCAGGTGGCTACCAAGGTTCCGATGGAAGGCAGTTTTAAAAATCCTCAGACAAATATATTTGAGGCTGTATGGGAAGTTCTCCGGAATGCTTTTATCCAGGCGCTTATGCCGAGCATTGACCATGAAATAAATCTCCAGTCGGTTAAAACGGATGATCCGGAGGATAAAAGAAACCTGTTGCAAAGAGTTTTTTCATCCGGAAAGGGTAAAGAAAAAGAAGATAAAAAGGAAAGTAGAAAGGAGAATAAAAAGAAAGAAAAGAAGCAAGATAAAAAGGAATGACTGTGATTTATTCCCTTCAGCAGGGACTGATTTTATTCTCATTCATCGAATTGCAGTGAAACTCAAATTTTACAATTTATAATTTGCTTTATGTAACAACTCAGGATTAAAAGCAACTCATATTTGCCAAAAAGCATTCAGGTAAGTTTAACAATTTAAAAACAAAAAAATGAAAAATTCAAAATCAAATTACGGAAGTTCTTCTAAGAACACCGGCAAGGCCAAGGGTAGCTCCAATGGCTCAGAAGATTCAAAAGAAAACGGTCTGCAATCGTCTCAGCTCATGAAATTATTTGAAGAAGAGCTGAAGGATATTTACTGGGCAGAAAAGGCGCTGACCAAAGCAATTCCGAAGATGATCAAAAATGCAACCTCCGAAGAGCTGATCGAAGGGCTGGAAGAACACCTGACTGAAACAGAAGAGCAGGTGAACAGGCTGGAAGAGGTCTTCCAGGCTATTGACAAAAAAGCAGTTGCTAAAAAATGCGAGGCCATGGACGGTATGATAAAGGAAGCAGAGGAAATCATGGAAGAATGCGAGGAGGGAGCCATGTGTGATGCAGGAATAATCTCTGCAGCCCAGAAAGTGGAACATTATGAAATTGCAACGTACGGTACGCTTAGGCAGTTTGCAGAAACACTTGAATTAACAGAAGTGGTTCAGCTGCTCGAGGAAACTCTGCAGGAAGAGAAAATGGCGGATAAAAAACTAAGCGAAGTAGCAGTATCTGTCGTAAACATCGAAGCAGCGGAAAAAGAAGACGAAGAGTCAGAAGATGAAGAAGGAGGGGAAGAGGAAGAAGAAATGGTAGAAGGATCATCCAAAGGAAAAAGATAATTTTTGATAAACTTCCCACAGGTTCTGTTCGGTTACCCGGGCAGAACCTGTTTTTTAATTTTTATCACCCGTATTAACTTATTGGAGAAAACAGGTTTTCTTTCAATCAAAACCGGTAGGCTACCGTTTGAACGAAAGAGAATAATACAGGTTTAAAATGAAGCGTGCCGAGCAGATATTGGCAAATACACTCAAGACGAATAAACTTAACCTTGCATTGGCTGAAAGCATGACATGCGGTTTAGCTGCGCACAGATTGGGTTCGGTGAGCAGAACTTCCGATATATTAACCGGCAGCATTGTATGCTACGATGAAAGCGTTAAAATAAATTTGCTGAAGATCAGCAAAAGGCTGATTGATAAATATTCATCTGAATCACAAGAAGTAACTGATCGCCTGGCCCGGAATCTCCGTAAAATTATACAGGCCGATATTTATGCATCCATAACGGGTCTGGCCTCGCCTGGCGGAAGTGAAACAAGATCGAAACCCGTCGGCACGGTATTTTTCTCTGTTCTTTATAAAAAGAAACAATACAGGATGAAAAAATATTTTAAAGGAAGCCCTTTACAGGTTAAAGAAAAAACGTGCCGTGAGCTTTTCCGGTTTATTACCGGTCACATTCAAAGATCCTGATGTGCTATGGTAGAAAGAATCAATACCAACCCGCATATTTTGCATTTCTCTTTGAAAAGGAATGAAAATTTTCCAAACAGTACGATCCCCGTTCTGATCTACCGGGACGTATTCATCCTGCCGGATCAGAAAAACAAAGCGTCCGGAATAATACAGAAAATATTTTCCCGCAACGGCTGGAGCAATTCCTGGCGCAACGGTATCTATGATTTTCATCATTACCACAGCATCACACACGAATGCATGGGCATAAGCAAAGGGTCGGCGACCGTGATAGTAGGTGGCCCCAAAGGAAAGAAAATAAAACTCTCCCGGAATGATGTGATCATTCTTCCTGCCGGAGTTGCGCACAAATGTTTATCCTGTTCAGAAACGTTTCAGTGCGTGGGCGCTTATCCGCAGGGAAAGGATTACGACATTAACACGGGAACGGAAACCGAATGCACAAAAGCGCTTAAGAATATTCAGAAACTTTCTCTCCCGCTTAAAGACCCGGTGCTGGGTAAAAACGGATTTTTAAAGACCTACTGGAAATAGCTGTACAGATCACAGATTTGTTGCAGATTTACAGATGGCTGTTTATCCGTAAATCAGAGTTAATCTGTAATCTGTACCCCTTATCTGTAAATCAGTGTTAATCCGTGATCTGTACCTGATAATTTTTTTGTGTCTTCTGCCGGATTTAGTTGTGTGTTTATAATTAAAAATATTTTAACTTTATGTATATTTAGGACCTGTATTATTTGCAGAATAAAATCTTAACCCATTTGTGAATTACGCCGTTGATGAAAAAAAATTTCTGCAAATACAGCATCTTTGTTTTGCTTTTGTTTACAGGAATATTTTTAGAAGTATGCCTGATACACCGGTCCCAAACAACATGCTATTCTCCAGCAGGTTCTTACTATAAAGCAAAACATGTAAGTGCGGTGCCGGGCAAACAGGCGCCTGCAAAAACTCCGATAGACACTTCAGGCGGCTGGTATGCCACCGCCACGACGAACATAACCTCCAGGGAATACTATATACACTATCAGGAAAAAGTACAGGTCTACCAAAGTCCTAATCGGGCCAACAACCTGCGTATATCCTACCTGCCCGGAAAGGTAAGCATGGAGCCCCGTGTGGACAGTTTGAAGCAGGAATCCTGGAAGTTAAATCTCAGCACCCGTTCGGTATGTTTTAACGGCCAGGAATCGTACTTTCCTTCCGCGGATGTGGAGATAGAAACAAAAGCAGATACCATCCGGTTTAATCACAAGGGTTTATTTACCGAAGAATATATAAACAACGCTGCAGGAGTACGGCAAAATTTTATTGTCCATCAGGCGCCGGCAGAGGATATCAAAGAAGTCCGCGTAAGAATAAATGTATCCGGCGGCCTTATACCTGTGAAAGTAAACAACAGCGAAATTCATTTTGTACAGCGAGAGGAAGATAACCGGGACAATAAAATCATTTACAAAGACCTTAAAGCCTGGGATGCACGCGGCACTCTATTAACTTCCCGGATAGAAGCTCATGGACACACACTCGCCTTAGTGGTGAATGCCACCCGGGCCATTTTTCCTATTACGATAGATCCTATCAGCACTACCATATCCACCCTGTTGGAGAGCAACCAGGCAAGTGCTCAGCTGGGTGTTTCCCTGTTTTCGGCAGGGGATGTGAACGGTGACGGCTTCAGCGATGTAATTGTAGGCGCCAGTTTATACGATAACGGAGAGGCCGATGAGGGTGCAGCCTTTGTGTATCACGGCAGCGTTTCCGGAATCACCACTACGATCCAGGCTCAATTGGAATCCAACCAGGCAACAGCTGCATTTGGTGCGGCTGTGTCTACAGCCGGAGATGTGAATGGCGATGGCTATAGCGATGTGATCGTAGGCGCTTATACATACGATAATGGAGAAGCCAATGAAGGGATGGCTTTTATATACCATGGCAGCGCTTCCGGGATCACTACTACAATTCAGACCCAATTGGAACCCAACCAGGCAACAGCCCACCTGGGTTACAGCGTTGCCTGCGCAGGAGATGTGAATGGCGATGGTTACAGCGATGTAATTGCCGGTGCTTATAAATTCGACAATGGTCAGGCCGATGAAGGAGCGGCCTTTGTATACCATGGAAGCTCCTCTGGCATTACCACCACGGTGCAGGCCCAGCTGGAAACCAACCAGGTAAATGCGCATATGGCGAGTTCCGTGGCTGGAGCGGGAGATGTAAATGGAGATGGATACAGCGATGTGATCGTAGGATCGGAGTATTATGGCAATGGTCAGGCCGATGAAGGAACAGCTTTTGTATATCATGGCAGTGCAGGAGGGATCAGCACCACTATTTCCACCCAGCTGGAAACTAACCAGGCAAGCGCCGAGGTGGATGCCGTGGCTGGAGCGGGAGACGTAAACGGAGATGGATACAGTGATGTAATTATAGGATCGCCTTTATACGATAATGGACAAAACGCCGAAGGTGCAGCATTGGTATATCATGGAAGCGCAGCCGGAATTACCACCAGCGTCCAGATCCGGCTGGAAAGCAATCAGGCCAATGCTCTTATGGGATACAGCGTGGCTGGTGCGGGAGATGTAAACGGGGATGGATACAGCGATGTAATTGTAGCAGCCGAATCGTACGACAATGGCCAGGCCGGCGAAGGAGTAGTATTTGTCCATCATGGCAGCAGTTCCGGCATTACTTCCACTATCCAAACACAATTGGAAAGTAACCAGGCAAGCGCTTATATGGGCGAAGTTGCCCCGGCCGGAGATGTAAACGGGGATGGCTATAGCGATGTGATTCTTGGATCTCGTTTGTACAATAACGGCCAGGCCGATGAAGGCGTGGCTTTTGTCTACCACGGCAGCGCTTCGGGTATTGGTACCGCAATCGCTACCCAGATCGAGAGCAACCAGGCAAGCGCTCAGCTGGGCTGGTTTGTTGCTCCGGCAGGCGATGTAAATGGCGATGGTTACAGCGATGTGATTGCAGGATCCATACTCTTTGATAACGGGCAGGCGGATGAGGGAGGAGCATTTGTATTTCATGGCAGTTCCACGGGTCTCAGCACCAGCGTTACCACACAGCTGGAATGTAATCAGGCAGGAGCTGAATTTGGTTTGACCGTCGCCTCGGCCGGCGATGTGAATGGAGACGGATACAGCGATGTGATCGTAGGGGCCGATAGCTACGACAATGGTAACTCCAATGAAGGAGCGGCTTTTGTGTACCATGGCAGTGCTGCCGGGATTACCACCTCCGTTCAAACCCAGTTAGAAAGTAACCAGACATCCGCTTTTTTAGGCTACGTTGCCTCAGCCGGCGATGTAAATGGCGATGGCTACAGCGATGTGATTGTGGGAGCGAATTTTTACGACAACGGCCAGAACAATGAAGGAGCTGCTTTTATCTATCATGGCAGTTCGTCCGGTATTACTACTACTATTCAAACTCAGCTTGAATCAAATCAAGTATCCGCTCTTTTTGGCTGCAGTGTCTCTTCAGCCGGGGATGTAAACGGTGACGGATACAGCGATGTGATGGTTGCTGCCGATAAATACGATAATGGTTTAGCAGACGAAGGAGCTGTATTTATTTATCACGGCAGTGCAGCCGGTATTACCACCACCATACAAACCCAGCTGGAAGGTGAGCAGGCAAGTTCTGAATTCGGCTTTTGTGCAGCTCCTGCCGGGGATGTGAATGGAGATGGATACAGTGATGTGATTGTTGGAGCCTATACCTATGACAATGGGGAGGCCGATGAAGGAGCGGCCTTTGTGTATCACGGAAGCTCCTCCGGGGTCACTACCACCATTCAATCTCAATTGGAAGCTAACCAGGCAAGTGCAAAATTCGGATACAGTGTGGCTTCAGCCGGAGATGTGAACGGAGATGGATACAGCGATGTGATTGCAGGAGCTTATTTATACGATAACGGCGAGGCCGATGAAGGTGCGGCATTTGTGTATCACGGAAGTTCATCGGGTGTTAGCACCACCCTTCAAACCCAGCTGGAGTCAAACCAGGCAAGCGCGGAATTAGGTTACAGCCTGGCTCCCGCCGGCGATGTGAATGGCGATGGCTACAGCGATATCATTGCCGGCGCCCTTTTATACGACAATGGTTCGGCGGATGAAGGTGCAGTGTTTGTCTATCTCGGTAACAATGGAACATCAACCTCAAAAAGAAGTAACCTCCGGTTATATAATTCAAACCTCACCAGCCGTATCGATCAGAGTAACAGAGCCAGCACAGTCTTCGGAGCCGGTTTGTTTTCTAAATCCTTCCTGGGCCGGGCCAAAGGCAAGCTGGTATGGGAAGCCAAGCAGCAGGGAGCAGCCTTCAGTTCAGGAAGTGTGCTTACCAACAGCGTATCCTATACTTCCCTCCAGGCCGGCCTTACCGATATGGGAATTGCAGGAACAGAATTAAAAAACCTGGTTACAAAACCAGGCAAGGAAACTAAAATACGTACGCGCGTGGCTTATGATAAAGCCACTGCTATCACCGGGCAGGTGTACGGGCCCTGGATCTATTTACCCGATTACCAGGCGGGCAGGCATGGCATGACACCCACACCGCTCCCGGTCGAGCTCATCTTATTTACCGCCGTTCCCGTTTCTCAGAAAGTGAAAGTAAGCTGGCAAACAGCCAGCGAAATAAACAATGATTATTTCCTGGTCGAAAGATCAAACAACGGAATTAACTGGCAGCCCGTTGCAAAACTGGCCGGCGCAGGTAACAGCAGCACCATGCAGTTTTATACGATGGATGACGAAGATCCTTACAGCGGGGTTTCGTACTACCGGTTAAAGCAAACGGATTACGACGGCAAGTATACCTACTCCGGCATTGCAGCAGTGCAGTTCGGTAGCTACCCGCAGGATATCACGCTATTTCCCAATCCTGCAGTTGAGCAGCTGGATATTTTTTTAAAAGACGAGGCAAGCAATATAATCGTCGATATATACAACGCAACCGGGCAAAAAGTAATGACGCATTACACACCAGGTCCTCCGGATCTGAAAGAAAGCATAAACATTTCATCTCTTCCCAACGGGGTTTATTACATAACAATAAAAACAAACGGTGATAAAAACCCTTTTGTTTCCAGGTTTGTCAAACTTCCAGGATAAAATCGGTGCAGATAGCAGATCTTTTGCAGATTTACAAAGTACAGATAACAGATCTTTTGCAGATTTACAGACGGCTGTTATCTGAAAATCAGTGTTGATCCGTGATCTGTACCCCATATCTGTAAATCAGAGTTAATCTGTGATCTGCACCTTCTTATCTATAAATCGGAGTCTATCCGTGATCTGTACCGTATCAGACTTATTTTTCTATAACCATCCTTTTGTTTAACGTCTCCCCGTTAGATGTAACAATTTTTGTAAGATACAAACCATTGCTTACGTTATACAGATCCAGGTCAACAGACGTTGCATTTACCTTTTGCGAGAGTATTAATTTTCCATCTCCCGAGTAAACAGTCAGGTCTGCATTCAGCATATCTTCCGGGAAAAGCATTTTTACCTGCCCGTTGGAAGGGTTCGGAGAAATAATGAAGTCACGGTCAGCGCTTACGGGTGCTGTGCGCTTACCGGACTCGCAGCTCCAGTTTGCCTTCCAGCCGGTTCCGGTAACAATTGCATCCGAAGTAAACACCAGGTGCATGGCGCCGCTGGTGGCTGTCACGTTTCCGGGAATTTCACCGCTGTAAGTACCTAACGAGGGAGCGCTCGCATTGCTCCCGTCATATATTTTTAAAAAGTCGTAATTGCTTTCTACATTCCATTCAGAAAAAGCAATACATATCGATGCAGCGTTTGTTGGAAAAATGGTAAAACTCCGGGTGCTGTTGTTTGAATAATTTCCGCCAGGTCCGCCCTGATCGTATAAAGTTCCGCTGCATGCACTTGTAAAACCGGTAGATGGCATGTTGTGTGCATTCCCGCATTCCCCTCCTATAGTATTCCAGGTAGCTTTCCAGCCGCTGCGGGTCACGGTGCCGTCTGAAGTGAACACAACAGTCATGGTGCCCGTGCTGGCTGTAGCTGTGGGCGGAAGCGTGCTTCCGGTATAGCTTCCTATAAGTGAGGAAGTACCATAGCCATTGTATATCCTCACATAATCATACCCGTTTTCCAGGTCAAACGCAAAAAAAGTCATGCTCACCGAAGTAGCGCCACTGGGTTTAATGTAAAAAGTTATGTTGCTGCTGTTTGAATAATTTCCATCAAACCCGCCCCCGTCGTATAAAGTTCCGGTACACGTAATCGCAGAGACAGGTGCCATGTCCAGAACAGGAGCATCGCAAGCCTGTGAAAATGCATTTGTGCTTGTAAACGCAGCACAGGCAAAAAGGTAAATGGTGAGAATTACCAGGACTCTTAAGCCCGGAATTGATTTTGATTTTTGTAGATGTGTTTTCATTTTTGTGAAGTTTGGTTTTTGTGGATTGATTTAGTATTACCCAGGTGAAATTACGGGCCAGCCTTTTTAAAACAAAATACAATCTGATTTCATTATTGGGTTCCGATCAGATTATAAATTATTTATTCCTTCATATAAAATTGGAAGAGGCTTTACTCTGACCTGCCTGTCCTGACCGATAGCGTCAGGGTGTCAGGGCGTCAGGGTGTTTATCACCCGCTGGACGGCAACCGAGCGACAGCGAAGGTTGGGAGCCTGTCTGCCGGCAGGCAGGCGCAGCTCGGGGGGGAGGAGGCTGTTCTCATCCAAACAGATCTTTTCTTTTGTTACTGATTTGTTCGAACTATAAAAACCTCCCCCTTACCCTCTCCCTGAGGAGCCTGCCTGCCGGTAGGCAGGGACAGGCTTCGTAGTAATATTTTTATTTACCAATAGAAACATCCTCCGCCTTTCAGGCACCTCCTTCAAAGGAGGAATTAGATCCTGCGAGCATTGGAGGTTAGAAATCTTTCAGGAAAATTATTTTTCTTAATACCGCTCATCAGCACCTGATCCCTATCACCAGTATATCATCGGTTTGCTCGTAATTGCCTTGCCAGGCGGTGAGTGCTTCATTCAGCTTCTTTTGTTGTTCCTGCATTTCCAATTCATGAATGGAAAGCAGCAGTTCTTTAAAGGGTTGGTAATAAAATTTTCTCCCGTTTGTTCCGCCCATCTGGTCGGGATATCCGTCGGAGAAAAGATAAATAAGGTCTCCTTCCTCCAGCTCGTGCACCTGTTTCAGATAAACCGTAGGTTCTTTCTGAGAAAAACCGATAGAGGCTTTATCCGGTTTTATTTCCAGCAGATTGCCCTTGCGTACGAGGTAGATGGGATTACGGGCTCCTGCATATTCCATGCGCCTTAAAGATCTGTCAAAGCTGATAAGAGCGATATCCATGCCGCTTCCTGCCGAGTTCTCTTTACCCTGTGCCATCACAGCGATGATCGCTTCATTTAAATATTCGAGGACCAAAGCCGGTTCGGTCACATCCATTTTTTTTACCACGTTGTCCAGTATGTTATTTCCGAGCAGGGACATGAATGCTCCCGGCACGCCATGCCCGGTACAATCTGCAACCGCACATATGATCTTATCGTCTTTTTGTGCCATCCAGTAAAAGTCGCCGCTCACAATGGCTTTAGGCTTGTGAAATATAAACGACTGCGGAAAAAAAGATTTAAAGGTTCGGGAGGAGGGGAGAATGGCTTCCTGTATGGTCTTGGCGTAATTGATACTGTCCGTGATGTGCTTATTTTTCTGCTGGATCTCTTTCTTCTGTTTTTCCAGCAGCAGGTTTGCTTTCTGTTTATACCGGTAACGTTTATACAACACCCCCGAGAGTATAAAAAGCAGGGTGAGCACACTGATCAGTGCCGTACGTATGATCTGTTGTTCTTTGAATGATTTCTCCTTGAGCTCTTTGTCCTTGGTAAGCAGCTGGATCTCCTTTTCTTTTTTCTCGGTTTCATACCGGGTCTGCATCTCTGCTATGGACTGGGTTTTTTCTTTGCTGAACAAACTGTCTTTAACATCGGTATACAACTTATAATACTCCAGTGATTTTTCATAATTCCCAAGCCCTTGATAGATTTCCGAAAAAGCGTTATAACATTCACCTATCCAGTCTTTAATTCCTAGTTCCGTTGCAAGGGACAGACCTTTTTCTTCGTATTCCAGCGCTGTTTTAAAATCTTTTCGTTCCAGGTGAATTTTAGAAATATTCATGATGATCCTGCAAACATTATACGTATCTCCGATCTCTTCAGAAAGCTTTAAGCATCTGAAAAAATATTTGAGCGCTTTTTCATATTTACCGGTATTTGAATAAAATTCTCCGACGTTACTTAATGCCCGTGCAATGTTAGATTTGTTATTAAACTTCTCATGCAGTTTTAAGGCGGTGAGAAAATTTTCCTCAGCCTTGTCATACATCTCGTGAGAGGCATATAAAATACCCAGGCTGGTATAGATGTTGCCTTCTATGTATTTGCCCGGGTTACTATTCAATGCCTGCTGAAGATAATCCAAGGCCCTCGGAAAATCATTGAGGTCGGTATAAACTATTCCGATGTTGCATTGCACTCCCGGAATGCGTTCCTTATTTTTTGTCTGGGTATAAATTTTTAATGCCTCCAGGTAATATTTTAAGCACTCGGCATAATCGGATCTCAGGGAGGCAACATTCCCCAGGTTATTATAGGATTCAGCAACTGCTGTTAAATCTTTGATTTCTTTTCTCAGGGCAAGCCCCTTATTTAAATACTCAATGGCTTTTTCATAATCCCCCTGCATGGTGTATATCGTTCCTTTTAAGTTAAAGCACTCGGCAATACCGCTTTTGTCTTTTAACTCTTCCCGTATTGCCAGGGAATTGTGCAGAAATGGTAAAGCCTTTTCATAATCGCTTTTGTCGCTATGGATTAGGCCGAAGGAGTAAAGATTATCCGCAATCCCTTTTTTATAATTTAACTTAAGCGCCAGGGAATAGCTTTGATTAAGATAGATCATGCATGTATCGGGAGCCAGCTTAGTGTAGTGAACAGCCAGCTTGTACAATGTATTCACTTTTGCGGTATCCTCCTTTGCGGTATGCAACACAGCATGGAGGCTATCGATCCTGGCCTGTTGGGAATTAGCAGAAACGATCAGCATGCCCTGGAGCAACATCAGGAATGCAATTTTGAAAGGTAATTTCATACTGTTTCTGATCTGCTTATTAAAAATAAACCGGATAAGCTGCTTTGCCAGAGCGTTTTATACGGAGGCAGGAGGTAATAAGTTATGCTGCAAATCATGCCGAAGGCATGCTCCGAAGGGCTGCTTGAATGGAGAGTAGCTCTAAGTCAACATATCACAACATTCGGTAGTAGGAAGAAAAACCTCCCCCCTTACCTCCTCATTGAGGTTGAGAAATCCCGACACCTTGCCGTCGGGAGGGACAGTCTTCGCAGTAATATTTTTATTACTTACTATAAATTGGAAGAGGGTTTGGCTGTTCTATCCCCCTTTGGAGGGGGCGCAGGGGGGAGGAGGCTGTTCCAACACCAACAAATTTTTTTCTTTTGCTACTAGTTTTTTCGAACTATAAAAACCTCCCCCTTACCCCCTCATGGAGGGGGACAGGCTTCGTTATAATATTCCTAGTTATAAATTGGAAGAGGCTATTTATCCCCCTCAACGAGGGGGCAGGGGGAGGGGCTGTTCTTCCTCCTTTCCAAGGGGGCAACCGAAGGTTGGTCCGAAGGACTCCTTCGGAGGAGCGTAACTCGAGGGGGTGTTTGCATTTTAAAAAGACAAATAAAAAAAGACAGGTATCCCGATAGCTATCGGAACAGCCTGCCTTTTAACAAACAAGAAACACTACTGTAGAGAAGAACCAGGTAACGGTTTCTCAATGGTGCAGTAATATTACGCAACCCTCTTTAGAAACATTGGCAGAAATAGCCAAAGCCCTGGATGTGGATATTACGGAGCTGCTTAATAATACAAAGGAGATATAGTTTATCAATCTATTATTAAGAATGGGCATTACACTGACCGGAAAATGAAACCAGGGTTAAAAGACGATTCCTACAGGTTCTGGGATATAATTATCAAGGCTGTTTCTTCTTTCTTAACCATCCTCACCATTACCATTGCCATTTTTACCTACCTGGATAACCAGCGCAAGAGCATAGAGCAGCAGGAGCGTGAGTACCGCAAGGACCTGGCCGCACGGCAAATAAACTATTATTCCGAGATCTCCCAATCCATAGGCGAGCTGCTCACCGTGTTAGGTTACCGGGATTCCATTTACACAAATACCTATTTCAGTAAAAGAAATAATTTTTCCACCCTGTATTACGGCAAAATGAACTTGATAGAATCACAGGCGGTAGACAGCCAGCTCAAGGATTTCTTCAACCTCCTGGAAAAATACGAGACAGACGATTCGCCCGTGCAGCTCCAGGACCTGAGGCTTGCCGCATTTGAAGTGAACCGCAAATTCAGGGAGTCCATCCTGGAAACATACGATGTAAAAATTGACAGCCTGACAAAATGAAAATTACGTGTTACGATGAGCACTATTAAGATCATACTCTGCTTTTCCTTGTTGCTGGCCTTTGCCGCCGGTAAAGCCCAGGAGCCCCAGGCAACCATCCGGGTGTATATCAACAACGAGGAAATAAATTACAAGCAATGGTACAGCTCCATTAAAAAAGGGGATACCCTCACCTTTGAGGCAAGCAACCCGAACAACAAAAGCCTGGAGATAGAAGGGTACGAGGTTTTTTATTACAGCATGAACACGGGCGGGAGCAAAGAAATGAGGCAGGAAACATTGTTTTCAAAAGTGTTTAATGCGGAGAATAAAAATAAAAGCAAAAAAATAATCATAGCTGTGGATGATCTTCTCAAACAACATGACTTTGCCAAGATAGATGTGCAGCTCGGAAACATTTATGGAAACTTTCCCCGCAGAGCTAAAATATCCATGCATTCTTCCAGCCGCAGGTTTTCATTCATGTTGCAGTGACTTTTGGAGTTAACAAACCTCTGCGACAGGAATCCCTCAGGAAATTATTTTATTCCTTCATATAAATTGGAAGGGGCTGCTTGACCCCGCTGGAGGGGGTTGGGGGAGGAAGGCGATGTTTACAATAATGAAACAAAATATTCTCTTAAGCATCCCTCCCCTGCGGGTACCCCGATGCTATGATCGGGGCAGGCTCTCCTTCTAAAGAAGGGAGAATTAAATCCTGCAAGCATTGGAATTCAGAAATCCTACACGGAAATTATTTTTCTTAGTACAGATTGGAAGAGGCTGTTAATTCCTCCTTCGGAAGTTGAAAATCCCGATCGAAGCATCGGGAGGGGTTAGGGGGGATATTTATATTAATGAAACAGAAATATTATCTTAAACATCCTCTGCCCTGCGGGCACCTCCTTCCTCGCCTTCGCAAAGCGCTCATCGCCTTCGCGGAGCCTCCGGCGGAGCAAGGAAAGGAGGAATTAAATCCTGCAAGCATTGGAATTTAGAAATCCTTCAGGGAAATTATTTTTTCTTCCTATAATTATAAGGGGCTGTTTATCCCCCTTGGAGGAAACCAACCGCAGCTCGAGGGGAAGGATGGTTGTCTCCGTCAATTCCAAAAAAACCCTGATCCTGACTCGCGTTTCGCGACGTCAGGGTCAGGGCTTTTTCCTGTTTGAGGACCGGCAATTTATTAATACCTGCTGTTACGGCTTCCGCGGCTGGATGAACGGTTTCGGTCATTATCCCGGCCGTATCTGTCCCTGTCATCGTTCGAAGAAGATCCGGAACGGAAACCATAATTGGTTTCGTCGTATCCCATTCGGAAACGATCGCCGTCCTCACGGTTATTTTGGTTGCGGCTGCTGCCACCGTTGTAATTTCGGTAACCATCGCGCGAAGAGCGTTCTTCGTTTCTGCGATAATTGCTGCTGTTGTAGCGGGATGGGTAATTGCTGCTTTGTCCCTGGCTGCGGCTGTATTGATTCCCGCTGCGGCTCATGCTGCGGTTTCCTCCATTGCGTCCATAACCCCCGTTCTCCTCACTGGCAGAATATCCGGAACGGTCGTAGCTGCCATTTTCTTCATCACGGTAACGGCCGGATCCCGAGAACCCGCGCCCTTCTGATTCACGGTTATACCTGTGATCATCATCATCGTCGTTGGTATCGTCTTGGTCATACTCATTACTAAACTCAGAGTACTGATCCTCGAACCTACGGCCCGCATTGCGGCCATATTCACCGCGGTTTACATAACGATCGCTTCTTCCATAGGTGTTCGTGTTGTCATGGTCCTCCCCATAGATGCTGATCTGGCTGTCATCTTGTTCCCATCCCCGGCTGCCGAAGTCTGACCTGTTGTCGTCGTAATCGCTTCCGCTTTGCTGTTCACCGAATGCAGTATTTCGGCCTCCGTTGCGTCCGTAGGAATCACTTCCTGAACGGCTTTTTCTGTTTTGATCCTGTGATCTTGTGTTTCTCATTTTTTTATAGTGTTAGTTAGTGGTTTATTTTTAATAAGTGTTGTCGTTTAAGAATTAGTTTCATCCATCGAAGCATACGAAGCCTGAGCCCGTTTGCCTTTACCTTTTCCTTTACGGCTTGCTGAAGTTTTGCTTTTACCTGCACGGCCCGAGGCGGAATTTTTTCCTTTCGCAGAAGTGCTTTTGCGGCTGCCGGAACCATTGCGGCTGCGGCCATTTGATCCGGTGCGGCTGTGGGAACCGTTACGGCTCACGTCGTAAGACTGGTTGCGGCCGTTGTCGTTTGAGGAACGTCCGTTCCTGCCTGAATTGCCACGGCTGTTGCGGTTGGTGGAACTAAAATCACGGTTGCGGTCACGGCCGTCTCTTTCGTGTCTGCCATGGCGTTCGTCGTAATCGCGGCGAAAAGTGCCTTCGAATTCATCGTACTGTCTTTCATAACGTGAATCGCCGTCGCGGTTGTCATAATTGTCGCGGTAACGGGATTCGCTATTGAATCTGCCATTGTCTTCATTGTCTTGCCTGCCATAACGTGAGCCGCCATCGCGGTTCCCGTAGTTATCACGGTACGATCCGTTGGATCTTTCATTGCGCCCGTAACGGTCGTTCCTTCCGCCTCTTTCGCTGTCGCGGTCCCACTCCTGGTTTCGTTCATTCCTTCGGTCATAGCCACCTTCAAAATCCTCTCGGTACACACGGCCGCGGTTCTCAAACCGGTCATCGTCGTTGAAATATTCCTCCTGCTCATCTGAATAGGAGTTCTGATCGTTGTACTGACGGCGTCCGTTGTTCCTGTTTCCGGAGCGGCCTGCCGAATTTCTTTCTCCTGGCGGAGAGTTTCTATTTTGTGATTGGTTGTTTCTCATTTTTTTATTTTTAAAGTGAATGGTTCTTTTAGTTCTGTCAAATATAGAGGTGTAGATTGCCGGCGACAACAGTAATCGTTAAACGGCTCTATTGAATCGGTCAGCACATTTTTAGTATCGGTAGATTTGAAACGTTTATAAAATAAAATATATGTTAGGCCTTGCACAAAATTTAATCAGCCTGGTGTGAAGCAGGACATTCAGGTCATAGATGTTGTTTAAACGGAAAGTGGACAGGCAATCTTTACCTCGATGTGCTTTATGTTTTTTATTCTTTAACAATACTGATCTGTCCCGAACGTTCCAGGTAAACTTCTTTTATTTTATCCAGCGAGGTGATATGGATATCGCGTCTTAACGCCGCCAGGATATCTTCCTCTGTTATATTTGACCTGGAAAGATTCTTTTCCTGTTTTTTTCCATCTTTGATAAGCAACAGCTTTTCGCCTTTAAGAATGGCCCCTATTTTTTTACTGCGGAAGCCCGCCCAGGCTATTAAACGATGGAGTAATATCAGTATCAGCGTGGCGAGGATAGAACCCGAGAAGGATTGCGTTGTTACCACCGCCCGTCCCATGATGGCGCCCATCATCAGCAGGGTGAGTGTGTCAAACGCCGATTGCTTGCCAAGCACGCGGGGACCTGCAATGCGGATAAGTAAAAGAGAAATAAAGAAAATTATTATGGCACGGCATGCCATTTGGTAAGACTCTAATTTTTGTGTGTTCAGACCAAGCAGATCGTTCAGGAGATCCATATGCGTAATTTTTTATCATTTGCTGCTGCAATTTCCAAATGTGCTTTTTCCTATATTTTAGAACAGAGGTATCAGTTATGACCTGCTGTACTCTTTAACTTTGCTTTTATCTTTAGAAGATTCTTTTAGAACCATTTTTTTCAGATCGGAGGATGCAGGGCCATTGATCACCTTGCCTTCTGCAGTAAACCGGGACCCGTGCAGCGGACAATCAAATGTTTTTTCATCTGCATTCCAGTGAAGTATGCCTCCCAGGTGCGGACAGACAGCTGTGCAGGCATGCAACTGGTTATTCTCATCGCGGTACACTGCTATTTTTTTCAGTCCTGCGGAAATAATTCCACCTTCACCCGGTTTTAAATTTTCTGCTTCTTTGATAGTTTCTGCCGAGAACCAATCTCCGTATTGTGCCACCATGTTTGCAACTTCGTGCAGGTAGTCACCTGAAGTTTTCAAAGTGATCCGGGAAGGGCTGTATATCTTGATCCAGGGATTATCCTTCTTCATTATAATGTCTCTTATAATGATGCCTCCCAGTGTTCCGTGTGTGATGCCATTGCCCGAATCACCCGTGATAATATAGATATTATCGTTCCCCGGATTTTTACCGATGTATGCCAGGGAATCAAGAGGTTCCATCACCTGGCCCGACCATTTGAATTCAATGGTTTCCATATCCGGAAAACGTTTTCGTGTCCATTTCTCCAGCTTATCGTAACGGTCCTCTTCTTTGATATCCTCATTGTCTGCCTGCCCGGTGCGGTGGTCTTCCCCTCCTGCAATCAGCATGTCATATTGATCGTTGAATTCTTCCAACCTTACATAATGATAAGGCTGCGTGATCCATTGGGAATCCAGATCACCGGTATCCCACCACAAAGAGTAAGGTAATCTTCCCTTGGGAACTTTACCCGCGATGACATACGTGCGGTAAGACCATTGCTTGGTATGCATTGTTACCAGGTCATTCACCGGCGTGTTAGTAGCTACTACAATGTGGTTAGCGTTTATCTTAAAGCCATTGGCAATGGCTCCTTTTTCCGTAATCTTTTCGGCCCTTGTTTGAGTATAGATCTTTCCGCCCGCTTTTAAATAAGCATCCGCCAGTCCTTTTAGATAAAGAAGGATATGGAATTGCCCCTGGTCCGGAAATTTAATACACCAGCTGCCTTCCTGTGCAGCAACGGAGGGCACCTGGTTTAACATTTCTGTAATAAGGCCCGCGTTCCGGGTGGCCTTATATTCCTGGTCCAGCGTTTCCTTTGTATCCGAAGAATGCAGGAACAGGTAACCGTTCACCCTTTTAAAATGGCAATCTATTTTGTGAAGCTTAATGGTATTCGATATCCATTCAATCGCAGCCATGTGGCTGTTTGCAGCCAGCCGGGCTGTTTCTTCACCGAAAGTTTTTTCCAATTCCAAATAACGGTCGTCAAGCGCACAGGTTATATGCGCAGTGGTTCGTCCGGTTTCACCGCTTCCGATGAACCCATCTTCCACTAAAACCACTTTCCTGCCTTCTTTGGCAAGGCAGTAAGCAGTGGTGAGGCCCGAAATGCCACCGCCTACAACTAAAATATCCGTGCTGATATCGGTTGCTAATTTTTCATACTCAATAGGCTCTATGCCTGAAAACCAGAAAGAAATATTATCTCCCGAGGTAAGATTTCCATCTGCGGTTTCTGAAAAGGTTTTTTTATCGGTTTTAGGTTCCATGGTGATTAGGTTTAAGAATAAGTTCTGCATCGTTATCCCTTTTCCGGCGGTTGCAATTTGTACGGGGGCCAGGATCGGGAACCTATATACATGTAACACAAATATCTTTGATAGTCAAAACGTTTGACCGGTTTTTTCGTTTAAAGGCGGCTTTGCATAGTCAAAGGGCAGTAAACCTCTATTGATATCATTTAAGATTCTTTTACTTTTCTTTCTTTTTTTTTCTTTGCCGGTACAGAACAATCCCTATATTTGTATTTAAGACCGATTGGTCTATTTCGAATATGATAACAAAATCAGAACAGACCAGAGCGCACATTATTGAGCAGGCTGCACATCTTTTTAATAAAAAAGGATACAGCGGCACCTCCATGAGCGATATCCTGGAAGCCACAGGCCTCGCCAAAGGAGGCATATACGGTCATTTTAACAGCAAGGAGGAAATTGCGGTGCAGGCTTTTGAATACGCCAGCACCCGCATACTGCAGGACCTGGGCGACCGCATCAAGGTCCGGGATAACACGCGGGACAAGCTTCTTGCTATCATCAACTACTATTACAACTACACGGAGCGTTCGCCTATAGAAGGAGGCTGCCCGGTGCTGAATTACTCCGCACACATGGCAGACATGACCCCAGAATTACAGCAGGCTATTTTAAGCCTGGTAAACAAAATGCTGGGAAGCATACTATCCATTGTGGAAAAGGGCAAGAAGTACAAGCAAGTACAGAAGGACCTGGACTCTGCTGCTTTTGCCGATCTGTTTTACAGCCGCATAGAAGGTGCTGTGGTCCTCGCCAAAGTAACAGGCGATACAAATAAACTGAATCATCTGCTCGACGACCTGAAGCAATACATTGAAAGAGATGTGCTCATCTGAAATTTTTTTATAAAAAAATAGACCAAACGGTCTTTTAATTAATAAACACGAATCAACATAAAACCAATAACTATGAAAACACCAACCAAAGAACCCGAAAGCTTTTACACCGTGCGCTTCCAGGATTGCGACCTGATGGGTCACCTCAATAATGCACGCTTCATTGACTATACGCTTAACGCCCGGGAAGATCACCTCGCGGAAAACTACAACATCAGCCTGCGAGATTACATGCAGCAGGGAATGGGCTGGATGGTGGCCAGCCACGAGATCTATTACCGCAAACCGGCGATGTACAATGAAAAAATTATGATCCGTACTTCCCTTATTCATTACGGTGAATCCGAGTTGTTAGTAGAAGGAATCATCATGGATGCGGCCAAGACACATCTCAAAGCTTTGCTGTGGACAAAATATGTATTTGTAAATACCCGCACCGGTAAAAGAGATGTGCATCCAACCCACCTGATGGAGTTTTTTGCTTCTGTGCTTAAGAGTGATTCTTCTGCTTCCGCCGCTAAAGAACGTGTGCAGCAGTTATCAGAAATGATGAAAGCAGCCAAGCAGTAATAGGTCAGGAGTATGATTTCTCTTCCTTATAAATTACATTTGCCAATGAATTAAGATTTGTAAATTCGCGACCGCATTACTTGGTTTGATAGGGTCTATTTTAAACGCGGTCTCGTAGCTCAGCTGGATAGAGCAACGGTTTTCTAAACCGTCGGTCCCTGGTTCGAATCCAGGCGAGACTACCCCATAACCTCCGATTCTCCTATGAGTCGGGGGTTTTTGTTTTTTAATGTTAGAATATTGTTAAAACAAATCCATTTTCTCCTATGAAACTATTTTAATTCCAAAAAACGATCTCGCTTAATTGGAGCAGAACAGAGCCTGAGGAAACAAAAAATCCCGGTGAAATAATCTCACCGGGATTTTTGTCTGTGCTGTTTTGGCACAGATAATTTGATAAACGCTTCAGACTAGTACACAAAGATCTTCACAGAAGCGTTAAAATCATGCCACCAGATCCAAACGTCATCGCTGTTATTTTCAGACCATCCTGGATAGCAATACGCCAAAGTCCAGTCTGTATTGCCAGCCCATTGCGCCCATCCATAACCAACATACGCGTGCGAGTTGGCTCCGATATAAACAGGGCGGTAGTTATTGGCAACACCGTCTGTTAAGATATTGGCAAGGGCAACATTGCAGCCTGCGCTGTTGCACCATTGATATTGATACAAATAGCCGTATCCTTTTGCAGGAGCATACTGATATCCTCTCCAGGTGTCAGACCATTTTGTCCAGCCGGTACCATCTCCGCAGTATGTATAGCTCACTGCACGGATATACATCTGAACAGGATCGATAGAATTTTTACGTGCGGCAGTATTGCGGTAAATAGGACTTGTTTCACCGGTTGATGTGGTAGGGATTAAATTCGCTTTTCCCATGTTTCTGTCCCACCAGCCGTAGATGTTAGTCCATGCATTGTTGTTGCAGCCGGACCAGCATCCGTAAACGTTTGCTCCTGTATAAGCCGGGATCTGGGTGTAGTAACATTGCTGTCCACCTACCCAACGGTACTCATAGCCTCTTTGAAGCCCTTCACCATGACCTTGCAGCGGGAATAACCTTGCCTCCATCATTTTTGACACTTCAGCTCTTTTAGAAGAATAATAGGATTTTGCAAACAATTGTTTCAGAGAAGCATAATCGCTCACTGTAAAGTAATCCACTCCTTCTTCCAGGTCAACAGGATTCGCTTTATCCACCTCAGGATCGTTTGTGCTGCCTTTGCCTTCAAATGATTTGTCAGAGCTGCTGTTAATAACATACGTAGGCATTTTACCATACTCATCTACTTTCTGCCCGTTTTTTTCCAGTGTATAATAGCTTACACCGAAACGGTACACTTTGCTGTCGCTGTCCAGGTTACCTTTTATTAAGCGCGAAGAGTAAGGCGTTCCTTGTGAGAAATTCACCAGCGGATAATCCTTATCCGTTGCAGAAATCAATATCCAGCCCTGAACGGATGAATTGTTTTCTGTAAACCATACTTCGTAATACGCAACACCATCCACTCCGTAAGCATACACAGGCTGAATATGGCAAGGATTTTTACCGCTGAACTCTTTGGTGTTTTTGCTGATGAGCATGAACTCATTGGTAACAGCAATCACTTTTTCTGCATTGTTGCTTTCGCCTTTGTTTGCAGCAAAGTAATCTTTGCAAAGCATTTCAATGGGTTTCGCCTGGTAATTGATAGCCTGTGAGATCTCCTGGTTTCCCATACCTGGGTTTTGATTGATAAGCCCTTCCTTTTTACAGGAAGCAAACATCAGGCCCAGTACGAGAGTAGCACCAAGCGTGGTGTTTAAGATTGTTTTTCTTGTTTTGTGTTTCATGTTTTTTTGGGGTTTAGTTGAACATTTTTTTTATTGACAAAACAAATGTAGTTCTTGCTGTCAACAAAAAACACCGTACAGCGTTGTGATTTTACCCGTTTTTCATAGGGGGATTTTCCCCATGCGCTGATAGTATATAAAAAATTATTTGCATGACTTAAACAGAATTTCACATGCGTGATCTTGTAGTTGACCACTTGAAAAATCAATTACACCGTGGTTAATTTTTTTCTTTTGGATCCATTGTTTTAACAGATTCCGAAAAAATTGCTTATTCATTATTACACGGGGATCAGCAATCCCACTTTCCGGTCATGATAATTACCGGAATTCACGCTTAAACGGAGACCAGAATCCTGTTCGGTAAAGGAGGTTTGTCTCATATTATTTGATTATTTTCGCGGGCGATATTGAAAGATTGAAATGAACGTAAGCAGCAGTAACTGTAGGATTACGCGGATAGTTTGAAATAATACGACTTCGTAGCTCAGCTGGTAGAGCAACAGACTCTTAATCAAAAGCCTGTTACCCCAATTTCTACTTTATTCCTCAAATTCTCCATCTTTTTACTCCACTTTAAATTCTTGTACACGATATTTGCAAGTTTAGCCGTTGGTTGGTGTTTATTTTAGGTATAACGGATTACGTTAGACGGTAATTTAATACGTTAGATTATTCCTTCATCTGAAAAGCTGTAATAACTTTCATAAGTTAGAATCAGGTGATCAAGTACTGGAATTTCCAATGCCCTACCAACCTCATTTATTTTTTTAGTCATGGTTAGTTAATGGTTAATACAATAGCTATATTGTTAACAGTTCCTAATGCTTTTTTGGTAAAATCATGAAAAAGGTATGGTAATAAGGCTGGTTTGCGATTACATACAGGAGCTTTATATCACCCATCCTGACAGATTCTACTTTATGAGTTTCTCCTTCTTTTAACCCGTCTGTAGATATAAGTACTCTTACTACAAAAGGGCAAAATAGTCTTACCAGCTTACCATGATTTGTAATTACCAGTAGTTTTAACTTTGAATTTTCTAGTTCCTCTTTGTTGTTCATTGCTTTTTACTATTTAGATTCAAATTGTTAATTATAATCTTAGAGTAAGGGTCTTCTTCCATCAAAAGGATTTTGAAAAACTTATTTAATTTATTGCTCCTACCTCGCTTAATATATTTACTGCCTTTATTAACTCAGTAAATATCGAAGTATGGTAATTAAACCCTGAAGCTGAAGTAATTTCTGTGTATATCATTGATTCTTGTGGAGATGTGCTTTTTTCCTTAACGGAATTGTATTTTATTTCTCCATATGCACTAACCAGATCAATGAATGAAATACCAATCAGGTTAAAAATCAGGAAAAAGATATTCCTACTATGCCACATACCAGTATTAGGTACTAAAACCTCTTTATGAAGCTTTTGCATATCAGCTATGGTAATAGCCCTGCTCACAGTCTTTTCAGTTCTTATTTTATACCCCGCAAATGGGTATTTATTTCTATCCAGAAGTCCTTTGTGAATGGCTTTATTTATCAATGCCCTTAGCTCTCTCATCTGGATTGCTACAGTGTTTTTGCAAATGCCTTGTTTTATAAGGTGAGCATCAAAATCCACTATCAGGGAATAGGTGATTTTATCAATTGTTATATCTCCTCCTATAAATTTGAGAAGCCTGTTTACTGCTGATTGATAACAATTGGCATTGCCAAATCTTTCCTGATCCTTCAGTATTTGGATTTCGTTCTCAGCAAATTCTTTAAATGAGAGGTTTTGCTGTTTCTTCTCTCCTAAAAGTGTCTCTTTTAGCTCTCCTACTTTAGCATCAGCAGATTGAAAGGTTATGTCTAATAGTTTTCTTTCTAATTCAAGCAATCGGTTTTTAAGATGTAAATTCAGGGATGTATGGTCAGGATGAACCTTTGTAACCTTATTTTTAGTTGAATCCCATTCTTTCAATCTCAATTTAACATCCGTTTTAATTGAGGTACTTTGTTGGAGGGATGTAAGTCTGAAAACAATAGGGTATCTGCCATCATCATAAGATCGTCTTTTGTCAATAGTTAATTTTAAAGTTGCCATAAGTGTAGATTTATGGCTAATTCTTGCAGGTGTCATTTGCAAGTTATTTGCACGTGGGAAGTAAAAAAGATAGTTAAATGAGCTTAATCAGAAGGCAACAAATACAGTTCTTTGTTATATTTGCCCACTTTTTGAGGAAAATAGTTCTTAATTATAATATGACTTCGTAGCTCAGCTGGTAGAGCAACAGACTCTTAATCTGTGGGTCCGGGGTTCGATCCCCCGCGGGGTCACTGAATGGGGATAGCTGCCGTTTTTTGGTAGCTTTCCCCTTTCCAAAATCTTTACATCGTGTAAAAGAGTTAAAACCTCATCCGGCTCTGCGGTTCGATACGTGTTGTTTGAAGATATCCGCTTTTCAGGGAATGTAGAATCAACAATTTTTTGTTTGCCCGGTTTTATTATTCCGGCTGATCGTATCCGGAAGAAGTTCAGAGAATTTTTCGGTGGTGTTTTTTGTATACATACTATTTATTTCCAGCTCACTAATGTTTGGGCTATTTCATCACGGAGTTTAGGTAAAACATCTACTTCGTCAGCAAATTTTTTCCACTGCTTAACCTGAGAATGTATTTCGTCTATTATACTTACAGCCTTTCTGTTTTTAATGGTTTTTTCAACGCTTAAAATATCTTTTTTTGTAATGTCTTTTCGTTTGTTGTTTACGCTTAATGCATGCTGGCTTACCCATCTATGATCAGGTTTGTATGCATGACAAATATCATAGGCTGGAGCCAGTTCCCATTTGCCTGCCTTCTTTAATCTGAATGCAAAGTTTTTTGTATGGTCATCACAATTCCTTGCAAGGACATTAAATACCATTCTTCTGAACATTTGTTCTGTATCCTGGTAATTCAATTTTAATTCCCGCATGGTCTGAAATAGCTGCTCATAGCTGAAACTATTTACAAGATTGAAATCAAAATGTTTTAATGCGCAAAATGTTTGTATGTGGTGTTTTATCATACTCCCGTCCCGGTCAAATCGTTTGGTCATAAAATGCGCTCTGCCGTTCTCTTCCAATAGTTTGGATGGCATCATCTCAATTCCACAGGCTATGGCCATATTGTAGTAAGCCATTTCTACACGTCCGTACCCTTTGCTGGCACCTAGTTGTACATCACTTACTCCATCTAATTTAATTAGCCAATGTTCAAAACCAGGAGGGGCGTTGGTTTGTCCGGATTTGACCTCACCGGATTTTTCATTGTATGCAATTACTGCCTTCGGTCTTGCTCCACCTGCTGATGTGCCAATCTTTAAGATCTCCACCAATGCTTTCTCATCATTCTGCTGAAGATTTACAGTAAAAGATTTCCTTTTCGATAATATGCTTTTTGCGACATCTACAAGATTTTCAATTTCTATAGAAAATGTTCGTTTATTCTCTTGGATTGTTGCGGGCTCAAATTCCAGGGCTCCCATGCCTCGTGTGCCTATAAAGCAAAGCATTTCAATAGGGTTCATACTGTCTTGTGGTCTGCCTTGTTTTGCCAACCACATATTGATGAGCTGATTACCATATTTGTCGGGAAGTACATCTGCTAGCAGTCCCGGCAATCCTTTAAATGTGTCAAATTCAGCATTTTTATCCCTCCTGAGCTCTGGAAATGTTATTACTTTTTTGGATGAATTGATTGGCATTTTGAGAGGAGCCAGATCCCAGTTTAGTTTTTTGAACAGAGGATCATACTCAAAACTAGCTACTCCTGTTTTTTCATTCCAGGAAACTGCGCCTGCTAACTTTCCCCAGATTTTTACTTCCGCTACTTCCATAATTAGTAATCATTTTTGTTTTTCGGTTTATTCTTTTTTCCACTGGCTCTTTTCCGTTTTTTCTTTTCCATTTTGGCTAGTGCTAATGGGCTTATGGATTCTTGTACGGAAAATGCTTCCATTACTTGTAATTGATCTAATACCCTCAATACTTGTATTAACGTGGCCAATGTTACGGCTTCGCCCCGCTCTAACAGGCTCAACGTAGAACGGCTGATTCCGGCAGCATTTGCCAATAGATCTTGTGTTTGATTTTGATCCATTCGGTGGTATTTGATAAAAGCTCCTATATGATTTGCCAGGGCTTTATCATTCATTGAATTCCAATTTGTGTATGATATGTCAGTCATAGAGTTATATTTTATACATTAGTGAATGATTCTTCATGCAATATAAGCTTTTTATTAATACAAAATACGAATGATTTATCATTCATTAATCTAATTATACTTAATTAGTGAATGATAAATCATTCATTTTTTGCTATTAAAGCTCTGAATTAATTAAAAAACTGAGTGGGAGAAAGTCTCCTTTAGCAATGGAACATTTTGTACCTGCAACAGGTGTAAAAGATCTGAACGTCGGGATGTTACTGTAGGAAAGTCTGTATCTTATTTCGAAAGCATTTTCAATACGGTATAGGCAGCATCTTCTCCCTTGTTTCCGTATTTTCCGCCGGCTCGCTCCTGTGCTTGTTCGAGCGTAGCTGTTGTTAATACTCCAAAGGATACCGGAAGGTTTGCTTTTAGTCCTACGTTCATTATTCCGTTTGCCACAGCATCGCAGACAAATGTGTAATGATCTGTTTCTCCTTTGATCACACAGCCCAGGCAAATGATCCCTTTTGTTTTATCGCTCAGCATTTGAGCACCAAAGGGTAGTTCAAAGCTGCCCGGAACATTTTTGCGGATAATATTTTCTTTTCGGATCTTATTCTCCAGGAGTACTTTTTCCGCTCCCCGGTACAGCGTTTCGGTAATTTCGGGATGCCATTCGGAAACGACAATGCCGATTTTCAGGGAATCGGGAAATAACAAATCCACCCTATAATCAGAAGGCGATTTTTTTTCGGAAGAGGACATTCGGAAAGTTTAATCCGGGTTACTCAATTCCACCCTTTGCTTTTGCAAGTGAAATGTATTTTTCCACCTCTCTTCCTTCGCGGGACTCGGAATAATCGGTCTTGATCTGCTCGTAGATCTTCAAAGCGTCTGCAAATTTGTTCTGGCTTTCGTACAACCCTGCCGCCTTCATCAGATAGATCGGAGTCGTGAAATTATTTTTGTTCACTTCAGAGGCTTTGATGTAATGGTCAATAGCATCTTCTGCTTTTCCAAGCTCGGAATAAGCATCGCCAATCGCGCCGATTGAAATAGGGGCAAGCATGAGGTCATCTCCGTTATCGTATTCCTTCAGCTCTGCAATGGCTTCTTCAAACTGGCCCTTGTTGAGATAGCTAAGTCCCAGGTACATATGAGCCAGATTACCGGAGGAAGTAAGTCCGTATTTTTCAATGATGTCTTTAAATCCGTAAAACTGGCCATCGCCATTGATGGCTTTGTCCAATGAATCCTTCTCAAAATACCTCTCGGCCATGAACATTTGCGACTGAGCTTCTTCTTCCAGGGGAGCTATGTACAGCTTGGTCCAGGCAAAATAACCTCCAACAAGCGCAATCACTGCCCCGGCAATGATGGATAAGCTTTTTTTATTTTCTTCAATGTAATGTTCCGCCTTACTGATGGTTTCAGTTACATCAACCATCGGTTCATCTTTTTGATCAGCCATTGTTCTTTTTATAAGGATGGCAAAGATAAAATTATTTTGATAAGGAGTGTTGTTCTTTAGTGCGCCGAGTTACCTTTGTGTTAAGAAAAATGGAGCAATTATCCCTTTCCAGGCTATCTCTGCTGGGTTTTAAGAACTACGAGCATGCCGATGTGGTATTTTCCCCGCGATTTAACTGTATAACAGGGCACAATGGGGGCGGAAAGACCAATTTACTGGATGCGATCCACTATTTATCCTTTACAAAAAGTTACTTCAATCCCATTGATTCCCAGAGTATTCTCCACGATGCATCCCTGTTTGTGATCCAGGGAGAGTTCAGGATAGGAGCCAGGACGGATGAAGTATTCTGTGCGCAAAAAAAGGGCGAGAGGAAGCAGGTTAAAGTCAATAAGAAAGAAGCTATCCGTTTTGCCGATCATATAGGTTTGTATCCCGTTGTTATGGTTTCTCCTTCCGATAGCGAACTCATCCTGGAAGGAAGCGAGATCCGCCGAAAGTTTACCGATAGTATAATCTCCCAGTATGACCGGCCATATCTGGAGGATGTTATTGCTTATACCAAAGTGCTGTTGCAGAGGAACGCACAGTTGAAGCAATTTGCAAAAACAGGGAAGTTTGATCTGGAATCCCTTAAGATATGGGATATTCAACTGATTGAATCCGGAGCCCGTATCTTCGCAAAAAGAAAAAGGTTTTCTGAAGAACTGGAACCTGTATTTCAGAAGTATTACGAATTAATTTCGGGAGACAGGGAAAAAGTTTCGATTATTTATCAGTCCCAGTTGGAAAAAGGGGATTTTGAAGCATTGCTGAACGAAGCTCTTGAAAAGGACAGGGTGATGGAATATTCCACAGTGGGTATTCACAAGGACGATTGGGAGTTCAGGATGCAGGGGTTTCCTGTCAAGAGGTATGCATCGCAAGGTCAGCAGAAATCGTATTTGCTGGCCATTAAGCTGGCTCAGTTTGAATTTGTAAAACAGCATTGTAAAATTTTTCCCATCCTGATGCTGGATGATATTCACGATAAGCTTGACGAGCAGCGCATAAAGCACCTGATCGGTCTCGTGAGTGGCGCAGATTTTGGCCAGGTGTTTATAACCGATACGAACAAAGAGCAGATCATCAAGCTATTTAAAGGAGTGAATGCCGATGTGAAGATTTTTAAGGTGGAGAACGGTTCGATCTCTGAATAGTTTAGGATCTATAAGAAACACAGATGATTAATGCGAATGAAATTTTATGGATTACCTGCATGGTTCGTACAATTCGTATATTAGCATTGTATGTCATCTAACGAGCAATCCCTTAAGAATGCGATTGGTAAATTCCTGAAATCTTCCCGGATGTCAGGTAAGCTGGCCGAACAAAAGATAATTGACGGTTGGGAGGCCCGTATGGGAAAGATGATCGCAAAGCATACCAAAGAAATTACTATTTACGATAAAAAACTCTTTCTTCATATTGACTCAGCCCCCCTCAGGCAGGAATTATTCTATTCCCGTGAAAAAATTGTAAAAATGCTCAACGATGAGGCAGGGGAGGAGGTGATCCGAGAGATTGTACTTAGGTGAATAAAAGTAAACGGCAGGTTTACCGTGATTTGCAAAAGGTAATAGCAGTAATTAAGCAAGTAACTTTTTGTGCCAGCTTTTTTCGGCAGGCACTTCCCAGGCTTTTTCAAACTCTGCCACAGTATGAACAGTGTTGTTATAAACAAGGGTGTTCTTATTCACTTCTCCTTTTTTAGCAAGCGCTTCAAATTCAGCAAGGGTACAGGAAAACAGTTGTTCACCTTTTTTATAAGCGACAAGCATCCTGTCAAGCAGGGTGATGCTGAACTCCTGTTCCAGCTCTTTCATGAAGCGTACAGATGCATCTACACTTCTGCCACAGCTTTTCTCATCGGCTTCGTCAATGAAGACTACAATAAACCGGTTATGAAGTACCTTAATTCCGCCTTTAACCGGACTGCCATGAGATTCCCATTGCTGAAGAAAGATGTTTTTTAAATCTTCAAATACTTGTAACTGAGCAGGAGTAAATTCTTTGCTGGACTGGTATATCCAAACCCGCGAAGCAGGAGATACGTTGCTGAAATTTGCCATTTGTGTTAAAGATTATCCGCAGCCAGTTCTGCTACATCCATCACTTTTGTGTCCTTTTCTTTATTGAAGTGTTTGACACCATCTGTCATCATTGTCATGCAGAACGGGCAGGCGGTTGCGATGATATCGGGTTTATGAGATAATGCTTCTTCCGATCTTTCTATGTTTATGTCTTTATTTCCTTTTTCCGGTTCTTTGAACATCTGGGCGCCGCCGGCACCGCAGCATAAACCGTTCTGCCTGGAACGTTTCATTTCTGCCAGGTTTATATCCAGGCTTTGAATGACTGAACGGGGAGCTTCGTAAACTTCGTTGGCGCGTCCCAGGTAACAGGCGTCATGATAGGTGATTTTTTTGCCTTTGAAATTTCCCCCCTGCACTTTCAGTTTTCCTGAATCAATCAGCTGTTGCACTAATTGTGTATGATGGATAACTTCGTAATTGCCACCCAGGGATGGATATTCATTTTTAATGGTGTTGAAGCAATGCGGGCAACCTGTCACTATTTTTTTTACGGAATAATTATTCAGCACGGTGATGTTGTTGATAGCCTGCATCTGGAAAAGGAATTCATTTCCTGCACGCTTGGCAGGATCACCTGTGCAGCTTTCTTCCGTTCCTAGCACTGCAAATTTCATTCCCACATGATTCAGGATCTTAACAATAGCGCGGGTAATTTTTTTGGCACGGTCGTCAAAGCTTCCGGCACAGCCGACCCAGAACAAGATTTCAGGAGTTTCCCCAGAAGCCATGAAATCGGCCATGGTGCGAACGTTTAGCGAATTACTCATTTTTTAAACACTTGTATAGTAATTTGTTCTTCAACCAGGTCTGTAAATTTTCCTGTAAACCGCGTTGCCCGTACCATGTGATTATCTATCCAGTGGTAATTTCCGCCTCTTGGTTTTCCCATCAGTAACCCGTGGTATTTAAAACCGGATTTTTTCAGCCAGCGTTCCGTTACATCTCGGTGTGCTTCAGTTCTTGAAGTGAAAAAGGTAATAATATGCCCTTCGTCATGCCATTGATTTACTTTGGCAAGTGCATCGGGATAAACACCCGCATCTTCCATCCTTTCGGGTTCTTCGTTTGGGATATCGTCGCCAACTGTTCCGTCTATATCAATGAGAAAATTCTTTATATTTTCCGGGAGTACGGGAGATATCCTTTTTCCATTCTCTTCAGCATCCAATAGTTTAAATTCTGTCATAATGTTTAGTTTTCTTTTGCCCAGTTTAATCGGTCGGCAGGAGAATATTGCCAGGGAGCACCGTTGTTTTCAATATTGGTGCTCATCATATTCAAAGATTGAGGTGCGGCGCTTTGCTCCATTACTAAAAACCTGCGGATGTCAATGATAATACTAAGCGGATCAATATTGACAGGACATTCCTGAACGCAGGCGTTGCAGGATGTACATGCCCAGAGTTCTTCAGCCGAAATATAATTTCCAAACAGGGATTTGCCATCATCCGTAAACTTTCCGTTTTTGTCAATATTTTTTCCAACTTCTTCAAGCCTGTCGCGTGTGTCCATCATGATCTTTCGCGGAGACAAAAGCTTGCCTGTCAGATTAGCAGGGCAGGCAGATGTGCAACGTCCGCACTCAGTGCAGGAGTAGGAATCCATCAGCTGTTTCCAGTTCAGGTCAAAAACATCTTTTGCTCCGAATCGCATCGGCTGATCCGGATTTGCAGGAGCCGGTGGCGTGAATGATGGATCCAGCATTGCTTTTACTTCGTTCGTAACGCTTGTCAGGTTGATGAACTTCCCCTTTGGATCCAGGTTAGAATAGAATACATTCGGAAATGCAAGCAAAATGTGCAGGTGCTTGGAAACTGCCAGGTAATTCAGAAACCCCAGGATGCCCAGAATATGGAACCACCAGCATCCTCTTTCTATCAGTATCAAGGTGTATTCGGGTATGTTCTTAAGTGCAGGAACAAGAAATTGACTGACAGGAAAACTTCCGGAGGACAAATAATGTTCGCTTCCCATTTGCTGGAGAGCCTGATCCGCTGCATTCATCAGAAACAAAGCGCTCATCAGCAAAATCTCAGCGATCAAAATAAGGTTGGCATCTGTTTTGGGCCAGCCGTCCAGCTCTTTCATTACCAATCGTTTTACATGAATGATATTTCTTCGGATAAGAAATATAAGACAACCGAGGGTTACAAAGAATGCCAGCACTTCGAAAAAACCGATGAGGAAATTATAGAAGCGAAAGCTTTCCGAGTTCAGAAGTGAAAGAAACCGGTGGGTGCCAAATGTTCCGTCAATAAACATTTCAAGCACCTCGATATTGATAAGTACAAACCCGATATAGACAAACAGGTGGAGCAGAGCAGGGATGGGGCGGGCAAACATTTTCTTTTGTCCCAGGGCCACCAGCGTCATGATTCTCCAGCGTTCGGGTTTGCGGTCGGAACGGTCTGTATCCCTCCCTAATAGGATATTCCTCCTGATTTTTTTTGCATTGAAAAAAAACAAGCCGCTTCCTGCAACCAGAAGCAGAATGAATATGATGTTTGAAATGCCCAATTGAATTTTTATTTTTTCTTGCTACCCTTATCTCTTCCGAATACAGAGAAATATCTTTTTGGGCGTGCCTCCATGTCCTGAAGTAAGCTGTCCAGGCTTCCGGAAGCCGAAGTCAGATTTTTATACAGTTTCTCATCATTGATCAGCATTCCGGCTGAACCTTCCCCTTTATTTATTTTCTCCATTACGCTGGAAACACTCGAAAGTGCAGAATTTGCATTCTCTATGGTTTTAGAAATATTTGCTTTTGCAAGCGTATCGCTGATAGCAGAGAAGTTTTTAATTGCGGAAGCTATTTTATCATTATTATTTGCGAGATTGGTGGAAATAGATTCAACTTTTGAGAAAATAATAGAAAGTTTATCCTTTTCAGAAGCAATCATGGTATCCAGGCGCATAGACGTACGGTCAAAGGTTTCCAGCGCATGTTTTATATTATTAAAACTTTTAGTGAGATTATCCCGCGTGTTTACATCAAACACCGTCTGGAAAACTGTGATGATTGAATCAATTGATCCTATCAGCTTCTCGGCTTTGTCCTTAAGAGGCTTGATGGCGCCCTCCACGGATTGCTGAAGTGACAGGTCAATTTCAGAAATAAGCGTATCGCCGTCCGGTGCAAAATCACTGCCTTTTCCAAGTATCAGCTCAATAGCCTTTGCTCCTAACAAGTCCGAGCTGACTATTCTTGCAACTGTTCCTTTTGTTACTCTTAGATTCTGGTCAGAAATAGCAATGGTAACCAGCAGGCGGCCCGTAGTATCCAATAGCTCGATCTTTTTGACCCTTCCTACCTTAAACCCATTAAGTTGTACAGGATTGGCTTCAACAATTCCGCTTATCTGGGGATAAACAGCATAGTAAATTTCACGGCTGGAAAATATATCTTTCCCTTTCAGAAAATTAAATCCATAAACAAATATGAAAATCGTAACAACTACCAGTATTCCTGTTTTTATCTCTTTGGTTAATTTCATCTTATAGTGAAAGAAAGATCGTATTAGTTAGTTTGCCTGCTCCTGCGGAATACTTTTCCGGAAGCACATGCGTCTGCCGCAAATATAGGAATAATAAAAATACAGAATTTGCACGGAAGGCACTAGCAAAGCGCTGTAATTATATCGGAACGCGTAATGATAAACGTTTCATCTGTTTTAAAGTCACGTACAAGAACCGCGTTGTTGTCTATTGTTATCATGGATGAAAGGGAGTCGATTGGAGTGGAAATATCGATGTACGGGAACGCAGGTTGCATGATGGATTCTACAGGCTTTGATTTGATATCCGGGTTTTTCACAATTTGCGAATAGAGATATTGTTCGTTTAAAGAACCGACTACACGCCCATCGTTTGTCACAGCCACTTGTGAAAAATCATTTTTAGTCATGATCTTCACCGCATTTTCAATGGTGTCATTTACATTAAGCGAAATAAGCTTTCCCTTTTTAGATGCCACGAGGTCTTTGGCAATTAATCCTTTCTTGTCAAAAAAGCCTTTTGAGCGCATCCAGTCGTCGTTAAACATTTTCCCAAGATAGCGTGTGCCATGATCGTGAAAGATCACCACTACCACTTCTCCCGGCTTAAAGTTATTCTTCAGCTGCAGCAGTCCGGCAATGGCAGAGCCTGCCGAATTTCCAACAAAGATTCCTTCCTGTTTAACGATCTCCCGTGTCATCATGGCAGCATCCTTATCCGTAACTTTTTCAAAATGGTCAATGATGCTGAAGTCAACATTCTGGGGAAGGAAATCTTCCCCGATCCCTTCCGTGATATACGGATAGATCTCATTTTTATCAAAAATACCGGTCTCTTTGTATTTTTTAAATACGGAACCATAGGTGTCGATCCCCCAGACTTTCAGCTTGGGATTTTTCTCTTTTAAGAACCTGCCTGTTCCGCATATGGTTCCTCCGGTGCCTACTCCTACTACCAGGTGATCTACTTTCCCGTTTGTCTGTTCCCAGATTTCCGGTCCCGTAGTTTCGTAGTGGGCCTGTGAATTGGAAAGGTTATCGTATTGATTTGCCTTCCATGAATTAGGTATTTCTTTCACCAGCCGCGAAGAAACAGAATAATAGGAGCGAGGATCTTCAGGCTCAACATCGGTGGGGCAAATAATTACCTCAGCTCCAAACGCACGTAGTGCATCGGCCTTTTCTTTTGATTGTTTATCGGTGGTTGTAAAAACACACTTGTATCCTTTCACGATGGCTGCAATAGCCAGTCCCATGCCTGTATTTCCCGAAGTGCCTTCAATAATAGTATAGCCGGGTTTCAGCAAGCCTTTTTTTTCCGCATCCTCAATCATCTTAAGGGCCATCCGGTCTTTAATCGAATTGCCCGGATTAGTGGTTTCAACTTTTGCAAGAACGGTTGCCTGGACCGCTTTGGTAACGCTGTTCAGCCTGACCAGAGGCGTATTGCCTATTGTTTCGAGGATGTTGTTATAGATCTTTTTCATAAGACAATTGTCAATGAACAAAGATAGGAATTTGATTTGTGCCGGAAGGAATATTAATAATTTTACCTTTGATAATCTTAGGGTAAAGGACCAGACAACAATTATCCTGTTTACCACGAAGCGGTTTCAATTTCCAATGTGACCTTCTAAGCTGACTTATTAAAATTTAAGGTACTTTCGGTTTTACGTTTACTTTAATAAATTAGATGTACAAGGAAATAGCCAAATGTAGAATTTGCGGGAATACAAATTTGGTTTCTCTGCTTCATTTGGGTGAGCAGTCATTGACGGGTGTATTTCCCAAACAAATAACGGATAGGATTACATCGGGTCCGCTGGAGTTGGTGAAATGTCACCCTGAGAATAACGGTGATACGGTCTGTCATTTGGTTCAGCTTCATCATTCGTACGACAGCAGCGAAATGTACGGGTTGAATTACGGGTATCGTTCCGGGCTGAACCAGTCTATGGTTACACATTTATCTTCCCTTGTAAAGTACGTACTTTCGCTGGTTGAAATAAAAAGGGGAGACTTGGTTATTGATATAGGAAGTAACGATAGCACGTTGCTTCAGCAATACCCTGCGGATAAAGGATTTATTTTAACCGGTATAGATCCAACGGGCATAAAGTTTAAAAAATATTACCCTCCTCATATTAATCTGATTGCCGATTTTTTCTCTTTTGAAAATATAAATGCCAGGTATCCCGTGAAAAAAGCCAGGGTCATTACTTCCATTGCCATGTTCTACGATCTGGAAGACCCGATCTTATTCGTAAAGCAGATCCACCAGGTACTTGCCGACGATGGCATTTGGGTTTTTGAGCAGAGCTATCTTCCTGCCATGCTGGAAACCAATTCATACGATACCATTTGTCACGAACATCTGGAATACCACGCATTGCAGCAGATCACATATATCATGGACAGATGCGGTTTTAAAATAATTGATGTGGAAATGAATGATGTGAACGGAGGAAGTTTTAGAGTTACGGTTGCTAAGACGGGTGCTGATTTCCAGACTAATAAGAGTGTAGAAGAGTGTAAGAAAAATGAAGAAAAGATGCAACTGCATACATTGATTCCTTACAAGCAGTTTGGCAAAAGTGTGGAAAAGCACAGGGCGGATCTTATTTCCCTGATCCGTGAATTACGGCAAAAAGGAAAGAAAATAGTGGGGTATGGAGCTTCAACCAAAGGAAATGTAATCTTGCAATACTGCGGCCTCACCGCCAAAGATATTCCATGCATTGCCGAAGTGAATGAAGACAAATTCGGATCATTCACGCCTTTTACCTGTATTCCTATTATTTCGGAGAAAGAAGCACGGGCTTTGAAACCTGATTACTTTTTAGCTCTTCCCTGGCATTTCCGAAAGGGAATCCTTGAGAAGGAAAAGGACTTTTTAAATGCCGGAGGCAAATTTATATTCCCGCTTCCCAAAATTGAAATCGTAGGGTAATGAAAAAAGCTGTTATCCTCGGAAATACCGGACAGGATGGTCATTATCTCTCCGGGCTGCTTCACGAAAGGCACTATGAAACGATCGGCATTTCAAGCAAGCAGGTTTCTGTTAATCCATACGGTCTAACGCAGGTGGATATAACGCAACAGCAGCATGTGGATTCATTGCTAAGCAGCTTCCGGCCCGATGAAATATACTTTCTGGCTGCTGTGCATCAATCCTCTTCCGATCAGCAAATTGAAGATGGAACGTTGTTTCAAAAGAGCCTGGATCTTAATGTAAGCGCGTTGATAAATTTTTTGGAATGGATACGAAAGTTTTCTTCCGGCGGCAAGCTTTTCTATGCGGCTTCCTCTCACGTTTTTGGAAATCCGGAGAAGTCGCCTCAGGATGAAACCACCCCTTTCCGCCCGGATTGTATCTATGGGATTACCAAAACGGCAGGAGTAAACGCATGCCGCTTTTACCGGGAAAATCATGGTGTGTTTGCCTCTGTGGGTATTTTCTATAATCACGAATCTCCCTTGCGTGCTTCTAAATTTGTGTCAAAAAAAATAGTAGAAGAGGCTGTGGCGATCAAAAGAGGGCTGCAAGCCGAACTGGTTCTTGGGAATCTTGAATCTCAGATTGACTGGGGTTATGCTCCGGATTACATGCGTGCGGTTTTTTCCATGATGCAATTACCGGGTGCCGGCGATTTCGTTATTTCCAGTGGCGAAATTCATACGATCAGGGAGTTTGTGGAAGGAGTTTTTGAGCGCCTGGAACTTGACTGGAAAAAATACGTGAAAGTTAACCCTGCGCTGATCACAAAAAGACAAAAACGGAACCTTTTCGGGAACAATAGAAAGATAAATCAATATACAGGATGGTCACCCCAAATGGATTTTAAAGGACTTATAGCAATCCTGGTTGACGAAGAATTGAAAAAAAATGTCTCAAGATAAAGTACTGATTTTTATTCCGACCTACAATGAGGCCGAAAATGTTGAAAGAATATTTCAGCAAATTCAATTGCTGCATTTAAACGTGGATATTTTATTTTTAGACGACAATTCACCCGATGGAACGGGTAGGATAATTGATAAAATTGTTGCTGAGAATAAAAATGCAAGCGTTATACATCGTGCAGGAAGATTGGGAATAGGCAGTGCACACAAGGTAGGTATTGGTCGTGCTTACGAAAGCGGCTACCAGACGTTAATTACCATGGACTGTGATTTCACTCATTCTCCGGAATATATATATGATTTTCTGAAAAACAAAGGGAAGACGGATCTGGTTGTAGGCTCCAGGTATTTGAAAAAGGATAGTCTTGCTACCTGGAACCTGTTTCGAAAATCTCTTACGCATCTGGGTCATTTTTTAACCGTTAATCTGCTGGATATGCCATACGATGCAAGCGGGGCATTCAGGCTATATAATCTGAAAAGTATTGATAAAAATATTTTCTCGTTGATCCGATCAAACAGTTACTCTTTCTTTTTTGAAAGCCTGTTTATTCTTAATCTCAATCAGCGAAGAATAGTCGAAATACCAATTGAATTGCCATCCAGAACATACGGTACTTCAAAAATGACCTGGAAAGATGCATGGAACAGTCTCCGGTTTTTAATGAATCTTTACCTGAGAAAGATATTCGATAAGAAATCACTCATTCGATAAGGCTGAAATGGGGAAATGGATAAGATTAAACAAATAGAAGAGGATTGGGATGCTTATTGGTCGGATAAGGACCGGTCCAGCAACGCGGCATATGATTTTCTTGCCGGAATATACAGAAGGCTTATTGTAAAGAATATTCTGAATTATTTTATACGCAGGCATTTTTTAAACGGACAACGCGTCTTGCACGCAGGTTGCGGGAGTGGACAGGTGGATACTGATATCAGGGATTTTGTTCATATTACGGCCCTGGATATTTCGACGCATGCATTGAAAATATATAAAAAGGTAAATGGGGAAAAATCCATTGCCATTCAGGGGAATATTTTTTCATTGCCGTTTGAGGATCATACGTTTGATGGACTCTATAATTTAGGTGTATTGGAGCATTTTACTCAGGACGAAATCCATCGGATTCTGAAGGAATGTAAACGGGTCATTCGTCCTGGCGGGAAAATAGTTGTGCTTTGGCCCCCTGTATTTGGTTTTACCGTATTCATACTTGATAGCGCACATTTTGTTTTAAATAAAATTTTGAGAATGAACGTCAAGTTGCACCCGGATGAAATCACGCGAGTCAGATCCCGTGAGCATGCCATTCAGACGTTCCAAAAAGTCGGATTCGAAATTGTAGAGTATTATTTTGGGGTCAGGGACTTATTTACTCAGTCCGTGATTGTAGCTAAAAACCAATAAAATAATTTATGAAAATCGATATGCCTTTTTTTCTTGCAAAAATATTTCCGCCATCATACACCTGGCACTGCCTCCTCCGATGGTTTCAATGGTAGAAATTGGAATGGGCACTAACTCGCTGTATTTTTCAATTTCCTTTTTTTGATTTTCTGTAAGGCAATTAAAGGCGCTTTGTGAAAGCACGGTCAGACTTTTATTTTTATCCGACAATACCGTCAGCATGTTGCCTGCAAAGCTGTTCATTTGCCCGAACGTAATATCGATTACGGAGTGTCCGGTAGCTGTAAGGGAATGAACCACAGCTTCCCTTTCTTTTTTGTCAGAGATGCTGTTGAGGCATATGACCGAAAATTTTTCAGCAATGTTCATCATTACGTTGGTATGATAAATATCCTTTCCTTTTTCGTCATGTGCATTGAAATATACGGGAGAGTAGTTCAGACGTTTTGTTACATCCAGGAAGAGATTTTTATCTGTTCGGGGCGATAAGCAGGCATAAGCAATTCTGTGGTTATGATCAAAAATAATGCTTCCTGTTCCCTCTAAAAACGTATTCTCTTTTTCCGAGGATGAAAGGTCAATGATTTTTTTTATGCTGAAATCTGCCTTTAACTTGTCAAGGATATCTGTTCGTCTTTCGTGCCTTCTGTTTTCGGCACACATAGGATATAAAACCACAGTTCCATTAGCATGAAAGGTTACCCAGTTGTTAGGAAAAATTGCATCCGGTTTTACAGGATGAGGAGTATCGTGGAATACAAAAACGTGGACACCCTTTGACCGTAGTGTTTGTGCGAACATATCAAATTCAGCTGCTGCTTCATTTTTAATCTGGTCATTGGTGCTTGTGGTTTTCTGCTGGAATGCATTGGAAGCAGAGGTCTGAACATTAAAAACGAATTGCGAAGGTCTTACCAGAAGTATATTGTTTGTTGATTGCATGGGTAAATAAGTTAAAGAAACGTTACGAAAATCTCATGGCTTTTACAGGCGTAATGTAGGTAATGATATACGATGGAAGTATCATCATGGTAAGACAAATTATAAATGTTCCGGCATTGAGAAGCAAAATGTGAAACAGATTAAAATTGATCGGGATGGAGGAGAGGTAATAGGTGGTTTCGTCAAGGGAAATGAACTTGAAGTATTTCTGCAAAAGACAAATAGAGATTCCGATTATATTTCCCCATAGCAGGCCTTTCCCTATCAGGTAGGCAGCGTTGAATAAAAATACCTTTCGCACTCCTGTATTTGCCATTCCAAGTGCTTTCAGGGTTCCGATCATAGTGGTTCTTTCAAGGATAAGGATAAGCAAGGCAGAGATCATATTAATGGCCGCCACAAGTGCCATAAGTGACAGTACCACCATGGCATTCACATCCTGGGCATCCAGCCATGAAAAAACCTGCCGGTTCAGGTCCTTGATGCTTTTTGCCAGGAACTGGTAGCCAATGACTGTATTTACTTCCGTTGTGGTCTCATCAAGGTCTTTGTAATCGTTCAGCAGAATTTCCAAACCACCTATGCTGCTTTTATCCCAGTTGTTCAGTTTTTGGATGTGTGCAATATCAGCGATCACGTATATCTGATCAAAGATATCCCCCAGGCCGGTGGAATAAATTCCGCAAACGGAGAACCTCCTGGCGCGTTGCTGCTGGTTTTGGATAAAGTAAATGGTAATGGTATCGTGTAGTTCTAATTTCAATTTCTCGGCGTGGAACTTGGAGATCAGTATCTTATCTGACTTTACAGAATCCTGAACCGTGAATGATTCCCCCGCAATTATATTTTTTTTAAAGAAATCCCAGTCAAAATCACTGCCAATCCCTTTTACCACCACTCCCTGTAAGTCATTTTTTGTTTTTATTATTCCGGCTTTGGTAGCAAAACATTGTATGTGCCGGATAGATGAGTTGTGATTAAGCTCATCCAGGAAGGGTTGGTTTCGGTCAATAGGAGTTCCTTCAAAGGATTCATTGTTATCGTAATTAGAGATCTGTATATGAGATCCGAATCCTATTACCTTTTCACGAATTTCTTTTTGAAACCCGGTAACTATTGCAATCGTAAGGATCATGATTGCAAGCCCGAGCGTAATTCCCAGAATAGCTATATTTACAATGGGTTTTGAAAACCCGTCGTTTTTTGTAATAATTCTTTTAGAAATAAAAAATTCTATCATCGTATCAGAACTTTCCTGGTGAATTGCCGGGATTACGAATTTACTAATTTCACGTATGTGTCGTTTTGTTGCAAGTTGCCTCTTTCTTAGCCTGTATTTTATGCTTTTTACTCCTGCTGCATCTGCCCAGTATTCAAACTCATTGAATTTACAGGATAAAACACCCGAGGATATTAAGGTGGGAGCACAGCAAACAGCAATTTATTTTCCACTGGTTGCGGCAAAATCGGTCGCCTTTGTAGGAAACCAAACCTCCACTATCCGTAAAACCCACCTGGTAGATACACTTTTGGCAATGAAGGTCAACCTGAAAAAAATATTTTTTCCGGAACATGGATTCCGGGGAGATGAGGGCGCAGGACAACATCTGAAGACATATACTGATAAAAAAACAGGACTTCTGTGTATTTCACTTTACGGGAAGGAAAATAAAAAACCAAAATCTGAGGATCTGAGTGATATTGATGTAGTGATTTTTGATATCCAGGATGTAGGTGCCAGGTTCTATACCTATATTTCTACACTTCATTATGTCATGGAAGCTTGTGCTGAAAATAAAAAGCACCTGATCGTACTTGATCGTCCCAACCCCAATGGCTATTATGTAGACGGCCCTGTTTTAGAAACCAAGTTCACTTCTTTTACGGGAATGCATCCTGTGCCGATTGTTCATGGAATGACCATAGGCGAATATGCGCGCATGATTAACGGGGAAAAATGGCTGGCCAACGGAGTTCAATGTAGCCTGACCGTTGTGCCGGTTACAAATTATACGCACAATGACCTGTACCAGATCCCGATAAAGCCTTCTCCGAATCTTCCCAATATGTCTTCTATTTACATGTATCCATCCATGTGTTTATTTGAGGGTACGGTTGTAAGCGTTGGAAGAGGAACAGATAAGCCCTTTCAGCAGTTTGGTTATCCCCAACTCACAGGAGGGAATACCACGTTTACACCCCATCCCGTGAAAGGAGCAAGTGAAAATCCGATGTATAACGGACAATCTTGTCAAGGCTATGACGTTTTTACCTACGGCGAAGCGTACGTCAAGTATTCCAGAAAACTATATCTCTACTGGATATTGAACTTGTACAGCACTTCCCCTGTAAAGGAAAAATTTTTTACTAATTATTTTAATCTTTTAGCAGGTAACGAAATGTTGCAAAAACAGATCAGAGAGGGAAAAACGGAAGAGGAGATTCGCAAAACGTGGGAGCCGGAGCTGCAGAAATTTAAAGCAATAAGAAAACAATACCTTATTTACAAAGATTTTGAATAACAATTGATCCTTTTTTAAAAGGAGATGGAATGCACAGTATAGAGCCACATTACAGCTGGAAACATCACTACACAGCCGAAGAGGATGAACGCTCTCCTTTTTACGAACGGCAATACAGCGAGTTTGAATTTACCAATTCCATTTATGGATTTTGTATCCATCCCCAATGGGATGAAATCGGTTCTCAGACTCTCTTTATAAAGTTGTTATGCGTGGATTACGATGAACAATATGCGATTATTGAAATGCTGGGAGAGTGGAACGATTGCCTGTACAATGATATTATGTTCCTCAAACGGGATATCATTGACAAGTTAATAGATGAAGGAGTGAATAGGTTTATCCTGATAGGAGAAAATATTCTGAATTTTCATTATTCGGATGAATCTTACTATGAAGAATGGTTTGAAGATATTAATCAATCCGGAGGATGGATTGCGCTTATCGGGTTTCGGGATCATGTGCTGGCGGAATTTGAGAAAATAGATATTTTGAAATATTTTATATCATCCGATGAAATGAATTCGCTTAATTGGAGAACCTATACTCCCTTGCAGCTTTATCAGGTAGTGGACAAATTGGTCCGGAAACAGTTGGGAGAAGAAAAATAAGAGAGTGGTATAAAAAACGGAACTGTTATTTTGAATTGCTATCCACTTCAAAAACCCCAAAGGTATTATTGTCCGGGTCCATAAAATAACCTTGCCAGCAACGCCCCGGAATAGCAAATTTGGGTAAAGCAACCCTGCCGCCATTCCTAAGTATCAGTTCACCCGTTTTGTCAAAATTATCCACCTGTATGGAGCAGGTAAATGCATTGGTGCCACTTTCAGGAGGCGGCACTTTTGCAGGTCTTTTTAATAATCCTCCGTTTATGCCATTGGTCTCTATGCGGTAATATTCGATCGGAACCAATTCTTCCCGGATAAATTTCCAGCCAAAGACAGCCTTATAAAAGTGCATTTCCCTTTTTGGATCGGATGATTGTATTTCGAAATAGGCTATGGTATTCATGGTTGCTTTGCAATAAATGTTATTCAGTAATTTGATTTAAAGATGATGCTTACTCCTGATCTCTGAGCATCATTGCCACAATCTTATCAATGGGAAAGGTAAATTCTTCCATGGTAAGTTTGTCTATCGATACCCATCGGAAGGATTGGGCTCCTTCTGCTCTCTGGAATTGTCCAGCCTCTCCGCCTGTCCGGTCAGGTATAAAGGGAGTTTCGGTGATCTCACCTTCCAATGGAGGGGCGAAAGCTGTAGTATTCTTTACCAGGTAGTAGATGCTGATGAGCTGATGATCTGTATAAAAGGCGGCCGGTTGAAAAAAATCCGTGGTGTAAAAATGCCGGATCACATTAACTTCGCATCCAAGCTCTTCCCGGCATTCTCTTTTAAGGCAATCAATGGTTCCTTCGCCCCAATTTAATCCGCCGCCGGGGAATTTTGTCATCTCTTTTCCAAAACGGAATTCATCGGTTACTAGAACCTCGTTCTTTTCGTTGAGAAAAAGAGCATATACCCGGATGTTAAAAATGGACATACCTTTGAACGTTATTACAAAGGTATAAACAATCATATCATGGTGATCACCACAAAGAAAGAGATACTCTACCTGACACTTGCAGGTTTCTTTATAACCAATGCCCTGGTAGCGGAGATGATAGGGGGTAAGTTAATTGATATAGGCAAAAATTTTTCGGAAGGAACATTTATCATGAGCGTTGGAATTTTGCCCTGGCCCATTGTGTTTTTAACAACCGATCTTATGAATGAGTATTTCGGCAAGCTGGCAGTGCGGAAATTGTCTTTTATCACAGCAGCTTTGGTACTATATGCATTTATAGTGCTCTGGTTTGCGATGCAGGTGGATGCCATTTCCTGGTCCCCGGTGAATGATGCATCTTTTCACAATGTGTTTGGGCAAAGTATGTGGATCATTATTGGAAGCATCACCGCCTTCATTACATCACAGCTCATTGATCTGTTTGTTTTTTGGTTTATCCGAAACAAAACGGGCGGAAGGATGCTTTGGCTCCGGGCAACAGGATCCACGGTGGTATCTCAGCTGTTTGACACGTTTATAGTGGGAGGAGTGGGTCTGTGGCTTCCAACCTTGTTGTATCCCGACAAATACCATTTCCCATTTGATATGTTTATCAGAGCCTCGCTTACAGGATATTCGGTTAAGCTGATCATTGCTGTTATGTTGACTCCAATGATCTATTTGGGGCATTATCTAGCAGACAAATACCTGGGAGAAAGCGAATCAGAGAAAATAATCCGTGAAGCTGCCAAAGAAGAAGGGAAAGGCTAAACAGAATCTAAAATTTGGAACGGGAGCGCTTTTTATGAATCACTTTGTATCCAATAGTAAAAGAAACAAACATATAGGCATCCTTATTGGTTGGGTCCCCTCTTTGAAGGTCATCGCATGGTTTGCACATTAGCGGATTGGCGGGATCCATGGGGTTTGATAAGTTGGTAGCCACTGGATTTCCGTTGTAAATGGATTGTTTAGGATAGACTGTGCTTACATCATCCAGGTAGTCGGAAAAGGATTTACGTAATCCAAGCTCAAACCCGAAACCCCAATAACGGTTGATCGCAAATCTGGTTCCTCCTCCCAATGCAAATATCCCTGTAGTCCGCTTGTATTTTTTCTTTCCATCAAGAATGCCCTGTCCTTCAGTACCCAGAGGTTGTAAATCATACCATTTACCATTATACAATCCTTTGGGATTAAAATGAACCAATCCGCCTCCGACAAACAGATAGATATTTTTTTCCCTGTGTCTCATTCCCCGAACCCCTTTAATCTGGTAAACGTGACCCTTTTTGCTCTTCATGAAATTGTATTCAAATTGGCCGGATAGTTCAAAGAGATTGGACTTGAAATTCAGGTTTCTCAGGTTACGGGCAGGCTCTAAAGTAAGCTTATCGTTTCCCCTGACATTCCCCCAAAAAAAATTTCCTTTGGCCGTCAGAAATTGAAAAAGGCTGATACGCATTCCCGCTCCCAGGGAAGGTCGGGTTAAACTAAGTTCAAGGTCCTTAAAACCATTGGTGCCTATTTGATCGGCTCCTCCCAGATCGCCCAAGAAGTTAGATGCACCCAAAGAACATACGAATTCATATTTGTAAGGCTGTTTTTTTCTGTTGAAAGAACCGCGTCTTCTGCGATTCTGTGCATCTGCCAGGGAAGCAATCAGGCAAAATAGAAGTATAAAAACCAACAGTTTTCGCATAGTATACGTTACAGGCTGTGGTACAAATGTAAGTATAATTGTCTTTTAATTAAGCATTTTTTTACAAAACCATATGAATTCTAAAGTGATAGTGCCTCAGGTTTGTTTTGTATGCTGAAGGAAAGATAATATTTTACCTGAACTTTTATATAATATAAACAACTGACTCTGTAAACAAATTTGTGCCCGGGACTGGACTTGAACCAGCACACCTTGCGGCATACGCTTCTGAGACGTACGTGTCTGCCAATTCCACCACCCGGGCAAAATGTTACAGATCAGATCAGCTTTTCAAAGATAACAAGATTCTCAACTATTTTATTGCGCAGATACAACAACTTTAGGAGCTGCTTCCATTATTTCCGTGCTGGCTGCATTTGAATATTGTTCAAAATTTTTTATAAATGACTTTGCCAGTTCATTTGCCTTTGCATCGTATGCATTTTTGTCTTTCCATGTATTTCTTGGATTCAGAATTTCCGCGGGCACTCCCTGACAACTACCGGGAATGCTGAGGTTAAATACAGGAAGTGTTTCAAATTTCATTTTTTCCAGATCACCGTTCAGTGCCGATGTAATGAGGGCCCTTGTATAAGATAATTTTATCCGGTTGCCCGTACCATATACTCCTCCGGTCCAGCCTGTGTTTACCAGCCAGACATTTACCTTATGGTCTTTTAATTTTTTGCCAAGTAGCTCTGCGTATTTAGTAGGATGCAGCGGAAGAAAGGCTTTTCCGAAGCACGCGGAAAAAGTTAAGGTAGGTTCTGTAATGCCCATTTCTGTTCCCGCAACTTTTGCTGTATAACCGGAAATAAAATGATACATTGCCTGTCCCGTGGTGAGCTTGGAAATAGGGGGCAGGACTCCAAAGGCATCGCACGTCAGGAAAAAGATATTTTTCGGAATGCCGCCTACGGAAGGAACAACAGCATTTTCAATAAAATGAATGGGGTATCCCACCCGGGTATTTTCCGTAATTGAAATATCCTCGTAGTTCACTTTTTTTGTTCCCGGGAAAAAACGGATGTTTTCAAGAAGTGCACCTTCCCGAATCGCATTAAATATTTCCGGTTCCTTTTCAACGGAAAGGTTCACACATTTGGCATAGCAGCCGCCTTCAAAATTAAATATTGTTTTATCCGCCCATCCATGTTCATCGTCTCCAATGAGACCTCTGTTCGGATCAGCAGAAAGTGTTGTTTTACCTGTTCCGCTTAAACCAAAGAAGATTGCAGTGTCGCCATTTTTACCAACGTTTGCGGAGCAGTGCATGGATAACACTCCTTTTTCATGCGGGAGGATGTAATTAAGCAGGGTGAAAATACTTTTTTTGATCTCACCGGTATACCCACTTCCTCCGATAAGAATTATCTTTCGCGTGAGATCCAGGATGGTGAAATTATGCTGACGTGTTCCGTCCGCCGATGCTTCTGCCCGGAATCCGGGAGCATTGAGGATAGTCCACTCCGGCTCAAAAGAAGCTATTTCTTCCTTGGAGGGTCTTATAAAAAGATTATTTGCAAACAGATTGGACCAGGGGAGCTCAGTTACTACACGAATGGAAAGGCGATAGCTTTTATCGGCGCAGGCATAATTATCACGCACATAAATCTCTTTTCCTGAAAGGTATTTTACAACCTTATTATACAATGCCTGAAACTTATCCGCCTCAAATTTAAAATTTACATCCCCCCACCAGATCACATCTTTCGATTTATTATCCAGCACTATAAATTTATCTTTCGGTGAACGTCCTGTAAATTCGCCCGTATCAACGGCGAGGGCTTTTGTGTCAGTTAAAACACCCTGTTGCAGGCGTAGAGTGGCTTCGGTAAGTTGGGAGGCGGAGAGATTCCAGTGAGAGGTAGAGTTGTTTATTCCTATTGATTTGAGCCATTGGTGGCCCTTATCTGATGGTTCACTCATAGTTTTGTTTTTTTAAAAACGCCTTTAGGCCAGATTCTGAATTACCTGGCTACTTTTGGCGCGCAAAACTATAAAATTGGACGAAAGAATCCTGAAAAATATTCTTAATGTTTATGAACACACTTCTCGTTTTCATTGATACGCACAAGTGTCGATTTACCCAGGATTTCCTTTGCTTTTTTCACAAAATCCGTCTGTTCCGGCGATGTTAATTCATTGAGTTTAAAGCAATAATCAACTTCGCCCTCACGACCCCAGGGAGTTTGTTCAAAAATAATTTTTTGGGAACGGTTTTTTAGAAATACATCAAAATTTTCTTTATTCTTACTATCAATTCCTTCGCCTATACTGTAAAACGACACAACCAGCCTGTATTTATCAGGGTCCGTAATTACATTTGGGTCTATTGGTTGTCCTTGCCCCTTATGATTGCATGGTGAGTTTTCGTTAACATGAACAAGTTTTGATTTACTTAATATTTCATTGGTCTTTTTTATGAAATTTACTTGTTCAGCGGAGGTAAGCTCATTCAAAGCAAGACAGAATTCTACTTCTCCTTCACGTCCCCATTTGATGGGTTCGTATGCAATCTTTTTCGGGTAAGCATTCAGGAAGTGCACAAATTCTTCTTTAGAGTTAAAGTCTATGCCTTCCCCCCGGCTGTAAAAGGAAACCACAAAACGTACAAGTGGTTCTCCGCTGGCAGCTGTTTGGGGTGTCACCGGATTATTGACCGGAAGGGTGCCGGAAGCAGCAGTGCTTTGAGCAGGGTTCGCATTTGCAGACGGTGCAGGTGTTCTTTTCTGAGTTTTACACGAGAGATGGGAAATAATAAAGACGCTTATTAAAATGAAGTGAATCCTTGTTTTCATAAAAAGTGATTTTAAATTATTTCAATGACTTTATTGCTGAAAGGGAAAGCAGTAACCATGCCAAAATAAAGCTTAGGCCTCCCAAAGGAGTAATGGCTCCTATCCATTTCATTTCCTCACTTGAAATGCCCATTAAAGGCCTCAGTGCTAAAAAATACAGGGAAAAGGAAAACAGGAAAATTCCTCCGATGAAAAACCAGAAAGAATACCCAAGTAATTTTGTATGTATTTTATCGGAGAGAACGGATACGAATAGTAAAGCAATGGTATGGTAAAATTGATACTTAACCGCAGTTTCAAAGATCTGCAGATTATCCGGCTCTATTTTGTCTTTTAATGCGTGAGCTCCCATTGCTCCAAGTGCAACGCACATTGCTCCCGAAACCCCGGCAATGACAAGTATTTTTTTTTGCATCGGGAAATAAATGATCAGCAAATGTAAAAAAATAGTGTTTGCTTTAAGTTGTTGTTAACGTTTACCTTTGCGCACTATGCTGAGAATCATTTTTGTACAAATCCTAAGGCAGTATTTCTTCTGGATGCTCTTTTTTTTCGTGAGCAGATGTATTTTTCTGCTCTATAATCTGGATGAGATCAATGCAATACCTTTTTGGGAAATTATCTCCACGTTCTGGTATGCACTTTACCTGGATACTTCGATGGCATGTTATTTTTTAGGATTTTCATTTTTGATGTTTTCCGCTTTTGCCATTACTTCCCAAAGAATATTTCATTTCATGCATTATGGATATGTTCTTCTTTTACTGGTATTATTTTCCTTAATTACCATTGCAGAACTCGAAATTTACAACGAATGGGGAGCTAAACTGACCGTGAAGGCATTGCGTTTTCTGCAGCGACCTGCGGAAGTAATGAATTCAACTTCTGTTTCTTTTCTGCTTTTTGGTTTTTCTGCAGTCGGGTTGCTTGTGTTTGCAGGTAATTACCTGTGGAGAAAGATATGCCCGCCTCTTTTTGTTTTACGTGAAAAAGTTAAATCCGTAACTTGGAAAAAGGCGTTAAATATTGTGATCTTTATTGCCGTGATCCCTGTTCTTCTTGTCGTAGGGCTTCGGGGAGGCATTCAGCAAATCCCGATCCAGCAGAGCGATGCTTATTTTTCAAAGCATAATATCCTGAACCTTGCTGCGGTTAATTCAGGCTGGAACTTAGGACAAAGCATTTGGGAGAATAAGAAATACATGGATGTCAATCCGTATGTTTACTTCCCCATGGAGGAAGCGGAAAAAACAGTTCAGGAACTGTATGCAGTTCCGAAAGATACCACGGTTTCTATTCTGAGTACATCCAGGCCGAATATTGTAATGGTGATCCTTGAAAGCTGGTCCGCTGACATGGTCAAATCCCTGGGAGGCTATGACAGTGTTACTCCCGGATTGGAAAAAATAATCAGAGAAGGAATCCTCTTTGAGAATGCCTATGCCAGCGGAAGCTTATCCGATCAGGGAATGGCTGCAATTTTCTCAGCATTCCCGGCACAACCCGCAGTATCCATTCTTTTTCAGCCGGGTAAATACGTTCATTTGCCTTGTCTGAATACCGAATTCAAACAAGAAGGTTATACTGCCTCGTTTCTTTTTGGAGGACAATTAAGTTATGGGAATATTAAAGCGTATATGTATTACAACAAATTTGACAGAATTCTGGAAGGAGCAGATTTTGATAATTCGATTCCAAGAGGAAGGTTGGGGGTTCATGATGAATTTTTATATGCGAGACAGTTGAAAGAGTTGCGAAATGAAAAGCAGCCTTTTTTCGCGGCTATGTTTACAATGAGCAGCCATAATCCGTATGACATGCCAATGGCTGATGAGGATAAATTGCAATTTGAAAGTGATGAAGCTCCGTATGTAAACTCGGTCCATTATGCAGATGCGAAGTTGTTTGATTTTTTGCAACATGCAAAAAAAGAACAGTGGTTCGGCAATACGTTGTTTGTTCTTGTGGCGGATCATAGCCATCGTTCTCCAAAACATTGGTCCATCAACCAGCCGGAGTACCGGAGGATTCCAATGGTTTTATGGGGCAATGTGATCAGGAATGAGTTCCGGGGTTACCGGAACACGAAGGTATGTTCTCAGCTGGATCTTGCATCAACACTCCTGCATCAGTTGAAGATCCCTGCGGCCCGTTTTGAATGGAGTAAGAATTTATTTAATCCGTATACCCCCGAGTTTGCTTATTTCGAGACTTCGGACGGGTTTGGCTGGGTCCGGCCGGATCAATATCTCACCTATTCTCATTCCATGAAAGAATATTATTTTGAGAAGACAAATTCACCGGAAGAAAAAATACGTTTGGAAAAGGAGGGAAAAAGTTTTTTGCAGGTGATGTTTCAGCAGTACACTGATTATTAGTTCCTACCTTTGCGATTGTATGTTTACGAAATCGTTTAAAGACCATTTTTTAAAAACCATTTTTCTTGCCTGGCCGGTTTGCATAAGTAACCTCGGTCATGTAATGGTAGGCATTGTGGATACCGCAATGGTGGGAGGCATTCGTGACGGTGACTTTGCGTACAGCGGTACAACTGCCCAGGCTGCAGTAGCGCTGGCCAACGGGTTTTATTTTTTGGTGCTGGTGTTCGGGATGGGCGTTTCTTACGGAATAACACCCCTTACTGCCGAAGCCGACAGCGCAGGCAATATTGAAGAAAGCCAAAAACTTCTTAGCCACGGACTTATTGTGAATGTAGCGGTAAATACAATCCTGTTTCTTATACTCCTGGTTATTTCTCCTGCTATTAGGCACATTGATCAGCCAAAGGATGTTGTAGACCTGGCAATTCCCTTTCTCAATGTGATGATGCTCGGAATGATACCTCTCGCGGTATTTGCTTCGTTCAAACAATTTGCAGAAGGATTATCATTTACCCGTTTCGCCATGATCATCACCATAGGTTCAAATGTGCTGAATATCCTTTTTAACTATATACTCATTTACGGAAAGTTAGGGTTTCCGGCAATGGGGTTAATGGGTTCCTGCTGGGCGAGTTTTTACGCGCGCGTTATCATGGCGCTCGCCATGTTTTTTTACATTTATTTTGGAAAAAATTTCAAAAAATTTCGCCAATCTTTTTTGTTTAAAAGCATTTCATTTGACCGTATGAAGCAAATATTCAGTATAGGAGCTGCCTCGGGACTGCAATGGGTTTTTGAAGTTGGTGCCTTTGCGTTTGCACTGATAATGATTGGCTGGATCGGAAAGAGGGAGCAAGCAGCTCACCAGATTGCACTGCAGGTGGCTGCAATGACCTACCTTATTGCAAGCGGAATCAGTTCAGCAGCCAGTGTAAGAGTAGGCAACCAATTAGGAGTAAAGAACATTTTTGCTTTACGTGAGGCTGCGTTCAGCGCTTTTGTCATGGTGATCATATCTCAGATTGTTTTCGCGATTGCATTTATTCTGTTTCGCTTTTTTATACCTGTTTTTTTTAATAATGAAAAAGAAGTACAGGATCTGGTTTCGTCTTTACTTCTGATTGCTGCATTGTTTCAGCTCTCGGATGGAATACAAGTAGTAGCTCTTGGGGTTCTGAGAGGTGTTAAAGACGTAACCATTCCAACATGGATAACTTTTGTTTCTTACTGGCTAATAGGCCTGCCTTGTTGCTACGGGCTGGCCTTTGTTTTTGAGTTGGGAGTGCAGGGTATCTGGTTTGGACTTACAATTGCATTGACCCTGGCCGCAATTTTTCTTTTTCTGAGGTTTAATTACGTTTCTAAAAAACTGATTTTTCAATAGTATTCCTTTTTTACAGAAATAAGGCTCTGTTTCTGTTTGTCGCTTTTATATACTTTTGCATCCGCAAAAAAATCATAGCATGAAAAATATCCTTTTAATAGGCGCAGGCCGGTCGGCTTCAACGCTCATAAAATATTTGCTGGAAAATTCCGGAAAAGAGAACTGGAAGATCACTGTCGCGGATATTTCCCTGGATCTTGCCAGGCAGAAATTAAATAATCATCCGAATTCAAATGCTATTGCATTTGATGTTGCCAATGAGCAGCAAAGGATAAGTGAGATTTCTAAAGTAGATCTTGTTATTTCCATGTTGCCGGCTACAATGCACTTGCCGGTTGCATTGGAATGCCTGAAGCAAAAGAAAAACCTGGTCACTGCAAGTTATGTTTCAAAACAAATGAATGACCTGGATGCCGATGCGAAAAAGGCAGGCGTGATTTTTCTTAATGAGATCGGTCTGGATCCTGGTATAGACCACCTTTCGGCCATGAAAGTGATAGATGAAGTGAAAGAGCAGGGCGGTACAATGGTTACGTTCAAATCCTATTGCGGAGGTCTTATTGCACCTGAGTCGAACGATAACCCGTGGGGATATAAATTTACATGGAATCCGCGAGCTGTAGTAATGGCAGGACAGTCTGGAGACTCTGCAGGAGCAACGGCTCAATACTTGGAAAATGGAAAAATAAAATACGTTCCTTATACACGCCTATTCTCAAATGTTGAAAGTGTTTCGGTAGAAAATTACGGAAGGTTTGAAGCATACGCAAACCGGGATTCTCTTTCATACAAGCAGTTATATGGTTTGCAGGATGTAAGGAATATGCTGCGTGGAACATTGCGAATGCCTGGTTTTTGCAGGGCGTGGAATGCTTTTATTCAGTTGGGAATCACGGACGATAATTGCAGGGTTTCTGATTCTTTGAATACAACTTATGCGGAATTGCTGGAATCTTTTCTTCCGGAAAGTAAAGGCAGCGTTAAAAAGAAACTAGCGAAATTTCTTCGTGAGAAGGAAAATTCGCAGGTGATGAAAAAATTAGAATGGGTAGGGGTTTTTAAAAAGCAAAAAATCGGATTGCAGGACGCTTCTCCCGCAGAAATTCTGCTTGATCTTTTAATGAAAAAGTGGAGCTTAAAGGAGAATGATAAGGATATGGTGGTGATGCAGCACGAGTTTGAATACCGTATGGACTCGAACTCTTCTTCGCGTTCTCAAAAACAAAAGAAAGGGTTGAGGAAAATAACCTCCTCTCTGGTAGTGATTGGTGATGATCAGATTAATACAGCCATGTCGAAAACAGTTGGATTACCGTTAGGAATTTCAACCAAACTTATTCTAAACGAAAGAATAAACCTGAAAGGGGTTTGGATTCCTACTGTCAGGGAGATTTACAATCCGGTTTTAGCCGAACTTGAAAATTTCGGAATACGGTTTATTGAAAAGCATCGTTAGGCCAACATTGAACAAGCTTATAAAATAAAATCAAAAATGAAACTTTTTGTCAAAAATATCCACCCCGACGTTAACGAGCTGGAGCTTGAAGGCATCTTTGCCGTTTACGGAGAAATCCTGTCTACCAAAATTGTTTATGACCGCGCAGATTGGTCATCCAAAGGATTTGGGTTTATAGAGTTTGAAAAAAAAGCGGATGCGCTTAAGGCAATTGAAGGAATGAATAATAAAGAGCATAGAGGGAAGCCGCTTGTCGTTACGGAAGCCGTAGAAAAAAAAGGTCGTTTCGATCGGATTGGTTGAAATTGCTTTTTGAAACCGGAGAACGGGTTTAATGAATCAGGCGTTATTTCTTTCGCTGGCTAAACTTCGTGCAAATAATATATAATATAAAAACGATCGTAGGCGGGATTGTAAAAAAATATTACTTTTGAGGAGCTTTAATACCATAAAAATCCCTACCGATGAAGAAACACTTTAACCCTCTTTCGACTTTTTTGTTTTCTGTTCAATTTGGTTTAATTTTAATGTTTTCTGGTGTTTTGTTTGTTTCTCTTTTTATTTCCTCGTGCGGCGGCGGCGGGGGAGAGGAGCAATCAGAAGCGAAATTGGAGAAGGCGATTGATTCCAGCAATGTTTCAATTGGCGTTGGCGGTAAAATATTCATCATTCCTTCACCCATTCAAACAGCGATACTTATACAGAAAAGCGGTGCAAAGTATGATAAAACCATGCTAAATGCTACGGCAAAGGTTAATTCGTATTCCACAAAATTTCAAAAATGTCTTAATCTTGGCATATATGGAGCAGATTTGGGTTATACTACGCTTTACGATCAAACCCAGGATGCGCTTATGTATTTTAAAGCCACTAATACACTTGCTACGGATTTAGGTATTGCCAACGCCTTTGATAAAAACCTATTGGAACGTTTCCAGAAAAATATTGGAAAAAAAGATTCTATTCTGAACCTTGTTTCTTCGGCGTACAGGGCAAGTAATGATTTTCTTAAAAATAATGAACGTAATGAAGAAGCAGCGCTTATAATAGCCGGAGGGTGGATTGAAACACTGCAGTTTACTATTAACATTATGAAAACAACCGGCAGTGAAGAGGTGAAACGAAGGATTGCAGAGCAAAAGATTACTTTAAATAACCTTATATCCCTTATTTCTGTTTACCAGGGTAATGAAGAGTATGCTGAACTTTTAAAGAAGCTGAATGATCTTAAATCCGAATACGATAAAGTAGAATATAAATATGTTTATCAGCAGCCTGTAACCGATGAGGCAACCAGAAGTACTACGATTACAAGTAAATCGGAAGTCACCATCACTCCGGAAATTATTCAGTCTATCGGTGATAAGGTTGCTTCTATACGGGGATTAATCGTTGCATGAAACAATCAAAAATAGAAATCTAAAAATTCTTTTTATCATGAAAAAAAGTATTCTGGTCGTTGCATTTTTGATTTTTAATTTCGCATTCATAACTTATTCCAATGCACAGTGTGATACTATCGCGTCAGTATGTACTAAGCATATTGTTTCCCCGTATATATCCGATGGCCAGCAGTACCGGGCTCTTTTAATTTCCGGTCAAACGGCCGAGTTTCACGCAACCTTTTACGGGGGGGGTACATACCGTATTGCTGCCTGTACCGGATTAAAAGACGGCAACTTGGTTTTTTCAGTATTTGACGAACAACGTAATCTCCTTTTTACAAATAAAGAGCATGGTAACCCTCCGTATTGGGACTTTAAGGTTACCTCTACCATGGATGTAATTCTTGAAGCAACCTTGGGCGGAGCACAATCCGGCTGTGCGGTGGTTCTTATCGGATTTAAACAATAGCTTGTTTTTACCTGTTACAGATCTTTTCAGAAAAAGTACCGTATTGAATTGGCAACTGACTCATGAGTGAAAGGATACTAAAGGCACTAATGCAAATGTTTGCCATCATCGCGAAAGTAGATGGCATTAATGTTACAGGCAGGCTTATTGTTCAGTCATTTCTGAAGCAGCAGCTGAACCAGGAAATGGTTGAGCAGTACCTGAAGCTGTTCGATCAGTTTCTGGAAGAATATCATAAAATTTCTCAGCGTAAGGAAGGGGCGGCGAAAAGAACATCCCTTGGCTCCGTAAAGATCCTTAAAATATGTACCCAGATAAATACAGAGCTGACACAGAAGCAGAAGGTAGTTGTGCTGATGCGTCTGCTGGAATTTATTTATTCCAACGATGAAATCTCCCTTCAGGAGCTTGAATTCGTTACAACGGTTGGGGAAACATTTAATATTGGTGAGGAAGAGTTTAAGCGTGCAGTGGATTTTGTTAAAAGCAAATCCGATGTAGTGCCTGATTCTCCTTTCCTGCTCGTGATTGATAACAAAGACTCAAAGCCTAATTTTAATGTAAAGCATATCCGATCCGGACACCTGGAAGGCCAGATACGCATTTTGTACATACCCAGCGTAGGTATGTATGTGATGAAATATTTTGGAACAGCGGCGCTTTATCTGAATGGACAGGTTATTTCGCAGGATAAATTATACATCCTTACGGAAGGGTCCTCTATTCGCAGCCCCCGGGTGCACCCGATTTACTACAGCGATATTATCAGCCGGTTTCTTACCGATACCTCGAAATCCAAAACCACGTTTATCGCGCAGATTGAGGAGTATAAGTTTCCTACAGGCAAAGTAGGTCTGCGTAATGTAAATATTTATGAAGAATCCGGAAAGCTTATCGGAATTATGGGCGGAAGCGGTGCCGGAAAATCAACATTATTGAATGTGCTTAATGGCAACGAGAAGCCAAGTAAGGGATCGGTTCTTATTAACGGGATAAACATTCATACCGAGAAGGACAAATCGGAAGGCATTATTGGAATGATACCCCAGGATGACCTGTTGATCGAAGAACTCACCGTATTTCAAAATCTTTTCTACAACGCCAAGCTGTGTTTTGATAACCTTACTGATTTTGAAATAACCGAACGGGTAAATTCTGTTCTCACCGACCTCGGTTTGTACGAAGCAAGAGATCTGAAAGTAGGAAGCCCTCTGGAGAAAACTATTTCCGGCGGACAACGGAAACGTTTAAATATTGCCCTGGAATTAATCCGTGAACCCTCGGTTCTGTTTGTGGATGAGCCAACTTCGGGCCTTTCTTCCCGGGATTCCGAAAATATCATGGATTTATTGAAAGAATTGGCGCGCAAGGATAAACTTTTGTATGTAGTGATTCACCAGCCTTCGTCAGATATCTATAAGATGTTTGACAAAATGATTATCCTGGATGTTGGAGGCTATCCTATTTATTACGGAAATCCCATTGATGCGATTATCTACTTCAAACGTCTTATCAACCATGTTAAAAGTGATGAAAGTGAATGCTCGGAATGCGGAAACGTAAACCCCGAACAGATTTTTAATATTATTGAATCAAAAGTATTGGACGAGTATGGCAACCTCACCAGAAGCAGGAAGATTTCCCCGGTAGAGTGGAATACACATTATGTAGAGCAGATAGAAAAAACACTTGAGAAGCCGACCGAGCAGAATACTTCTGCAGTGAGCGCACTTAATATTCCCAATAAACTCAAGCAATTTAAGGTATTTGTAACCCGGGATGTATTGTCCAAACTGGCAAATAGCCAGTACATGATCATTAATTTTCTGGAAGCTCCGTTGCTTGGTTTTATACTTGCATTCATGGTCAGGTATTATACTACGGATATTGCCAATAAAACCGGCTATATATTTCGTGAAAATGAGAATATGACCGCTTATCTTTTTATGGCGGTGGTGGTCTCACTTTTTATCGGAATGATGGTAAGCGCTGAAGAAATTATTAAGGATAGAAAAATCCTTAAGCGTGAAAAATTTCTTAACTTGAGCAGGATCAGCTACTTATTTTCCAAGGTGATGATTCTTTTTACCCTTTCTGCTATTCAGATGATCATGTTTGTGCTTGTTGCAAACTCACTTCTCAGTATTAAGGGAATGTATTTTGATTATTGGTTTGTATTATTTACCACCGCCTGCTGTGCAAATATTCTGGGCCTTAATATATCCTCTAGTTTCAACTCGGCGATTACGGTTTATATTATTATTCCTATTCTGCTTATTCCTCAGCTGCTATTAAGCGGTGTCATCGTTTCATTTGATAAGCTGAACCCCATTATGACCACCCAGAAAAACGTTCCGATCTGGGGAGATATGATGACATCCCGGTGGGCGTTTGAGGCACTTGCAGTAAACCAATACAAGAATAATAAGTACGAGAAGAATTTTTATGTATTTGATAAAAAAATGTCAATTGCTTCCTTTAAAAAGGACTATGTGATTGCTAAATTAAAAGGTAAGATAGACAAAGCAACGGTTAGTTATAAAGACCCCAAACTAAAAGAAGAGACCATAAGAGATCTGCAAATAATAAAATCTGAAATCGCCAAGGAAATGAAGTTTAGTAAGAAATATAAATGTTCTGTTATGGATAAATTAGAGTACGGAACATTTAATGAAAATATTGCGGTTCAGGTATCCGATTACCTGACCAGCGTTCAGCAATACTATATCCGGGCATACAATGTTTCAAGTAATGAAAAGGATAATCTTATTTCGGGCATTAATAAAAAGGATGGACCCGAAAAATTTTTACAGATGAAAAATGAATATGAAAACGAAAGCTTGAGTGATTTGGTGAAAAATGCAAATACCCTGGAGGATAAAATTTTAGAAAGCAATGGAGAGCTGATTCAGCGTACGGATCCCATATATCTTGATCCTTCTTCCGACATATTTTTAAGGTCCCATTTTTATGCTCCCAGAAAGGCTGTTTTCGGTAAGTATTTTGATACTTACTGGGTGAATATGACGGTTATTTGGGGCATGACATTAGTTCTCCTTATTGCCTTGTATTTTGACCTCCTCAAAATGCTTATTGAAGGAGCTGAAAATCTATTTGCCAGAATTACGGGTGTTAAGAAGCCATTGGAAGATTAGATATCCAGTAAATTACCTGTTAAAATAACAAAGGGAACAATCGTTCCCTTTGTTATTATGGTTAGCTCCTTTGCAGTTTATTTTAATATAGAAACTTTTCTTGTAACCGCACCGTCATTGGTTTTAACGTGCAGCTGGTATATTCCGGTAGCCAGTTCATGAGTATTGATTTTATATTCGTAATTGCCTGCACCCAGCGGGCCATGGTCCTTGCTGTACACTATTTGTCCGACAGAATTTGTAATTTGGATAGCTACATTTTTAGTGTTATCCAGGCTGAATATAACCGTGAAGTTGTCTTTGGCAGGATTGGGAAATAAATGTATTCCTGAAATAATTTTGGGGTCGTTTATTCCTATAAGTAACGGTCCATCCCATACCTGAAATTCATCCAGGGCAGCCTCGGATACATTCTGTCCGTTGCTGGGCGGAAAAGCAATTGTGCTGTCTGAAGCTGTGAATCTCATTTTCATTTGCGAGGTGAGAGTTACATAGTCCAGCACCTTAAATGCAAATCTTCTCCATGATACATCCGGCGTTTTTATGAATTCGATTTTTGTCCAGTTGTTCCCATTATCATTGGAAATTTCCGCCACCCAGGGATCAGATCCATCGCTTGAAAAGGAACGATAATAAGTAATGGCCGGATTGACAAAGCCGGATAAACTAAAAACGGGTGATTCGAGGCGGGTTGCACCGCCACTGATGTCCGCAGTTGTAGCAGGGCTGGAAGCGGAAGGAGCATTCCCGGTGACAGCGCATTTTTGTCCTCCTGCAGAAACCTGTGTACCAGGTTGAACCATCCCTGTTTGAGCAGTCGGATCCAGGTAAGAAGCCGTGGGAGCAGCAATTACCCATGTTCCTGAACTGTTACCTGCGCTGCTTGGGGTCCATGTTCCAAAGTCCTGGCCATCTCCCATATTGCTGTATAAACTGCTATTGGGGGTAAATCCTATCATTATGTAGTAGGGAATATTAGGCGCAGGAGCATTGGCATCCGTTGGCTGAACACTTACCAGCGCATTTGTATTGTTAATGAGTCCAAAGTAATACTGAACGATTGTTCCTGCGGGTTGTCCCGGAATGGTTGCCGTAAGGTTAGGAGCGCTATAATTCATTGCTACTTTGGTCCATGCAGAAGCATTATTCGTTCTCCAGTATAACTCTCCGCCTTTTACCGGACATGTGCTGGAAGAGCTTGATACTGTTGCATTGATAGTGATGGCTGTATTTGGAGCCTGGGTTAAAACCGGACTGTGTGTTGCAACACCCATTCCCCCTATGGTGGTTGTTATTCCATGAGCGGAAAAAGCTTTAAGAATTTCAACACTGTGCGGAGTTCCGTTGCAAAGGTCATTATCATTATCATCTGCCTGGAGGGCAGCTATAAGAACATTCTTAAATACAGTTCCTTCTGTTCCGCTGGCGCCTTTGATGCCATCGGGAAAGGTATTTATGAAAAGATTTGTCATGAACGTCGTGCTGTTCATATTTAGGCCCACTTCCCACCATGCTCCGGCAATTATTTGTCCGTCCGCATGAACTTCCCCTACCAGGTCAGCCGGATACACTTTTCTATTGGGTGGATCGTACCTGCGAATACCATTCTGGTTCGCGGTATAAAACCCAATACCCATAACCGGGTTTTTGGTGATTGACATGGCCCATATATCCCCGTAGCCTTCACCCATAGCTCCATTGCCAAACGACTGCCCGTAAAAGGCATACACTTTGCTATTTAATCCATGACCATATTCATGGTACATTACATCCGCAAGAAGCGCAGTGGCATTGCATTTTCCTCCTTTGGCGTAAAAGTTACAATTGCCATTGTAAAAAGCGTTACAACTTCCGGAAACATCTACGATTGTCTTCATCGGCGAGTCAATTGTTGTAAATGTTTTGAGCTGAGGCTGTGATTTTACAAAATCATGAATTACATTGATATGGTAATAAGCCGTGCGCTCACGATCGGTGGAATTATTATCAAAGGATACGGTAGAACCAGTGGTAAGGTTGGAAGTCATCGATGGAGTAGTGCTTCCGGTCATTACATTACACCAGCGGCCGGACAGGCTAAGAGTTGCATTACCCGCAGGAACTGTACTTGCATTCCCGTTCATATCGGTGTAGTATGTGGTGCTGCCGCTTACGATCTTCATGTAGGGTAATCCCATTGCCTGTGCAGGATCATAAACATGCGTCGGATACAAGGTTCCATTTACAGTAACACCTGCTGCAGAAGAAGTAACAGGAGCAAAATGTTCTACTTTATTTTCCCGGTAAAGCACCTTTCCGTCATGAGCATCTACAAGCGTGTAATAATCCGCAGGAACTTTCTCTATGTCATCGTAAGTTTCCACGTGCAATTCATACACAAGATGATATTGGTATTTACGATACCCGGGTACCGGGAGGATTTTCAGTCCGGACAGTGCATACGAGTTTGTTATTGTCTCACTGAAGCCACCTTTGGCTATGCCAAGCGCATCAGTTTCTGAAAGGGTAGGAGAGGTGCTGATTTTTATGTCATTGAAAATATCTGTTTTGAAGAAAATTACCTCACCGGCTTTTGTCATTTTTACCTGCAGGCGGCTGTCAATTACCTGTAGTCCCTTATAGGTTTGTAAAAGGTTTACATAATCAAATTTTTCAGCATTTGTTGTTATACTGTAGATAGAGATATCCGCAAGCGGGAGGTTGTAGTCCTGAAGGTAAGTGTGGATAAAGTTCATTGCTCTGTCGCTCACAGATGCTCCCTGTACGGGTATAGCGGCGCCATAAGCCAGTGTTGGTTTTTGATTTTCTTCGTTGAAAAGAACGTTCCACGATGGATGATTTTCCGAGAAAGATTTCCATGCAGCGCTTTCCCGCAGTACAGATTGGTATCTTTCGTCCGGAAGCCGCCTGTTATTGATGACGTAACGGACATCGTAACGTGTGTCGTTTACCACAATGTTATTGGAACCGAAGATGCTGCTTGTTGCAAAAAGGGCAAACAGCAAAACAAGGTAAGTTTTTTTCATAATAAAATAAATTTTGATGATATTTTTAAGCTATCGAAGGAAGTAAATAGCAAAGCTAAAGTCAAGTAAATGATGACAATTTTTTAAGCCTTGTCTGAACAGAGACTTTTAAAAAGACGGATTTGGAGGAAAAACGAGGAGAAAAATGCTGCAGTAAAAGAAATTAGCCTACTCTTTCCATCCTGGAAAAGAAGAAGTCGCCTTCAATTCTGGCATTCTCATCACTGTCCGATCCATGAATTGCATTCGCATCAATTGATTTCGCGAACATTGCACGAATCGTACCTGGTGCAGCTTTGGATGGATCTGTGGCGCCTATAAGTTTACGAAAATCTTCTATGGCATTTTCTTTTTCAAGTATAGCGGCAACAATAGGGCCTGAGCTCATGTATTTTACAAGGTCGTTGTAGAAAGGCCTTGTCTTATGTATTTCATAAAATGCACCTGCCTTTTCCGGAGAGAGATGCAGCATTTTCATTGCAATGATTTTGAATCCTCCTTTAATAATGGCATCCAGGATAGCGCCTGTGTTTTTGTTTGCCACTGCATCGGGCTTGATCATAGTAAAAGTACGATTCATAAATAATTTTTTAATTTATAAGTGTGCGAAAGTAAGAAAACCTTGGAAACAGAGCCTCAATTTCAAGTTTTCAGGAATATTTTTCGTTAGATCTGGAAACTTACTGCTTCTGTGTGGTTTTTGTTTCTGGCTCACAGGCCGAACCATAACATTTGCGGAATTTTTCACGTTCTTCTTCGCTCATGCCTTCCCATTTACCTTTGAACCGGTGACGCCAGTAGCTTCTCTGAGTACCACATCCGCCGCCGCTTTTCCATCCTCCAAAAAGAATTCTTGACAAAAGCAATATTCCCAGCGCCTGGTAGTAATTAATTGTTGTTGCGCCGGTGAAAACAGACGGTATCAGCCAATTCCATAAGTGCATTACACCATACCCAAAGAGGAGTATTCCGGCTATAACCGCCATGCATATTCCAATACATTTTTTAATCCAGTAATGTCTCATGTTTTTAGTTTGTTATTAATTCAGTATACAGTTTTTGGAGCCGCTCTCTTAGAAAAAGCACAGCATATCTTTTTCTGGATAAAAGTGTATTCACGCTTGCGCCAGTGATTCCGGAAATTTCCTTAAAACTCTTTCTGTCTATTTCATGTAACAGGAATACTTCCCGCTGATCTTTTGGTAGCTCATCCAAAGCATCTTCCAGCTCTTCCATGATCGCTTTGCGAAGCATAACAGTATCCTGGGATTCATCTCCGGAAGGAAGGATATCGGAGAGATTCAGCATTTCGCCTTCTTCTTCCCGGGAATAAACAACCTGTTTTTCCAGTGATTCAGGCTTCTTTTTTCTGAATCGATCCGTAATTTTATTTCTGGCAACTGTAAACAACCATGCGGTGATTTCTTCAATTGGTTTCATCAGGCGGTATGTTTCCACCAACTGGTAGAATACATCCTGCATAATATCTTCTGCATCGTTGGCATCCGGAATGCGTTTGCGAATGAAGTCGAGTAAACGCGGGCTTTCTTTTTTTACCGTTTCCTGGATGGATTGGTTTTGAAGTTCCGTCATTGCTATACCCAGCGTAAGCACATTGTTCCTCATATTCTTTTAGACGAACGAGAGAACAATATATTTTAACTATTGAGTCAAAATTAACAATTGCTCCGGTATTGAAGATAGGGAGTTAAGGAGGGTATGGGCCGCGAAACTGGACGCAGGGAAGATTAAAGCACTCCTTATGGTAGTTAATACCAGGAATTAAAATCCCCGCGTTTTTCACTTCAAAAATAAAATCAGGCTTTGCAAACCATTCTTTCAGGCATACAGAATCAACGGCATCAAAATTTTCGGTTTGTTTATTATGATTTTTTAATAAGGAATTGTAATAGGTCCTGTCTTTTTTATTTTCATCCACAATGATGTATTTACCCGGAGGAAGGGTAGTGTGGAATTTTCCTGCTGAATCCGCTGTTAATGTCATCAATACCTTACTGTTCAGTGAATTTATCACACCTTTTTTGATGTAGATTTTTTTATTTGCAATAGGCTTAGGGGTAGCCAGATCAGCCAGCATTTCATCCGAAGGCGCTGCTCCGCCGCAATAACCGGATGTGCCGGTGATCACGCCGGATACCGTATATTTTTTTATTTTCTTTTGTGATTGCAGGGGATTAAAAGCCAATAAAGCCATGCAAAAAGCAGACAGGATAAAAAATTTCATATTAAAGTTTGTAAAATACCGTCCCAAAAATCAGGCAGCTTTTCTTCCCAATGATTTTAACATTCGTGTATGTGATACAAGCGCATGAACAAAGGATGTTTTCATATTGTACTGAAGCCCGTATTCCAAAGCAGTTTTTTCAACAATATGAGAGATTTTCCGGTAATGAATATGGCAGATATTGGGAAAGAGATGATGTTCAATCTGGAAATTAAGTCCGCCAATGAACCAGTTCATAATCCGGCTCCTTCGTGAAAAATTTGCAGTTGTCTGCAATTGATGGATCGCCCATTCGTTTTCTATATTGCCACCCGCATCGGGTCTTGGTTGAGCCGCTCCTTCAACAATATGTGCCATCTGAAATACAATGCTCATAATCATTCCTGCGGTACAGTGCATAATCAGAAAGCCCAAAAGTATCTGCCACCAGCTAAAATCTGAGAGGATAATAGGCAAGCCAATGGCAGTAAAAAAATAAACCAATTTTATTACAATCAATTTTGTGTATTCCCAGGCGGGTTTGGCATTTTGCTGCTTGGTAATTCCTGTTTTGTTATACTCGTGCAATTGGAAAAAATCTTTTACAAGTTTAGAAAGGGTCATAAAACTGTACAGGATAAATGCATAGATATGCTGGAATCGATGTATCTTTTTCAATGGAGAATGTTTCGAAAAACGAAGCAATTCCTTCCCGCCTATATCTTCATCCATTCCTTCTATATTGGTGAACGTATGATGAAGTATGTTGTGCTGAACTCTCCAGTTAAAAACCGTGGTGCCAAGCAGGAATATCGTGCTTCCCAGGATTTCGTTCATCCATTTTTCCTGAGAAAAAGAGCCATGCACGGCATCGTGCATTACCGACATTCCCGTTCCGGCCATTCCTATTCCCATCACTATGGCAAGAGGAAAAATCATCCAGGCTGCCATGGGAAGAGTGAGCATCAGAATAAAAGGACCAATATATACCGAAAGCATTACTGCTGATTTTACCAACATTTTCCAATTGCCTTTTGTGGAAATCCCTTTTTCTCTAAAGTAGTTATTCACATTCTTCCTCAAAGCAGCCATGAATTGAGATTTGTCCCTTTCGAACTGTATTATTTTCATAAAAACGATGTCAAACTTAGTTTGATGTAAGATAGGAATAAATCGTATAGAAATTACATTTGAGTAATACTTTATCCACACCCCCTGTATAATCTGCATGCTTTGGATACTTCCAATCCTGGTAAAAGAGGAAAAAAATTAACTTTGCCATCTAATTTTTAACTGAACTATGTTCGAAAATTTAAGCGATAAAATAGACAGGGCCTTTAAAATTCTCAAGGGACAGGGTAAGATCACGGAAGTGAACGTAAGTGAGACGCTTAAAGAGATCCGAAGGGCCTTGCTGGATGCAGATGTGAATTTTAAAGTGGCCAAAACTTTTACGGATAATGTAAAGGAAAAGGCAATGGGTCAGAATGTGCTAACGAGCATTTCTCCCGGTCAGCTTATGACCAAGATTACGCGCGATGAGCTGGCTGAACTCATGGGCGGTAAGAATGCGGAACTGAAAATGACAGGAAATCCTACTGTAATTTTAATGAGCGGGTTGCAGGGATCCGGTAAAACGACATTTTCAGGCAAGCTGGCTAATTTTTTGAAGACTAAAAAGGGAAAAAAACCGTTGCTGGTTGCCGGCGATATTTACCGTCCGGCAGCAATTGATCAGCTTCATGTTCTTGGAGAACAAATTGGAGTGGCTGTTTTTTCGGATAAGGAAAATAAAGATGCTGTAAGTATTGCAAAAAAAGGTGTTCAGTATGCAAAGGACAATGATCATTCCGTCGTCATAATAGATACAGCCGGCCGTTTGGCGGTGGATGAACAGATGATGAGTGAGATAGCAGCGGTTAAGAAGGCGGTTTCTCCGGATGAGATATTATTTGTTGTCGATGCTATGACCGGACAGGATGCAGTAAATACAGCCAGGGCCTTTAATGAAAAATTGGATTTTGGCGGGGTAGTGCTTACCAAGCTGGATGGTGATACACGGGGTGGTGCGGCCCTCTCGATCAAGAGTGTGGTAAATAAGCCTATTAAGTTTATCGGAACCGGAGAGAAGATGGACGCGATCGATATTTTTCACCCCGATCGTATGGCAGATAGGATCCTGGGTATGGGTGACGTGGTTACGCTGGTTGAACGCGCCCAGGCGCAGTTCAGCGAGGAAGAGGCAAAAAAACTCAACAAGAAACTATCTCAGAATAAATTCGATTTCAATGATTTTGTCTCTCAGTTACAGCAGATTAAAAAGATGGGTAACATGAAGGATCTGATGGGAATGATACCGGGAGTTGGAAAAGCGATGAAGGATGTGGATATCAATGAGGATGCATTCAAACATATAGAAGCCATTATCCAGTCTATGACGCCGAAGGAAAGAAGCAATCCCGATCTTATTAATGGCAGCCGAAGGGAGCGGATTGCAAAGGGCAGCGGACGTGGAATCCAGGAGGTGAATAAGCTTCTTAAACAATTTGAGGAGACACGCAAAATGATGCGCATGATGGGAAATAAGGACCAAATGAAGAAGATGATGCAGAATATGCAGAACATGCAAAGGCCAAGGTGAATGTAATGAGCGAAGGAACGGGGATGGCCTTGACGTGATATCCCTATTAATTTTTTTTCAATGACAGTAATTGACGGAAAAAAAATATCTGAAGAAATTCAGAACGAAATAACCGCAGAGGTAAAGAAGATTAAATCGGCTGGTGGCAAAACACCTCATTTGGCTGCAATACTTGTAGGTAACGACGGAGCAAGTGAAACGTATGTTGGTGGGAAAGTGAAAGCATGTGAGAAAGTGGGATTTAAATCCACTCTTGTGCGTTTGCCTGAATCGGTTTCCGAACCGGATCTTCTCAGGAAAATTTCAGAGCTGAACAGCAATAAGGACATCGATGGCTTTATTGTTCAGCTTCCTTTGCCAGCCCACATTTCACAACAAAAGGTAATTGAGGCAATTGCCCCGGAGAAAGATGTAGACGGATTTCATCCGTCGAATGTTGGGAGGATGGTGCTCAACCTCCGGACATATCTTCCTGCTACACCTTCCGGAATACTCGAACTAATCTCCCGGTATAAAATAGAGACGGAAGGTAAAAATTGTGTTGTTATCGGCAGAAGCCATATTGTAGGCTCGCCCATGAGTATCCTGATGGCGAGGCATGGTTACCCCGGTAATTGCACGGTTACGCTTACCCATAGTAAAACAAAAAACCTGAAAACACTTTGTTCGCAAGCGGACATCCTTATTGTAGCCTTGGGTAAAGCCGAGTTTCTCACAGCCGATTACGTAAAACCCGGTGCTGTGGTAATTGATGTAGGTATTACACGGATAAAATCTGATAAAGTAAAGAGCGGATGGAAACTGGTAGGTGATGTTAAATACTCCGAGGTGGCTCCCAAATGCTCCTTTATTACTCCCGTTCCGGGGGGGGTGGGCCCCATGACAATTACTTCCTTATTGCTGAATACCTTGAAGGCGAGCAAAGGAGAAGTTTATTAGACTTTAATTCCAATAACAAGAATATCATCTACCTGCTCAAAATTTCCCTGCCATTCCTTTAATTTCTTATCCAGAGCGTGTTCCTGTTCAAAGAAAGGTATATTCTGAATGGATAAAAGGTATTTCTTGAAATTTTTTGTCATTACTTTTTTTCCTTTGTCTCCCCCAAATTGATCGGCAAACCCATCGGTGAAAATGTAAATGCAATCGTCTTTCTGTATTTGAATTGTGTGCGAAATGAATTCGTGGGTTTCACTTGTGTTTCCTCCTATAGAATTCTTGCTGGATTCATACTCTGTTAGTTCGTTGTTACGGATCAGCCACAAGGGGCGTTGTGCCCCTGAAAAAAGAAGGATGTTTTTCTGGAGATCAAAACAGCAGAGGGCAATATCCATCCCGTCTTTTGAGCCCGAACCTTTTTCCTGCTGGCGCAGGGTGGTTTTTACTCCTTTGTTGAGGTAAGAAAGGATGTCCGACGGATGCGTCAGATTGACTGCTATTGCTTCGTTTAACTTTTCGACTCCTAGCATGCTCATTAAGGCTCCGGGCACTCCATGTCCTGTACAATCTACAGCCGCCATAAATGCGTAATTGTTTTTCTTTGCACACCAGTAGAAATCTCCGCTTACCATGCTTTTGGGTTTATATAGGCCGAAGCTTTGCGGAAAAATGGTGAGAATATCCTTTTCGTCAGTCAAAATCGATCGTTGAATTAATTGCGCGTATTTGATGCTGTCCGTCATTTCCTTATTTATACCTGCAATTTTTTGTTGTTGAATTTCAACTTCTTTTTTTTGTTTAAGTATAAGTACATTGGCTTTTTTCTTCTCATTATAGCTTCTGTAGGCAATTAGCAGAAGAACGATGGAAAGGATAAAGCCTGCCATCAGAATGTTCCGGATGGTTTTTTGATTTTCCTCTTTTTCTGTGGCAATTGCTTTTTGTTTTTCCTCTTCTATTTTCATTCGCATTGCTTTCGCTTCAAAATCGGCCTGAACCGCAGCCCGCGAACTTTTCTCGATCCGCTGGCTGTCGTTGATGCTGTCCTTAGCGCTGGCGTACATTTTATAATATTCGAGTGCGGATTTCGTATTGCCAACCAGCTCGTATGCTTCACTCATCCATTGACCCACATATTTTATTATTGGCCAGGACTTGGTTTGCTCTGCTGCTTTTTTAGCTTCTTGCCCGTATTGTTCAAGTAATTCTATTTTTTTCTCCATGGCATACATATAGGCAAGGTCGCAGGCTCCCCGGGCAATGCCAATGTTGCTTTTCAGCTCTTTGGAGATATGGTATTCCTGCCAATAGAATTCGGTTGCTTTTGCATTTTCTTTTTTGAAATAATAGGCATCCCCGATATTTTTAGTGGCGGTTAACATCCCGTTCAGGTGTTTTTTCTTTGTGAAAATGTCCAGTGCTTTATACATATACACAAGCTCATCGTCCCATTGTTCCTTTCGGTCATATACCGTAGCAATGTTGATGTAGGATTGAGCGATCATCAGGCTGTCATTCTTTTGTTCCGCAATTTTTTGAGTGATATTATAGTAATACTCGGCCGAATCTATGTTGATCGGATTTCTTATAGAATAGTAAAAACCAAGAGCATCCGAAACATGAAATTTAAGCTCAATATCATCGGTTGAGTCACTTATTTGTTTTGCTTTATCAAGCATTATAAAGGCCTTTTCAAAGTAGCCTTTATCAATAAATGCTGTTCCCAGGGCCAGGATAACATTTGCTTTTAATGTCTGATCGTTGATGCTGGCAGATGCATCCATGGCTTTCTGGGCATAAGATATAGTCATATCCACATCATCTGTTATGTGATAGTATTCTGCAATTTTTTGATATGATTTCACGAGTCTTACCCTATCGGCGTATTGCTGGCTAAGTTCAGCTGCTTTAAAAGTAAGGCGAAGGGCAGAGTCTATGTTTGACTCCAGCAGGCGACTGCTTTGTGCAAGCAGGGTATCTATTTGAGCGGAATTTGTTTTTTGAGAAAAGATAAATGGACTAAGCAGCAAAAGGCATATAAATGAAAGTGTCCGGATACCGTTCATGATACATAAAATTAGGAATTATCTCCATGATGTGGCATTTGAAGCACTTTTTTCCATTTAGGTAATCTTTATCGGATAAGATGGTACTGGTAAGAAGGGGTAGAAATCCCTGATACTATCTTTTAATCAGTTTTTTATTGATTAGCTTATCAAACAGGACTTCCTTATACTCTTTTCCGATGGGAATTTCTTTTTCTCCCATGTGCATCACATTTCCTTCAACCGAAGTTATTTTTTCAATTGATACAATGAATGATTTATGGGCCCGGATAAATATATTCTCAGGAAGCTTCGATTCAATATTCTTCAAATTCACAAGTACAAGTTTTGATCCGTCTTCGGTGTGGATCTTTACATAATCCTTCAGCCCTTCAATGTATATAATATCGTCGTGTTTTATCTTGTGAAATTTACTGTCTGATTTAATGAAAATATAATTGTCTTTCTGATCTTCGGTTTTTGGCGAAATAGACAATCTCCGTTCAACTGCTTTGTTTGTTGTTTTCAGAAAGCGTTCAAAGGAGATTGGTTTCACAAGATAATCAAGTACATCCAGCTCAAAGCCTTTCAGCGCATGATTGGGATAGGCGGTTGTAAATACAATCATGGGCGCGTTGTTGAGAGACTGTACAAATGCAATCCCATTGAGTTTTGGCATTTCAATGTCAAGGAATATCACATCCACGTCTTCTGTAGAAAGAAAATTGTTTGCTTCAATTGCGTCGGAGAAGACGCCGCATAGCTGAAGCGTATCCATCTGCCGCACATAACCGGCTATGCCCTCCCGTGCCAGGGGCTCATCATCTACAACAATGCATTTTAGTTTCATGGTTCAATGGTTAGGTCGACAATATATGTTTCCCTGTTTTCATGAATGTTTAATTGATGTCTTTGAGGATATACCAGGTTTAAACGCTGTTTTATGTTCTGTATTCCTATCCCTTTACTTTCATTTAAATTTTTGAATGTTCCGTTTCTGGAGTTCTCAATACGGAATGCGATACTTGTGTCATTGATATTGAACGTAATTTTTATCCATCCTCTGTTTTCGATTTCTGCTCCGTTATGTTTAAAAGCATTTTCAACGAAATCTAGAAAGATAAAAGGCTCGATTTTGTGTGTATGTGTTTCGCCATGAACAACAAATTGCACGGATACTTTATCTTCACTCCGAAGCTTTTCAAGCTCAATGTAGTTGCGAATGTATTCGATTTCTTTTTCAATTGAAATTTTTGTATTCTCAATTTCATATAATCTGAAACGCAGCATTTCGGATAATTTCAGTACTGAATCAGATGCTTTATCCGGGTTTTTTTTGATGAGAAAAAAAATGTTGTTAAGCGTGTTAAATAGGAAATGCGGGTTTACCTGTGCTTTAAGGAATTTCAGCTCTGCTTTGTAACGCTGTTTCTCCGCGCGCTGAAGGCGGTCTTTGGTGATAATCCGGTCGTGCACTATTTTAATGGAGGAGATACCTGCTAATTCGAAGAGAGTTCGGAAAAACCAGCTGAAGAACATATACAGCAAAGAGTATTCTCTGGCATCTTTGGATGGAATGATATAGGTATATGCGTAATCCTTGTACGCTGCACCGACACACAGCAGGGCCAGGAAACACACCGCATACGTAATGTATTTTTTCTCGTAAAGTAATTTTGGAACGAGCAGAAAAATATTTGTGTAAACAAGGATGACAGTGATCATGAAATAAAGCAGGCTGTCCAGCATGACAATGGACAATGTATCCTCAAAGTATGCGTCCCATACCAGGTATATGTAGAAAAGTATCCAGAAAAGTAAGTGGAAGAGTATTTCTACTTTTTTCAAGCCAAATCTATCGGGAGTTGCCTGTTGATCCATTAGTCATCTTTTCAATAAAAAAAGAAGCTGTCCTTTTGAGACAGCTTCTTTTTAACCAATTATTACCAAAACTATTTCACGCAAACAAGTACCCTGATTTTATTTCTCAATAGTAATTTTCTTTGTAACTGTGCCATTGCTGTTCTCAAATGTCAGGAAATAAAGACCATTTTTAACATTGTTCAGAGTGATTGTCTTGTTCTGAGCATTTTGCATGAGCATATCTGCATATACTGTATTTCCCAGCAAGTCAACAATTTTTACATTCGAATTCTCTTTATTTATAAACGAGTAATTAAGCTCGAAATTACCGTTACTTGGATTGGGATAAACCTGTAACGAACTGCTGAAATCAATGTTATTAACTGAAGTCACTCCTATGGTAACATTACCAATATAAGGTGTAAGGTTAAACCCGGTGATCGTTAATGTTGCAGAAGTTCCGTTTGTCAATGTGTGTGGTATAGTAACGTTACCGGATGCATCTGTCAGGGCCGAGAAGGGCTGGTTAGTGCCGTCCCAGATGGAAACCAAAGCATTTGCAAATGGAGTCCCGCCTACGGTTACAGTGGTCTGGTACGATCCGGCAGGAACGTTTGGATTAGAAACAACAAGCGCTTTAGGAGCATCGGTTCTTACTTGCAAAGAAGCGTCACCGAATATTGTCCAGGTTTGTATGGTAGACAGAGCAGAAGTTGTTTCTGACAGCATCAATACTCCTCCGTTTACTGCAATCGCACCAAAATGGTTTTTTCCATGGTCTGTGTTTGTTCCTTTTCCGGGATTTGTACTGTTGCTGGCATATTTGTATCCACCAACTAATAGATCGTTCATATAATCCTGTCCGATCATTGGAGGTACCCAGTCCTGGTTGATTGTAGCCATTAAAGTAGCTACAGCTCCTCCGCCTACTTTACGAAGCCATGCTTCTGCAAAGCAGGTAGTAGTGTGGAACTCACCGTTTACACAGGCTACAGAAAAGATGAAAGGAAGTTTTTCTCCGTTGGTTAGGCTGTTTACATTTGAATTATTAAAACCGGAAGTAACAAACTGATTATTTGCACCATGCCCGGTGTAATTAATTACACTGACCCCCGCATTTACAGCCGTGGATACCTGGCTGGCTGATGCTCCCGGATCATAACTGGTATTTTTGGTTGCATAAGTAAACTTACTCAGTCTGCCAGTCCAGATATTATCGGAATGCGCTTTATCAACTTCGCCATCATCTCCTTGTCCTGCTCCTTCGGCAGAAGCAATATGAAGGGCAGATTTATACCACGTTCCGCCAGGATTTTTTTCATAAGTGATGGTTTTATTAACCTGGGTAGTTACATCGGCTGTGGATCCTGCCGAGAAACGTCCTACAACAATATCCGGAAAATTATCGGTACCAATAACGCAGCCTAACATTGGGTCCATCGGCGCATTTGCACCTCCTCCAAGGTCAGATTTTATATCCGCCCAATCACCCACCAGCTGCACATATACTATTTTGGTATTGCTGGTATATGCTGTTTTGATAGTTGCTTTTACATTCGTTCCTGTAGCTACCTGCTGCTCCGTTACTCTGTATCCCATTTGTTTTTTCCAATTGATCCATGGCTTGATCACTGCTGCATCACGCGAAGTATAAAGAACAAGAATTTCTCCGTACTCACCCGACTCATTTGCCCAATTGGCGCGTGTATTGTAATTGAGGAATAAGGATTGATAAGTAGTGAACATGTCAGGATCTACAAATTTTTTAAGATCTGTAAGAGGATTAACAGGTTCTGAATTATTTTCAATAAGGTTCACGCGAATAGTGTTATAAACTCTCAGGATTTTTTTAGCTGCGTTATATTGAATAGGATTAACATATACGCTCGTTCCCCGTACGTCTCTCATAATGAAAGGATCAGTAGACACCGCGATATCCGAAGGATACCATGCGTCAACCAACGATGCTGGATCAATGACATAAGGGATTTTTGAAGGATCCTGATTTCGCAAAATTCTTCCTCTGGAAGGTACAAGAGGATAGTTCAGATTGTAGTCTGTGTAATCTCCTCTTTCCACTGAAAGCGAAACGTTTTTGTCTGCAGGCAATTGTACTGCAGCATTGAGGATAGGCAGGGCAGCATATCCTTTTTTATCTGTAAAATTCCATTTTTCGGAGTCAAATTGAGAATATTTTACTCCGTTAATAGTGACTTCAGAAATATTTACCTTATCAAGAGAAAAATTTAAACTCATCTCATTACTACGGGCCTGGTTGAATTCAACCTTGTACCCTTTATTTTCCGATCGACTTGAGGCACTTGCATCAGCAAATGCTGCAAATGCTAAAAATAAGAAAGTGGTAATTGATTTTGTTTTCATGAAACTTGAATTTAATATGAATATATATGTAGCTTAATTTACTTTAAAATAAAGTATTCTACAGAGGTAGTGATTATATTTGAAAATTCAAAATAAAATATACTAACTATGCGTATTGGTATACAAAAAAGTGGTATAGAGTGTATAATTTCTTTATTTTTACCATTATTTATGTCTGAGTCTTCTGAGGTTAAACAAGCAAAAGGCACTTTTCTGCCTTTAATGGAAGAATTTTATACCATTCAGGGAGAGGGTTTTCACACGGGTAAAGCGGCTTATTTTATTCGAATTGGGGGATGTGATGTTGGCTGTCACTGGTGTGATGTAAAGGAAAGCTGGGATGCAAAGGCCCATCCGCTAACGGAAGCAGGTGAAATTGTGGAGAATGCTTCAAAATTTCCGGCAAAAGCGGTGGTGGTGACCGGAGGCGAGCCTTGCATAAGCGATCTGAGCTATCTGACCAGTGAATTAAAGAAAAGAAATATTCAAACATTTTTAGAAACTTCGGGGGCATATATGATTACAGGTGAATGGGACTGGATATGCCTTTCCCCTAAAAAAACAATGCCCGCAATAAAGGAAAATTTTTTAAAAGCAAATGAACTGAAGGTTATTATATATAATAAGGATGATTTCCAATGGGCGGAGGAATCTTTAGCTAAAATTCCCCGGCATTCTTCCGGCGATGAGAAAGGGAAAGTAAAACTTTATCTCCAGCCCGAGTGGAGCAAGCGGGATAAAATGCTTCCTTTGATCGTTGAATACGTTCAGGAAAACCCTCAATGGATGATATCTTTGCAAACACATAAATACATCGGTATTCCGTAAGAACGGTACGTATCCTAATTATGAAACCCTATCGTAAAATACTTTTGCTATTGCATTGCATGCCATTTTTATTTTTTTCTTCTGTTTTTTCCCAGCATAGCTATACTACTAAAAGTAAAAAAGCAATTACGTATTATGAAGAAGCAGTACGGTTTACCCAGGCACGCGATGGGGAAAATGCAAAACAATCTTTGCTGAAAGCAATAGAAAAGGATAATTTGTTCATTGAAGCGCACATGATGCTGGGCTATATTTACAGCGATTTGAATCAACCTGAAAAGGCAGTTGAAGAAATGAAAAAGGCCCTTGAAATAAATCCTGATTTTTTATCGGTAAATTTTTATTCGCTCGCGAAATTTCAGATTGCGATGGGTAATTATAAGGACGCCAGGCAAAATATAGAGAGGTTTTTACGAAAGCCTTCCGAAAATCGTGACCTTAATAAAGAGGCAGAGCAGTGGGCAGTCAATTGTGATTTTGCCATTACGGCGATAGAGAAACCAGTACCCTTTAAGCCTGTGAATGCCGGTGCGGGGATTAATTCCAAATACGATGAATATTTTCCATGTATGACGGCGGATGAACAAATGTTTCTTTTTACCCGCAAACTTCCCACAGACAGAAATCCTACCGGTTGGCAGGAAGATTTTTACGTGAGTAATAAAAAGGATAACACGTGGGGTACAGCATTTAGTATAGGCGCTAAAATCAATACCGAACGGAACGAAGGAGCTCCCGCTCTTTCGGCGGATGGTAAGTATTTGTTTTTTGTGGTATCCGAAGAAATGTATGACAATACAACGGGACATGATTATGGCCTGGGACGCAAAGGATACGGTAGCTGCGATATATTTTATTCGGTTAAGGAAGGAAACGAGTGGAGCAAGCCGAAAAATGCCGGTCCCGGAGTGAATACAACGCATTGGGAAACCCAGCCAAGCTTTTCTTCGGATGGAAAAACGCTGTATTTTGTCCGCGGAATAATCAAAGCGCATACTATCCAGAATCCGGATATATACATGTCTGTTATCGGAAGCAATGGGCAGTTCGGCCCTGCAACGCGCATGAGTGATGTGATCAATACAAAAGGAGATGAAGAGTCTGTCTTTATCCATCCGGATAACCAGACATTGTATTTTGCCTCAAACGGAAGAGTAGGGATGGGGGGGATGGACCTGTACATGTCACGCAGGCAAGCCAATGGCACCTGGGGCGAACCAACAAATCTCGGCTACCCGATAAACACTTCCAGTGACGAGAATAGTCTGCTTGTTTCAAGAAATGGCGAAATCGCCTATTTTGCTTCCAGCCGGCAAGGTGGCTTTGGCGGGCTGGATGTTTATTCGTTTGATCTGTACGATGCAATCAGGCCGGGTAAAACAATCTATGTCAAAGGAAAAGTTTTTGATTCCGATACCAAACTTCCTCTGGAATCAGATATCGATGTGGTTGATCTGCAGACAGGGACTTCGGTAGTTAAATGGGTTTCTAATAAGACCAGCGGAGAATTTTTTATTTGTCTTCCTGTAAATAAAAATTATGCGTTTGAAGCTTCTAAAACCGGTTATCTGTTCAATTCAAAAAACTTTGCCTTGAATGAGAGTAAGGAATATGAACCTTTTGCTGTAGAAATTCCCTTGTCTCCCATTTCTGTTACCGGAGCTCCTGTTGTCCTGAACAATGTTTTTTTTGAGACAAATAAATTCAACCTGAAAGACGAATCGAAAATTGAGCTTAATAAGCTTGTGGGTTTTCTTACTAACAATCCGACTCTCAAAATAGAGCTCAGTGGTCATACGGATAATGTAGGAGACAAAAAATCAAACCAGGTGCTTTCTGAAAACCGGTCCAGATCCGTTGCGGATTATCTTGCATCCAATGGAATAGCTAAGGAACGGCTCACCTACAAAGGATACGGGGATACAAAACCCGTGGTTGCCAACGATTCGGACGAACACCGTCAGATGAATCGCAGAACAGAATTTAAGGTGGTTGCCAGGTAATTCTCATCTTTGCGAAATGACTATTCCGGGTTTTATGAGAAAATGCTTCTATTTATTTATTTATTTAACTTCTTTCGGCTGTCTTCTCCCTGTCTCTTATGCGCAAACCCGGAATAATGGCCAGCAGAATATTTCCATCCGTTTATTCTCCAGTCACAATATATCCGGTATGAATTTTCTGCAAGTATCCGGTGAATACGGTGTTTATGGAGATGGTGTGAAGCTGCTTGATGCGGATAAGATCAGCTTCATTGCAATTTCCCTGTCAGGCGATTCGGTCGCTATTCATGCCTCAGGCAATGAAAGCAAGTTTCGTTCGGTCCGTTTTGTTCCCCGTAATGGAAATTCAAGTTTTAAATTGAAATGTGTATTTCCTGATTATAAGGCAAGGACGTACGATGATGAGCTTCTCATATCTGCACAAGCCAAAACCTTGAGGCTGATAAATGTGGTTAACATAGAAAAATATGTTGCCGGGGTGGTGCAGTGGGAAGTGGGAACAAATAATCCGCAGGAATTTAATAAGGTGAAAACAATTGTTTGCAGAACATATGCACTCGGAAACTGGAGGAGGCATGAAGAAGAAGGTTTTCAGCTGTGCGATGAAGTCCATTGTCAGGTTTTTAAGGGGAAAACTTTCAGTCAGAACATTCATGATGCAGCTTTCGAAACGGCTGAATATATTTTGGTGGATGACAGCGCAAAAATTACAACAGCCGCTTTTTTTTCCAATTGTGGCGGACAAACAATGAATTCGGAAGACGTGTGGTCCAAATCGGTTTCGTCTCTCCGCTCGGTTATGGATACATTTTGTCTTCATAAAACAAATGCGAATTGGGAAAAGAAAATCCCCAAGGATTTATGGCTTGATTACATTGGTGCCAAGTATGGATTTCCTGTCAATGATTCTTTCGAAGCAAAAAAGGTATTGAATTTCGATCAGTCACGCCGTAAAGTATATTTGCTTAATGATAAATTTTTTATTCCCCTGAAGTTTATACGAGAAGATATGAAGCTGAAATCAACTTTTTTTACTATCAGAGAAGAAGGTGAAAATGTTGTTTTTTATGGAAAAGGATTTGGTCATGGCGTGGGACTCTGCCAGGAGGGTGCGATGAGGATGGCGGAAAAAGGATATTCGTATACCAAGATTATAAACTATTACTACTCGCATATCCACCTGATACGGTTTTCACAGCTGGATTTTTTTAAAATGGAGTAATTACTAATTTGCTAGTTGTCTGTTAGTTGTATTATTTTTTTACATTTGTATTATTAGTAGGATATATAATGAGAGTTATCAGGGTTTTAGTGTTTGTTTTAACAGTTCTTTTTAACTTCATTTCTTATGGGCAAAATCCCGTTGCTCAAGCTCCCGCTTCCGATATAAAAAGCGATGAAAAAAAATTGCTGAAATCAGCCCGTAAAGAATTTGATTACGGTAATTATGAATTAGCAGCCGAAAAATATGCGCAGTTGCTTAAGCTGGATTCTATTAATCCTACTTATAATTTTGAACAGGGGCAAACATTTTATTCCAATTTCAGGCAGCCTCTGGCAATTCCTTATTTTGAAAGGGCAATTAAATTTTCAAAGGATACCATCGGCGAGGTTTATTACCTTCTTGCCAGTGCGTATCATCTGGCGGGTCAGTTTGACAGGGCGCAGAAAAATTACAGGGTATATCAGGCAATGCTTAATATGCACGGTACAGATCTGACGCAGGATGAAGAGATCGATCTTAAGAATGAAATAAGTCATAAAATAGAATGGTGTGAGAATGGCATGCTTCTTTATCGTTCTGCTCCGGCAACTAAATTCACCCTCAATGGTAAAACAAATTCTTTTCAAATCACAAATGCAGGGAAGGTTGTTAACAGTGACTACGATGATTATTGTGCTGTATTATCTGCTAATGATTCCCTGATGTATTTTACATCCAGGAGAGAAGAAACAACGGGAGGTTTATCCGACTGGGATGATAAGTATTTTGAAGATATATATGTGTCACACTTGGGAAAAAATGGGTGGGAAAAAAGTGCCAATATAGGGTCTCCTATTAATACCAAAATGCACGAAGCCATGATCAGTCTGTCGGATGATGGAAAAACGATTTGCTTTTACCGTGGACTCAAACAAGGCACATTTTATTTCAGCACTCTGAAGGGAAATACATGGACGAAACCCGAAGTGCTTTTTCAGGATGCTGGCATGCTCTCAGCTTCTTCGGAAGCCAGCTTTTTTGGGTATGCGGTTGCCGGAAGTGAATTGTACGTGGTGAGCCAGCAGGACACCGGAAAGACCGGAAGGGATATTTATCTTTCCAGAAAAAAACCGGACGGTTCATGGGGGCCGCTGACCAATATCGGAGCTCCTATTAATACCCCATACGATGAAGATGCTCCCTTCATTACACGGGATGGTAATACGATGTATTTCTCTTCCAAAGGACACAACAGCATGGGAGGGTTTGATATTTTTAAATCCGAGCGACAGGGCGATACCTGGTCCATGCCGGTGAATCTTGGAGTTCCTTTTAACACCCCGGGAGAAGATATTTATTTTATAACAGCGAATAAAAATGATCAGGCGTATTACTCTTCCTCTTCCCGTGCTGCGGATGGAACAAAGGATATGGATATTTACCGGATAGATCTCTGCGATGATATTCCTCAGATCCTCCTGGCCGGAGCAACATTCGGAATTACAAAAGGTCTTATTTCTGTAACTGAAAAAGAAAGTAAACAAAAAGTAGGTGACTTTAATATTGAAGACAATAAGTATTCCATACCTCTGAAGCATGGAGTTGATTATCTTTTTACGTTGAAAGTGCCTACCGTTTTCGAGCCGGTTTCTTTTGATATTTCGGCTCCGCAGATGTGTAAGGTTTATAATTTGTACCAGGAAATTGAATTCCCTCAATCGGGTAAGCAGCTTGTTGTTAAAAACGTTTTTTTTGATATTGGAAAGGAAACCGACCCTGCTAGTTATTCGGGGTTTTTGACTAAAATTGATAAAAGTGCAGAGCCTTTGTACAGTGAGATAAAAGTGCCGGTTGTACCTGTGATCCTTGCAAAAGCAGATTCAGCAAAATCCACAATTAGTGCAACTACTACTACGGCCGGTACGCAATCAGTAAGTACCTCTGGAACCACCACCACTGCTACTACCGCAGGCACACATCCGGTAAGTACATCAGGAACGACAACTACTGCCAGTACAGCAGGTACGCATTCAGTAAGCACCTCTGGAACCGCCACCACTGCTACTTCTGCAGGTACACATTCGGTAAGTACGTCGGGAACAACAACTACTGCTGGTACAGCAGGTACGCATTCGGTAAGTACATCGGGGGCAACTACTCCGGTTACCGCTACGTCCACCACAGCAACTACACATTCAGTAAGTACAACGACAACCGCCGGTACACATACGATTACTACATCCTCTTCTTCCACTACTGCTTCTCCTGTAACAACTATTTCGGTTGATAATATTTTATTTGATTATGATAAGGCAAGTATGAAAGGCGAATTTGTTGCAAACCTGGATAAAGTAGTGGAATTTTTGAAGAGCATTAAAAAGGCAAAGATCGAAATCGCCGGGTATACTGATTCCAAAGGTTCTGACGAGTATAATCTTTCTTTATCTAAACGCAGGGCAAATGCAGTGGCGGCTTATCTACAGTCCAAAGGGATCAGCAAGGATCGTATACAGGCAGTTGGCTATGGAGAATCCAAATCCATTGCTCCCAATGAGAACCCGGACGGTTCTGACAATCCGGAAGGCAGAGCTAAAAACAGAAGAACAGAGATTATTGTGACCCAATAGTAATGCATAGGTATTTTACCTTCTTATTTTTTCTTTTTTCCTTTTCTATTTTCGCGCAAAAGATCTGGTATTTTGGAAACGGAGCTGGCCTGGATTTTTCTTCCGGTAAGGCAAAGCCAATCCATTCCGGGAAACTTTTTACACTTGAAGGATGCGCAACGGCTTGTGATGATAAGGGGCGTCTTTTGTTTTATTCCGATGGAGTTACGGTGTGGAATAGGTTTCATCGTGTTATGGAGAATGGCACAGATCTAAATGGATCTTATTCTTCTGCTCAGTCTGCTATAATTGTTCCTCAGCCTGGTGCTAGGGAGAAGTATTTTCTTTTTACAACAGATGAAAAGGCAGGTGCAAAGGGGCTTTGTTATTCTTCTATTGATTGTTCATCGGATGAAGGTCTGGTGGTTAAAAAAAATATCCGACTGCTATCTTTGTGTACGGAACAGATCACTGCGGTTCGCCATGTAAACGGAAAAGATATCTGGGTAATATCCCATCAATGGAATTCGAATAATTTTTTTGTCTTTCCGGTTACCGAACAAGGTGTTGGTACTCCGGTTATTACTTCTGTTGGGTTCCGCCGCGCTGAAACCGGGGCAGGGCAAAACCGGGAAACTATAGGTTTGCTGCGCGCTTCATCAAACGGAAAAAAAATTGCATCTACAACTTCTTACCGTCCAGCCAATAATCTCGAGATATTTGATTTTGACAATAGTAATGGGAAAATTTCCAATGGCTTGCCGCTGTCCTTGGCAGGAAATCCATACGGTATTTGCTTTTCTCCCGACGATACAAAATTATATGTATCGTTTTTGAAAGGAAAAGCAGGGATTTTACAGTATGTAATAAATGATAAATCAATTGTTGAGGTTGCATCAAATACCGATCAGAATGCTTTTGGTGGGTTGAAAATGGGACCTGACGGGAAAATATACATAGCACGGACCGGAAAGTTCCTGGACGTTATAGAATTGCCGAATGAAACGGGTGCTTTGTGCAAATACAAAATGAATGCTGTTGATCTTTCACCCGCAAGCTGCAACTTTAGTTTACCTAATACTTTCGTATCAGTTGCTGCCGCGTTTTTATATTCTCCTTATTCTGAAACATTAAATACCGTTGATTGTAGTGAAGTAATTGAAAATCCGTTCTCAGGTAAAGGACAATTGGTTACGACAGAGATTTCTGTCTGTGAAAATTCGTATGTGCTTAATGCCAAAAACCCGGGGGCAGCTTATCAATGGTCTACTTTTTCCCTTGCTCAGAAAATTACTGTAGATAGTTCCGGTCTGTATCGGGTTGTTATTCTAAAAGACGGATGCCAGCTAGCTGATAGTGTGCGTATTAAATTCAGAAAGGATCTCGCAGTTTTTTATGCCCAGCTTACTTTTAATCCCTTCAGTGAGTTTGTGAATCCGGAGTTCAATTATTCGATTGAAGATGTCAGTATGTTTACTCTTACGGTATATGACAGAAAAAAGAGACGGATTATATTTAAAACAAAGAAACCAACTGTAAAATGGAATGGGAGGAATAAAAAAGGAAAAATTGTACCCGGGGGAGACTATTTTTGGTCTGTAACATACAAGCCTAATTGTCCTAAGAATGCTGAGATAATTACCAAACAAGGAAAAGTGACTGTGCAAAAGGAGATTAAAGGCAAATTCTAAATCAGCCAGGAAGAAATAAGCGCTAAAATAACATACCAGACCTGTTCCGAAGGAATGCCTTCGGGCATAAGCCGGATTCTGTTTCCTCCTGAACAATTTTTCAGGATATATCTATCATTTATCTGTGCTGCCTACCAGTAAATTTTCCTCCCGGTAATTACCGGAAGAAGGACGAGCAGTCATTCACTATTTGGCATTGCAACTCCCGAGGTTTACCTTAATCCGGCAATTGCTTGCCGTACCCGTGAGCTCTTACCTCACGTTTTCACCCTTACCCCAGCTACAAGAGTCAGGGCGGTCTGGTTTCTGCGGCACTTTCTTGTCCCGGCGTTTGCCACCAGGAATCCCGAAGTAAATCGGGACGGGATGCTCTCTGTTGTCCGGACTTTCCTTACTGACAATAAATGCCAGCACGATAGAACGGTCTGATATGTTAAAGAACTTTATTTTTAACCATTGAGGTTATGGACAAAGGTATGGCTTTTGGGAGAATAAAATCAGAGGATCTCAACGGTTAAAGCGCCAAAGCCGTATCTTTTTAACGGTGCATTGAAATGGCGGATCCGGTCGTAATCTTTCAGGGCATGGATGATCTCCTGTCTGAGTGTGCCTTTTCCTACGCCGTGGATGAAAATTATCTTTTTTATCCGGTGCGCAATAGCTGCATCCATGCATTTACGGAAATAGTTCAGCTGAAACATTAATTTTTCATGATCGCTTTTCTGCTGAAAGGCGTCGATCAGCTCGTGCAGGTGCAGATCCACCTCCCATGCCTCGTCAACGAGCAGTTTAGGAGGTTTTATCTCCTGCTCTTCCTTTTGCTCTCTCCATTTTGCACTTTTAGACGAATCTACATTGTAATCCGATTTTTTGGAAAGAGCAACCAGGTCTTCCACAGCATACGGTACTTCAAATCCGTCCTCATTCCTGACAACTACGCGGTAATTACTCAGGATGCTGGTAATCATCCCGCTGCCTTTTTCATTCAGGAAGGAAACCTTGTCTCCGATCTTAAAACGCACAGAAATATTTTTTGTGCCGCGCTCAATGTATTTTTAAGCGGGACGATGTTTCTGCAAAGTTATTGAATTCCTGCGGCTGTTATATTTCTTCTACATATGCACCGGATTCCGGAACAGAATAAAAGCCGGTTTTTGTGTCTTCACATTCTTGTTTCCATTTCCGTATTCTCCATTCCAAGTTGGATGCATCAAAAATTACCGTCTTGAAATCATATAGTTTTTTCAGATCTTTCATCTTTACTTCCGGATTTTTGGAAAGTACGATCAGGTCAACACGAAGCCTTTGATTTACGGAGAGGTTCGGTTTTAATGCCGAACTAATAATGGCAATTCTCTTATTGTTAAATTGAATTAGGTTGTTTCGGATGCAGATATACGATTTGTAAAACACGTTCAGTTTTTCAGTTTTATATAATTCCTGACGGATGATATTTCTTTTCCACCAGTTATTTTTAACATGAAACGCCATCCTGCTTTTATTTTGCAGGATGGATGAATCTCCTAAGAATAAGGTTTGATTCCCATTTATAAAATCATATGCAGAAGTCTTCGGAATGTTATAAACGATAAAAGCTTTTTGTTTTTGGCTTGTATTTACTTCTAGGGCTTTCAGTGCAAATAAAAGAGTTAGTGTTGCAAGGAACGAAAAAAGAAGTCGAACTTGTTTGTTATAAAGGAAAATACACAGCAAAATGATAAGCGTATAGATCAGGCATGTCTCTAAAATACTAATCGAGATTCCTTGTGTTAGTGCTCCGGGAGCCTGGTCTGTAATCCTCACGGATTCATTCAGGAACCACACCAGCCCCGAAAATAGCTTGCCGCACGGGAGACCTATGGCAGAGATTTTCCCAAGGATGAATAGGAGCAGTCCATATCCAAGAATAAGTGTAGAAACCGGTATAACTATTAAGTTGGAAAGCAAAAAATAATTCGGGAATTGGTGAAAGTACAGCAGCCCGAGAGGAAAAGTAGTTAGCTGAGCTGCTGCAGAAACGGAGGTAATGATCCAGGCCTGATCTGCCAGCCATGAATTTGGTTTCCATAGTTCATATATCCTGGGTTGCAGCGTTACTATGCCTAGCACTGCCAGGTACGAGAGCTGGAATCCTACATCCATGAGCAGATACGGACTATATAACAGCAATACAAAGCAGGATACAGCCAGTGTGTTGAATATGTTGATGTTGTATCGCCGGGAGCTTGCAATCACGACAAAACTGAACATAGCAGCAGAGCGCAATACAGAAGGAGAAAGACCTGTCAGCAGAGCGTAAAACCAAAGAATAAGAAGCAACAGGATCATTTTTATGAATCTCCCTGACCTGAACTTATCCAGGAATATCAGCAGATAATTAAAGATGATGTAAACGATGCCCACATGTAAACCTGAAACAGACAGAACATGAAGAGCGCCGCTGCTTGCATAGGCACTGATCAGGTCCTCGTCCAGTTTATCTGTATATCCCAGGACCAGGGCTGATCCAACGGCATATTCATCTCCTGTAATATTATTTTCCTTGTAAATGTTCAGCAGGTATTCCCGCATGGATATTGAAATGCTTATTATTCTATTTCCCCGGTTCATTCCGGTGGGAATCCAGCTCCCGGAAGGAGCGTAGGTCTGATGGAAAATATTGTGAAAAGATAGGAAGCGCTTGTAATCGAATTCGGATGGGTTCTGAGGCGGTTTTATAGCAGTAAATTTTGTTTTCAGTACCAGGCAATCCCCATACCGTATGTTCTGTGAAATACTGTCTTTTCCGAAATAGCACATTACTTTTCCCGATGTGGCTATCCATGTCCCTTTTTGCTTTACGGCAATCACATATGCTGGAGTTTTAAACGATCTTTCTTTTTCCAGTAATGAACTACTGGTTTGTATGCAGAATAAATCGGCATCGGGAAATTTGCTGAAATGATTGGAGTTGTATATTTCAGTGTTCAGCACTGTGATGTGAAATCCGCATGAGAAAAGCAGTACAGTAACCAGGGAGCCAAATACCCATGACCTTTTGTAGGAAAAACGCAATCTTCTGATAAAAGTGAAAAGCGCAATGACAATGAATAACCCGGAAAGAACGTATTCCATGTATTGAACCTGTTGTGCATTATAAATGGCGGTGAGAATACCTGCAGTAAAAGGCAAGAGGAGACGAAAAAATGGAATCTGGTTCCAGATATTCATGAGTATTGGGATTCCCTGTGAGGAATCGTTCTGCCGGGCAGGGGGGATTTATACCGGCAGCAAATTAATGCCTTTCACCAAATACCAGACTTCCAACCCGTATCAGGTTGCTTCCTTCCTCAACGGCTATTTTATAATCAGAGCTCATTCCCATGGAGAGTGTTTGAAATGTGGTATGCGAAGCCTGGAGCCTGGAGTAAAATGTTTTTAATGATTTGAATTCGTTCCTTATCTGATCTTTATTATCCGTGAACGTGGCCATGCCCATCAATCCTGTAACACGGATGTTTTTCATCTTATTGAATTCCGGGGAGTCGAGTAATTCTTCCGTTTCTTCAAAACTCAGTCCGAATTTTGTTTCTTCACGGGCAATATATACCTGGAGCAGGCAATTAACCACCCGGTTTCCTTTTTCAGCGCATTTGTTTATTTCATGCAATAGCTTCGTGCTGTCTACGGAATGAATCAGGCTTACAAAGGGAATTATATCTTTTACCTTGTTCGTTTGCAAATGCCCGATAAGATGCCATTCAATATCCTCCGGGAGCTGTTTGTGCTTGCCGGTTAATTCCTGCACCCGGTTCTCTCCGAAGATTTTATGCCCGGCTTTGTATGCTTCAAGAATTTTTTCCGCAGAATGTGTTTTGGTGACAATTACCAGTTTTACCGGTGGTGGAAGCTCGTTTTTAAGTTTTTGTATGTTGTCCGAAATGCTCATCGGCTATTTTACATTTCTTCCTGGGTGGAAGACCGGGAGGGGATGGTGAGGCTGTATACCACCAGGCCGCTTCTCATCTTGGGCTCAACCCAGGTGGTTTTGGGAGGCATAATACCTTTGGCATCTGCAACTTTTATCATATCCTTGATGGTCACTGAGTATAAGCCGAACCCAACGGATGCCTTGCCTGTATCGATTATTTTTTTGAGTTCTTTAATTCCTTTTGTGCCGCTTACGAAGAATACACGCTTGTCTGTTTTAAGATCGTGAATATCCAGCAGCGGAGAAAGTATCAGCTCCGTGAGTAATTCGGCATCCAGTTTGTCCTCGTACGTATTTTTAAGCGCGAGAGAATACCAGTTTTCCTCCAGGTACATGCTGAATTCTCCTTTCCCGGCGGGGGTGCAGGGAGTAGTTCCTTTTTCTGTTATGATAAAATTTGCCGAAAGCTTTCTGAGAAAGGTTTCTTTACTCAGAAAGTTCAGATCTTTGATGATTCGGTTAAATTCGTATATCTTTAAATCGCTTTCCGGAAAAAAAGCAGCCATAAAAAAATTATACGGCTCATTGCCCGTGTGGTCCCTGTTTTTTTCTTTCATTGCCTTTCCCAGCAAGGCGGAGGAGGAAGTACGGTGGTGTCCGTCGGCAATATACACCACAGGTATTTTTCCAAAAGCGGAAACAATATCACCGATCGTTTTTTTATCGCTTACTTTCCATAACTTGTGTTCTATTTTATCGGTGGTGGAAAAATCATTGGTGGGTTCCTGGGCTGTTGCAGCAGCAATAATTTCTGCAATGGATTTATTGTCGGGATAGCAAAGGCAAACAGGTTCGGCATTGAAATCACATACTTCCAGGTAATGTTTCAGCTTCTCTTCACGGTCCGAAAGGGTTTGTTCATGCCTTTTAATAACATCGTTGAAATAATCCCAGATGGAAGCACAGGCAATGATACCGGTGAAGGCATGCCCTTCTTTTATTTGCTGATAAATATAAAAATTCTCTTCTGCATCGGCAGTCAGAATTCCATCCTGGACAAACTGTAAATATTTTTTCCGGATCTTCTGAAGCAGTTCGGGAGAATTTTGTTTGGCTTTAGTTCCCTCTCCGAAATCCGGCTTAATCACGTGCATGAAGGAATACGGATTTTCAGAAAGCTTGCTGTAAAGTTGAGCGGTGCTGTACCCTTCCACCGAACGGGAAGCAACCAAATGAACTTTATCCTTGGAGGGACGTATTCCTTTGAAGGGTTTTATAATAGCCATAAATCAGCGACAAGCGTCCCGGCTGCTGACGGGAGAATACGAATGTACAAAAATGAGTAAATAACGGCCGGATTTAATTATTTTTCCCGAAAAATGGCGTGCCCGTACTGCAAACCATGATAAATTAAACCGAAAGTTGATTACACTTTTTTTATTTTTCTATTGCTGGATAGGTGAACAGTAAGAAATGAACCAGGTTAATTGAAAAGTGCAATAAGATAGAGCTGCGTATTTCTTTTGTCCGGTAATAAATATGCCCGTAAAAAAATCCGCAGATGGTTGCAAATAATATATAAAACGGCCCTCCGTTAAAATGTGCCAGGCCGAATAATAAAGCCCCGGTTGCTATTGCGATTATCGGGCCATGTTTAATCTTCAGGTTCTTTTCAAGTTCCTTTTGCAGGATACCCCTGAATAGTAATTCTTCGGATGTGCAGACGAAGAACAGATTGACAAGCATCCATACGGGCGCAGAGTCTGGTAGTTTAGGTTCAAAGCGAACATAACCCAGTGAATAGGTAAGGCCCAGGATGATTGGAGCCAGTATTAGTAAATACGTTGCAATCTGCCGGCCTGTATCTATTATTTGCTCTTTTCCAAAACTGCAGGAAGAGAATCCTAACATGAAAATACATATCAAAGTTTTATCGAAATTAAAGTACAGGGAATATGGAACAGCATCGTCCGTAAATTTTACGTGATCTAAAAATCTATAATTGTTGAATCCCAGCATGCCGGCATGAAGAAATAGCGGGCAAGCCAAAACAATAACCGGAAGGGCGAGCCATCTGTTTTTTGTTTTCAGGTATTGGTAGCAGGTAAAACCAAAAATTGCTGTGTACAAAACCGAATACAGGTTGATAAAACTGCAGGCATAGGCGGCAACGGTCGAAAATGGAAATAGAAAATACCAGGGTTTCATTTTCAGGCCTTGTCCCAGGCCAAACCAGGTGAAAATGACAGCCAGTAACAAGGTGCCATATGTGGCGATAACACAGTGATCCATTTTTGTTTTTCTGCAAGTGCTGCGAAGTATATGTCAATATAATATACTTTCCTGCAAATAACGTATTTTGACTTTAATAACCTCTGTTTTATCTTTATTTAGTTATTCAGATACACCTCCCCAGATAGAACATAAGCAGTGGTTTGTTTTTGCATTAAAACTACGTATAATATGAAAAATATATTTACAATTATCGTGGTCATCGGGCTGGGCTTTTCACTATACGCGCAGAACGACAATCCACTTTCCACGCCTCCTTGTTTTCCCGGGCAGAACGGAGTGTGGAGCGAGCATGAAGTCAGTGTTCAAAGATCTCCGGCCGCTTTTACATACACTACCCACGTGCTTTACCAGAATGGCCCTGCTTCAAACAGGGTGAACCTTGGATATGCTTCGGAGGGATATACAAAGTCAGACCTGGCGGTATTTCCGGCGCAGATGGATAAAGCAGTAAACTACATCAAAAAATTCTCGCTGGCTATGAGGCCCATACCTCGCTATTTTAAATTTTTCAATATTTATCGCATCGACCTAGTGAGCGCCGAATCCGGGTTGAGCCAAACCACTTCTTTCGGTCAACCCAATATTAAGACAGTTAATAATGCACTTGGCGGAACGAAGGACCAGGACCGGCTTGGGTGGGTAAACAATACTCTTGGGGCGCAATTGTTTACGGATGCCGGAAACAAAATAGTAGTTAAGTTTCATTGGTGCACTACCATGCTGAACGATCCGGGATATTATAATTCCGGAGCTTCTATCAATTGTTTTTCATTTAACAACTTTGGTGATATCGCCAACCATGAGATGGGGCATAGTTTTCATGACCTGGCGGACGAATATTACAGCACAGGTACCTATACCGGTGGAGAGCCCTCGCTGGTCAACGCAACCAAAGATCCTGCAGGGAGCAAATGGGCTCACTGGAAAGGGTATGTGGATACCGACAAGGCATGTGGTACGATAGGTGCATACGAAGGCGGATATTATTACAGCAAAGGTGTATACCGCCCAAGCCCTAACAGTAAGATGGGATGGACCAACGCGTCAAATCCGGTTTCGTATAATGCTATTTGCCGGGAAAAAATAATCCTGGATATATATTCGATCATCCGACCTGTGGATGCTTCGCTGGATACAACCAAGCAGCAGGTGGATCCGGATAGCATCTGGGTAAAGGTGATCGATCCGCATGTGCTCTGGGTGGATTGGTATGTAAACGGTAATCTGGTGAAAAAGAACGGAGGTACTTCCCTGCCCAAAAATCAGGTTGCTATTGCTGCAGGGGTATATACGGTGAGAGCCCACGTATACGATGAAGTAGTACTGCATGCCAATTCTTCCAATACCAATCCTGATTCGCTGGACCTGGTAAGAAAGGACCTGCATAAGTTGCAGCAGGATGTAAACTGGAGTATCAGGTTGACCACTGGCACTTCAGTGGATCCCGTAGCGGGCAATCCCGTTTCATTTACGATCTATCCGGTGTGTAACGTGGGTGAGTTTACGGTCGAAGCAGAGAATTTACCGGATGCAATGTATACCCTGGAAATTATCGGTGCAATGGGGCAAATGGTATACAGGCAGGAAATCAACATCCGGAACAACGGTTATAGCAGGCATTTTAATTTAAATGATATACCCAAAGGGTTTTATATCGTTAAACTATACAGCCCGGTGTACCAGGTGCACAGGAAAATGATTGTTAAATAGGTCGGAAATCAGGGCTGTTCTCCGTTTTCTTTACAGGATACAAGGCTCTCCGGGCTGCAGGTGTCCCGGGACGGTTATTCCCGCTTCGTATACGAAGTTATCCAAAAGATAGAGTTTATTACACTGATTTAATTACTTTAGCCCCCTAAATAATTTACAAAGTGAAAACCAACTTAACTTCCATCCAATCTATTTATCCGTTTTTGTTTGCTGCAGTGCTGTTTACAGCTTCGTGCGCACCTAACAAAACGGATAATGCAACATCTGCTGACATGAATAGTACAAATCCATTGGTGCAACCCTGGGATACACGTTATAATGGAGTTCTTCCGTTTGACATGGTAAAAGTTTCGGACTTTGTTCCGGCAGAAGAAATTGCACTGGCGAAGCATCGTGAAGAGATCAATGCCATTGCATCCGATACGGCTGCTCCTACCTTTGAAAATACCATTGAAGCACTGGAGAGGACGGGGACCTTGCGCAAGCGGGTAGAAACCATCTACAACGTATGGCAGACCAGTATGGGATCACCTGCGCTGGATTCTGTGCAGGAAATAATTGAACCGCGTATTGCAGCTTTTGGAGATTCAATTACGCAGAATGCAGCCTTATTCAAACGTATCGAAACAGTCTATAATTCACCTGAAAAGGAGAAATTAACACCCGAGCAGCAGCGTTTGTGCTATAAATATTACGACAATTTTGTGCTTGCAGGAGCCAGGCTGGATGCTCAGAGTAAAGCAAGAGTAGCAGAGATCAACCAGAAGCTGGCCGGTCTGTTTACCAAATTCAACCAGCATCAGTTAGCCGATGAAGGAGGCAAATACCTGGAGATAACAGATGCCAAAGACCTGGACGGATTACCAGAAGAAGTAAAAGCAGCAACGGCAAGCGCTGCAGAGTCAAAAGGAAAAAAGGGCAGCTGGATTATTTCCAATACGCGCTCTTCCATAGAACCTTTTCTTACCGATGCCACCAACCGTTCACTGCGTGAAAAAGCATGGCGCATGTTCATCAGCCGTGGAGATAACGGAGACGATAACGATAACAATGCGTTGATTCCTGAAATATTACAACTGCGTGCAGAACGTGCAAAACTGCTGGGATATCCAACACATGCACATTGGCGTCTTGCCAATAAGATGGCTAAAACTCCCGAGAGAGCCATGGATCTGCTGATGTCCGTATGGGTACCGGGTGTGGAACGGGCGCATGAGGAAGTAAAAGATATGCAGCAACTGGCGGATAAGGAAGGAGCTAAAATAAAAATTGAGCCCTGGGACTATCGCTTTTATGCCGAAAAGGTTAGGAAATCAAAATACGACCTGGATCAGAACGAAGTGAAACAATATATGCAGCTGGATAAGTTACGTGAAGGTTTGTTTTACGTAGCGGGTGAGCTGTTCAATTTAAAATTTGAACCTGTGACCGATGTGCCTGTATTTCATCCGGATGTAACGGTATTTAAAGTAAGTGACAAAACAGCTAACAAGCAAATCGGGCTTTGGTATTTCGATCCGTATGCACGTACGGGGAAACGATCCGGAGCATGGATGTCTGCTTACCGTGACCAGGAAAAACTGAACGGGGATATCACAACTATTGTCTCCAACAATTGTAATTTCATTAAAGGCAGCCCGGGAGAACCCGTTTTAATATCCTGGGAGGATGCCTCTACCTTGTTCCATGAATTCGGGCATGCTTTACATGGGTTAAACTCCAACGTAACTTATCCGATGCTTTCCGGAACAAATACTGTGACCGATTACGTGGAATTTCCTTCCCAGGTGCTTGAGCATTGGTTGTCAACACCCGAAGTGCTGAATAAATATGCGTTGCATTATAAAACAGGTGCACCTATTCCACAGGCGCTGGTGGAAAAAATACAAAATGCTTCTAAATTCAATAAGGGATTTTCCACTGTGGAAACCCTGTCGAGTGCAATTGTAGATATGAAAATACATCTCGCCGGAGATGCTAAAATTGATGCCCGTCAATTTGAAAAGGAAACACTAGCATCCCTGAAAATGCCTTCCGAAATAGTAATGCGTCACCGTTTGCCTGCTTTCGGACACATATTTTCAAGCGATGGCTACTCCGCAGGATACTATAGCTATTGCTGGTCGGATGTGTTGAGCGCCGATGCGTTTTCCGCCTTTACCGAAGCAGGAGGTCCTTACGATAAAGCAATGGCAAAAAAATTATACGATCACATTTTCAGCGTGGGCGGTTCTGTAGACGAAGCGGTGGCTTACCGTAACTTCAGGGGACGTGATCCAAACTCAGATGCGCTGATGAATGAATCGGGGTTTAAAGTAACAGCGAAAAAACAAAGCCCTGTGATGTAACCGTATGTGTATTTTGAGCAGAGTCTTTTGAAAAGGACTCTGCTCAAAATAGATCTTAATACAACGTGTCAGGGGTAAAGGTTTCAATAACCACTTTATAATACATACATGTTCCTGCCATTAACTGTTTTCCTGGTTGTCCTGGTGGAGGTGCTGCTTGCCATTGTAGCTCTGATCATTATTGTTATTGCAGGGCGCGAGTTATTTAATAGCTGGCGCCGGGGAAATTATTTAAACAACCATTGCAATTCGGAGCTTATTAAGATTAACAATCTTTTAGTGGACTACAGCAATAGTCCCAGTACACAAAAATGCCAGGCAATCAATATTAAAATAAACGCATGGAACGGAACATGCGGATCTGGTTCGGGCCAGACTTTACCCCTTCTTAAGTGCGAAGAGTCCTGATCAACTATAAAAAACTGATTTATTTTTTACAGGGAAAGGAGAGAATTATGTGCTGACAGGTAATGAACTATCACAACAAAAAATTCAGAGTTGTAAGCAATACCGGGAATGGTGAAATCTCTGAGCAAACTATTTTTCATTATAAGCAGGAAGATAATGTATTGACCTGTGACTATTTTGGCGGAAACATTGTCAAGGGACAGTTAATGGGTTTGGTGGATACTTATGGGAATATCGATATGAGGTATCATCAGGTTAATAATAAAGGTCAGATCATGACAGGAGTTTGTAAATCAAAACCTGAAATCCTGCAGGATGGAAAAATAAGGCTTCACGAGGTTTGGCAATGGACTTCGGGAGATAATTCAAGCGGACATTCAATACTTGAACAGATATGATCCCGGGATTAGTAATATTTAAAACGTATTAGTATGTACGACCTCCCTTATCACAAAGAAAAAGACGAACGAGTTATTAAAGAATTTATTGATAAGCATCCATTTGCTTTTTTGACCGGGTGTGATTCGGAAAACAAACCTGTTGCAACACAGGTGCCCGTTTTTATTGAAGAAACGGAGGGCAGGAAGATACTGAGGGGGCATATCATGAAAAATACGGATCATCACAAAGCTTTTTTGTGCAATGAAAATGTGCTGGTAGTTTTCACCGGCCAGCATACCTATGTGAGAGCTACCTGGTACAGTAATCCTCATACGGCTTCTACCTGGAACTACATGAGTGTGCATGCTAAAGGCATTATTCGTTTCCTGGACGATAATGCATTGGAGGATGTGCTTCGGAAAACATCGCTTCATTTTGAAAATTATAATCGGCATTCATCAACAGTATTTGATAACCTTCCTTTGGAGTTTAAGCAAAGAGTTATGGAAGCGATTGTGGCCTTTGAAATTGAAATAAAGGCGATGGACAATGTTTTTAAATTAAGTCAGGACAGGGATGCTGAAAGCTATCACAACATAACAAAGAAGCTCCAACAACAAGGTGATGCAGGTCAGGTTATTGCTGCGGAAATGGAAAAAAGAACAAAGGAAGTATTTCCGGATATTAAGGGATGAAAGATGGAAAACGTACCCAATCCGACAATCATAAAATTCGAATTAAATATATTCATGAAAACATTCCGTTTTTTTTTAATGGTTGCCTATTCGGTTATTGTGTTATCGCTCGATGCACAGGTGCAACCACCAGAGGCTGATCCAGCGATAAAAACAATGGTTGATGAAATTTCTGCAGCTAACTTAAAATCCATTGTTGAAAAGCTGGTGACTTTTGAGACCCGGCATTCGTTGAGCACTTTCAGGGATCCGAATAAAGGCATTGGAGCTGCACGCAACTGGGTGGAAGGAGAATTCAAGAAATATGCAGCTGTTACCAATGGTCGGCTTTCTGTCAGGCAGGATACTTTCACCGTTTTTCCGGATGGAAAGAGGGTGAACCGGCAAGTAGTAATGGCAAATGTGATGGCTACATTGAAAGGCACAGATCCCACGGATGATCGTATCCTTATTGTGAGTGGTCACCTTGATTCCCGCAACACCAATATTATGGATAGTGTGAATACAGCCCCTGGCGCTAATGACGATGCAGCCGGTGTTGCCATTGTCATGGAACTCGCACGGATCCTGTCTAAAAAGGAATTCCCGTGTACTGTGATTTTTGTTGCGGTGCAAGGGGAGGAGCAAGGCTTGCTTGGGGCGCGTTACCTGGCAAAAAAGGCGAAGAAGGAAGGCTGGAATATACATGCCATGATCACCAACGATATTTCCGGTAACTCGTATTCCAGTGAAACAGGCCTGCATGATAATACCCGGCTACGTGTTTTCAGTGAAGGTGTGCCGGCTTCGGAGACCAAAGAGGAAGAGCAAATGCGTAAGGAAATATTTTCTGAAAACGATGGCAGGGCGAGGCAATTGGCACGTTATATCAAGGAATGCGGAGAGCGCTATGTAGACCAATACGAGGTTGTGATGATTTATCGTAACGACCGCTTTTTACGCGGTGGCGATCACACTCCGTTCTGCCAGGAAGGGTTTACCGCGGTGCGCATCACGGAAATGCATGAGAACTTTGATCAGCAGCACCAGGATGTGCGCTTGGAAAACGGAACCCAATACGGTGACCTGGAAAAGTACATTGACTACGAATACCTCCGCAAGAACGCTGGCGTAAACTTGTCAGCCATTGCCAGCCTGGCCTCTTCGCCTGCCCAGCCGGAGAATGTAACCATTCTTACCAAAAAATTGACCAATAAAAGTACCCTGCAGTGGCAAACTCCTTCGAAGGGAAAGAAGCCGGCAGGTTATTATGTACTGATGCGTGAAACATCGGCAGATACCTGGACAAGGAAATTTTTCGTAAAGGGAAACGAACTGACATTACCTTATTCCAAGGACAACTACTTTTTTGCTGTTCAGTCGGCAGATGAAAACGGACATGTCAGCCTGCCTGTAGTTCCTAAACCACAGAGGTGATAGAAATATTCTGTTAAAGTAAATAGGACCTTTAACAGTCCTGGATTGTTATTTTACTTGTTTGCCAGCTCCAGTTTCTTAGCCTCGTTAATACTGATACGCTGGTTGTTGTGGAATGCTACCAGAAATGAGTCCTTGAGGCCCTTTTTACTAAGTGTTTCACGAAACCGGGTAGCGCTGTGGATGTCGTTAAATTCCCCCAGGATGTATTTGAATTGTCCGTTACTGGTTTCTATTTTAACATTGTCCTTTATGTCGTAATTGGCAGAAAAATAATTATCAGGCAGCTGCTTTTGAGTAGACGCAACTTGTATGGCATAAACTACCTTACCTGTTTTTTCGGCAACCGCCGGCGGCATGTGTATCTCATTGGTAGTAGCAGAAGGCAAAATAACGTTTGCGGCAACAGCATTGGCTAACTTCAATTCATTCGTTGCAGATACATAAAAGCTCGAAGGGTCTATGGAAGATTCGCGTGTTTCGTTACCCTCGAGGAAAGAGAATTTGCCGCTTATGGAATAATCCCCGGCGCCAAGCTTTTCAGTGCTGAGTACATATGCAACGGTGATGTTTTCCGCTGCAGGAAGTGACATCCATATAAATTTAATTTTATTATTGGAGACGTTGAACGAACCTCCTTCTGATTTGGCGAATTTGATCACAGATCCTTCCGGAAGAAGTTCCGCCAACCTGGCAATGCCGCTGGCCTGTTCCTTATTCACGGTGATTTCCACCCTCATTTCCTTTGCGGAAATTACCGAAACAGTTCTTTTACAGTTTACCGCAAACGCAGTAGCAGAAATAAGTGTTGTTGTCAAAAGTGCTGCAATTGTTTTTTTCATAAGTGATTGTGTTTTGTCCAATAAGTTCGGGATGTGCGAATGTATGAAAATTTAAGATTCTACGCAAATAAGAAAGGCTGTAAAATATCCACTTTATTGACTTTTTTGTTCCTTGTCCGGATTGACGATTTATGACAATATTCTTGGCTAAAATGCAGGTTTAGAAAGCTTTTATCAGGGTCTGCCAATGAACCGGGGTAATACAAAGGTTGAGTGAAGATCGAAATCCTCACTCAACCTTTTTAATATACAAATACCTTTTATGGTTTTAGCATGAAATCATAGATATACCGGGTATTGAAAATGAAAGTAGGGCTTGGCGCTATGCAGGGTGTAATATTCGTGTTATTGCTCAGGATGCCGGACGAGCTTCCAACCACCCAGCGTTTACCGCAGCATGAATCAAAATAAAGGCCCAGCTCTTTCATTGTCCAGGCACCATTTCCAGGCAAGTTCTTATAAGAATATTTTCCTACGTAAGGACCTCCGACCGTGTTGTACTCAAAAATATCTCCGGATAGGGGAGGGCAGATAAGATTAGTCGTTCCGGATATTGCATGGAATTTATTGCCCACAACAGCAAGCCCGTTGTATTGATTTGTAGGACCGGCAGGTGCAAATAGTACGCAAGCACCGGTTCCGGGCGTCACTCTCATCAGCTGGGCTGTACCTTCCCGAATGGCTACAAATAGTCCTGTATTGTTGAAGTTCTCAATATCCTGCAAGGGGACTGCGGAATTGCTAACTATACCAGCTGCACCTGTAGAAATCCTGACCCTGAGTATTTTGCTTGGAAAATTTGAATTCTGACCGGTTACTGCCCAGGCAAAATCCGGAACGGTTGGCATATCGCAGATACCTGTTACATCGGTTACAGGTGTCAGCCCGATTTTAATTTGAGAAACGTAGGTAAAAGCATTGGGACAAAGTCCCACCTTGTAAATGTAAGACTGAAAGCCGGGTGGAACCGGAGTGCCTGAGCTTCCGGACAGAACCAGGGCATAGGTTGCAGGACAGGCAGCAGTTTTGTTGCCGGATAGATCTACTCCAGGAGCGGTTGCTTCTGCGAGCGGAGCTGCGATGTCTTCTTTTGTTTTCTGACAGGCAAAAAGAGAAAGGCTGATCATGCCAGCCAGTAAAAAATGGGATGGATTTAGTTTTTTCATTTTTGTTTTTTTAATTGTTGTTGTTTGATTATTACCTATGCAGGCATACATGCAAATATGCGCGCTTCTGTCACCTGAAATCAAGGGTGTTTTATGCAAAAGGGGCAGGGGTTTTTCCCAATTAATTATTTTATATAATACACCTTAAGATGAAATTGAACTTTTGGAAAAAAGGCATGCGCAGCGATGCCGCGGATGGATTGTACTTTATATTTTATCGGAAGGCAGTTGCAGGAAGAAACCTGTCATCTATTATTTACTATTTAATCTTCAGCGAATGTCCCATCTTATCTCTTTTAGTTTCGAGGTATTTCTTATTATGGGTATTGGATTGAATTTCTATGGGTATATTTTCAACGATTTCTAACCCATAGCCCAATAACCCCGCCCGCTTTTTAGGATTGTTGGAGAGAAGGCGTAATTTGCTTACTCTCAGGTCACGAAGGATCTGAGCACCCACTCCGTAATCACGTGAGTCCATGGGCAGGCCAAGTGCCTGATTGGCCTCAACGGTATCTTTTCCTTCTTCCTGGAGTTTGTAAGCTTTTAACTTATTCATTAGTCCAATTCCCCTACCTTCCTGGTTCATGTACACAATCACGCCTTTCCCTTCTTTCTCGATCATTTCCATGGCCTTGTGCAATTGCGGTCCGCAATCGCATCGCAACGATCCGAAGATATCTCCGGTAAGGCAGCAGGAATGCACACGTACCATTACAGGTTCATCTTTTTTCCAAGTTCCTTTTACAATGGCCAGGTGCTCCTGATTGGTTGTGGTTTGGTTATATGCTACCATTTCAAAATTACCATAAGGGGTTGGCAGTTTTACCTGCACCTCGCGCTTTACAATGGTCTCTTTTTCGATGCGGTAAGCGATGAGATCTTTGATAGAAATTATTTTGAGACCAAACTTTTTGGCGATCTGAAAAAGCTGAGGTAAACGTGCCATGGTTCCATCCTCATTCATAACTTCTACTAATATAGCAACATCTTCGAAACCAGCAAGTTTAGATAGGTCAACTGAAGCTTCGGTATGGCCTGCTCTTTTAAGCACTCCTCCGTTCTGGGCACGGATAGGAAATATGTGTCCTGGCCTTCCAAAGTCGCTCGGTTTAGTGTCAGGATCAATAAGCGCTTTGATGGTTTTAGAACGATCGCTGGCGGAGATACCTGTCGTGCATCCGTGTCCCAACAGATCTATGGAAACCGTGAACGCAGTTTCATGATGCGAGGTATTTTGGGAAACCATCATATCCAAATTAAGTTCGTCGCAACGCTGCCGGCTTATGGGTGCGCAGATAAGCCCGCGGCCATGGGTGGCCATAAAGTTAATTACCTCAGGGGTGGCATTGCGCGCAGCAGTTACAAAGTCTCCTTCGTTCTCCCGGTCTTCGTCGTCAACAACGATAATTACCTTTCCTGCACGGATATCTGCAAGAGCTTCTTCTATTTTATTCAGTGATGCCATAAGCTTTTTTGAGTGGAGCAAAGATAGTGAAAAGGCAGGATTTTCAGGTGCGTATTGTAGGCTGCCACACGCTTGATTTTACACCTGTAACGGACCTGAAAAATCCGATAAAAAGGGCAAGATTGGTTGTGAGAAAATGAGTTGCCAGACGGGTAAGTATGAAATTAATACCCAAAAACCTGAGCACCAGGTCTGAAATAAAAAGAAGGGGCAGCATATTTTGTAAAAGGAAAAAGATCACAAACGGGTGCATAGGATGCGGAATATCACTCCGAAAAATGCGCCAGGCAATAAGCATGTTACAGCCGTACAGTCCCAGCATGAAGAACGGGCCCAGCCACCGTAACACCTTGTGCGAAAGAAAACAGAAAGACAAGGTGTTGAACCTGAAAAGGAGGTGAAAGAATTCCTTTAGGTTCTGAAAGCTTCCTGTCGCTATCCGAATTTTTCTTTTGAACTCTATCTTCCAGTCCGTCGGGACCTCCTCATATGCCTTTGCATTGATTTCACTGATAGCTTTTCCTCCTTTCTCCAGAACTTTCATGTTTACAAAGAAATCATCCACCAGGAAATTCTCCGGGACATTTTCATAAAAGCTTTTTCGCACCGCGTAACAGCCCCCGAACGGACCCATCATCATTCCGAAAATTTTTCCTTCGTTGTTTTTTATTCCTGCTTCACCGCGTATATAGGTACTTTCTGCTTTTGAAACTCCCTGACGCTGTTGCCGGATGTTGATCATATTCGAATCTACCAATGCTATGGAAGGGTTGCCGAAATGCTTCAGCAGCTGATGGAGGGTTGCCTTGTCAAATAGTACATTGGCATCTGTAAGGATAAGAATATCGTGCCTGGCAAGCGTTTTAAGATGATTGATAATCTTTACCTTCCCGCTTCTTTCTTTGAAGTCTATTAGCTGCACTTTCGGAAAAGACAACACCTTTTTATTAGTTCCGTCGGTACTTGCATCCGAACCAACCAGAATTTCAATTTTATCCTTAGGGTAATCGGTGTTGAGAATGCTTTCCAGCTTTTCCTGTATGATTTTTTCTTCGTTGTAAGCGGCAATCAGAATGGAAACAGCTGCTACTTCTTTTTCTGCAGGGACAGAGTGGGGGGGTGAAAAATAAGCAAGGGCTTTTAAGAGTAAGGGATAAAGTAAGTATGTGTGCAACAGTGCAATGAGCGAGATCCAGAATATTGCCTGGACCAGCATCATGCAGCTGCAAGGTTTTGTTGAAAGAAAGACAGAAGTTTTTGTACCACTTCCCGGCTGCCGAATTGCCGTTTGGCAAATTGGAATGCGTTGTCGCCGATTATTGCAAATGTAATTTTTTCGTTAATGCATTTTGCAATGTTCTCTGCAAACGCTTCGGGCGTATCGGCGATGAGTATATTTTGCCCGTTCTTGCAGGGTATTCCTTCGGCCCCGAGTGATGTGGTGACTATTGTTTTCCCGAGCGCCATGCCTTCAATTATTTTCACACGTATTCCGCTGCCTGATAATAATGGAACTATCATGATGCCTTTTGAGCACATAAATTGGTAAGCGTCATCTACTTCACCGGCAATTACTACATTCTTTAACTCCGGTAACCTGGCTTTATCGGCGCTTCTTCCGGCAATGTAAAATTTCAGGTCCGGAAACTCAGCATGCAGCTTTGGCCATGCATTTTTCAGAAACCAATCCAGTCCTTCCGTATTCGGCATCCAGTCGAGAGCTCCAATGAAGAACAAGGAAGGGAATTCCATTTTACTTTTATCCGGCTTTAGAACCGTTTCGTCATACGGGGCGGGACAAACATGGATAGGAAGTTCGCATCCGAAGGATTTCAGCATTTGTGCATCCCGGTCGGTAACAGAGGTCATGAGGTCATATTTATTCAGGCGCGAAATTTCATAAGTGTGTAATTGTTTTGCCAACACCTTCAGGTACCATCGTTTCAAACTATTTTTTTCATTTTCAGCGCTTCTTTCCCATATTTCGTGTTCAATATTATGTGAGCGCATCACGATCTTTGCATCCGAAAAAGCACGAATGGTTTCTACATAAGGGGAGAGATAAAGGCCCTCCAACTGGATAATATCAAACTGTTTCTGGTGAAGGATTTCTATAAGCCTGTCGTTGTACGCTGAAGAAATAAAACGTTGTATGTTGTAGGACCTGTTTTGCAGCAGGGATACGAGTGCAGGGATCGGTCTGAGAGTGTTGTCTACATCCACTGAAATAAAATCAGCAAGTTTCTTTATTTCTCCAGGCAGGTCCATGATGTCATAAGGATGTTTTGACGTATTCATTGCCAGCATGGTGACGTCGCACCCAAGTGCAGCGAAGGCTTTTGTGTAGTTGAATATTCCTATTGCACCTCCGTCTTTAGGAGGATAAACAAACTTGTTGCAGAGTTGTAGTATCCTCATTTTTTTTTCGGCAAGAGGTTCTTAAAAAAGATCAGGTAAGCATCCGTGTCAAAGATTGCAGAATCGGATGTAGCCTTTGCGGTAAGAAAAATTCCAATAGGCAATGTGATTGCGGATGCGACCCACATGCCGATGTAAGGTTTGAGTGCTCCTTCCTGCGACATTTTTTCTCCGGAAATGCTGATCACCCAAAAGAGAATGAATATGATCACGGAAACCACTACTGGCATGCCGAGGCCGCCTTTCCGGATGATTGCTCCGAGGGGTGCTCCGATAAAGAACAGGATAAGGCAGGAAAGGGAAAGGGAAAATTTTTTATGCCATTCCACACTTAACGGAATCAAAGGAGTATTAATGCTTTCTATTTCGCTGGCTATGCTTTCTATGTAATACTTTTTGCTTCGTGCGAGATTTAGGGCGAGATCTGCCAGCTGTTTTTTATCCGTAACAGGAAGGGCTGTTGTTCCGGGTACATTGATTGCCTGGATGCGAGAAACAGGCGAGACAGTACTCTGTGTATTAGTTGTTCCGGGTTTTTCCGTATCGGTCATCATAGACGAGAAATTTTTCCGGAATGCAATTATTTGTTCTCTCCTGTTTTCTTCAATTGAATCCGTTATTTGATCGATCTGCCTGATGTTCAGCATGGAATAATTGGATTTGAAAAGACCTTCTTCCGTGCGGGCCATCCGGAAGCCTGACAGGTCAAAGAGGACCGTTTGTTCTTTGAACCGGCTCCGGACCAACGAATGGGTGGTGTCGTTTGCCTTGTCTGCAATCTCTTCGTAATTAGTTCCGCTATAAAGGATGACAGATAAATACTGCTTGTCGGCCGTGATCTGCAGTTTTCCCGAATCGGCAACACTAACTTTGGTATTACCAAGCCCCTGTGTGTGGTCGTAGATCATTATTCCCCGGCTGGTTATTCCATCGTTTTCTTTTTTTTCCAAACGGATCGTATATCCATCGATCTCATTATAAAATACTCCTTCCTTTATATTCAGGGCAGGTTTTTTTTGCTGTATATCGTAAAGCAGGTTTTTCATTTTCAGGTTAACAAATGGCAGCATGTTATTAGAGAATAAAAATGCTCCCACACTTGTAAAGAAGGCGACGATGATCAGGGGAGTCATGATCTTCCATAAAGACATGCCGGCTGACTTGAGAGCTACCAGCTCAAATTGTTCCCCCAGGTTTCCAAAGGTCATCAGGGAAGAGAGGAGGATTGCCAAGGGCAACGCCAGCGGAAAAGTAGTAAGCGAGGCATAAAAGAATAATTCAACCAGCGTTTGTGTTTCAAGACCCTTGCCGATCAGGTCATCTACATACTTCCATAAAAACTGCATGAAAAGAACAAACACGGCTATAAAGAAAGTCATCAGAAAAGGACCGACATACGAAAAGATAATATACCTGTTCAGTGTGCGCATCAGGAATTAAATAATGTCGGCGAATTTACAAATATCCAATCATTTGTATATTTGACCCCTGTATAAAAACGCTGCAGGCCGGAAGAAATTGTAAGTACCGGTATATTGAAAAAATGCTTAAAGGGAAAAAAATAGTAGTTGTGCTTCCGGCATACAATGCTGAGCTTACGTTGAAAAAGACATACGATGAAATTCCGTTTGATCTTGTGGACGAGGTGGTTCTTGTAGATGATTGCAGTAAGGATAATACGGTAGAAGTTGCCAGGCAGATCGGCATCCGACATGTAATCCGCCACGAGAAGAACAGGGGATACGGAGGGAATCAGAAAACATGTTACGATAAGGCGCTTTCACTGGATGCGGATATAGTTATTATGCTTCATCCGGATTATCAATATACGCCCTTACTGATCCCTTCCATGGTGCATATTATAGCGAATGATTTATACGAGGTAGTACTGGGGTCCAGGATACTGGGGAAAGGAGCCTTGAAAGGAGGGATGCCGATGTATAAATATGTATTTAATCGTTTACTTACTTTTTCTGAAAATATACTTCTAAGTCAAAAGCTTTCCGAGTATCATACCGGATACAGGGCGTTTTCAAAAAGGATCCTGGAAAAAATCAATTACCATGCTAATTCAGATGATTTTGTTTTTGATAATCAGATGCTTTCCCAGATAGTATATGCCGGATACGAGATAGCCGAAGTGACCTGTCCTACCAAATATTTTAAGGAAGCATCCTCCATTAACTTTCGCAGAAGTGCAAAGTACGGATTAGGAGTATTGGGTGTTTCCCTGCTGCATTTCTTCTGCAAGCTGGGACTGATGAAATCGGAAATATACCGGATGAGAAACTGAATTACTCGGTAACAGGAATATCAGCAGTCACGGTTTCCGTTTTACTTTTTAGGATAACAGGTGTTCCTCCTGAAACCGTTTGAACAATAGCGCTGTCAAATCCCACGCTGAACAGGTAATAATTGCCTTTTTTCAGATCCGCAAATTCGTAATGTGCATTGGCATCGGCGGTAACACTTGCATCGTAATGAGTAACATTTGTTCCCGGTAAGTCCTTTGCACCGTATTTTATATATACAACCGCATGAGGTATAAGTGCGGTGTGATGTTTGACAGATCCCTGGATGGCTGCTTTTCCGCCAGGTCCTTCCTTGGTGCAGGCAAAGAGTAAGGAAGAAAACAGCAGGATGTAAAATATTTTTTTCATGGTATGCTACTTTATAACTACGAGTTTTTGAGTTTTGCTGAATTTTTTTGAAGCTATCTCACATGAATAAACACCCGGAGCAAGCTGTATGCCCATTTTTGACTGTGCATGTGCAAGAGGTTGCGAATATATAATTTCTCCGATTAAATTATAGATGTGCAGAACGTATCTTTCATGGGGAGTAAAAGTCGTAATGCGAACGTACGAATTGCCGGAAGAGGGATTTGGAAATACCGTAAAGTCAAAAGAAGGTGACACGTGGTCCGGAACCGAAACCGCATTGCTATCGCCCATGTAAATTGTAACTCCTCCGGCGTAGTTCCCAATTACCAGGTCCATTTTTCCATCAGCATTGATATCGGTTCCATGAAGAGTCATACGTTGTCCCTCCCAGATATTGTTGTACAGAGAATCAACCAGCGTGAAGCTGCCGGAAAGATTGGCATCGATATCTTTATAATACCATATCCAGCCCGTGGCCGGGTAATTCCTGCTTGCTTCGCTGCCAACGACAAGATTATATTTCCCAGCGCTATCATACATAAACGGGACGCTGTAACCGGCGCAGCACGGTTGCATTACATCCACGTGGCCAAAAGCGGCATCGGTCAGTGAGAATACAGGCACGTTGGCAGTACCAGTATTTTCATAGAAATTCAGATTTCCCATACGCTCCCCGATAATGAGATCTATATCGCCGTCACGATCCGCATCTATCAGCTGAGGTGTTGCATTGGAGCCAACATCAATGAATGTATCGGCGGGTGTGGCAAAATCGCGGACCAGTCCTGCATACGTAAAAGTGGCGGTGGCGGCTGGACCGGCAGTATTGGTAAAGCAATGCACATTTCCGTTATAGTCTCCAATGTACATATCCGGATCTCCGTCCCCATCGGTATCCCCAAAAGTTAAATGTTTACTCGAGAGTTTAGGTAGCTGTGTCGAAAGATCTGCGTAATCCGTGCTTACACGGTTAAACCGAGGATTTGCAGGGGTGCCGGTATTTTTAAATGCATGAACGTTGTATCCGCTGACAGAAGGACAGGAATCTTTTACCTCCATATAGCTTGAAACGAGCAGATCAGTGAGCCCATCTGCATCGAAATCAAAAAATACAGGATCAGCGCCTTCTCCAACATCTATCATTTCTTCCTGGAACAGGTTTCTTTTTATGCGTGAAAATACAGGTGTATTGTCCGTACCTGTATTCTTATAATACCAGATACTTTCCGTATTCAGAGAAATATTAGGTGCATTCGGGCAAACTATTATATCGCGTTTGTTATCATTATTTACATCTACAAAGTATCCGCACGGAAAAATAGTCTGACTGACAGGAAGTATGCCCGGAAAATTGTCGGTTTTGGCTGTCATGTTTGCGGAGGAAGTGGATCCGCCATTTGTAAGCAGAGAGAGATTGCAGCAGGAAATCTGTCCAAGCAAAATTTCCTTATCCCCGTCAGCATCCATATCCAGGCAGAGCGAGCAATTTCCTTCGTGCTTTGATAGTGCATTTTCCCATTCCTGTTCACGCGTGAAAGGCGGAGTAAACGGATGCGCGTGCTGAACGGCATTGCCGGGATCCATGGTCCGGCAGGCCGACAGGATTGGACTGCAATTGACAGCGTCGTCGTTAAAGTTTCCCCAGCAGCCCCCCGCAACATCCAAATTGAAAATCAAGCTGTCCGGTCCATATCCTTTTTCCACCGATTGATTAATGTGATATTCCATTTGAGGAGATCCGAAATCAAATGTCAGAACATCCATGTCTCCGTCCCCATCAATATCATCGAGGGTTGGAATATCTATCCGGCTTACATACAGATTTGATAACGGATCCGATGTATTGAACGGAGTGTAGTCGGAACGGATATAGGGAGTCAGTAAGGTAAATTGCAGATTGCCTGCCGAAGATGTGTTCCTCCACACTTTGATTCCCCCGACGGTAATTCCATACGTAAGAATATCGGGTTTGCCATCTTTATTGTAATCGCGGATCAATGCCCAGTCTTCGAGGTGTGGAAATTTAGAAGCGTATTTGAATGTAGAATCGGCGTAATCAACCGTATTGGGAGTCCCTTTATTAATATAGGTGGTTATTTTATGTCCCGTTCTGTCGAATATAAAAAGGTCCTTTTTACCATCAAAGTTCATGTCAATATCGGATACCTGGATGTAATTGAAACCCCCTCCCCAGGGATTTTTCAACCAGTTGCCATTGACATTTACAGGGATGGTATCTGCCCGGGTATAACCCTGTGAATAAGCAGTATGAAAAATGCAGGACAGGAAGAGCCAAAGCAACAGTGACTTTTGGCTTGTGGATTTTAACTTTTGAGTTAATTGATCGTCCATGTTTCTCTTCCTCGCAGCAGCGTATCAAGATCGCCTTCCCCGCGTGCTTTGATGGTATCCGCAATTTGTGCAGACATAGCTTCTTCGTAAGTAGGTTTATCTTCTACATGAAATATTCCGAAGGGCCGGGGCAGGTGTCCTGTCTTTTTAGGATCGTCAAAGAAGCGGGTGAGGAGCGTTGCTTTCATCTCATCCCGTTCATCGTGTATCCAGAGATCATTTGCTGATACATCTGCAATATTTACAATCACCGGCTTGAACCCGTCCAATTTTACTCCTTTGTCATTGTTTGCGCCGAAAATAAGAGGCTTACCGTGTTCCATAAAAAGCGTTTCATCCTTTTTACTTGCTTTTTCGGTGAATACTTCAAAAGCACCGTCGTTGAACACGTTGCAGTTCTGATAAATTTCCACAAAGGAAGTTCCTTTGTGCTCATAGGCTCTTTTGAGGATTGTACGCAGGTGAACAGGGTCACGATCCATGCTTCTTGCAATAAATGTTCCACCTGCACCCAGCACAAGTGCCAGCGGATTGAAAGGGTAGTCAACCGATCCATACGGGGTGGATTTGGACACTTTTCCCAGCGGAGATGCAGGAGAGTATTGTCCTTTTGTAAGTCCGTAAATTTCGTTGTTGAACAACAGCATATTTACGTCCAGGTTTCTTCGCAGAAGATGAATGGTGTGATTACCTCCGATAGAAAGTCCATCACCATCTCCCGAAACAACCCAAACACTGAGTTCAGGACGTGTGGCTTTTAATCCCGATGCAACCGCAGTTGCACGGCCGTGAATGCTATGCAGTCCATACGTATCCATGTAATAAGGAAAGCGTGAAGAGCAGCCAATGCCGGCAACAAATGCGATATTCTCCCTGGGAATACCCAGATCAGGCATCACTGTCTGAACCTGTTTGAGGATAGAATAATCTCCGCATCCGGGGCACCAGCGTATTTCCTGATCACTGGTAAAATCCTTGGGTGTTAATTTTTCGGCTGGAGCGTTGCTTGCAGTTGTATTCATAAAATTTTTTATAAAAATTATTTTGCCAGTTCTTCAATTTTCTTTTTTACTTCCTCCGCTGAGAAAGGAATCCCTTTTATTTTATTGAAATTTATTGTGGGTATAAGAAATTTATCACGGATAACTTTTGAGAATTGTCCGTTATTCATCTCCGGTATCAGTACTTTATCAAAATTTTTAACAATAGCACCCAGGTTTTTTGGCAGAGGATTCATGTATTTTACATGGGCATGGGAAACATCAATGCCTTGTGCAATGCAGTCTTTTACAGCTGTTTTGATAGAGCCATAAGTAGATCCCCATCCGAGTACCAGTATTTTTCCTTTTTCTTTTCCATTATCAATTTTTTGCTCGGGAACGTAATTCGCTACGCGATCAACTTTTTCCTGCCGCAATTTCACCATGAACTCGTGATTTTCCGGTTCGTAGGAAATATTTCCTGTTTCATTTTCCTTCTCAATTCCACCGATGCGGTGTTCAAGTCCTTTGGTGCCCGGAACCGCCCAGGGACGTGAAAGTTTTTCATCCCTCAGGTAGGGCAGGAATTTTTCTACAGGTCCGGTTGCTGTTTCTGTAATTGAGTTTTTCTTGGTAGCGAAATTCACTTTTATGGCAGGCATATCTGCTGCGCTTGGAAATCTCCAGGGCTCGGAACCGTTGGCAATGTATCCGTCTGTAAGCAATACGACAGGCACCATGTGTTCAAGAGAGATTCTGCAGGCTTCAAACGCCATGTAGAAACAATCCGATGGGGAAGAGGCTGCAACAACCACAACAGGGCATTCGCCGTTTCTTCCGTAAAGTGCCTGAAGGAGATCGGCTTGTTCTGTTTTGGTAGGAAGTCCGGTGGAAGGTCCGCCCCGCTGAACATTCACAACTACCAGTGGAATTTCCAGCATGACCGCCAATCCTATGGCTTCTGCTTTAAGTGCAATGCCTGGTCCGGATGACCCTGTTATACCGAGATTTCCTCCGAAGGAGGCTCCGATCGCAGTACATATTGCAGCGATCTCGTCTTCTGCCTGAAATGTTTTTACACCAAAATTTTTATGCTTTGCCAGTTCGTGCAGGATATCCGATGCCGGTGTGATTGGATAAGTTCCGTAGAAAAGGGTAAGTCCTGCTTTTTTTGAAGCGGTGATAAGACCAATGGCAGTTGCCTGGTTTCCCATGATGCTTCTGTAAATACCTTTCGGCATGGGCGCCGCTTTTACCTCATAGCGCGTGGTAAAAGTCTCTGTGGTTTCGCCGTAATTATAACCGGCTTTCAGAACTTTTGTATTCGTCTCAATAAGCTCAGGACGTTTTTTAAATTGCTCTTTCAAAAAGGCGAGGGTAGGATCCATGCTGCGGTTATACATCCACAGCAAAAAGCCCAGTACGAACATGTTTTTAGAGCGGTCTATTTCCTTTACACCTAACCCGGAACCCTCCAGGCAGGCACGCGTTAATTTGGTTACATCCACCTCGTATACGGTGTATTTATCCAAAGAACCGTCTTTGAGTGGATTCACTCCTTTCGGATATTTGGCCAGTTCCAGATTCTTAGGACCAAACCCCTCAATGTTTGCTATGACAATCCCACCTTGTTTGAGATTCTTGATATTGGCCTTTAATGCTGCAGCATTCATAACCACCAGTACATCGGAGTGATCGCCGGCAGTGTAAATGTTAACACTGCCAAAGTGAAGCTGGAATCCCGAAACTCCGGCAAGCGTACCTTGGGGAGCGCGTATCTCCGCCGGAAAGTTAGGAAAGGTGCTGATGTCGTTTCCCAAAAGCGCACTTGTGTTTGTGAATTGGGTACCGGTTAACTGAATACCATCTCCCGAATCACCTGCAAAGAGGATAACTACATTTTTAAGTTCCTTGTTTTCTACCTTTTTTTTGATTTCTTGCGTGGCAGTTGTCATAAAAAGTTTGATTTTAGCGTAAAGTTAGCGAAGTTATGAAAATTCACCAAAAACAAGGATGATTTATAACATAAATTATTGACACAAAAAAGGAAAGAGAAGTTTCTTTTTGACCTAATTTACACTATCACCCCTCAGTATCCGGAATCTCTTCCTTGCTTCGACCGTGTATAAGCTTCCCGGGTATTTTGTCAGCAGTTGCTCGTATAGCTCTTTTGCCTTTTCGGTATTGTGTAAATAAAATTCATTGAGTTCGGCAAGCCTGAACGTAGCATCATCGCCTAATATATCATAAGAGTAATTGTCAATAAGCTTTTGCAGTTGTTCAGAAGCTTCAATGAATTTGCCTTCTTTCATGCGGATCTGATATTTTTTTAAAAGTATATCGTCCGCCAGGGAAGTGACCGGGAATTTTTGCAGAATGGAATCAAGTGTGGAAAGTGACTGGCCATACTGATTTCGAAAACAATACAGGTCCGCACGGGAGAACATGCTTAAAGCAATGGAATCTGAATCGTCTTTCAGGTTGTCGCTAATGGTCAGGGAAAGCTCCATAGCATCATTGGCAATCAGTCTTTCGGTTGCTGCTTTTAGAATATCCAGCTGCGCCTGTGCCCATTTGAACTCTCCGCTGTAAAAAGAAAGCCGTGCGTTTTTTAATTTTGCTTCCTGCCCGATCGGTTCATGCTTGAAGTCAAATTCAACCTGGGAATAGAGCAGGGAAGCATCCCAGATTTCACCGGTCATAAGAAGTATATCTCCGAGTTCCAATTTACATTCTGCTTTGATTTGCTCATTCAGGCCGGTAAGTTTTATCGCTTCGTTAAGCAGATCATTTGCTTCTTTTGTTTTGTGGAGATAAAAAGCATCCAGGTGGGCCAGGTTTTTTATCAGTGGAGCAGTCCCTGCGTGTTTACCCAATTCACTCAGCGTTGCAATGAAGTTTTGTTCAAGTTCCTGAAGCTCCTGTGGCGTATAATTAAATTTATCCGTGACTTTTTTATACAATGACTTCAGCAGCTCCATCCTTGCATTTACATAATAATAGTTCTCCTTTCCTTTGTCAATCACATATTGAAAACATTTTGCAGCATTTTCGTAATCTTCGTTTGTGACACATAGCTGTCCTAAGTTCATCATGCGTTCTCCTTCCTCATGCAGACGCTTATCCAGCGCTTTTGATTGTATAAATGCTCCATTAAAATTTTTCTCCTGGATAAAGAACCAGATAAGCAGCTCGGAGAAAATAACTTTATCCGGCCGGGACTGGATTTTTTTCAGGAGTTCGTTTTTTATTATTTCATTTTTACTGTCGTCTTTATATTCCCCGAAAGAAGGCTGAAGGCCATTTTGAACAGTTTGCAGCTGATCGTTGTACTCGTCCAGCAAACTCAGGTATTGACTCACCATTCCCGCCACATCGCCTTTCTTGGAACATACTTCGGCAATCTCAATATAGAATGGATAAAATCCTTTGAGAAGTTTTCTTCCACGCTCATACACCGCGATCGCGTAATCCCATTCTTTTAACTGAATAAAAGAATTGGCAAGAATAAGGATCTGTTTCTGATCGGGAAGTAATTGCTTAATGGCCGTTTCATATTGCGCATGGCCTTTTGATTTATTGCCATTCTCTATATAAAGTGTTCCAAGATCCACGGTGTAATTGAGGCTTGCAGGGTTCTGCTTGATAACCCGTTTGATCATTTTTTCGGCTTTGTCAATTTGCCCCAATTTTGTCAGGCATAGCAAATAGGGATCGTAGTAGAGGATGCCGTCTTTCTTATTGAAAAATTTCTCATAGTACACGATCGCTTTATCATATTCTTTGTTTTGCAAATATTGAAAGGCGAGCTTTTCGTCAGTGGTTGATTGTGCGTGGCAATTGAGAATTATAAATGAAAAAATAAAAATACATAGCAAGGCTCTGTAGGAGAGGCTGTATAACAATTTTTGACTTATTTGATTTTCTTTTAGCATCAATGAGAACAGGTTTCAATTTTTGAGGCTGTCTGCAAAAGAAATTATTTCCGTTTTCAATGAATCCAGCCTGGATGAGGCCGATTTTACATTTTCCATACATCCTTGCACGGCATCGTGTATTTTTCCGGCTGAATTCAGTTCATTAACGATGTAGGCGGCTGATTTATTTTTCTCTATTAGATTTTCTTTGAGGTCGTGTCTGAGATTATTTATCCTTTGCCTTGATTCCCGGATCGCTTTTATATAAAATGTTTTATTTGTCAGAAGATTACGGATATGTGCTGTTTGTTCATATGCAGTGGATAAAAATAAAGCAGTTTTTTTTGCCACGGTATCCTTTGAAAGTTTTTCGGTTAGATCGTTCAGGTTCGTTGTAAATGCGCTGCACATTGTATTCAATGAAACTGTGTCAGCAGAAAGGAGGCTTTTTTCGGCGATGCTTAATGCATCCGAAATGCTGTCCAGGAGAGCAATTTCTTTGGCGTAATCTGTTTTTTGTTTGCAGGAAGAAAGAAGAAAAAAACCACTCAGTACAGTAAGCAAGGTGAAACACCCGATTCTTGAAAACTGAAACAGATTCTTCACATCGATTAGGAATGAGAAACGAAACTCAGTTGGATGATAATTTATTTAATTTGGAAATCCCCTCCTGAACGGTATCGGTAACTGTGAATACAGTATTTAGCTTTGTAATTACCAGCAGCTCTTTGATACGTTTTCCCACACAGGCAATAACGGCTTCGCCTCCTGATTTTCTGGCTTTTGTCAGGATACGGATCAGTATGGTAAGCCCGCTGCTGTTAAGGTACTTTACCGTACTCATGTCAATGGCAAAACGGGTATTATTGTTAAGGATAATCTCGTCAACTTCCTGCATTAATTTGCTGGCCTGACCTGACTCGATCAAATCGCCTTGCATGGCAATGACATGAACCTGATCCTGTTTTGTTATGTTGTAAGTAAAAAGCATATTTTTTTTGTTTTAATTTTTCTTATATTGACATTTTCCCGTGCTGATTAACTTATTGCAATTGCCATATAGATTGAGGGAATGGGAGAATATGTTGAAATCAAGAATATCTCCCATTTTGTTTTTTATTTGCTGTATACGCGGATCGCAGAATTCTACCACGTTTCCGCAATCCTGGCAAATAAGGTGATCGTGCTGCTTATATTCGTAAGCTTTTTCAAAAAGAGAAATATTTTTTCCAAAGTGATGTTTAACCACCAGGTTGCAGTCCAGCAGGAGCTCAATGGTATTATACACGGTAGCTCTGCTCACGCGGTATTTTTTATTTTTCATTTTTGAATAGAGCGCGTCAATGTCAAAGTGACCTTTATCCGAGTAAATCTCTTCCAGTACGGCAAAGCGTTCACCTGTTTTACGATGACCATGTACCTCCAGGTAGTCAGTAAATATTTTTTTTACAGCAGCTTTGGTTTCCTGCATTTTACACTAATATTAGGCGAAGGTATTAATTCGTATCAAATCGGGAAACACTTTGCACACCGGGAACTTTTTTGATCTTTCCCATCAGTTCCGTCAGATGCTTGGTATCGTGCACAAAAAGCATGATTTTCCCTTCAAAAACTCCATCGTTGGTGTCAAAACTCAGTGAACGCATATTTATATTATGCTCGTCTGATATAACTTTTGTAAGGTTGTTTACAAGCCCCAGTCTGTCCGTGCCTGCAACACGTATTCCGGCCAGAAAGGATATTAATTCCTGACTTGTCCATTTCGCCTTTACCACCCGGTAAGCGTAATTCGCAAGCATTTTGGTAGCATTGGGACAATTGACCCGGTGGATTTTTATTCCTTCATTTATAGTGATGAATCCAAAAACATCATCGCCCGGGATCGGATGACAGCAAGGGGATAACTTGTAATCGATCTTTTCCATGTTATCTCCTATTACCAGAAGATCGGATTTGCCTCGTACATTACTCACTAACTGTTCCAAGGAAACATTCTCCTTTGTTTCCTTCTTGGGTTTATTTTTATTTTTCCTGAAATCTTTTATATCACTCGGTTTGATGTTGCCAATCGCCAGTCTGTAGTTGAGTTCCTGTGCATTCGGCAATTTTAGAATGGAAACCGCTTTGTTTATATTTTCTGGTTTATAGGGAAGTTTCAGGTGCCTGAAGCGTTTTTCTAAAAGTACGGCTCCTTTTTCCGCAATCTTTCTTTTATCTTCCTTAAGAGCTACTTTTATTTTCGCTTTTGCTTTTGCCGTTACTACATAATTTAACCACTCCTGTTTAGGAGATTGTTTGCCCGAGGTAAGGATTTCTACCTGGTCACCACTTTTTAATTCGTAGCTCAGCGGGACAAGCTTGTGATTTACTTTTGCCCCAATGCATTGTTCGCCAACCTTGGTGTGGATATCAAACGCAAAATCAAGAGCAGTGGCTTTCACCGGGATGGTTCTCATTTCACCTTTTGGAGTAAAAACAAAAATTTCTTCTGCAAAAAGATTCAGTTTGAAATCATCCAGAAAATCCAGGGCATTTTCATCTGCGCTGTCAAGCATGTGGCGGATGCGTTTCAGCCATTCGTCAAATTGTGTTTCCTTGTCAACAGCATCGTCCGGATCAACTTTGTATTTCCAGTGGGCGGCAAATCCCCGCTCGGCAATTTCGTCCATCCGTTCCGACCGGATTTGTACTTCCACCCACTTGCCTTCGGGTCCCATGACAGTGGTATGAAGTGCTTCGTAACCATTTGCTTTAGGGGTAGAGATCCAGTCACGCAGGCGTTCGGGATTCGGATAGTAAAAATCAGTTACCAGGGAATAAACTTTCCAGCAATCCGCTTTTTCTCTCTCCTCCTTGGTCTGGATAATGATGCGTATCGCAAAAATGTCGAATATCTCCTCGTAAGGAAGATTTTTGGTGCGCATTTTATGGTAAATGGAAAAGATCGATTTTGGTCTTCCAAAAACTTTGAATCTAATGCCATTTTCGTTCAGCGATTCTATAATAGGTTCGGTGAACTTGCCGATATACTTTTTTCTTTCAGGTTCCGATTCTTTTAATTTTTGCTGAATGGTAGTATACACTCCTGATTCGGTATATTTCAATCCAAGATCTTCCAGTTCTGTTTTTATGGCGTTTAGGCCCAGCCGGTGAGCCAGGGGAGCATAGAGATATAAGGTTTCCGAGGCAATTTTACGCTGCTGATGTTCGCTCATGGAACCCAGAGTACGCATATTGTGCAGACGATCTGCAAGCTTGATAAGAATTACGCGCACATCATCCGATAGCGTAAGCAGCATTTTTCGGAAATTCTCCGCCTGGATGGAGAAATTCGTCGGGTCGATGATCTCCACGCCTTTTATCTTGGTCAGCCCGTCAATAATCTGCGCCACTTTTTCGCCGAACATCCCCTTCATATCGGCAAGGGTTATGTCCGTATCTTCCACCACATCGTGTAGCAAGGCGCAGATGACAGAAGTAGGGCCCAGACCTATTTCTTCCGCACAAATCTGGGCCACGGAAATAGGATGGTATATATAAGGTTCCCCGGATTTTCGTCGTGCACCCTGATGTGCTTCCATAGCCACATCAAATGCTTTACGGATCATTAACTTGTCGTTCTTGTCAAGTTTTCTCCGGCAGGATTTCAAAAGACTGCGATAGCGCCTGAGAAGCTCTTTTTTCTCTTCCTCCGTATTTATTACTGGTGCAGAAACTGCTTTGGCCATGTGTAGTGTGTAGGATTTTCTCCTTACAAAGTTACAAATTTGTTGTGCAATAGAGAAGGTAATCAGGGTTGAAATTTTAAATAAGTTATTTTCTTACCCTTGTCTGCGAATAATTTTTCGTAGTGGGTTTTGATGGATTTTACTTCTTCTCTCTCCGGTGTTGTCTCTGCGTAAAGGTCATGCGTAGAATCCAAAAGTGTTATGTCGTTCTCTTTTACAACTTCCAGGGTAAAATCATAAAGCTCTTTGCTATCTGTTTTCAGATGGATCGTTCCACCTTTTTTGAGCACATTTTTGTAACGGTTCAGGAAGACGGGGTGAGTAAGCCGTTTCTTTTCCTTATTGGGCTGCGGATCCGGGAAAGTAATCCATATTTCACTTACTTCATCTTTTTCGAAGCAGGCCTCTATGTATTCAATTTGTGTTCGTAGAAAACACACATTGTTCAGTTTTTTTTCTTGTGCATTTTTTGACCCTCTCCAGATACGGGCTCCTTTTATATCGATTCCGATGAAATTTTTGCCGGAATATTTCTCTGCAAGCCCGTTGGAATATTCTCCTTTACCACACCCGAGTTCAAGGACGATCGGGTTTTTGTTTTTAAAATAGTGAGAGTTCCATTTGCCTTTAAGTCTGAAATTATGGTCCCTTTCGTCAAACAGAAACTCGTGTACGTTCGGAAAAGTACGAAGCTCGGCAAACCGTTGTAATTTATTTTTTGGCATAGTCTGCGAATTTACAATTTACCATCATTGAGGAAAGGTTCATTCGTAGCGATCGAATTTTTTGTATCCCTGTCTGATTACCATAGACAGGTAGTCGTTGCCATGAGGGTTATTTGTAATTTCGTATTTCTCAATGAAAATCTTAATTGCACCTCTGGACTGGGGACTCGGACATGCTACCCGGTGCATCCCTGTCGTAAGATATTTACTCGAAAAGGGGTGCGAAGTTATTATAGGAGCGGATGGCAGGACATTGAAACTGCTTCAGCAGGAATTCCCTTCCCTTGAGTTTGTCGTTATGAAGGGGTATGATATTTCTTATCCCGGAAAAGGATCAATGGCTTTGAAAATGACCTTGCAGATCCCTAAAATACTAACGGGTATCAACTACGAGCACGAACGCCTGGAAGAACTAATAAAGGAAAAAAATATTGATGCGGTAATTTCCGATAATCGTTTCGGATTATGGAGCAGGGAAGTGCCTTGCGTTTTTATAACCCATCAGCTGATGGTGAAATCTCCTTTCGCAGAAAAATGGATACACGAGCTGAATAAAAAATACATTTCTAAATATACGGAATGCTGGATACCGGATTCGGAGAGTGAAGGCCTTTCGGGAGACCTGGCCCATCGGTTTCCACTGCCGGAAAATGCAAAATACATTGGATTGCTATCCAGGTTTCAATCCGGGCACCTGAACCACACCAAAAGCAGCAAAGCCAACAACTTGTTGGTTATACTTTCGGGGCCGGAGCCCCAGCGTACGGTGTTTGAGGAAAAAATCTTGAAGCAGTTATCTTATTTTGGAGAGAAAGAGGGTAGAGGCAAGGTACTGATTGTGCAGGGAGTTGCGGAAAAAAACGAAAGAATGGAAATCTCAAAAAATATTGAGATGATTTCGTGCCTGACATCCGATGAATTGCAGAAAGTAATTCTTGATGCTGAGATTATTTTAAGCCGTCCGGGTTATTCAACCGTGATGGACCTGGCGTTGTTGAAGAGGAAGATGATTTTTGTTCCAACACCGGGACAAACGGAACAGGAATACCTTGCACGTTATTACCTGGAAAGGAAAATCGCCTATGCTGTGTCACAAAAGAATTTTGATTTGCAATTAGCACTGAGCGAATCGGAAAAATATGCAGGCTTTACCCGTGAATATTCCGGTGAAGAATTTAAAGCTACAGTAGATTTATTTCTTGCAAGGGTTCGAAGCGGTGTGTGTGTCGATTAAAATCAGGAGGTGCTTTTCTTTAATGTAAAGGAGAATACCGAGCCTGCTCCTTCGGTACTCATTACACTGATGGTTTGGCCATGTGCTTCCAGGATGTGCTTTACGATTGACAGGCCAAGTCCTGTTCCTCCCTGCTCGCGTGAACGTGATTTATCTACCCTGTAGAACCGCTCAAATACCCTCGGTAAATGCTCTTTGGGAATACCTATGCCGGAATCGGCTACCTCGGTAATTATTTTTTCTCCTGTGTCTGAAACCCGGATGGTGGTGGTCCCGTTTTCTTTTCCATAGCGGACAGAGTTTACAACGAGATTCACCAGCGCCTGTCTTATTCTGAATTTGTCTGCTTCAGCCCAGATTTGCTGATCGGGTGGGTTTGAAAGCTCAAGTGATATTTTTTTCTCCCTTGCTTTTAACTCCTGCGCATCAATTACATCTTTGGCAAGAGCCACCACATCAAAACGCTCTTCTTCTATTTCAAGTTCACCCTTTTCAAGATGTGTGATTGTTTGAAGATCTTCCACAATCGCAATCATGCGGTCCACACTTTTCATTCCCCGCTGCAGGTAGCTGCGGTTAATGCTTTTGTCTTCAAGACCTCCATCCAGCAAGGTGGAAATGTATCCTTGTATGTTGAAGATAGGTGTCTTAAGCTCGTGTGAAACATTTCCTAAAAAATCTTTCCGGTAGTTTTCCAGTTTTTCTATTTGTTCTATTTCCGCTTTTCGTTCTCGTGACCAGGCTTTTACGTCTGTTTCAAGTTCGTGGAGGGCGCTGCCGGATGCCGGATATTGAGGAGAAGAGCTTCTTTGGGATTTAATCAGCGTGGATATTTTCCGGATCCTTTTAAAAATAAAAAGCCGTATTCCCACCCAGAACAGGAAAGCGGTAATCAATACCGCAAGTGCTACTGCTGTTAAGATGCTCATCTCAGAAATCAAATTTATATCCTACCCCTTTGATGGTCTTGAAATAATCCTCTCCTATTTTCTCCCGGAGTTTCCGTATATGTACATCAATGGTCCGGTCTCCGACTATAACATCATCTCCCCATACCTTATTTAGTATCTCTTCCCGTTTAAACACTTTTCCCGGCTTGGATATCAGCAGGTTTAACAGTTCAAATTCTTTTTTAGGGAAAATAATCTCTTTTCCATCTTTTTCTACAATGTATTTATCCTTGTTAATTTTTATTCCTGCGATTTCAATCACAGCGGAAAAAGTATTTTTTTCAACTCTCCTCAAAAGGGCTTTTACACGACTTACAAATACATTGGGTTTGATCGGTTTGGTAATGTAATCATCGCTTCCGGAATCGAAGCCCGATATCTGGGAGTATTCCTCGTTTCGGGCTGTGAGAAAAGTAATCATTGTGTCGCGAAGGCTGGGAATTTTGCGGAGTTCCTGGCATACCTCCATACCATCCATTTCCGGCATCATCACATCCAGGATAATCAGATGCGGATTCTCTTTTTTGGCGATTGCAATTGCATCCATTCCGTTACTTGCAGTAATTACGTTATAACCTTCTTTTTTCAGGTTATAGCCAAGGAATTCCAGGATATCGGGTTCGTCGTCGACTAACAAAATTTTATAGGATCCCATGGTTAATATATCCGAACAAAGATATATTAGAATCTTAGAACGAGGGAAACATTTATCACCCTTCCGTCAATGGGTCCCCAGAGGGGTTTAAAAGTCGGAGTATTTGCGGGTGGTACTACGATGGATTCATACCGGGTCTGCCTGGCATCCAAAATGTTTTCTCCATTCAAAACGATCGAAGCATATTTAAATTTCTTTTCTACCATGGCAGCCAGAAAGATATAATCAGGGGTTTTTGTTTTATCGTCCCTGTATTGAAATCCGCTGTAAGAACCTTCCATCCCGAATCTCCAATTGTCCTCGATTTCATAAGCTATTACCGTTGCTGCCCGGTTGCGCGGGGTATAGGTAATATATGGCTGAATGGTATTGAATTCCTGTTTCGCCATGGTATACGTATAACCAAAATAAATTTCCCATTCCTCAATGGACATGCGGAGGTAGGTATCCCAACCTGAACTGGAAACAGGTTTACTTTCATTATGAAAACTCGTTACGCCCAGGGCATCTGTCGAAGAAAGTACGGGGCGATTTATTTGTGTATAGAAGAAAGCATGGTTCAGGTAGAGAAATGCTTCCTGGCCAATCCTTTTTTTGTAATTGATCTCCAGGTTAGATCCAAGTGATCTTTCGGCATTCACGGAATCGGAGATAGGAGTGATTTTCCGGAAATCATATTCTGTATTCTGCTCGGCAAGAGGGTTGGGTATTACGTATCCAAATCCGATCCCTGCGCGCGAATACCAGTGATCGTTTATCTTGTAGAGCCCGGCAAGCCTGGGTAACATAAATAGTCCATAACGTGAATGATAATCCGTCCTCATTCCTGCTTCCAGGAAAGTTCTTTCATTGGGTTTGAATGTGTTTTGTACGAATGCGCCAAATGTCTGGTAAGCAAAATCCTCGAGAAGTACGGAATCTTTGGTGTTCTTTTCAAACGAGGTGGTCCATATATTTAATCCCCCGACAAAATCATTTTTGGTTCGGGGCATCAGGTACGAGACTTCTCCGTATCCGTTCACCTGGGTGGCATCGAACCGGTAAGTATTGTTCAGCAGCCCGCGGTCGTAAAAACTTCCGCTTCCCTTGGCGGTGAATACATTATTGCCTGGAGTGATGTGTGTAAATACAATATCGCCTGTATTGCGGTCTGTTTTATTTTCTTCAAAATAGGCGTGGAGTGAATCGGGATTATTTTTCAATACCTGCATATCGCCGCCCCTGCGGGTTTCATACGTGGAAGAAAACCCAAGCGCGAGTTTTGTTTTCGGGCTGAGAAAGAAAAAAAGCCTGGGATGAATAACCAGGTTCTGGATTTTTGGTACATCGGAGAACCCGTCTTTATTTACATCGAAAGCATTCTGGTAGGTTACACCTGAAAAAATAGTTGCTCCCCGGTTGTTTTTTTTAACGGAGCAGAAGCCGTTAAAATTTCTTTCTGTCAGTGTAGATTGATTGATGGTGACCAATCCCTCCGATCTTTCCCCTGGTTCTTTTGAAACGAGGTTTATGATCCCGCCAATAGCGCCTCCACCGTAAAGCGTAGAGGCGGTGCCTTTTATGATCTCTATTTGCTTAAGATCCAGCGGCGGAATCTGCATGATTCCAAAGCTGCCTGAGAATCCATCGTAAAGCGGGAGCCCATCGCGCAATACTTGGGTGTATTTTCCACCGAGTCCCTGGATACGGATGTTGGAATTTCCGCTTGTGGCAGAGCTTTGCTGTATCTGAATACCGGAAATATCTCCCAGCAGGCTGGCAATGTTTCCGGGTTTGATAGCATTTTCTTCAGTTGTTTCCTCGGCACCCAGGACTTCTACTTTCATGGGTGCGTCTTCCATACGGGCGTTGGTCCGGGTGGCGGTTACAATAACTTCTTCTATTTCGTTCTCCTCCGGACTTAAGAATACATTTTGCAGGGTATCAAAAGGGATTTCTATAGAAAGGATCTTATCCTTATATCCTATCAATGTTACGCTTATCTGGTATTTACCTTCCATAATCTTGTGAAAAAATGCTTTCCCTTTTCCATCCGTGGTTTGTGCTAATGGAACGGAAATAAAGGCCACTGAAACGCCCGGTAAGGTTTCGTGGGTAACGCTGTCGTTTACAATAACTGTAAGATGTCCTTGTGTTCTGCCCATTATAAAGAAGGAAGATAATACCAGAACGAAAAAGAGTTTTTTCTTCATAGGGCACAAATATAGGTTAGGAATTCTGAATTCATTCTGTTGAATCCCAATTGTACGTTTTATATCAATTATAATGCTGTAATATTTTTTAGGGATCAGGAATATCTCTATCCATGTGTTTCTCCTGCACGTCTTGTGAAGCAGAAATAATCAAACCAGGGAAGATGACTTGATGAAAATTAATTGGGATCAGGCATATTTTTATATTTTTGGAAAAACTTAAAAACCGTCAAATGAAATCAAAAATCTTCAAGTGGGTAATCACAGCGATGTCTCTATTTATTTTTTTCTGTGCAGAGGCTCAGAATGCCAAACACCATGTTATTTTCCAGCTGGCAAGTAATGACACACTTGTGCACAAAGGGCTAATGAAACAACTGAAAAATGTTATGGAAGGAATGGAATCGGTGGAAATAGAAGTGGTATGCCATTCAAACGGTATAAGTTTGTTAATGAAGGAGAAAACAAAATTCGCTGCTGAGCTTCAGGCGTTCAAGGATAAAGGCGTTGTATTTTCGGCTTGCCAGAACACGATGAAAGAAAGAAATATCAAACCTGAAGAAATTGTTCCTCTTGCCGCATATGTTCCTTCGGGACTCGTAGAAATAATTAAAAAGCAAGAGGCGGACTGGAGCTATGTAAAGGCTGGTTTTTGAATGATGGTATAATTCTACGTTACATTAAAAAGCCTGTTTAACCAGGTGCCTTAGCAGAATTTATAACTTGTTCCTTCGGCTTGTGTCAGTAACTGAGAAGAGGCATCTGTGGCAACAGCCCTTCCTTCAATATCCGGAGCTACGGGTGAGAATTCAGCCAGGTAATCTTTAATTACATCGTGTAAAAGAATGTTTTGTGTTGAAGGATTGCTGACATTTTTCATACGACACAGCGTGGTGTTGGGATCTCCGTCCCGTTCGCAGGCCAACATTGTATACATTTTTTCCGGAAGCATCGGTTCGTTTTGAATTTTTATTTCCTGAATGCGTTGACCCTGCGGGCAATCAACAGTGAATGTAATTTTCATTCCTTTGAAACGAACCAGCCATCCGCCAAAACGTTTGGTTGCATCTTTGGCAAAAACATTTTCAAGCTCTTTTTCAAGCCAGTCACGGATTTGTTTTCCGGATACATCAGCGGTCTTCACCAGCGAATTAACGGGGAGCATGCTCCATAAGAATTCTCTGGTGATATTCGCCATTCCGGATGCATCGGGAACCAGGGGAGGACAAAAACGAAATCCGTTTGATACAACAACGTCTTTTTTGAAACGCCACATCAACGCATCTGTAATTAAATTATCCATGGGTGTTTCAATGACATAATAGCGTAAAAGAGGTGTTTTAGTTTGCCCGATCACTTCAGCAAGAATTTCTTTGTATGGCTCTTTTGCACTTGCAACCATGGTTTTCATGCCTTTGTCCTCCGGGTATTTTTCAGGATCCACATCCAATAACGAATAGTTTTCCTCTTTTATTTTTCCATTCTCCATTACAATGTCGAGTTTTCCAACAAAGGATGCAAAGGATCCCGGTTCAGTGACTTTCGAAAACTTTCCCTGAAGAGGTTCTCTGATCCTTTCGTGGGTGTCAGCACCAAGGATATAGTCCACTCCCATGGCACAGGGCTGGTTTGAAAGATGAAGCTGCTGAGCTAATCCCATATGAGACATCACAAATACCAACGAACAGTTTTTTTCTTCACGCAGAATTTTCACATACCTGGCGATGTTTTCTTCGGGTTTTGTGAATTTTATACCTTTTGAATAAGCAGGGGATTGTCGTGTTGGAGTTAAGGGGTCATTGTAGCCGATGAAGCCAATTTTCAAACCTCCTATATTAAATACCTGGTAAGGAGGAAAAATTAAATCATTTTTGTTATTATCATCGTTGAACATGTTAGCGCAAACCTTTGCAGCGGAATAAGCGTTCATGTCCTTGATCATCATACGCTTTCCGTATACCACCTCCCAGTTTCCGGGTAAAACCAGGTCGTAATTCATGTTATTTATTAACGGAATGATTGCCTGCCCTTCGGAAAGTTGTGCTACCGCACTTCCCTGGAAACAATCTCCGCCGTCAACCAACAGGGTGTTTAACGGATTTTCTTTCCGCAATTCCTGCAGCATGGTTTGCAGCGTAGCCAGACCGCCCCGTTTTTTAAAAACAGCCTTATCATTTTCCCAGAAAAATTCATCGTGTATATCCAGCTGTCCGTGAATATCAGACGTGTGCAGAATAGTAATGTGTTGAGCTTTTCCGCTTGCCACAGACGGGTTTTTTATAATTTCCCTCGGGCTGACTTTATCCTGCAGCCAGTAAGTGAGGGCAGGGGCAAGACCCAGCCCAATCCCCATCAGTCCCACGCTTTTTAAAAACTCCCTGCGGTCGCCGGCCTGGCGGTGTTTGAAATGTTCATCTACATGCTCTGATTTATGGCAATCACATTTGAGGTTATTACACTTATTCGAAGACATTTTGTAGATGGATTAATGAGGAAGTTTTTCTTTTAATATTCCATACGTAAAAGTTCCAAGCACTGCGCTGAACAATGCAATAATGATTACATGTACTCCGCCTCCTGCCAAAGCATATAAGGGGCCGGGACATGCCCCGGTCATTGCCCAGCCCAATCCGAAAATGAGTCCTCCATAAACATTTCCTTTTGAAGATGGTTTTGGCTCGATGATAATTTTTTCACCATGTACGGTTTTTATATTAAATTTTTTGATGAGAAAAACAGAGGTCATGCCAACCGCCATGGCACTCATCATAATACCATACATATGAAAGGATTGAAAGTGAAACATCTCTTGTATTCTAAACCAGGAAACAACTTCTGATTTTATGAGGATAACTCCGAAAAGAGTGCCGATGATAAAGAAATTAATCAGTTTCATTTTATCTTTTTTAAAAATTCATAATATAAGGGAGAATAAACCATGTCATCAGCAACCCTCCGGCAAAGAAGCAGCACGTAGCAATGAGTGAAGGCAGCTGCAGGTTAGACATGCCCATGATGGAATGCCCGGAGGTACATCCCCCGGCATATCTTGTTCCGAATCCCACAAAAAATCCTCCTACCACAATCAGGATAAATCCTTTTAATGTGAGCAGGGACTGAAAATTAAAAACCTCACCGGGGTGAAGTCCCGAGTAGTTTTTTATGTCAAATTCGTTCAAACTGGCAACCGTACCTTCAGTAATCCGGACCGGATCGGGATTCTGAAAAATAACCCCTGCAAGTATTCCGCCGAAAATTATTCCGCAGGCAAATACCATGTTCCATGCTTCTTTTTTCCAGTCGTATTTAAAAAAAACGGCATTATTCGGAATGCAAGCTGCGCAAAAATGTTTAAGGGTGGACGAGATACCGAAAGGTTTGTTCCCGAAAACGAGCAGCAACGGGACCATTAGTCCGATCAGGGGCCCAGCAACGTACCACGGCCAGGGTTGTGTGAGGATTTCTTTCATGCTTGCATTGATTCTTACAAGATGGTATTTTAGGGATTAAGGATTTCCTGTGCAATAATATAAATACCCATTAGCAATAAAACCCATCCGAATATATATTTGAGCTTGGTCTCCGAAAAATATTTTGAATAATAAGCGCCTGGTAAAATCCCTAAAATGGTGAAGAGAGAAAATAGTAAAAGAAAACGCCATTCAATCTGCATGTGGTTTGTAAGATCGCCGGCAAATCCGATTAAAGATTTTGCAGCAATAATAAGCAATGAAGTTCCTATAGCTATTTTCATTGATTCGCCCATGAGCAGGATCAATGCAGGGATAATAAGGAATCCGCCTCCGGCTCCTACTAATCCGGTAATCACTCCAACAAACAGCCCCTCGGTCAAAATCAAGCTATATCGGTATCCCTGAACCTTGGGAGGATCTTCTGTTGTGATTGTTCTTGATTTTTTTATCATGGAACAGGAAGCGGCAATCATCAACGCCGCAAAAAGGACCATAATCGCTATGTCTTTTGTAACGGTAACATTTCCTATGGAGAGAAGTTCGCAAGGGATAATAGGCAGGAGGAATTTTCTCGAAACGAAGACGCCAATGAGCGATGGGATCCCGAAAACAATACTTGTTTTATAATTGAGCAATTTCTTTTTCATGTAACTGAAAGAGCCTGCCAGCGCGGAAACTCCAACCGTGAAAAGGGAATACGATGTCGCAAGCACAGGAGAGACATGCAACAGGTACACAAGTACGGGTACCGTAAGTAAGGAGCCTCCTGCGCCAATCATGCCAAGCGTAACGCCAATTAAGATGGCTGCTGAATATCCAATAAAATTTTCCAATATATTTTTACTACTTTGAAGTTCTGAATTTATGCCAGGCTGTCTTTATTTTTTTGCAAAGTTGAACGGCCCGTACTTGTGTTGCTGTTCTGTAATTTTATCCGCATAGGGTCCGAACGGATTATCAAAAGGTTTTTTAGAAATATCGGGCCAGTCTTTACTTGTATCAAAATGCGGACGGGGTTGTGAATTTACAAATGCTGCAACATCCCATGCCTGTTCATCGGTGATCAAAGGGTCTTCATAGTTGATTCCAAACGGCATGTTGTATTTAACGAATTTTGCAAAATTTGAAATGCGGTAGAGGCCTGCCCCGTCGTTGTAACTTCCGGGCCCCCAGAGGGGAGGGTAAAAACTTTTTCCATCCGGCTGAAGCATCCCTTCTCCGTTTTCACCATGGCATCTTTTGCATTCAGCAATATAAACTGATTTTCCTTTTTCCGGATCTGCAGCCCTATCCAGATTAGCAAGATCTTTAAACCCGGAACCTTTTGCCTTTTCACCTATTTTTACCTTGGTCCCTACCCATTTCAGGTAAGAAAGAATTGCAAGCATTTCTTTGCTGTCGTGTGCAACAGCTTTTCCATTCAAGCTTCGTTCCATGCAATCGCTCACCCTTTTTATTTCAGTTTCCATCCCGCCTGAACGATCCCTGTATTTCGGATAGGTAGCATGCACAGATAAATAATTATTGCCGAAGATTTTAGTTCCTGCATCCAGGTGGCAGTTCTGGCAATTCATTCCGTTTGTAAGACGTGCCACAGTTCCATTTGGTCCGAGATACTTTGAGGTATTTACAATGAGTTCCCTTCCATAGCGGATCATTTTTCCTTCTTCGCTTTTAGGAATGGCAGAAGTGTCGGGAGGAGTATGTTTTTCCTGCGGAGCGTTATTTTTTGATAAAGCAGCGGACGAGTTGACAATAATCACCTCGGGTTTTACTTCCGAGACATGTTGAGAGTTATATAGGATAAAGGCAACCAGTCCGAAGATCAAAAACACCAGCAGGATAATGGAATGAGTTAACCGGTAAACAAGATTCTTTAATTCCTCCATGGGATATAAAACTAAGGATTCTTTGGAAAAACAAAATTAACAATTCCTTAATATGATATTGTTCGCAATGAGTCAACATTGATTCCCGGGTATTCGAAAGATATCAGGGATAATGTTATGACCGTTTGTTTGCAGTTTAAATAGTAATAAGAAGGGTAAAAGGTCTATTGTGTGGTTTCGGAGCCGGGCTTCGGAGTATGGACTCACCTTTTAGGAACAATTTTTTTTCTATTGGATATTCACATTTCTGCCGAATCTTCTTGGTTTGAATTAAAAAAATAAGGCTGGCTCAAAAATCAGACTTTTGAGCCAGCCTTGTTATATTGTGCTTCCTATTAAAAATTATCCCATGGTTTCATCCAGGTTATGTTCTTCTTTTTGGCGTAAGGGGTTATCCACCAGCTTTAATAATACGAGGATGATGTACAAACCAATTGATGAAAGTACTGCCCACAGGAATCCAATTAATGGAACCATGGCAGCAGTATAAATCATCAAGCCATTATGAAATTTACTTTTCATTTCCAGAACCTCTTTTATTTCGTGCCATTTTACCATGCCGCTTGCTACATATAATAATATACCTCCTATACAAGCCATGGGCACTAATTCCAGGAATGAGGCCAAAAACGCGGCGAGCAAAAGTTTAAAAGTAAATTTTGCAATACCTGCTAACGGGGAAACTGCTCCCAGTTTAATATTAACTGCCGTACGTGCTAAAGCGCCTGTGTGAGGAAATCCATTGAATATTGGCGTAAATATATTCACTATTCCTTGCCCCCAAAGTTCTTTATTGGGATTGTAAGGTGTTCCCTCGTTTTTAGCCAACCGGTCTGCCATACGGGAGCAAAGCAGACTTTCTATTGCAGCTACTATGTATATTGCTATCGCGTAGTAAATAATAGAACCGATTACATCCGGAGTTAATTCAGGTAATGCCGGTGGTGTAATTACACTAAAATCGGTAGGTATATTTCCGTATTTTGTTTTTATCAATACCAGCCCTTTGTCCTTCCAAAATGTACTTGCCGCCAATAAACCAAATCCCAGCCCGAATACAGGTGCAGGCAGTAATTTGGAATAAGAAATTAATACTTTACATATGGCAAAAGTGGCAAGGGCAATGATAAGTGAATACATATTCATGTCAGGCAAATATTTAATTGTTTTTTGTACCTGTTCTATGATCCCGTAGCCAATCTTTTCTTTAAACCCAAATATTTCTCCCAATTGTGAAAATGCAATAACTATCGCTATGCCCATAGTAAAACCTACGACTATGGAATGTGGCACCAGTGTAATTACTCTGCCTACACGAAATACTCCGGATAGCATTAACAGTATACCGGCTACTATCGAAACAAGCACTAAAAATGAATGATTGTAGGTCGCCATAAGACCTCCGATCACTGGTATGTAAGCTGCAGTCGGCCCGTAAACCTGGTACTTGGAACCTCCGAATAGTGCACCCAAAAGCCCGGCAACCGCACCACCTACTATACCTTGTTCGGGACGTAAGCCCGATGCCATTGCAAATCCCATGGCTAATGGAATTGCTACCATGGCTACCACCAATCCTGCCATCAGATCTTTGAATATATTTTTGTATAAATTTTCCTTTTTTAAATCTTCATAGCGGGCATCAAAAGGGTTTAAAAAAAGTTTCAGACGCAGTGACAATGTTTCCTGTTTCATACGATTGTTTTTAATTATGTATTTGATATTCTAAGGCTGTTTATTTATGCTTTATCAAGATCAAGATGATAAATGCTGTGTAAATCTTTTGTTGAGGTGAAATTCACATCAAGGTCGTTGATCAATCCGTCCTTGATATCATATACCCATCCATGCAGGTGTAGTTTTTGTTTTTTTTCCCAGGCATTTTGTACAATGGATGTTTTTCCCAGGTCATTTACCTGTTCTATAACATTCAATTCAATAAATCTTCTGGCACGTTGGTTCTCATCTTTAATATTATCTAATTCCAGATGATGAGTACGGTATACGTCTTTTATATGGCGCAGCCAATTATCTATTAATCCATATTGTTTATTCCCCATAGCTGCAAGTACACCGCCACAGCCGTAATGTCCGCAAACAATAATGTGTTTTACTTTCAAAACTTCCACTGCATAGGATAATACACTTAGTAAGTTCATATCAGTATGTACCACCATATTGGCAATATTGCGGTGTACAAATATTTCTCCCGGATTTGTTCCGGTGATCTGGTCTGCTGGCACACGGCTGTCGGAACAACCGATCCATAAATGCTCCGGGGACTGACCTTTCGATAAGTTTTCAAAGAACTCCGGGTTAACATTCTTTTTCTGGTTTGCCCATGCTTTATTGTTTTCCAGCAATTTCAAATATGATTTTTCCATAAAATAGATTTTAGTAATAGTTATTGACGATAATTGTTTTTAAAAAATAATGAGAAGATTAGGGCCTAAGCTGCCAATGTGTGGAACAATGTTTCTCCGGATGAAATTAATACCTCCCTTCAGACTATAGAATGCCGCAATAAGGGAATGTTAATAGGTGTCCGGGGAACATTCGCGCACAAAGCACGAAATGCTTAAGCCACAGAAAAAAATTCGGGTGGAGAAGTGACAGTCTTTTGGAAAGGAGAAAGTAGTCTTATCTGTTGAAAGTGGTAATACTTGGTGCAATAATGAGAGAAATATACCTGTAATTTTTCGGTCAGAAATACTTCTTTTTGTTCTTTTTCGGATTCTTCCGACTCGCAAGGAGTATTTTCGCCGTTGTCGTCGCCGTGTGGAATATCACTAGATGGTGTATTAAGGCAAATTTCGCACTTGCTTTGTAAAAACATGGGTGAAGAAAGAAGCCTGCTGCCAGTCATGGAAGTCACAAAAATGAAGCAGAAAAGAATTTTTAAAACACCCGACATAAATTCATTCTCCCAAAAATGGGTTTTGTTTATTCTTTATACTACAAATTTATAATATAATGCAATAACGCAATATGTTTTTTGTTAATTTTTGTTAAACCAGATTGATATCTCCGAAACTTTTTGAATCCCTGCTTTTTTTAATTATTTAACATTGGCTTAACATAAGTATCTATGCTCATTACTTTCTTTGCACCGTATAATCAATTCAATTATTCAGAAATTCAACAATTTTTATAATATGGCAAGCTTACTTCAGTTCTTTATTCCCCAAGACAAAAAATTCTTTCCGCTTTTCGAAAGGGCATCGGGCAACCTGCTGGTGATTTCAAAAGTACTGGTAGAAATGGTTAACGCACCGTCTGTAGAAAAAAGACGTGAACTCATCAAAGAGATTGAACGTCTGGAACATATAGGAGATAGTGTTACGCACGAAATATTCAATGAACTAAGCTCGAATTTCATCACCCCTTTTGACCGGGAGGATATCCATGAGCTTGTTTCTTCGCTTGACGATATTGTGGATTATATCCACGGCTCAGCCAAGCGGATCGAACTCTATAAAGTAACAGAGATGTCGCCTTCCATGGGTAAGCTGGCAGAGCTTATTTTGCAGGGCGCGCAGGAACTGAATGAAGCGGTTTGCGGCTTAAAGGACCTCAAGAATCCGGGTCGTATAAAGGAGGCATGTGTGAAAATCAATAGCATTGAGAATCATGCGGACGACGTATTTGACATGACCATTGCACAGTTATTTGAAGAAGAAAAGGATGCAGTGAAAATAATTAAAATGAAAGAAATCCTTGCAGCACTTGAAACCGCAACGGATAAATGCGAAGATGCGGCGAATGCAATTTCAAGTATCCTGATCAAATATTCTTAATATTTCCGACGTATGACATTGCTGATAATTGTTATAGCACTTGCACTGATCTTTGATTACATCAACGGTTTTCATGATGCAGCAAATTCCATTGCTACAGTGGTGTCTACCAAAGTTCTTTCTCCTTTTAAAGCTGTATTATGGGCGGCTTTTTTTAATGCAATAGTATTGTTTCTTTGCCAGCATCAATGGCTTGGATTTGAATTTAAGGTAGCAGATACGGTCTCCAAAATAGTGAAGACAGAGGCAATTACGATGACAGTCATTCTTGCCGGGCTTCTTGCTGCTATATCCTGGAACCTTATTACCTGGTGGTATGGAATCCCTTCTTCTTCATCTCATACATTGATGGGGGGATTTGCGGGCGCAGCTATTGCTAAAGCAGGTTTCGGCGTGCTGGCAGACCTGGGGAAAATATATACTACACTTGGTTTTATCTTTCTTGCTCCCATTATCGGGATGATCCTTGCCTACATTCTTACCATGATCATACTGAATGTTTTCAGAAGATCAAATCCGAGTAAAGCGGAAAACTGGTTCAGACGCCTGCAATTGGTCTCTTCGGCTGCTTTCAGTCTGGGGCACGGAGCTAATGACGCCCAGAAAGTAATGGGTATTATTGCAGCGGCTATGATTGTTTTTTCGAACACGGCAAGCAAGCAGGAGTATACCAGTCACCCCTGGACGCATGTCAAGACGGTGTATAAAATTGATACTGCTTATTATGCGATGGATAGCTCTTGTTTTATCAGGGATACGATTGAGGGTCAGGCTGTATGCATTGCTGAAAAATCAAACTTGAGTAAAAAAGGAAAAGCACAGGATAAATCATGGGTAGCAGTAAAATCTGCGGAATTAATGCCTGATCTTATCCGTGATGGAAAGACGTATGTTTCAGCACCTCAAAAAGCATTTGTTCCGGTAACCACTTTAAAACCCAAGAAGGATATCGCCGATATACCTGTCTGGGTTCAGTACGCGTGCTTTCTGGCCATTGCACTGGGGACGTTAAGCGGTGGCTGGAGGATCATTAAAACTATGGGAAGCAAGATTACCAAGGTTACTCCTCTGGAAGGTGTAGCTGCTGAAACTGCAGGTGCCTTTACGTTATACCTCACTCAGATGTTTGGCATTCCGGTGAGCACCACACATACGATAACCGGTTCCATTGTCGGAGTAGGTGTTGCAAAAAGGATATCCGCAGTGCGATGGGGAGTAACCCGGAAACTCCTTTGGGCATGGATACTTACCATTCCGGTATCCGGCACTATTGCAGCGCTGTTATATTATCTGCTTAATGCTGTACTGTAAGTCATTATTAATCAGCATTAACTAGGCATAAAGCGATACTCTGTTTTGTGCCTAACTGTCATATTTCCTGTCAGTATTCTATTGACCTTATTAGTTACGCATGGCAGTCAGGACATATTAGCACAATTCCTTTCGTGGCATAATGATTGACTTTTGCTGATAAACAACGAAAAAAACATAAAATTAATATTCAAACTATGGGAAAGATTATTGGAATTGACCTCGGAACAACTAACAGCTGCGTAGCAGTAATGGAAGGCAGCGACCCGGTTGTTATACCGAATAGCGAAGGAAAGAGAACAACTCCTTCCATCGTGGCATTTGTAAAAGACGGTGAGCGTAAAGTGGGAGATCCTGCAAAACGCCAGGCTGTTACAAATCCGAAACATACAATCGGATCTATCAAGCGTTTTATGGGACATACCTTTGACGAGATCGGCAACGAAATGAAATATGTCCCTTACACTGTGGTGAAAGGAGACGGAGGGGTTCCACGTGTTGTCATTGACGATCGTAAGTATTCACCGCAGGAAATCTCTTCCATCATTCTTCAGAAGATGAAAAAAACGGCCGAGGATTACCTGGGCTCGGAAGTCACGGAAGCGGTTATCACGGTTCCTGCTTACTTCAACGATTCTCAGCGGCAGGCAACCAAAGAAGCAGGGGAGATCGCAGGCTTAACTGTAAAACGTATCATCAACGAGCCAACCGCTGCGGCGCTGGCATACGGGCTTGATAAAAAAGGAAAGGACAGCAAGGTGGCTGTATTCGACCTGGGAGGCGGAACGTTTGATATTTCTATCCTGGAATTGGGAGATGGAGTATTTGAGGTGAAATCTACCAACGGTGATACACATCTTGGAGGAGATGACTTTGACCAGAAGATAATCGACTTTCTTGCGGATGAATTTAAAAAAGACGAAGGCGTGGACCTGCGCAAAGATCCAATGGCGCTTCAGCGTTTGAAAGAAGCAGCAGAAAAGGCAAAGATCGAGCTTTCATCTTCTACCGAAACCGAAGTGAACCTGCCCTACATCATGCCGGTGGACGGAGTTCCAAAGCACCTGGTGAAAAAAATCACCAAGGCAAAATTCGAACAGCTTTGCGACGATCTTTTACAACGTGCCCTTGAGCCATGTAAAAAAGCATTGAAGGATGCAGGACTTTCTACCAGCCAGATCGATGAAGTGATCCTGGTAGGAGGAATGACCCGTATGCCTAAGGTACAGGAGATCGTAAAGAGTTTCTTCGGAAAGGATCCGCACAAAGGTGTGAATCCCGACGAGGTGGTAGCGGTGGGCGCAGCGATACAAGGCGGAGTGTTAACAGGAGAAGTCAAGGATGTTCTTCTGCTGGACGTTACTCCTCTCTCCCTCGGAATTGAAACAATGGGCGGTGTTATGACCAAGCTCATCGAAGCAAACACGACCATTCCAAGCAAAAAATCAGAGACGTTTTCTACAGCGGCAGACAGTCAGCCTTCCGTGGAGATTCATATCCTGCAGGGCGAGCGCCCTATGGCAAAGGATAACCGCCCGCTGGGAAGGTTTATCCTGGATGGAATTCCGCCGGCTCCCCGCGGAGTACCTCAGATCGAAGTTACTTTTGATATTGATGCGAACGGAATGCTTCACGTAACTGCAAAGGACAAGGCGACCGGAAAATCACAGAACATACGCATTGAGGCAAAGAGCGGACTAAGTGACGCTGAGATCAAGAAAATGAAAGAAGAAGCGGAAAAAAATGCCGATGCTGACAAAAAAGCAAAAGAAGAGGCGGATAAGATCAATTCGGCAGATGCAATGATCTTCCAGACCGAAAAACAACTGAAAGAGTTTGGAGACAAAGTGCCTGCGGAAAAGAAAGCTCCGATAGAAAAGGCGCTGGGTGATCTTAAGGCCGCACACGCAGCACGAGATATTGCCAGGATAGACAGTACGCTTGCGCAACTGAATACTGTATGGCAGGCTGCATCTGAAGAGATGTACAAAGCACAGCAACAACAGCAAGCGGCAGGAGGTACCGGTGGAAGCAGCGAACAACCCAATGCTAACGCTCAAACCGGTGATAAAAAAGACGAAGCCGTAACGGATGTGGATTTTGAAGAAGTAAAAGATGATAAGAAAAAGTAAGCATTGAGATACATCTGAATCGAATAATTAGCAAAACCCCGCTTTCAAAAAGCGGGGTTTTTTCATTACATGCTATTGATGCACAACATTTTTTAGGTTGTAGCGCCTGAAGTTTTTCTACTTTAATTCTGAACTTGCACGAAAGTTTCCCTATCATTTTTTTACACAAAATATGAGAAGAGTTATAGATTACACGGGTGTGAATAATGTAATTTATTTTCTTAGTTATATAATATTAATTCGCGCGTTTATTCGTCTATTTGAATTAAAATCAAGGGCAAAAAAGACATGTAGAATCTAAATATAAACTGAATGCCTCCATTACATAGTATAAATTCCTGGAATCCGTCAAATGGTTCAGAAAGAATTAAATTACCTCCTCTGCCAGTTGAGGATATCAATAAGCTGGACCAGCTTCTTTCATTTATGAAAGAGCACAGAACGGAACCCGTCAACATATATACATTTTGTAAAGCAAAATGGGGAGACAATAGGCTTCTGTACATTTTTTTTGCAGAATATCTTCGAAAAAATTCTTTTACTTCCGTACAGAGTTATCCGGTTAATGGGGAATACATATGGAATCAAATGATTGAGCCCGGCGGACTTGCACTGGGTAGCTTCAAAAAGGAATATGTAAGACAGCGTAAAATGAAAATGGCAAACGGAGAGCAGGCTAAACTCTGGTATTCGTGGAGGGTCTTTTTAGAGATAGTTTTATTTCCCGTTGCCTTTATTAATTCAGGATTACGTTTACTTGCAAACATGAAAAATTATGGGCTTCAGGAACGGTTGCATACTTCCAAGGCCCGTTCTTTGTAAAGCGGCATTCAATAAGCATTCACGTTACTTGTTACTTGGGGGGTATTGCGGGCATTTGTTAATCCGATCGGGGAGAAACTCGGTTATCCACTATTTCCCAACTCATATTTCTTTCTATATCCATAACCCTCTGAATAAGAGTGAATAAGCCATTTTTACGTGATTTTATTGGCTTGTTTGGATAGTGCTCGGTAGCAGGTTTTGATCTGGCCTAAAATCTATCCTTCCTAGGTTTTCAATTGGCATTTTCACGTCATAGCGGGGGCATTTTTTTCGTCTAAAATAAAGCCGGGTTTGGTCGAATATTTTAAACATACCGTACAATTCCGGTGTACAACCCCATATAAAATAACAGGCCATAGTTAATAAACAATAACCCTATAAATAGACCAAGCATTATGGAAAAGATTACACTACCCCCGTTACCAGCCCGTGACATTGAAAAGTTGGATCAGCTGCTTCTATTTTTGAAACAAAACAAAACAGAGTTTATTAATATACACAGCGTATGTAAGGAGAAATGGGGCGATAACAGGCTTCTCTATCTCTTTTTTGCCGAATACCTGAAAAAAAATTCTTTTACTACTGCTAAAAATACCAAGGATGGAGAAAAATATGTATGGAAACAAATGATAGCGCCGCGCGGACTTGCATTCCATGGCTTTAAAAAAGAATATAATAAGCAACGTCAAAAGAAAAAGAAGGAAACAGATGTAAAGGACTGGTCAAAATTAAAGGAGCTTGCCAGCACGGCTTTGTTCAATACATCCTGGCTGCGTTTTCGATAGTTCCCTTAATGTGATCCTGGCTTGAGTGATTCTCAATTCCGGTTTATTTTGAAAAGAAACTTTTCCGGATTCATGCTGTTTTCCGATGTGGATTTTCCATAGGCTTAAATTCCGGTATTCTATACTAATTCCGGAATGTATCACCCTTCTTCATTTTAGATTTGATTGATCGTAAGGCTCCCCTCACAACATGGCCTGTTTAACCTCTCATTTTATTTAGGGATGAATAAATATGGAACGCCCGTATCTCCGGTGAAAAATGACGAGGAGTCTACATGCGCATATTTTTAAAAGTAAAAATGTCACTTCTCTTGTCATTCTGAAAGTCAAAAAGGCAGGAATCAGCAGCTGGCATATATTTTGCAATTTCCCCTGTGAAAATGAAAAAAATGTTTAACCTAAAAAATAAAAAAAACATGACAACACTTATTAAAACTTTAAAGCCAAACGGATGGCTAGACCGTCCTGTGGCATTCTCTTCTCCTTTTTCCTTGCTGGATGAAATCGTAAAAGACGATTTTTTCTCTGTACTAAACAGCGGAAAAGATTTTTCTTCACACGTACCGGCAGTGAATATTTCGGAGGATAAGGATCACTATCGCATCGAACTGTCTGTACCTGGATTTTCCAAAGAAAATTTCAAGGTAGAGGCTGAGGATGGAAAACTGGTAGTTTCTGCTGAAACCAAATCCGAGAATAAGGTGGAGACAAGGAAATATTCCCGTAAGGAATTCCATTACGGTGCTTTCCGTAAAAGCTTTCAGCTTTCCGATGATGTTCAGCAGGAAAAGATCGTTGCAAATTATGAGAATGGAATCCTGAACATTACTATTCCCAAGAAGGAAGAAGTGAAACCAAGACCTGCACAGAAAATAGCAGTGGAATAAGCACGCTAGTGTTCCGGTCGTAGATTGTAAAACGGTATCATTTGTTACGACAGATGATGCCGTTTTTGTTCTAAGGTGAAGTTGTTGTTTATGATATTTCCGATTTTGTATGTATGTTCGTGCCCTAATGCGGTACATGTGGAACATGAATACAATATGCCTGAAACGGATGCTATGTGCATTTGGTTTTTTGACGAGTGTGGTGGTGAGTATGTATTCACAGATACGACCCATCCGGTTTGGCGGCAATGCCCAGGGTACAACGTATCACATCACTTATTTTGATAAGCAGAACAGAAATTTTCAACCGGAAATTGAAAGGATATTGGCAGATTTCGATACATCCGTCTCCACGTATCTTCCAACCTCAGTTATATCAAGGATAAATTCCAACCAGAAAAATGTAAAAGTGGACAGGTATTTTATTGCCTGTTTTAATAAAGCCAAAGAGGTGTGGAAGAATACCGAAGGAGCATTTGATCCAACTGTTTATCCCTTAGTGAATGCGTGGGGCTTTGGTCCGGGCGACAAACAAAAAATCAGCAAATTGAAAATTGACAGTATGCTTCAGTTTGTGGGCTTTCAGTTAGTTGAATTAAAGGGTAATGCCGTTGTTAAAAAGGATCCACGGGTTGCGCTGGATTTTAATGCTTTTGCCCAGGGATATTCAGTAGATGTGGTTTCTGAATTTTTAAATTCAAAAAATATCGTTTCGTACATTGTGGAAATAGGCGGAGAGGTATATGCGAAGGGTAAAAAACCAAATGGGGAAAGCTGGACGATCGGCATTGAAGAACCCATTGATAACAAAGATTCGGAAAATCCGTCGAAGGCAACCGTGAAGCTTGAAAACCTCGCAATTGCAACATCCGGAAATTACCGGAGATTTATTGTAGAGGATGGAGTTAAATACGCTCATCATATTGATCCTGCAACCGGATATCCCACAAAGAATAATTTGCTCAGTGCCTCGGTATTTGCTAAAGACTGTATCTCCTCAGATGCAAATGCAACAGGTATCTTAGTCATGGGGCTTGAAAAAGCCAGGGTGTTCTTACAAACGCATACGGAATTACAGGCGTATTTGATTTATTCGGATGATAAAGGGAATTACCAGGTATATAAAACCCCCGGACTTGATGCAATTCTTTCCGAGGAGGAAGAATAGAAACAGAGGATCATTGATTATTTGATCGCATAATTTTCCGCTCGCCCCATTCACCAGCCGGTTCCATGTATTTCTGCAGGTCCATTTTCTCCTCATGCGGACAGTATCCTGTAAAATGCGCTGGAGTGTATGGGGCATGCTGTTTTGTGTGAAGAAATTTTTCACGGAATAGTAAGAGAAAATCTACTTAGCCATTTGTTAAGAAAACATACCAGTTGGTTTAATAAATACCGCGGATAGTTAAATAGTACTTGACAAGTAAGATAAGTAGTGATAAATTCGCGCAAAATTTAACAACTAATTACAATATAACCACTTATGCATGAATAAATTTCTATCCTACGTTTCGATTTTACTGGCGCTTGGCTGGGCGATCGACCATTTTTGGTACCACAAAGGTACTACGGCCCATTTTTTGTTAGTGGCTGCTATTGTTGTTGCATTTATCAGATTATTGAGAGGTGGAACGATCGTTATTAAATAATTGTTGAAAATCATTAAAATCTTGCCATGAAAAAAGGAAAGTTGAAATTTTACAACAGAGTCCAGGAAGTTGGAGTTGTTATCGATTTTGAAACCGGAAAAGAGTACAAGGTACATTCCGAAGGTATGGCCAATGTGTTTATCAAGGACGGAGAGAACGTTATTTTCGAAATTTCCCATGGGAAAGACGGAATAAATGCCATCAATCTCCGATCGGATACATTCAAGCTCAATTAGAAGCGTTTCAGTGAAAAATTTCCCGGGATCAGATGCATTTGAAATAATCAAATGCTTCCCGGCAATCGTTGCACCGGAAAAGGGCCTTGCAGGCGGTAGAACCGAATTGCGAGACCATCACTGTGTTTTTGGATCCGCATCTCGGGCATTCGAGCACTTTCTTTTTCCCGGTCAGAGCGCCTTTGTCAGCGGTGGTCTTTTCAGGCGGGGAAATGCCGTATGCCTTCAGCTTTTCTTTGGCTTCTTCCGAGATCCAGTCTGTTGTCCATGCCGGATGATAGACCATTTTTATTCGGACATTCGAAACGCCGGCAGTTTTTAGCTTGGACATTACATCCTGTTCGATCTGTTTCATAGCCGGGCAACCACTGTAGGTAGGGGTGATAAGAACTTCCACCTCATTTTGGTGGAGTATGACATCACGCAGTATACCCAGCTCTTGAATATTAATTACGGGAATCTCAGGGTCAGGGATCTCCGAGAGCAGGGAAATTATTTGTTCTTTGGACTGCATCATAGATTCTCTACTCCGGAAAAGGCCCGGACAAGCTTACCATTTTGCATCGGGGAAAGCGCGGGGCAACGACTGCATTTCGGCAAGGATGAAACCCAAATGCTCGGTATGCTTTGCATCCCGGCTGCCTCGCTGCATAAACGTATTCGCCGGAATTTCCAGGGAAGCCCGCTGGAAAACTTCTTTCACTTTGGCATTCCAGCTGGACTGGATTGTTTTCAGGTCAACGGCAACACCCTCCTTTATAAGAATAGAATCCGCTTCATTCATTTCAAACATTTCCCCGGCAAATCTCCAAAGTTCATCCAGCGCGTTCACCATCCGTTTGTGGCTTTCCTGTGTGCCGTCTCCCAGGCGCTCTACCCAGGAGGAGGAATGGCGCAGGTGATAGGTGATCTCCTTGATGGACTTTGCAGCGATGGCCGCAATGGTCTCGTCCTTACTTTTTACGAGTTCGGAATAGAGATAAAAATCAAATGCATCGCACAAAAACTGGCGTAGAATTGTTTTTGCATAATCCCCGTTGGATTGTTCCACAAGCAGGGTATTGTAGAATTCTCTTTCGGTACGGTGAAAAGCAAGATCGTCTTCGGTCCTGCCTTTGTTTTCGACCTGTGCTGCGTACTGGAGCAGGGAGTTTGCCTGGCCCAGCAGGTCAAGCGAGATATTTGTAAGTGCGAGGTCCTCTTCTAAGAACGGGCCATGGCCGCACCATTCTGCATTTCGCTGTGCCAGTATCAGGCTGGTATCGCCGAGCCGGAGGAGGTATCTGAAAAGTGCTTCTTGTTTGTTCATACGAGGTAATATGCTTTGGTGCTTTGCGTTCTGCTTCTTTACATGTGTTTTATTTCCTCCGGAAGCTTATAGAAAGTAGGGTGGCGGAAAACTTTGTCATTTGCAGGTTCAAAAAATGAACCGATATCCTCGGGCGAACTTGCCACGATTGCTTCCGAAGGCACTACCCATAAGGCTGTTCCCTCGTTTCTGCGTGTGTACAGATCGCGCGCATTCTGCAATGCCATTTCACCGTCAAAGGCATGCAGGTTTCCGCAATGAACATAAGGGAGGCCCGGTTTTTTCTGAACGAAAACTTCCCATAACTTTCCCTGACTATCTTTTGTATGTGCCATATATTCTTTTTGTTTGTCATTCTGGGTGCCCGCCGGACCCAAAGTGATATTCATAGTTTCTATTCTTCGTATTTTAAGAACGTATCATGCTGCTGCTTTTCCTTTATGCTTTTCCGCGTACGCCTGGGCTGCTTCGCGAACCCATTTTCCTTCTTTGTGCGCCCTCACGCGTGCACCCAGTCTTTCTTTATTGCAAGGTCCGTTGCCCTGGATCACATTGTTGAATTCGGTCCAGTCGGGCTCGCTGAAATCATATCCTTGTTTTGTTTCGTTCCATTTCAGATTTTTATCCGGGATGGTCAGTCCGATCAGGTCTGCCTGCGGAACGGTCTGGTTCACGAAACGCTGGCGTAACTCGTCATTGCTTTCTCTTTTAATTTTCCATTTCAATGCATTTTCCGAATTGGCAGACTCAGCATCCGGAGGACCAAACATCATCAGTGTGGGCCACCAGAAACGGTTAAGTGCATCCTGTGCCATTTCCTTTTGCTCTTTGGTGCCTTTGGCCAACTTGCACATGATCTCGTATCCCTGGCGCTGATGAAAGCTTTCCTCTTTGCAGATCCTCACCATCGCCCTGGCATAAGGGCCATACGAAGTACGTTGCAACATTACCTGGTTCATGATGGCTGCGCCGTCCACCAGCCAGCCGATCGCCCCGATATCCGCCCAGGAAAGAGTGGGGTAGTTGAAAATAGAAGAGTACTTTGCTTTCCCGGAATGCAGCTGATCCAGGAGCTCTTCACGGGATATGTTGAGAGATTCCGATGCAGTATACAGATACAATCCGTGTCCGCCTTCGTCCTGAACCTTGGCAAGCAGGATCATTTTAGCCCTCAGGCTGGGGGCCCGTGTAATCCAGTTTCCCTCCGGAAGCATGCCCACGATTTCGGAATGTGCATGCTGGGATATCTGGCGAATGAGGTGTTTCCTGTAATTCTCCGGCATCCAGTCCTTCGGTTCAATGTTCTCGTTACGCGAAAGTTTAGAGTCAAAATGTGTTTCCAATTCGGCCTTGTCCATATATATCTTATTTGATGATACTACTGTAAAGATACTAAGAAATCACAAAAATGATCTTGACGAAAATGTTAAAATTTCTACTCAGGATAAGTTATTTCAGCCGGTGCCTCAAAAATCCGCGAGGATAAAAGAACGGTCCCCGCAGTTTTTTATTTTACCGGCATCGGGTGAAAATCCTATTTTTGTCCTCAATTATGGCAAAATTTCATAAGCTTAAAATTGCGGATGTATGTAAAGAAACCCCGGATTGTGTTTCGGTGGCTTTTGAGGTCCCTGCTTTACTCAAAGAGGAATACAGGTTTATTCAAGGGCAGTATCTTACCCTGAAACTTCAGGTAAATGGGGAAGATATCCGCAGGTCTTATTCCATTTGTAGCGGTACGGAGGAAGGTGAGCTCCGTGTGGCTGTGAAACGGGTTAAGGATGGAAAAGGGTCGAATTTCATTTACGATAATTTTAAAAAGGGACAGGAGACAGAAGTAATGACACCAATGGGAGGCTTTCACTCTCCGATGAACGCATATCATAAAAAAAATTACGTGCTGTTTGCAGGTGGAAGCGGGATTACACCAATGTGTTCCATTATCAAAACTGTTTTAAAGGAAGAGCCTGGTTCAACGCTCCAGCTTTTTTATGGTAATCTGAACGAGGAGGCCATTATTTTCAGAAAGCAACTTACGGAACTGGCAGAGAATAATACCGGGCGACTGAAAATTTATCATGTGCTGGACAAGCCTCAGAATTCCGTGGATGAGCTGCTGAAAGGCATACTCACGGAGGACAAGGTTAAAAAACTTGTCGGCAAGTTTGTGGATCAGAATGGGGATCATGAATTTTTCATCTGCGGCCCTACGCCTATGATGGACAATGTAAGAAAGGTATTGGAAGGCTTATCTGTTGAGAAAAGCCGCGTTCATATAGAATATTTTACGGCGGCCTCCGACCCGGTGGGTGCATCCATTGCACCTCCCATGGAGAAAATTACAAGCAAGGTGACGGTTATACAGTACGGGGTAGAAACCACCTTTGATCTTGCATCGGATAAAAAAGCGATCCTGGATGCTGCGATGGAGCACGGTGTGGATGCTCCGTTTTCCTGCAAGGGTGCTGTATGTGCTACGTGCAGGGGAAAAGTGATTGAAGGAAAAGTGCACATGGATAAAAACTTTGCCCTGACGGATGCCGAAGTAGCCGAAGGATTTATTCTCACCTGCCAGAGCCATCCTATCACCCCGGTTGTGAAGGTGGATTACGATGTGTAAGGGAATTCCCTCATTTTAATTTACGATTACCTGAAGAGGTTATTTTGTTCTGTGAATAAGGAGCAGGGAAGCAGCAAAAAGAAAAAATGCTCCGGTCTGGTGCAGCACTGCAATGACGATAGGTACTCCGTAAAGCAGAGTGATCACTCCTAAAATAAACTGGGTAAGCACGATTATTCCAAGCGTGTTTATTATGTTTCGTTGTGCCGAAGTGATACTCGTTTTTTGCGCCCGGTAAAAAATAATTCCCACGATAAGAACTACCACATACGCAAGGTAACGGTGAATGAATTGCACTCCGGCATGTCCTTCCAGGAAATTTATCCAGGCAGGTTCAAGGGCTGTTACATCTTCCGGTACCCATTGATCCCCCATTTTGGGCCAGGTAGGGTAGCCGTAGCCGGCTTTCAATCCGGCTACAAAGGCTCCGTAAATTATCTGTACGATAACAACTGCAAAAAGGAGTATAGCCGGTCTTTTGATTTTGCTTCCCTCTTTCTGCTCTGAGGAACGGGGAGAGGTAAGAGCCAGCGCATACCAGTAGGTAAATCCAAAAACAGTAAATGCACTGATCAGGTGAATAGCCAGGCGGTAATGGCTCACGTAGATATTTTCCGAGAGCCCGCTTTTTACCATGAACCAACCCAGGAACCCCTGGAAGCCTCCCAGGAAAAATAAGATCATTGCCTTTTTAAAGAAGCCATCCGGAAGCTTCTTCTTTATCCAGAACCAGATGAAGGGAATCAGGAAGATAATTCCGATCAGCCTGCCCAGCAGACGATGAATATATTCCCACCAGTAGATCCCTTTGAAATCCGAAAGGGTAAAATCAGAATTAATGAGTTGATACTGCGGGGTTTGTTTATAAGAATCAAATTCTTTCTGCCAGGACTCTTCGCTAAGAGGAGGAAGGGTACCCGTAACCACTTTCCATTGCGTGATGGATAACCCCGAACCCGTAAGGCGTGTAATGCCTCCCACAACCACCATCACATATATAAGGAAGCACCCTGTAAGGAGCCAGATAACAACGGGTTTGTGATTCGCTTGCACAGGAAATTGTTTGGCGTGCAAATGTATATAATATAGGGTAAGCGAAGGCTTCGATGCGGTGGGGTGTTTGGTTTTAAATGCAAGTATGCCGAATAAAGCCATAGATAAAACTGAATTTCTTATAAAGCCCACCTAAACTTTGGCATGTTTGAAAAAAGCAGATATAAAAACAAAACGCCGGATGTTAACCGGCGTTTTACTTTTTTATATATGAGGGTATGGTTAGTCTGCCACTATGAATTTATCTGAGGATATAACATCCTCTCCCTGTGTGCAACGATAGTAATATATTCCCTTTTTCATAGCTGCTCGGTCAAGAACTATCTCATGGCTGTCAATGTGTTCAATGTGTTTAATGACCTGGCCTGTTGCATTGTAAATCATCAATGACACATTAGTGTAAATGCCATCTTTGGGCAATTTTAAGATTGCAGTTGTCCTGAAAGGGTTAGGATACAATCCTCCGGAAGCTATGTCCTCAATATCTGTAGTGCCTGTAGCCGGCGTTCCTGTTCCGCCACCACCCATGGTTTTACACCCGCCGGGAAAACCGGGTTCATCGTATTTTATTGTTGTACAATCCCAGTAAGTCCATGGAGTAGATGTTTCCAGGGACATGCCGGTAATGTACACAGCCTCGGCTCCGCAACCGTTTGTGACACCAATAGCCATGGGAAATTTATCGGCGGTGTAATTTACTACGTAACCATTATTATTTCTGTCATAAGAAGCACCCCATTCCTGTACTCCGTTCGAAGGATTATAACGAAAGGTGGTTACATCCAACCCGGTAGTGCTATTGTAAGTATCCCCAGTTACATAAATTTTTCCAGAGTAGGGGCTTATTTTAACCATTTTGGCTCCTGTATGGGAAGTGGGACACCCATTGAATCCTATGACACTAACGGTTGTCCAGGATACTAGTGGAACATCATTGTATCTTCTTGTGATAAATTCACCGGCACCACATATAGCGTTTGCTGTGCGGCCGGTTACAAATACCTGGATTGCATCAGAAGGAGCTTGTACCTGAACCGAAACAAACTCATCGTCCAGATTAAGAGAAGGGTTATTGTAAATATCGGAGCTGACTAAATTGCCTGAATCGTCATATTTCCGGATAACTGCATCTAACCCGGTGCTAGCAGATTTCGTTGAGCCGACAACATAAATATGGGAGGTTCCATTTCTTCCTGTTAATACATCCAGGCAATGAAAGTTATCTGCATCCGGACTGCCATTATATGTGGAAGTCCATTGTATGGCTCCTGTGCTGGTGTTTATTTTTTGTACAAAACCAATCGTATTGGGGCTGCTAACGGTAGTAATGCCTGAAATGTAAAGAGCAGTTCCGGTGCTATTCAATTTCATGAACGTTGGCGTATCGGACTGTGTGCCTGAGCTATTATAGGTAGTCGTCCATTGCAATACCCCGGATGAATTATATTTCTGAACAAAAACGTCCGACGGATTGTAGTCATTACATATGCCACTTATATAAATGTTTTCAGCAGCATCTATGGCAATAAAATAGGCAAGATCATTTCCAACTATATTCTTTTTTATTGGAAATCCGCTCATCATGTTTCCGCTTTGGTCATACTTGGCAATAAAGGCATCTTGCCAGGTAGGATTTCCATTGTAGTAATTACCTGCTGCGTAAATACGGGTTGAAGCACCTGATCCGAATGTACTTACAGCATAAAAGCTTGCATTTCCGACAGCACCTGATGCAGATGAAGTCCGGACCCAATTTTTTGTCCCGTTGTGGTTATAGGAAATGATCAAAGATCCATTGATAGTTGAAGAATAACCACCCGTATAAACTCTTCCGTCGCCTCCTACAGTAACAGCACGCCCCTCATCATTGCTGTTTGTTGTATAAGAATCTTGCCACATTAATTGTTGAGCAAAGGTTTGGATTGACAGCAGGCAAGTTGCAGTCACCGGGAAGAATAATTTTTTAAAAAGTGTTTTCATGGTTGTTGGTTTTTAAATGTTGTTCAGAGTTAATTGATTTTCAATTGGCAAATATATTTTGTGTTAATGCAATATCCCAAACGATTGAGTGATCGGTAGGCTGCGTTTATTAAACGGTATTTGTGGATTGTAATAAAGCTGTAAAGCAAAAAAGTGAGGATCAATTTATGATTCTTACCTTTTTGCTTAGGATCGTAATTACTACTTAACCAAACTATTTAATTATAACAAGTTTATCTGTTTGCAGGATTTGATTGTTTTGTATGATGTTATAATAGTATATTCCATTTTTCAATTCATCTAATTGAACATTCTTCTGAGTAGTTGTGCCGGCTAGCAATTCGCTATATACCTGCTTTCCATTAATGTCATAGACCACAAACTCGGCTATTGCTTCTTTCCTTCCTTCCCTTACCTCACCTGATTGAGGATACTCCAGCTTAAATGATCCGTTATTGGGGTTAGGATAGAGTTTTATCTTCATGGATTCCTTATCATTTTCACTCAAAATAATGCCGGATGCTTTTTCCGTTCCTCCGCCGCTTATGCCACAATTATCCGGTGGGGGTTGGCAAGTGGTTATTGTGGGAATAATTCCGGTGGTAGTGCCATACGCGTAAGCTGTACCTCCGTTACTGGCTGTCACATTGGTACAAGGTTTTTCAACAACGGAAAGATTAGTTCCGCAGGCAGTATTATTTGCATAATAAACAGACGTTGAATTGGGATTTGTTCCAAAGCCATTTACAAGAGTATGCGCAATAGAAATTGCTTTAGGTCCGTAGTTACCAAAACGGTTAAAAGCGGGGCAATTGGGATTTCCTTGCTGCCCGATGACACCACCGTTTTGAATAGCGAACCCATAATTCGTGGTATATATATTATTAAAAGTAAAGTCGGTTGCCCGATAATTACTGGCTGAACAGTTTCCATCAAAGGCAATACCGATACTTGTTTGCTCAACGGTATTGCATCGAATTTTTGTCCCCTTGCTGGAGTGTGCGTAGATCCCATAAAGATTCAGGTTCGCGTAATACAAGAAAGGCGTTTGAGTAAACCCTGTGGATTTTATGAATGAGTTTCTTTCTACAGATGCATCCTCACAGTCAAATAATCCAATACTTGCCCTCACAGCGCTATACAAAGCGCCTGCAGGATAGGCGGCTGTGATACTCAGCTGACTATTATCTGAAATTGATAAACCTTTACGTATATTTTTTGCAACTATTGCAAAGTAATCAGCCGATACAACGGTATTGTAGGAGATATTCAAAGTCCCTGTTCCACCAGGAGTATTGTTGCCAGCATCTTCTAAAAAAATCCCAGCATAAAAATAATTCGCCCCACTCTTGCTGATATTGTTTGTCTTTACTTCATAGATATTGTTCTGATAATTTACAGTCCGTTTAACATGTATCCCATAATAGCAATTGTTAATGATGTTTTTATTAATTCGGTAATCACTTGTTGAAGTATTCCCGCTTTGTGGCTGTAAAAGAATGCCGTATTCACCGGTGTTATTATCCAGAGAGCTAAAATTAGAAGCAGCATTATTTACAATGCTATTATCCAAGCTGTTATTTATTACATAAGCCTTGGAATAGTTAGCAAGATCTATTCCTCTCAAGAGGTTCCGGAATATATTGCGTTCCGATAATGGATAAGTGGTGCTGGAATAATCATTGCCAATCGTGATGATGGATGGACCCGCTGGATTTACTCCGCAGATTCCAATACCTGTAGCACTACCGGAATTATTTTTTCCGGAACAATTCTGAAAAATATTATTCTTTACTGTTAGTAAACTATTAACAGAATAAATACCAAAATCAAGGTTGTCAAATACGTTCACTTCTGCATTTGCAGATGAAGATGAGGCTACTCCTATTTTATAAGCGACCCCTGATTGATCGGCTACGTAGATTCCATATCGGCTTCTTGTCTGAGCAAGGGTTTGGGTAATAGAAACGCCAGACAAGGACTGATTTACAAAATTGTTCTTTATCGTACTGAAATTAATACCACTAATCACTGTTGAAGGCAACGTCCGGCAAGTAAACACACAATTCCGTATATTGTTGGTGATAACAGGTTGTATGTTGATCCCCATTGACGCAGCAATTGAGATACCCAAATCATTCTTATTGAAAACGGTATTCGTGATTTTAAGATTAGGAAATAATCCGGCTGAAGCAGCTTGAGCCTTCACGGCTGTTATCGCATCTTCAATGATGCTGTTGCCCAAGATTTCTAAAAACGCTCCTGGCTCTACTTCCAAACCTTGCCACATTCCCAAACTGCCATCACATTGATTGCATGCACGTAACCAACTTCCGTTAATTATGAGTTTTGCATTTTTCTTTATTTTTATTTTCACTCCCGGACTAATCCGAACATCAGGGCAGGTAAGGGTTATAACATTTGCCGAGGATCCATTGCCGATATCAATATTTCCACTAATCAGGATGGGGTTACTGAGAGCACTGGAAAAACCAAAATTGGTACTACTATTTATATAAGACCCTGCAACTACCTGGTTGGAATTACCACCGGGCAATATGCATGCATTGTTTACTACGTTAATTGTAGCGGAAACCGTTTGTGTGCCAATAGCATTTGTATAAGTATAAACCAATTGATGTGTTCCAAGACCTGCTGTTGTACTGGAAAAGGAATAAATATTCCCGTTTAAAGTTACTCCTGACCCTGAAAAAATACCTCCGGCCGGAGAGACGAACAAACTTAAATCTGCCAGATTATTTCCGGAACAAACAATGAGAGGCGGAGTAAATACAACTGGGCTTGCTAACAGAACGGCCTGATAAGCATCTGCAAGTCCATATCCCATTTCATAATTCCACGTTCCATTAGGGCGGCCACTTGTAGTTGTGTACGAATAAAGATCTGTTCTTATTTTTTGTGCTGATTTTTCTATAATATCATTGACTTGTTGAGCTGTCAGATTTGGATTAACACTTAGAATTAATGCTGCAATTCCTGCTACATGCGGGCAGGCAGATGATGTGCCGCCAAAATTCAATTCGTAATCTCCGGGATTTGGAGGAATATCATTAATACTCGTATTGCTTCCTTGTCTATCTGTAGTTGGAATATTTACACCAGGAGCCATTATGTCCAACTGGGTTCCATAGCAGCTTCCCCACGTTAGACTGTCACATGAGGATGGACTTTTCCTTTCTCCGCATGGGCTTATTGCTCCAACTACCAAAACCTGAGGTACATCTACCTGTGGGTGCCTGATACTGGTATTATTTTCATTGCCAGCAGCAAATACAATTACTGTTCCCTTTCCACCTCTGCCATAAGTGAGGGCATTTGTTATAGCATTATTAGTAATGCTTGATGGAAACCCTCCAATGAAACCCCAGGAATTGCTTATTACATCAGCGCCATTCTGATAGGCCCAACTGAATCCATCGGCAAGCCTTTGTGCATCGGTAAATTGGAATGCGCAGCTGACCGAAAATATTTTTGATGTAGGCACAACGCCACTTACTCCAAGATTATTATTCTGAACCGCACCTACAATACCAGCACATAAAGTGCCGTGATCTCCCCATATTTGAGCGGGAGATGCTCCTGTTTCTATATCAAATCCACTGCTAAAAATGTTTGCCTGCAAATCCGGATGATTCGTCTCAAATCCATCATCGTATACAGCTATCTTTATGTTTTGATTTCCAGTGGTTATAGTCCAGGCTTGTTCAGCATGGATATCAATGCTGGGAAAAGAAGTATTCTGTTGTCCTGTATTTTTTAACCCCCACTGGTTGGGATACAAAGGATCATTTATCGACGATTTTGAGATTTGAAATATAAATGCAGGTTCTGCACTTTGGAATGATCCGGTTTCGTAAAAGAGATTAGCAGCTTCCATGGAATTTAATTTACTTGCCTTATTACAGGAAAGAGTATACCAGAGAGGCATAAATTTATTTTGACCTAAAACTTCCACATGTATATTTTTTGCCTTTTCATATAAAAGAGTTACATCATTTTCATTTTTTAACTTAACATAAAAGGTATTCGATAATCCTATCGTTTTATTTTCTTTCGTTTTAAAACAAGGCGAAGCCATAAGGATCTCCGGTTTATTTTTATACTCATCAACTATTTTCAGGTAGATTTGTTCGTTTAGTTTATCACTTATACCTACTTCTGAATAATAGGTTTTAATTGATTGCCTGCTCTTTGCTGATTGATCTGCAGGATTAAGTCTATCTCGTGTATTGTCTTGAACAATTGCTGCAAGTTTTTTGTTAGAATTATTTGAATGCGAATTTTTAAATACGCTGAGGTTTTCGTCTCCTTCTACGTTAATGGAAACAACGGATTTATCCAGTTCTAACATTACTTTTTCGTCGTCGTAATAATAAAAATACTTTGAATTGGTCTGACCGTAACTGCCTTGGGTGATCATTGCCAGGAACAAATAAAGAATTCTATACTTCATCTTTTTCATTTTAGGTGGTTTTGGGTGATTTATTAATAGATCTCTTTTGGATCAATGCTCAAATTTATGTAGCATTTATCTGGAAAACACGGCCATTGAGCAAACGGTAGCCTTGGTTTATTATACGGCGGATATTTTCAGGATGAAAGAAGTAAAATTAAAAGGTGAGAACCCGGGATAAAATATCTTCATAGGGCACAACAAACAAAAAAGCCGCTTCTTTACAGAGAGCGGCTTTTTGTATGAGTGTTTGCCTTATTTATTCTACAATTATTTTCTGTTTTTCAATTGCATCTCCAATCTTAGCGGTTACAACATAAATACCTCTGGTATAGCTGGAAATATCAAGTTTAAATTCCGGTGTGCTGATATTTTCAGTCTCAAACACAACCCTGCCCAGCATATCCATTACACGGATATACTCTGCATTGTTGTAAAGCCCTACTGTAACATTGCCATTGCCCGGGCTGGGATAAACGGAGAAACGTAATTCTTCTGTTAACGGACTGGTTAATCTGCAACATCCGGGACAATTGTTTGGCAGGGCAGTTACCCCGACAGCGGAATAAGAAGTTGTGCAATATTTATTGCTAACCCTCACCGTATAAAGCTTTGACGTATTGGGTACAGACCAGCTTGAAATTGGCTGAGCAATGGTGGCGGAGCTCAGGTACGAATTTGGTGACCATGAATAGATCATGTTGGGAATCGCAGGCGTACCTATTTGCACTCCTGGCCAGGTGCCGCAAATATCCTGCTGATTGATAACATTTGGACCCGCATTTGCAGGGCAAATAGAACTTACACTGCGAATCCTGTTCCCCCATCCGTGATCAATGTATAAGTTGTTATTAACATCCAGAGTAACAGCAGTAGGAAGTTGAAGGCTGGCAACCGTTGGAGAGCCTCCATCGCCGCTAAAGCCAGGAGTTCCTGATCCGGCAACGGTTGTGATTATACCCGAGGTAACTTTTCTGATCCTGTTATTACCTGTATCGCTGATATATACGTTTCCTGAGGCGTCAACAGCTAAGCCATGAGGTGAATAGAACCGGGCCGCCGCAGCAGCACCGTTGTCTCCAAAAAATCCAGCAGTTCCTGTTCCTGCAAAGCCATTAATTATTCCGTTGCTAACTACACGAATCCGATTATTGTCAGAATCAGAGATGTACAGTGTGTTTCCTGAAAGATCAAACTTAACATCCTGGGGATGACGAAGTGTAGCGGAGATGGCAGCCCCACCGTCTCCTGTATTGCCATATACTCCTGTTCCCGCAACGGTTGTAATAATTCCGGTCGATAGATCTACTTTACGAATCGCATTGTTCCAGCAATCCGCAATATATAAACTCCCATTAGCAATAGTTACTCCTGAGGGCTGGTTTAAATTAGCAGCGGTTGCCGGACCTGAATCTCCGCCGTAACCCTGTACTCCATTACCGGCTATGGTAGTTATGATACCGCCGGGAATAATTTTCCTGATTCTATTGTTATAAGAATCTGCAACGTATAAATTTCCTGAACCATCTATTGCTATTCCGGAAGGATATCTGAATTGAGCGGCGATAGCACTTCCGTTATCTCCGGCGAAACCGTGAACTCCTGATCCTGCTACCAGGGAAATCACTCCATTGGTAGATATTTTTCGAATTCGCTCATTGTATAAATCCGAAAAGTACAAATTACCGGCAGCATCACAAACCAGGCCTGATATTGTACCAACATTATTTCCGTTATTTAAACCAGCGGTCATAGCAAATCCTCCATCTCCGCTATAGGTTTGTAATCCATTACCGGCATACGTAAAGATAACCTGAGCCTGCGCTATATAAGCTAAAAGGCTGAATGCGACTAAAAATTTAAGCTTCTTCATGGTTTTAAATGTTTAAATGTGAGATGGTTTATTTATTAATACCTGTTTGGTTTGTAATGGGCAAAACTATTGCTTAGAACTATGCACATATTAGCAATTGAGTAAACGGTAGTGTTGATTTAGTTATCGGTAGCTCATTTGTGCGCAAAACCTGATTGGGTGTTTTAATAATTGACTACAAATAGCCATCTTTTCTTCTTTTTAATTTAAAAAAACTGAATATTTGACTTTATAGAACTATTACATGTTCGCATTTCTAACACTTGTGGCCATAAGCCATATTCACGCTCCTCAGAGTAAAGAGGTGAAATTGAAAAATGAGAACTGCGGTAGGAAAATATAACCTATCCGAACAAATTAAGTATTCATAAATAATTACAATCGATGCAGTGAAAATAGTAACGAATTATATTCTCTGATTTTGAAACCCGATGCTTCATATAAAATACCTTCATATAATGTAGTAAACAAAAAAACCACTTCTTTGCAGAGAGTGGCTTTTTGTATGGGTACCTGCCTTACTTATTCTACAATTATTTTCTGTTTTTCAATTGCATCTCCAATCTTAGCGATTACAACATAAACACCTCTGGTATAGCTGGAAATATCAAGTTTAAATTCTGGTGTGCTGATATTTTCAGTCTCAAACACAATTCTGCCCTGCATATCCATCACGCGGATATACTCCGCGTTATTGTAAAGTCCTATTGTAACATTACCATTACCCGGACTGGGATAAACTGAGAAACTTAACTCTTTTTCTGAAACAAGGTTATTATTAGTTAACTTACAGCAACCAATACAGGTATTCGGAAGCGCTGTTACACCTACAGTAGAAGAGGCTGTAATGCAATTTGCTCCGGATACTTGAAGCGTATATAGTTTTGATGTGTTGGGTGTTTTCCAGGTACTCGTTGGCTGGGCAATAGTTGCTGAACTTAAGTTTACATTCGGAGACCATGCGTATGTCATATTTGGTACCGCAGGAGTACCTATTTGTACGCCAGGCCATATTCCGCAGATATCCTGCTGGTTAATTACGTTAGGACCCGCATTGACAGGACAAGTGCTACTTACTACACGGATACGGCGATTATAAAAATCGCCTAGGTAGATATCTCCGGAAGGATTTACGAACACTTGTTCGGGTCCTTTAAGAGATGCCAAAGTCGCTAACCCCCCATCGCCGCTAAAGGCAGGAGTACCGTTGCCGGCTATAGTGTTTATTATACCTGTACTTGCTGTAACCTTCCTGATTCGATGATTTTCCCCATCCGCAATAAAAATATTTCCGGATGCATCCAGAGCAATACCTCTGGGCCAGTATAATTGCGCAGACGTTGCCGGTATTCCATCCCCATTATAACCTCCTGCACCAGTGCCGACAACAGTATTTATAATTCCTGTGCTTGCAGTTATCTTACGAACAACTGCAGGATCGCTATCTACAATGTAAATATTTCCAGAACCATCTATTGCTACATCCGCAGGATCCTTAAAAGTTGCATAGATAGCTAATCCTCCATTACCCCCGTACCCATAAGAACCGGTACCCGCAACAGTACTTATTATACCTGTACTTGCTGTAACCTTCCTGATTCGAAAATTACCCACATCTACAATGAAAATATTTCCATTATTATCTACTGCTAAGCCCCTGGGAGAAATGTTTGCTGAAGTGGCTGGAATTCCATCCCCATTATAGAGAGATAAGCCAGTACCTGCAACAGTATTTATCAACCCTGTACTTGCTGTTATCTTACGGACACGGTATGGAGAACGTTCAGAAATATAAATATTTCCTAATCCATCTAATGCAATGTAACATGGGTTACTTAACTGTGCGGACGTAGCCGGTATTCCTTCCCCATTATATCCTTGCATTCCTGTACCGGCTATTGTTGTTATCTTACCTGTGCTTGCAGTTACTTTTCGGATCCGGTGATTAATCAAATCCGCAATATAAATATTCCCGGATGCATCAACTGCTATATCATATCCGATTATTTGTGCATAAACGGCAAAACCAGCATCTCCACCATAACCCGCAGTGCCGTTACCTGCAACTGTGTAAATAATTTGTGAAAATCCTAAGCAACTGCTTAGTATTAATACCAAAAGAACACCGATTTTTTTCATGTTAGATTTTGTTAGTGTTGTTAATGTTAAATTATTTTGTCAAGCAAGTATATCTTATATTCACACATTCACTTGATGCATTTTAGTAAACGGTAGTGTCGGTTTAGTAAACGGTAGATCCTTTAGGCAAAACCTGAGTCAATGCAGGGTCTACGAAAAAATAACTGGTCTTTAAAAGGATGTTTTATAATCCCCGGACAATGCCCAAGCTTTCTGAACCTCGTCATTCCATGTACGGGTGTGTTTGCATATAAATGGAATGAAATAATTTTTCCTCCAATTTAAGGTAGGTTCCCTTCAATAAAAAACCCTCCGCATGGGAGGGTTTTTAAATTCAAGAATAACTCGTAGCATTATCCGACCAATTCAATGCTGCGTTTGATAAAACTGGTGAGGTCAGCTCCTGTAAGCATATTTTGGGATAACAAGCCCAGGTCAAATGCCTGCTTGGCAAGCTTCAGCTGACTATCTTCTCCCTCTGCCTTCAGCACACGTTGGGTAATTGGGTGATTGCCATTAATGGATACGTTGTAATTATCAGGCATAGTACCCATAAATGCCATTCCGCCTCCGCCACCCATTTTGGCCATGTCTTTCATCCGGCGCATCCATTCGCTCATGGTGATCACCACAGGTAAGTCGTTAGGTGAAAGCGCTTCCACGGCAACGGTCATGTTCTTGTTGTTGATGGCTTTTTCAAAGATGGTCTTTACCTTTTCTGTTTCATCTTTGCTCAAAACACTTTCCAGCTTCAGGTCCTGATCAATCAGCTTGTCTACAATCTCGCTGTCTACGCGTTTGATCTGCGTGTTTTCAAATTTTTGCTCCAGGGAGTTGATAAAGTGGTTATCCAACGGGCCGTCCAGAAGCAGCACGTCGTACGATTTATTTTTTGCAGCCTGTATAAAGCTGTCCTGCTTGCCTGCATCCGTAGTATAGAGATATACCACTTTTTTATCCTTGTCCGTTTGATTCGGGCTTACTTTTGCCTTGTATTCCTCAAAAGTAAAATACTGCTTGTCTACGTTCTTGAGCAGGGTGAAATCCTTGGCACGTTCGTAAAATTTTTCATCACTGATCACTCCGTATTTGGCAAAGAGGTTGATGTCGTCCCACTTCTTTTCAAAATCAGCGCGGTCTTTCTTGAAAAGCTCATGCAACTTATCCGCCACTTTTTTGCTGATGTGCTGGCTGATCTTTTTTACGTTGCTGTCGCTTTGAAGATAGCTGCGTGAAACGTTCAGCGGAATATCCGGCGAGTCAATAATACCGTGTAGCAGCATCAGGAAATCAGGAACCACGTTCTTTACCTCGTCGGTGATGAACACCTGGCGGGAGTAAAGCTGTATCTTGTTCTTATGAAGCTCAAAGTCGTTTTTTACTTTGGGGAAGTAAAGAATGCCGGTAAGGTTAAAAGGATAATCCACATTCAGGTGTATCCAGAAGAGCGGATCCTCGGTGAAAGGATAAAGTTCTTTGTAGAAAGCAATATAATCCTCATCCTTTAAGCTGGCAGGGGATTTTGCCCAAAGCGGATTCGGATTGTTAATGATGTTCTCAACGGTAACCGATTTGTACTTCTTTTTCCCGTCTTTATCTTCTCCATCTTCCACGCTTTCCTCCCGGGTGCCGAACTTGATTTCTACGGGAAGAAACTTGCAATACTTTTCCAGTATTCCTTTTAGGCGATATTCATCCAGGAATTCTTCGGAGTCGCTGTTGATATGCAGTATTACATCCGTGCCTCTTGTTTCTTTTTTAGCCGAAGTCAGTTCAAATTCGGTGGATCCGTCGCACACCCAGCGCGCAGCTTCAGCTCCTTCTTTATAAGACCGGGAAATGACTTCCACGTTATCGGCTACCATGAAAGCCGAGTAGAAACCAAGTCCGAATTTTCCTATAATATCTTTGGCATCTCCTTTGTCTTTGAATTTCTCCACGAATTCAGTAGCACCGGAAAAGGCGATCTGATTAATGTACTTCTTGATCTCCTCGGCGGTCATTCCAAGGCCTTTATCGCTTACGGTAATGGTCTTCTTCTTTTTGTCAAAGCTCACTTCAATCTTCAGGTCTCCCATTTCTCC
>Ga0315912_10000134_pt1 | contig 173662 bp, 150 predicted proteins | sample VfabasoilMG_FD_204469 | JGI IMG/M metagenome (GOLD analysis project Ga0315912, IMG submission 204469) | Garden soil microbial communities collected in Santa Monica, California, United States - V. faba soil | ecosystem: Environmental > Terrestrial > Soil > Garden | place: USA: California...
CCTCAAAGCGCTCCATCGGGCCATCACAATTCCCGATCAAACCATAGTCATCATCTCGAGAACCAAGCTCCAGGCCGGCATTCTCATCGACCGCGCCTGCACCTACGCCGTCCGTCTCGGCCACAAGATCCGCCGCGCGCTCGGCCATCAGTTCTCGCTCCAACTGCCCAATGGCAGCAAAATATTCGCGGTGCCGCACACAACCGACACCAGCGTCGGCAACACGGCCAATGTCCTGATTGTCGATGAAGCCGCGCTCGTCAAGGATCAGGTCTATTTCTCCGTCTCGCCCTTCGTGGCCCGGACCCACGGCGCCATCTGGCTCATGTCCACCCCGCGCCGCCCGGCCGGTTTCTTCCACAACATCTGGACCAACGGCGACCAGCGCTGGCATCGCATCTTCTCGACAGTCAAGGATTGTCCCGACATCGATCCGGACTTCCTGGAAATGCAAAAACGCGTCGACGAAATCAAATACCGGCAGGACTTCGATTGCGAGTTCCTCCAACCGGCGAACCGTCTCTTCACCGAAGAGATGATCGACAACATGACCAAATTCTAGGAAAATCAACATGTTTTTGACCCCCTTGCATCCGTCCGAATCGGCGTATATGCTGACGCATGGCCTCGCGGCCTTGGGAGGTGACTCGTTGTCGTCGATTGATGTTCCGCTAAAGAATGGCGGGTTTGGGCAAACGTCGCGCCGCGACAACTGGTGGCTCCAACCGCTTGCCGTTTTCCTCGGTCTCAGCACGTTTATCGTGTACTCCACTTGGGCCGCGTTCCAGGGCGATCACTATCGCCACCTCGGCTACCTGTCGCCCTTCTACTCGCCCGAGATCTTCGGCTCCGAACACGCCTGGTTCGGCCCGAAACCGGCCTGGTGGCCCGGCTGGATGCCGTTCTCCGCTGCCCTGCTCATTCTCTGGGCGCCCGGCGGATTCCGGTTCACTTGCTACTACTATCGCGGCGCCTACTACAAAGCGTTCTGGGCCGACCCCATCGCCTGTTCCGTCGGCGAACCGCGCAAATCCTACTGCGGGGAACAATCCTTCCCGCTAATCATCCAGAACATTCATCGCTATTTCCTTTATCTGGCTCTCATCTTTATCGTTCTGCTGGCCCATGACGTCTGGCTCGCGATGTGGTTCCCCGATGGCTTCGGCATCGGCGTCGGAACGCTGATTCTGGCAGCGAACACAGTGCTCCTCGGCTCTTATACGCTGGGCTGCCATTCGCTACGCCATCTCGTCGGCGGTCGGTTCGACTTGATTTCCAAATCACCGCTGCGCAAGAAGGCCTATGACGGCTCCTCATGTCTCAACAAGCGCCACATGCGCTTCGCCTGGCTCAGCCTCTTTTCCGTCGGTTTCTCTGACCTGTATGTCCGACTCTGCTCCATGGGCATCTGGCACGACTGGAGAATTTTCTAAATGATCGAGTATCAAACGCTGGAGCACGACGTCCTCGTGATCGGCGCCGGCGGTGCCGGTCTAAGCGCCGCCGTCAAGGCGTCCGGCGCCGGTGCCAAGGTCGGCGTCCTCAGCAAATCTCTCCTGGGTAAAGCCCACACTGTCATGGCCGAAGGCGGTGTCGCCGCCGCCATGGCCAATGTCGATGGCCGCGATAGCTGGAAGGTTCACTTTGCCGACACCATGCGCGGCGGTCAATACCTGAACAACTGGCGCATGGCGCAACTCCACGCGCAGGAAGCGCCCGATCGCGTTCGCGAGCTCGAAAAATGGGGTGCCATCTTCGACCGCACCAAGGAAGGTGAAATCCTCCAGCGCAACTTCGGCGGGCACCGCTATCCGCGCCTCGCCCATGTCGGCGACCGCACCGGCCTCGAAATGATCCGGACCCTCCAGGATCACGGCATCCACCAGGGCATCGACTTCCACATGGAAGTCACCGTTCTGACACTTCTCAAAGACGGCGATCGCATCGCCGGCGTCTTCGGCTATGACCGCGAACGCGGCCGCTTCCGGCTCTTCCGCGCCAAGGCCGTCATCCTCGCCACCGGCGGCATCGGACGCGCCTACAAGATCACCAGCAATAGCTGGGAGTACACCGGCGACGGCCACGCCCTGGCCTACCACGCCGGCGCCGAACTCCTCGACATGGAGTTCGTCCAGTTTCATCCCACGGGCATGGTCTGGCCGCCCAGCGTGCGCGGCATCCTCGTCACCGAAGGCGTCCGCGGTGAAGGCGGCGTGCTCCGCAACAAGGATGGCAAGCGCTTCATGTTCGACGACATTCCGCCGCTCTACAAGGGGCAAACCGCCGACAACGAAGAGGAAGGCTGGCGCTACACGCAGGGCGATAAGGATGCCCGCCGTCCGCCCGAACTGCTCACCCGCGACCACGTCGCTCGCTGCATCCAGCGCGAAGTCCGCGAGGGCCGCGGCAGCCCGCACGGCGGCGTCTTCCTCGACATCGCGTGGATCAAGGAGCGCCTGCCCAACGGCGCCGAAGTCATCAAGCGCAAACTGCCCAGCATGTACCACCAGTTCAAACAACTGGGCGATATCGATATCACCAAGGACCCCATGGAAGTCGGTCCCACTACCCATTACATGATGGGCGGCGTGAAGGTCGATCCAGACTCGCAGATGTCCGCCGTCCCCGGCCTCTTCGCCGCCGGCGAATGTGCCGCCGGGCTCCATGGCGCCAATCGCCTCGGCGGCAACTCACTCTCCGATCTTCTCGTCTTCGGCAGCCGCGCCGGCGAATACGCCGCCAAGTTCGCCAAGGATCTGAAAGCCGGTGCCATCGACGACGCCCAGATCGAATCCGCCGCGAAGGCCGCCCTGCTCCCCTTCGAGCGCACCGGCGGGGAAAGCCCTTACGCCGTGCAATACGATCTGCAGGAGATGATGCAGGATAAAGTCGGCATCGTCCGCGTCGAAGCCGAAATGGTCCACGCCGTCGAAGAGATCGCCAAACTTCGCAAACGGATGGATAACGTCTTCGTCCCCGGCAACCGCGAATACAACAACGGCTGGCACACCGCCATGGACCTGCCCAACCTGCTGACAGTCTCCGAACTGATCGCCCGCGCCGCGGCCGACCGGAAGGAAAGCAGGGGTGCCCACTTCCGCGACGACTATCCGGAAAAGAGCGCCGAATGCGCCAAATTCAACATCGTTCTGCACAAAGGCCCCGATGGCGAACCGGTCCTCACCCGGACGCCATTGAAGGAAATGCCCGCCGAACTGAAACAGATTATTGAGGAGATGAAGTAGCCATGGCCACTGCGACATTCAAAATCTGGCGCGGCGAACGCTCCACTGGCGGTTTCAAAGAGTACAAAGCCGACGTCTCCGAAGGCATGGTGGTCCTGGACGCCATTCATCATATCCAGGCCGACGAGGCCAATGACTTATCCGTCCGTTGGAACTGCAAAGCCGGCAAATGCGGCTCCTGTTCCGCCGAAATCAACGGCAAACCAAAGCTGATGTGCATGACCCGGCTCAACACGCTCCCCCTCGATGAACCGATCACCGTGGAGCCCATGAAGACCTTTCCCCACATCAAAGACCTCGTCACCGACGTCAGTTGGAACTACAAGGTCAAGATGGGGATCAAGAAATTCACGCCATCCGCCACCGAAAAGTGGAAGGCGCACCAGGACGATGTCGACCGGCCGCAGGAGTTCCGCAAGTGCATCGAATGCTACCTCTGCCAGGACGTCTGCCACGTGCTCCGCGAGCACGGCCTTCACGACAAGTTCATCGGGCCTCGCTTCTTCGTCTACTCCGCGGCTCTGGAAATGAATCCCTTCGATTCCGCCGACCGCCTCGCGGACCTCAAGGAAAAGCAAGGCATCGGCTACTGCAACATCACGAAATGCTGCACCCAGGTCTGCCCCGAGGAGATCAAGATTACCGATAATGCAATCATCCCGCTCAAGGAACGCGTCGTCGACGAATTCTACGACCCCCTCGGGCGGTTGTTCAAAATCTTCAAGTAGCAATAGGAGGGTTCCATGTTTGAGCTGAAGCCCATCTCCGGCGAGTCCATTCCGGATGCGTTGTCCAAGGTGGAACGCTACCGGCTGTTGAACGAATCCTGGCTGGCCGAAAGCATCTGCCTGGACATCCTGCGGGTTGAGCCGGATAATCAGGAGGCTCTCGTCGCCCTGCTGCTCTCTCGCACCGATCAGTTCGCCCAGGGCGTCCCGCCGAACTCCGCGCGCGAGATCGTTCGGCAGCTACGCGACCCCTACGAGCGGGCCTACTTCTCCGGTTTGATCTGCGAGCGTGAGGCCACCGCCATTCTCCGCCGCGGGTCGCCATTCGCCGGCTTCGAAGCCTACGACTTGCTCCGCGAAGCCATGGAGTGGTTCGAAAAGGCCGAAGCGCTCAGGCCGTCCGGAAACGACGACGCCCTACTTCGCTGGAACACCTGCGCCCGTATGCTCATGCGCGATGCATCCCTCCGCGCCCGTCCGGAAGAAAAGGTCGAAGTTCTGCTGGATGACTAGTGTAATTTAATGTCATGGGGATTTCACGCCGCCAGTTCCTGGGGGGAGCGCTGGCCGCTGCGGCCCAGCCCGCGGGACGGCGGCCAAATGTCGTAATTATTCTTGCCGATGACCAGGGCTGGGGCGATCTCAGCGTTCACGGCAATACAAATCTAACTACTCCAAACATCGACTCGCTCGCCCGCGATGGCGCCCTGTTCGACCGGTTCTACGTCTGCCCGGTCTGCGCTCCCACTCGAGCCGAGTTCATGACCGGCCGCTACCATGCCCGTGGCGGTGTCCGCGGTGTCAGCACCGGCGAGGAACGCCTTAACATCGGTGAACGCACCATTGCGGAAGTCTTCCGCGACGCCGGCTATGTCACCGGGATCTTCGGCAAATGGCACAACGGCACCCAGCCGCCTTACCATCCGAACTTCCGCGGCTTCCAGGAATTTTACGGCTTTACCTCCGGCCACTGGGGCCAGTACTTCACCCCGGAGCTCGATCACAACGGAACAATGATCCGGGGCAAAGGCTACATCATCGACGACCTGACGAACCGTGCCATCGAGTTCATCGGGCAGAATCGCGCCAAGCCATTCTTCTGTTACATCCCCTACAACAGCCCGCACTCGCCCATGCAGGTGCCGGAGAAGTTTTACCGGAAATTCAAGAACGCGGATCTAAAACTCCGCGCCGCCGATCCCAAGCTGGAGGACATAGAACATACCCGCGCCGCCCTCGCCATGTGCGAAAACATCGACTGGAACGTCGGCCGGGTGCTCTCAAAATTAAAAGACTGGAAGCTGGCCGACGACACCATCGTCATCTACTTCAGTGACAACGGGCCCGCCATGTGGCGTTGGAACGGCGGCATGAAGGGCCGCAAAGGGACTGTCGATGAAGGCGGCGTCCGGGCGCCCTTCCTCATCCGATGGCCTAACCACATCAAGGGCGGAAGGAAGGTGGATCGCATCGCCGCCGCTATAGACATACTGCCGACCCTGGCCGATCTAGCCGGAATCAAATGGAAGACGCCCAAACTGCTCGACGGTGTCAGCCTCCGGCCGCTGCTCGAAGGCGACGACCCCATCTGGCCCGACCGCCTGATCTTTTCGCAGCAGCGTAACCGCTTTAGCGTCCGCACCAGGCAGTTCCGCTTGGACCCGGACGGCTTGCTCTTTGACATGATTAAGGACCCTGGCCAAAAGCAGGACGTCGCTGCGGCGAATCCCGAAGTGGCCGCCCGGCTCCGGGAGGCGGTCCGGCGCTTCTCGGCCGAGGTGAAGCCCTTTGTCGGGCCTGACGATCGGCCCTACCCCGTTGGCTTCGCCAAGGCCACTTGGCTGCCAGCCCGCGACGGCGTCGCCCATGGCGGCATCGAACGCAGCGCCCGCGCCCCGAACTGCTCCTTCTTCACCAAGTGGACCAAAAAGGAGGACTGGATCACCTGGAACGTTGAAGTCCTCAAGTCTGGCGACTACACCGCCGAACTCTACTACACCTGTCCTGCCGCCGACGTTGGCTCGACTATCGAACTCAGCCTCAACCGCGCCCATGTGAGCGCAAGAGTTGAAGACGCCTGGGACCCTCCGCTGGTCGGAAGGTCCGAAGACCGTGTCAACCGCGGCGCGGAGTCCTACGTAAAGGAGTTCCGGCCCCTTCAACTTGGTACCATCCATCTGGAGCGTGGCCGGGGGCAGATGACCATCCGGGCCACCGATATCCCCGGCCGCCAAGTGGCAGATGTCCGCTACCTGATCCTGACCCGAGTATGAAACCTGCCCTCGCCATCCTTTGCCTTCTCGGCGCGGCCCATGGCCAGCCGCTGGCGGTGAAGGAGTGCCAAGGGTGCCATGGCAGCGCAATGGTGCTCAGCGGGCTCGACCTCCGGACGCGCGAGTCGATGCTCCGGGGCGGCAAGCGCGGCCCGGCGATCGTCCCCGGCAAGGCCTCCGAAAGCCTGCTGGTTCGGATGATCGAGGACAAGCAAATGCCACCGGGTAAGCCGCTGGCACCGGAGGCCGTTAAAGCCATTCGCGACTGGATCGACTCCGGCGCACCCTGGATGGAATCCAAGACAGACCGCCAATGGGCCTTCGGGCCGCTGGGTTCGTTTGACAAAACCAAGTCAATCGACGCCTTTCTGAAATCCGGGCCGGCCGCCGACCGGCGGACCTTGATCCGGCGGGTGACCATCGACCTGACCGGCCTCCCACCGACTCCCGAAGAACTCGAAACCAGCGACTCGTGGCCCAAGATCGTGGACCGGCTGCTGGCCTCGCCGCGCTACGGCGAGCGCTGGGCACGGCACTGGCTCGATGTGGTCCGATACGCCGACACTAGCGGTTACTCCAACGACTACGAACGGCCCAACGCCTGGCGCTACCGGGACTACGTGATCCGGGCGTTCAATGAAGACAAACCCTACGACCGGTTCATCCGGGAGCAGATCGCGGGCGATGAGCTCTATCCGGGAAATCCGGAAGCCCTGATCGCCACGGGCTTTTTACGGATGGGACCGTGGGAGCACACGGCGATGTCGGTGGAGGCGGTCACGCGCCAGATGTTCCTCGACGACGTGACGCACTCGACGGCGGCGACCTTCCTGGGGCTCACCCTCGGCTGCGCCCGCTGTCACGACCACAAGTTTGACCCGCTGCCGACCAGAGACTACTACCGGATGCAGGCCATCTTCAGCAACACCGAGTTTGCCAAGCCTGAGCTGCCCTTCCTGCCCTCGGAGAACGTGGTGGGCCTCGCGCCAGCCAAGGCGCGCATGCAGGACGTGGCCGATCAGGCCAAGAAGCGAATGGAGGAATTAAAAGGTAAGAAAGATCCGGAAATTTTCGAAGAATTCAAGCTGTACCAAAAGCACACCGCGCTTTACAAGGAGTCGCTGGACCGGTTTGAACCTAAGGCGTTCGCTGTGGCGAATGGCAGGCCGGCCGAGGTGTTCGTACTGACGGGCGGCAATCTTCAATCGCCGGGAGAGAAGGTCTCGCCCGGACTCTTGACGCTGCCGGGCTACCCGCCGCCGGTGGCGGCGGGTCGGGCGGACTTAGCGAACTGGATCGCGGATCCGCGGAACCCTCTGACCGCGCGCGTGATGGTCAACCGGATCTGGCAGTATCACTTCGGCGAGGGCATCGCGGCCGACACGAACAACTTCGGGAAAATGGGGAAGAAGCCTAGCAATCCGGCGCTGCTGGACTGGCTGGCCGGCCGCTTTATCGACAGCGGGTGGAGCGTCAAGGCCATGCACCGGGAAATCCTTCTTTCGGCCGCTTACCAGCGGGCGGACTTCGTTCCGAGGAGGGTCGAGGCTGAGGTCTTGCGGGACAGTATTCTGGCGGTGACGGGCGAGTTGAGCCTGGATGCCGGGGGGCCGGGGGTGTTCCCGCAGATCAACGAGGACGTAGCACGGCAGGCGCAGCACCGTATGGGCTCGCTGGCGCCGGCCTACCGCGCCTCGCCGGCCAAGCGCGACCGCAACCGCCGCACCATTTACACCTTTCAGCAGCGGAGCCTGATCGACCCGATGCTGGAGGTCTTCAATGCTCCCAGCCTGGACATGTCCTGCGACCGGCGGGATACCGCCATCGTGCCGACGCAGGCCTTCACGCTCTTCAACGGCCAGTTCGTTCACGACATGGCGCTGGCGCTGGCCGCCAAGATCGACGGCAAGCAGCCGGTTCGTTCGGCGTATCTGCGGGTGCTGGGACGGCTGCCCGAGGCGACCGAGGAGCGGGAGGCGCTGGCGGCGTTAGAAACATTAACAAAACTTCATACAGATACGCCGCCTCCGCCGCGGCCGGAGGCCAAGCCGATCGTCCACACCATCACCAGTGAGCTGACCGGCCAGCAGCACCGCTTCGTCCACCAGGAGGATCCAGTGGCGTTTGAACACAACCTGCATCCCAGTGAAGTCGGACCGGCGGTCCGGGCTCTGGCCGATGTGATCCTGGCACTCCTGAATTCCAACGAGTTTGCTTATGTCTACTAGGCGTGAGTTCATGGGCCTCGGCCCGGTGGCGCTGTCGGCAATGCTGTCAGCCCAGAGCGCACATCATAAGGCGAAGGCCAAGAACTGCATCTTCCTGCTGATGGAGGGCGGCCCGAGCCACATCGACACCTTCGACCCGAAGCCGAAGCTCGCGTCGATCCACATGACCAAGTTCCAGAAGGAACGGAACAAGTTCGAAGCCAACATGAACACCGGCGAGCGCTACTACGTCAAGTCGCCGTTCCAGTTTCGCCGGGCCGGGAAGATGGGCATTGAGATTAACAGCCTGTTCGAGCAGTTCTCGGGAGTGGTCGACGACGTCTGCTTCTACCGGGGGCTGCATGCCGAAAGCGTCAACCATCCGACGGCTCTCTACCATCTCAACACGGGCAACCAGTTCGGGGGCGATCCGGCTATCGGCGCCTGGGCGTCGTATGGGCTTGGGACCATTAACAAAAACCTCCCATCCTTCGTCGTGCTGCCGGACACGGCCTACCCGCAGGGCGGCGCGGCGAACTGGTCCAACGGCTTCCTGCCGGCGGTGCATCAGGGTACGCCGCTGCGGCCGGTTGGGGCGCCGGTGCTCGACATGGCTCCGCCTCTGGGTGTGACGCCGGAGCGGCAACGGGCGACGCTGGACCTGTTGAACGCCGTTAACGCCAGGCATCAACAGCGGCACCCGGAGCACGCCGAACTGGCGGCGCGGGTTGCCAGCTACGAGCTCGCCTTCCGGATGCAGGCCGAAATGCCGAAGGTACTCGATCTTTCGAATGAGAAGCCGGAGACGCTGGCGATGTACGGGGACGATCCGGTTGGGCGGCGGTTCCTGCTGGCGCGGCGGCTGGTGGAGGCCGGGGTTCGTTTTGTGCAGGTGATCGTGATGGGCTGGGACTCGCACGACTACATCGAGAACGCCCATGGGGCGCGCATCCGCGCGATCGACCGGCCGGCGGCGGCGCTGCTGAAGGATCTCAAACGAACCGGACTTCTCGACGAGACGCTGGTGGTTTGGAGCGGAGAATTCGGCCGGAGCCCGGACAACGGTATACGCGGCGGCGGAGAGGTCTGGGGGCGGGACCATAACGCAACGGCGATGGCCTGCTGGCTGGCGGGCGGCGGCGTGAAGGCGAGGCAGATTGTAGGCGCGACCGATGAGACGGGGCTGAAGGCTGTCGAGACCGTTCATCCCATTCGCGACTTCCACGTGACCTTGCTGCATCTGCTGGGGCTCGACGACTCGAAGCTGCGCTACGTCCATGCCGGGCGGGAGAAGCAGTTGAGCCAAGTTGGCGGCGAAGTGATTCGGGAACTGTTAGCGTAGAGGCATGCTTGGTCGCATCCTGATCCTTCTTTCGGTCTCCGTGTTCGCGGGCGATATACGGTACCGCGGTTCCCTGGTTGGGAGTGTGGAATCGAGCGGAGATGTCCGCATTAACGGAAACCTGGTCGGCAAATTCGAGAGCGGCGGGGACATCCGGGTGAAGGGGAGCCTTGTGGGCAAGATCGAGTCCGACGGCGGGATTAGAAAGAATGGCTCGCTGGTTGGGAAGGTGGAGAGCGACGGGGATGTCCGTGTGAACGGATCTTTGCGCGGCAAGGTTGAAGACGATGGCGACGTGCGCGATAGCGGTTCGATCATCGGATCTGCACGCGGGGTGACGAAGGCGCAGGCGGCGTGCCTGTTCTTCTTCGGGTTCTTCCCGATCCGTTAGCTGAAGGCCTTGCGGACTTTTCCGAGGAAGGCGGTTACGACTTCGGCGGGATCTCCTTCGCCGAGGGCTTCGATGGGCGTGAAGCCGCGGTAGCCTACTTTGTCGATGTTGGCCCGGATACGGGGGAGGTCGATGTCCACCTTCTTCGTCCCGTACCAGACGTGCTCTTTTATCTGCCAGTTGCTCGCGAATGGCAGTAATTTCTCGATCTCGGCGTAGGGGTCGCCCTGGCGGAGGCTGCCTACGTCCAGGATCACGCTGAACCAGTCGGAGTTCACCATGTTCACGACGCGGATGGTCTCATCGGCGGTCTTGAGGAAGTCGTCGTGGTGCTGGAGTCCGACGATGACGCCGTTCTTTTTGCCGTATTCGGCGCATTCCTGGAAGGCCGGGATCATCCATTGCAGTACTTGGTCGAAGGTGTAGCCTTTGGGGACCTCGCGGCCGGCGAAGACCCGGACCATGTCGCTGCCGAGCTTGGCGGCGACGTCGATCCAGTCCTTGACGAGTTGGATGTGGCCGCGGCGGCTGGAGGCATCGGTGAGGGCGAAGTCATTGCGGACGCCCGTCCCGGTAATGGTCACGCCGTTGAGGAAGGCATGGCGCTTGAGGCTGTAGATGAGCTCATCCTTGGGGACCTCGGGATAGCCAGGGAAGTAGTAGCCGGTCATGTCGACGCCGTCGATCTGCTGTTTGGCGCAGTAGTCGACTACGTCGTGGACGGTCATCTTGCCGGCCATCAGCGGCTTGTTGAACGAGTAGGCGTTGAGGCCGATCTTGATGCGGGTTCCGCCGTTGCGCTTCACTTCGCCGCCGGTGGCGGCGGCGAATGCCGGCAGGGCGAACGGAGCGGCTAGCAGGGTTCTTCGGTTGATCATTACGCCAGTACCTCTATGAGCACACGGGCCGGGGTCACGCCAACCAGCGATTCGTCACGGCCTTCGTAGAAGAAGGTGTTCCGCTTGTAGTCCACGCCGAGCAGATGCTGGATGGTGGCGTGGATGTCGGCATGGCCGACGCGGAACTCGGGGACGGCGGCGTAGCCCAGTTCGTCGGTCGCACCGAGGTCGAAGCCGCGCTTGACGCCGGCGCCGGCCATCCACATGTTGAAGCCGTAGGGGTTGTGGTCGCGGCCGGGATCGGAGTTCTTGGCTTCGATAGTGGGGAGGCGGCCGAACTCGCCGGACCAGACGACGAGGGTGTCATTCAGCATGCCGCGCTGATCGAGATCGGTCAACAGGGCGGACATACCCTGGTCGATGTACTGGCAGAGACCGGGCAACTGACCGCCGATATTGCTATGGGTGTCCCAACCGCCGCCGCCGTAGATCTGGACGAATCGGACGCCGCTTTCGACGAGGCGGCGGGCCATCAGGCAGTGTTTGCCGAACTGGCCGGAGGCTTTGTTCTCGCAGCCGTAGAGCTTGCGGGTCTCCTCGGATTCGGTAGAGAGATCGGCGACGCGCATCGCTTCGAGTTGCATGCGGGCGGCAAGTTCGTAGTTGGCGATGCGGGCCTCGAGGTCCTGGTCGAGGGGGCGCTGCTGCTTTTGTTCGCGGTTGAGGTCGCGGACCATGTCGAGTAGCTGGACCTGCTGTTCGGCGGTAATGGCAGCAGGGCGCTTGATGTCGAAGATGGGGGAGTCGGCTTCGGCGCGCATGGCGGTGCCGGTGTAGACGGGCGGGAGCCAGGCGGACGAATGGGCGCGGGTACCGATGCTGGCGCCTTCGCCGAGGGCGATGTAGCCGGGGAGGTTTTGGTTTTCAGAGCCGAGGGCGTAGTTGACCCATGCGCCGATGCTGGGGAAGCCGGTGAAGCCGCGTCCGGTTACGAAGGTGAACTGAGCGGTGGAGTGGTCGATGCGGTCGGTCTGCATGGAGCGGACGAAGGAGACCTTGTCGACGACTTTTTGGAAATGGGGAAGCAAGTTGGATATTTCGCGGCCGCTTTCGCCGCATTTGGTGAAGGCCCAGGGGCTGGCCATTACCTGCTGCGAGCCGTTGAGGGCGCGGCCCTTGATTTCGAAGGGCGCGGGCTTGCCATCGTATTTGCGGAGAACCGGCTTGGGGTCGAACATGTCGATGGTGCTCGGGCCGCCGCCGATGTAGATGAAGATGACGTTCTTGGCTTTCGGGGAAAAGTGGGGCTTGCGGACGCGCAGATCGTAGGTTCGCTCATTGGCCATGAGCGTGTTGAGAGCAAGACCGCCGAAGCCTAGAGCCGCTTCCTGCAGAGCCTGCCGCCGGGATAGGAATCGCTTCATTGCTTGGACTCTCCTCAGTAACTGTATAGGAAATCGTTGGCGCCGAACAGGGCCTGGAGGAACAGCCGGAGGCCGTCGGGGCCGGACTCCAAAGCTTTTCGGCCGATGGCGAGTTCGCGATCGGTTGGCGGGCGGTTGTAGGCGGTGCTGACGGCCAGTTGCAGTGCCTGTTCGGCGTTGCCACGGCTTTGCTCGAGCACTTGAGCGGCGAAGGCCTTCGAAGTTCGCAGGACGAGCGGGCTATTCAGCAGGGCGAGCGACTGGGTGGGCAGTGCGGAGCGGAAGCGCTGGGTTTGATTGTCGGCGGTCATGGTGGGGGCGTCGAAGGCGTGGAGGAAGGCCACGGGGCGGGTGCGGGACTGCTGCAGGTAAAGGCTGCGACGGTTGGGAATGCCTTTGGCGTCATCTTCGAGCCATTGGCCGTCGGGGCCGCGTTTGATGGGTTCATGGCGCCCGTACATCTTGGACTGGAGAAGGCCGCTGACCTGGAGCATGGAGTCACGAATGGTTTCGGCTTCGAGGCGAATGGGGGGCTTGCGCCAGAGGAGCTTCGCGGATGGATCGGCGGCGAGGTATTCGGGGACTTCGGATGACCCCTGGCGGTAGACCTGGGAGAGCATGATTTGTTTGGTCAGCCATTTGAGGTCCCAGCCCTTTTCCTGGAAGGTGACGGCGAGATAATCGAGGAGTTCGGGGTGGGTGGGCTTGTCGCCCTGGCGGCCGAAGTCGTCGACCGAGCGGACGAGGCCTTCGCCGAAGTGGAATTGCCAAACGCGGTTCACGAAGACGCGAGCTGTTAAGGGGTTCTCCCTGGAAACGAGCCAATTGGCCAGTGTCAGGCGGCGGCCGGTGTGGTTCCAATCGGGGTGGGCCTGGGGATCGGGGAACTCGAGGGGCTTGGCTGCGTTGTCGAGGACTACGGGCAGGCCGGGTCTCACTTCGGCGCCTGGGGCGAGGTAGTTACCGCGCTGCAAGAGGTAAGTGGGGGATGGCGTTTTGGAGATGTCCCAGGCGGCCTCGATGTAGTTGGGCTCGATGGCTGATTGCTTCTTGCGGCGATTGGCGCGAAGGGTGGCGATTTCGGCTTTCCAGGCGGCGAATTCGGGGAAGCGGGCTTCGAGTTCCTGATCGGTGATGAAGTCGCGAGGGGCGTTGCGGTCTACTTCCAGGTCGGGATCGTTTTCGATGGCCTGGCGGAGTTGGGCGCGGCGTTCGGGAGGCAGTTCGCGGCCGGCGCGGAGTTCGGCGCGGAAGCGCTGGAAGGTGGCTTCGAGGAGGTCGTCGCGGCGACGGAGGTTTTTAGCGGTGCTGCTGGTGACGTCCCTGATCCAGGCCTCGCGATCGGCGGCCGTCATGTCGAGGACCATGCGGCTGGGCCATGGACCGAAGTTGAGGCTGCCGGCGAGCCAGTTTTCGGGGTCCCAAACGGCCTGATAGGCGGCGGTGAGGCGGTAGTAGTCGCGCTGGAGGATGGGATCGAACTTATGGTCGTGGCAGCGGGCGCAACCGATGGAGAGGCCGAGGACGGAGGAGAGGCTGGTCTCCATGGCCTTCTGCAGAGCGTCGAAGTATTTGTCGACTTCGTAGATAGTCTGGTTGTCGGTGATGTCGGCGGTAGTGCGGAGGAAGCCGGTGGCGGTGAGGGGTTCGATCTGATCGGGGGTTGGGACCGCGTTGTGCTTGTAGTTGACGAGTTGATCGCCGGCGATCTGTTCCAGCAGGAAGCGATTGATGGGTTTGTTGTTGTTGAAGGCGCGAATGACGTAGTCGCGGTATTTCCAGGAGACTTCGCGTTCGGAGTCGCCGGCGTCGCCGCGGGTGTCGGAGTAGCCGGCGATGTCGAGCCAATGGCGGCCCCAGTGTTCGCCATAGCGCTCGGAGGCGAGGAGGGTGTTGATCAGCTTTTCGTAAGCATCAGGCGATTTGTCATTGAGGAAGGCGGCGGCTTGGGCTGGGGTGGGCGGCAGGCCGGTGAGGTCGAAGTACGCGCGGCGGAGGAGGGTGGTGCGATCGGCCTCTGGCTGCATTTTCCAGTTCTTTTCCTCTAGCTTCGCGAGGATGAAGGCGTCGATGGGGGTCTGCGTGGGTCCTTTTACTTTTGGGACTTTCGGCTTGACGGGCGTCACGAAGGACCACCATTGGCGGGCGTCCGGCGTGATTCTTGCGGACTCCTTCGCTTCGAGTTGGGTGTCCGATTCGGCCGCCGGGAAGCGCCCCTGTTCAATGTAGGTTTTGATCAACTGCTTTTGGGCTTCCGTTAACGCACCGCCCATGGGCATTTTGTTGGATTCGATCATGATCCACAGCATGCTGCGGCTGGGTTTGCCGGGCGCGATGACGGGGCCGCTGGCACCGCCCTGCATCATGCCGGCGAAGGTACTGAGGTCGAGGCCGCCCATTTTCTGATCGGCGCCGTGGCATTTGGTACAACTTTTTTCGAGGACCGGTAGGACTTCGTCCTTGAACAGCGGCGCGCGCTGGGCGTTGAGATAACTCGCACCGAGTAGCAGACAGAGCCAGCGCATGGACAATTTCATATCATATTAGGCAACTATGCCGCTTGCCCTAATCGTTTTGTTCGCTTTGATTCTGCCTTTGCAGGCCCGGGCCCCATGGGCAAAAAGGGTGTGAACTTGATGTCGAAGGAGCGACACGCCATGGAAGTGCATTTTGAACCCGACCTGCAAGCCAAGCTTGAGCAGATGGCCCGCGAAAGCGGACGCTCCGCCGCCGAATTGGTGCAAGACGCGGTTGTTGGATACGTTGGCGAATTAGCTGGTCCTCGTGAAATGCTGAATTCCCGTTACGACGATATTAAGAGCGGCAAATTGGAACTCGTCCCTGGTGGTGAGGTTTTCGCGCGCCTTCGTATAAAGAGCGAGGCTCGCAGGGCAACACCGGGTTCATGACCGGCTACTATTTTCACCTAAAGGCCGAAGCTGATCTTAACGAGATTTGGGACTACTTCGCCTCCGATGGCGTCGATGCCGCCGACCGCGTAGTTGCCGATATTCATCAAGCTCTCAAAGCGCGAGTGCCAATGTGTGGGTCAACCGGCAAGACAGAAGGCGAGGCCAAGGCCAACCTTGAAGAAGCCATTTTGCCGTCCCTTTCGTCTGCGGACATCCTAGTTCAGGCTGCTGGATGCGGCTGGTAGAGTTCGACATCGATCTTCGCCGCGAGAGATTCGGCTTTGGGCGACAGTGGCGCGCGTGCGGAGTAGACGGAGACCATGCCGATATGCAGACTGCCCACGAATGGACAATCTCATATCATAATTAGTCAACTATGCCGCTTGCCCTAATCGCCTTGTTCGCTTTGATTTTCCCTTTGCAGGCCCAGATACGGAAGCTACATACGCGGGATTTTACGCGTCTGAGCCAGGTGCAGGTGGCCGAGGCGCTGAAGCAGACAGATATCATTTTTATTCCGGTTGGGGCTGTGGAGACAAACGGCATTCAGCCGAGTAACCGCGACTATACGTGGCCGCTGGCTTACGCGATGCTGATGGCCGAGGAGACAGGCGGGCTGTACATGCCGGGGCTGGTGTGGTCGTATCCGGGAACGACAACGCTGGCGCCGTCGTCGATTTCCATGACACCACAGGCGGGGACGGTGTTTTTGAAGAATTTGGCGCATTCGCTGCTGCGGCAGGGTTTCCGGCGGCAGGTGTACATTTCGGCAAGCCATGGACCGGCGCCATTAACGGCGGGGACCATGGTGCGGGAATTCTTTGAAGAAACCCGAGTGCCGATTCTCTATATCAACATGGACACCTATTTGCCGCGATTGCAATTGACGGCAGAGCAGAGGTCGCGGACGCTGTATGGGGCGCAATCGATTGCGGGGCATATCGAGGATTTGCCGCTGCGGGGGGATTACGGGCCGAAGGAGTCGGGGCCGGCTGAGGCGGTGCCGCCGAATAGGGGTTTGGAAACTTTGGGGAAGCTCGGTTTTTCGGGCAGTTTGACCTTGGGTTCGTGGGTTCCGGATGTGATGTCGCATGGCGGGGATAATGACTTGCCGGCGACGGCGGCGGATCGGGCGGCTTGGGCGAAGATTGGGGAAGAGCAGTTGCGGGCGATCGTGAAGCGGATGCGGATGGTGGAGGCCATGGACGCGCTGCGGCAGCATGATCGATATACGCAGGAGTATATTGCGCCGAAGTTTAAATTGGGCGGGCGGTAGGCAGTTGGCATCGATTCACGTCGCCGAGCCCGGTAGGTCGTTGCCGAAACTGGTTAATCTTGGAAGTGCCGGATAGGAAAGCTGAGACGCCTCGATTGACTATCGAAATCACAAACCCCGATGTCGAGGAGTTAATCCGCCAGCGGATGCAAACCGGTGACTTCAAGAGCCCCGAAGATCTGATTCGAGCGGCGCTGCTGTCATCCGTGCGGGACACAAGAACCGGGGCGGATCTGATCGCGGCACTACAGGCGTGTCCTTACCCTGACGTTGATATCGAACCATCGCGGGTGTTTACGCCCGTGGTGAGGGACGTCGATCTTTGATGGCTTGGTTGATCGATACGAATGTTATTTCGGAACTACGCAAACCCCAAGCCGAGCCCAAGGTCATGTTCAGTGATGGTCTTCATAGTTCACATCCACAATTTCATCGTCTTGAATCGAAAACGTGAGGCGCCAATTGCGAGTTACGTGGAGGCTCCAGACTAATCTTGTGCCGCCGGCCTTGTGTAGGATTTCAGAATAGCTGACAACCGTCCGGTTGATTCTAAACGACCATTCAGACGCGTTTGCCAAAATTGTTGGCAATTTGTGCCACGATTCCTGGCATAGTCCTACGTTCGTGTCACAGTTGTTGGCAAAATCCGACACGAGCCGCTTCGGGAATCGCGAGAAAATTGACAATTATGTTGTACACAACATAATTGTCAACTTTTGGTGAGCGCCGAGGCGAGCCGGGAAACAGACAGAACGCCGTCCACGCGGCGAGCCCATCAGTCGATCCGGCAACCGGGGTGGGAAGCGCGGACGTACCGTCGCCAAACAAGGACCCAGGACGCCTGGGTTCTGTCCGAATAGCCGCAGAGAAGGGCGATCTGAGTGGATCGCCCTTCTCTGCGCGACAACGCAGGAATAATCTCCTGTAACTGCTGTTTTCACGACCACACGAGTTAGCGCAAAACTGGCACTCGCGCTATGTTAGCCCGGCTTGACTAGTGAAGCGGTTAGCGTCGCAAGGGTGCTCTGATAGCTCTCGTACCAGGCTTCGACACGCGCTGGAGACGTGATGAACAACTCGTTTCCAGGACTGTCGGGAACTTCCGCGCCGACCAGCCGAAGTGATGAGTGCAACGCGTTTTCCAGAGCAGAAGAATCGTCAGTCCGAAAAACTAGACCGACCGCCGGAAGACGCGAGAGAGATGTTCGAATACCCTGGCCCCATATTCGTTGCATTGCATCTCGGCTGGACGTGCGACCAATCTTGCACTCCCAGACATCGCCCCTCAAGTTCTGCTAGTCGACGGTCGTTGGGATTGAAGTACAAATACACGCATTCGAGCCCATTTCCGATTTCCTTCTCAGGCCGAATCGCCGGCTCAATGTCGTTGATCTCCTCATCGACCACAGCGATGGCATCTGTTGCCTGCTCTTCCGGGATCAAAGGACCATCTGCAGAGCCCTCCGTACGGGTCCAGCGCCACCAGCCGTGCCCAGGGCTTGTTACCAACCCGTCGCTCTTGAGATCGTTCAATGCCCGGATTATGGTGAAGTTGGGATTGGGCACGACCAAACCGCCTGTGTCTCTATGCTCTTGAACGACTCGATCAACGAGTTCGCCACTCTTCCATAGGTCTCTTTCGCTGAATAATCGTTCGATAATGCGTCGAACCACCGGCCGTACGAAAGGTGACGCTTCAGAACTCATGATCGAACTCCTGTTGGAACGGCGCCGATGCCGCTATGAAGCCCGCCGCTGGCCCAGACCTTCTGCGATCATCGCAGTGACAAGCGTGTTCAAGCTAACGCCTTCCTGACGGGCCTTGGCGACCAACCGCGAGTGCAGGCTCCGGGGCACGCGCTGCCGCCATTGCCCGCTCGCCGCAGTCGGACTTGGAACCGAATCACCGTGCTTAACGCAATTCAAGATGTAGGCCTTGACTGCGTCCGAGCCGTGTTTCAACGCTTCTTCCGGAGTTTCCCCATCGGAGATGCAGCCAGGCAGATCCGGATATTCGATAGCAAATCCACCTCCGTCCGCTTCGGAGAGCGGACGAATCGTGAACGGGTACGAGTAAATAAGGGGCTTGTCAATTTTCATTATTCTTACCTGCGGTGTCAACGAATTCTACAAACCGACGAACGTAGACTGGTTTGATGGGTCGATGCGCGGGAACGGAGAGACGCCCCGCAGAAGCGTGCCGGAAGATCACGTGGCTTGTTCCGTGCTGATCATGATCGATACCAAAGTTGCGCGCAACCACCTTCAGATCCTCGATCTTCCAATCGCGCGGATTCCTCCGCATTTTGGCGACCAGTTTTGCCGCGTTTGACACTTCCAAAAGGGTATCACAGGCGGTACCATTTCGGAGCGAGATTCAGAATGGATCCCCCCTAACGCGCAGTGTAGGCCGAATCCGCGAACTCCCGAGTAGCCGCTCGAAAACGATCCGAGTTGACGCGCCAAACTGCGAAGCCCCACGCGGTCGATTGACTGCCCAACGACAATACGGGAGTGGGTGATACACCCGCCAATTCGGAGCGAGAGAGTAGGGTATTGCCACCTTTCGTGGCACCTTTTGCCATTTTCTGTGGCCTGAATTGTCAACAATTCTGACAACCTACACTTTGGGTATCTGATCAGACGGGGCGGCAAAGATGCTATTGTGTACCAATAGTACACAATAATGCAAGCTGAAAAGATAGGCATACGCGAGTTCCGAGAGAACCTTGCCGGTTATTTGGAAGCCGGAAAGCCACTGGCTATCACGCGTCATGGCGAGACCCTTGGTTTCTATATTCCCGCCCAAAAAAAGAATCGTAAGGCGGAGGTTGAGGCGATGCGGGCGGCGGCGAAAGATCTGGATGCCATGATCGCCGCGTGGGGCGCGACGGAGGAGGAACTTGTGGGTGAGTTCAAGGACTTGCGACAGGCAAGCCGCGAAAAAAAGCGGAATGCGCGGTAGGCCCCTGGTTCTTGACGCGGCAAAGACGCCAACGGGTTTGGCGCTAAGTGGTGTACGGATTCCCCCGCGAGCGCCATTCAGGCGGCCGGCCGCGGGTGGTAGCGCTCGACGTTGATCTTACCTGCGAGGCCGCGAATTCGGGCGATGTCGTAGGAATTCTGCATGCGCATAAGCGTATCCATATCGACGCCGAAGGCCTTCTCGAAGCGGAGGGCCATTTCACCGGAAAGGTCCGCTTTTGCGTTCAAAAAGCTGGATAGCGCCGGCCGCGACACATGGAGGATCTTCGCTGCCTCCGTCACCGACAGGTTGTGGGCGTCAATGATTTCCGTACGCAAGAAACGGCCCGGATGGACCGGGTTGCGCATCCGCATGGGCTTTTGTTCAGTGATAGTCTTCATAGTTCACATCCACAATTTCATTGTCTTGAATCGAAAACGTGAGGCGCCAATTGCGAGTTACGTAGAGGCTCCAGACGCCTTTTCTGCCGCCGGTGAGTTGGTGAGCCTTCCAGGACGGAAAAACCTTGAGTGTCGCCGGGTCACGCATATCCTGCATGAACGTTAACATTGCTCGGAGCTTGTCCATGGCATCTGGCGGGATGCCCTGTGCCCTGTCCTCCAGATAGAGCCGTTTCAGACCCTTATGGACAAAGTTCCGAATCTTCACTTCGATTCAGTGTAGCCTGTAGCCTTACACATGTCAAAGCCTCCGGCTTCCAGTAGCTGCTTTGTGACGAGGCCGCCAAAAGAGCGGAAACGCTTTCACTATACTCATCTCATGACACCCTCCCGCCGCCACCTTGCCCTGTTGCTTGCCGCGCTGCCGGCTCGCTCGCAGGATGGCAAGCTGCCATCGAAGATGTATAAGTATGAAGACCTGCCGGTGCGGCCGAGCGGGAATGGGCAGAACAAGTCTCGGCCGGTGTTGGATGGGAAGACGCATACGGGATTCCGCGTGGAGATGCATGAGACGGAGTTGGGGCCGGGGTTGGCTCCGCATCCGCCGCATAAGCATGTTCATGAGGAGATGCTGATTGTGAATGAAGGGACGGTTGAGGTGATGATCGGGGAGGCGGTGTCGACGCTGGGACCGGGGTCGGTGGCGTTTGTGGAATCGAATATTGAGCATGGGTGGAAGAACGTGGGGAAGACACGGGCTCGCTATTATGTGCTGACGCTTCGTGGGTAGAACTGTGGACTTGGATACGGCCGCGGTCCGCCGCGGCGAACAGATTGATGTTGAGCGGTTGGGCGAATATTTGGGCGCGCCGGTGACGGTGGAGCAGTTTCCGGGTGGGCACTCGAACCTTACGTATCTAGTGCGGAGCGGGGATACGGAGTGGGTGCTGCGGCGGCCTCCGTTTGGGACGATTGCTCCGAAGGCGCATGACATGGCGCGGGAGTATCGGATATTGGCGGCGCTGCACCCGGTGTTTCCGGAGGCGCCGGCGGTTTACCGGCTTTGTGAAGACGTTTCCGTGATTGGGGCGGTGTTCTTCTTGATGGAACGGCGGCGAGGGTATATTCTGCGGGAGGCGATTCCGGATGGGTTGGGCTCAGGGCCGGAAGAGATTAGCCGGTTGTTTACGGAGTGTTTGGCGCGGTTGCATGGGATTGCGTTGGCGGGTGGGTTGGAGACATTGGGGAAGCCGGATGGGTTTGTGGACCGGCAGGTGAAGGGATGGGCGGAGCGTTGGCGTCGGGCGCAGACCAGCGAGGTACCGTTGATGGACGAGGTGATCGGATGGCTTTCCGGGCGCATGCCGGAGAGCGGGGCGCCAGCGGTGGTTCATAACGACTACAAGCTGGATAACGTGATGGTCGCGCCGGGGCGAATTGCAGCGGTGCTGGATTGGGAGATGACTACGATCGGCGATCCGCTGGTGGATCTTGGCATGACGCTTTCCTATTGGTGCTGGGTGAACCGGCCGGAGGTGCGAACGGCGGGCGTGCCGGCGTTGACGTTGGAGCCGGGGTGGTATGGCCGCACGGATTTTATTGAGCGGTATGCGGGTTTGACGGGGCGGGATGTGAGCCGGATTAGTTATTACGAGGTGCTGGGCGTGTTTAAGCTGGCGGTGATTGTGCAGCAGATCTATCTGCGATTTCATTTGGGGCAGACTACCGATGCGCGGTTCCGGGACTTTGGGGATCGGGCTATCGGACTGGTGAAACTGGCGGCGAGTATGGCCGAGGCATACGGATGAGCAAGGTCTATTTGATCCGCCATGGGCAGGCGGGGACGCGGCATCATTACGACACGCTGTCCGATTTGGGCCGGCAACAGGCGCGGCTGTTGGGGGAGTATTTGGCGGGCGAAGGTATTGTTTTTGATGCGGCCTATTCCGGGGGGATGGAGCGGCAGCGGCAGACGGCAGCGGCGGTTACCGGGGCGTATGGCGAGGCGGGGCTGGCGTTTCCGGAGATTGCGGTTCATGAGGCATGGCGGGAGTTCGATTTAGACCACATCTACCGGGCGATGGCGCCGCAGTTGTGCGCGGCGGATGCGGAGTTTCAACGGGAGTATGAGGCGATGCGGGAGCAGGCGCGAGCGAGTGAATCGGCCGAAGTACATAGGCAATGGACGCCGTGCGACCGCCAGATTGTGGAAGCTTGGCTGGAGGAAAAGTTCCCGTATGACGGCGAGTCGTGGAAGTCGTTTCAGCAGCGAGTCGGGACGGCGCCCATTACGGGGGAGAACAAGCGGATTGCCGTGTTCACTTCGGCCACTCCGGCGGCGATTTGGGCGGGGCGGGCGTTGGACATTCATGACACCCGGGCGCTGCGGATTGCCGGAGTGCTGCATAATGCTTCCATTACCGTGCTGCGCGTGCGCGGCGAGGATGTTCAGCTTTTCAGCATGAATGAAGTGCCACATTTAACGCGTCCTGAATGGAGAACACACCGGTGAGCTACGACCAGATCGTCTTTGAAATTTCCGATCGCATTGCGACGATTACGCTGAACCGGCCGGATAAGTTGAACGCATGGACGGCGCAGATGGACCAGGATGTGCGATCGGCGATGGCGATTGCAGAGGCGGATCATACGGTGCGGGTGATCGTATTGACGGGTGCGGGGCGCGGGTTCTGTGCCGGGGCGGATATGTCCCTGCTTCAAGGGATTGCTTTTGCGGGAGAGCCGACGACGGGGGCGCGTTCGGTGCTCGGGCACAATGCGGCGGAGATGGGAAAGGCGGATGTGCGGCCCGATTTTCAGCGGAAGTATTCGTATTTTCCTTCGTTGCGGAAACCGGTAATTGCGGCGGTGAACGGGCACGCGGTGGGGCTGGGATTGATTCTGACGCTGTACTGCGATCTGCGGTTTGCGTCGACGGAGGCGAAGTTCAGCACGGCGTTTGCCAAGCGCGGATTGATCGCCGAATATGGAATGGCTTGGATGCTGCCGCGGCTGGTGGGTCATGCGAATGCGATGGACATTCTGCTGTCGGCGCGGCTGTTTGGGGCCGAGGAGGCGGCGCGTATGGGGCTGGTGAATCGCGTGTTTCCGGCGGAGACGTTTTTGACCGAAGTCCGAGCTTATGCGCTGGAACTGGCGAACAGCGTGTCGCCGCGTTCGATGGGAGTCATCAAGCAGCAGGTTTATAACGCGATGTTCCAGACGCTGGAGGAGGCGACCATGGCGTCGGAAGAGGCGATGGTGTCGAGTCTGCAGTCGGACGACTTCAAGGAGGGCGTGGCTCATTTCATCGAGAAGCGGGCTCCAAACTTTACGGGGAACTAGGCATGGACTTCGAATACACGCCGAGGGTGGAAGAGCTGCGGACGCGGCTGCAGGCGTTCATGGATGAGCATGTCTATCCGAACGAGAAGCTGTTCCATGAACAGGTGGCCGAGGACCGTTGGCGGCCGGCGCCGATTGTGGAGGAGTTGAAGGGCAAGGCACGGGCGGCGGGGCTTTGGAATCTGTTTCATCTGACGAATCTGGAGTATGCGCCGTTGTGCGAGATCATGGGGCGGGTCTCGTTTGCGGCGGAGGTTTTCAATTGCTCGGCACCGGACACGGGGAATATGGAGGTGCTGGCGCGGTATGGGACCGAGGAGCAGAAGCACACCTGGCTGACACCGCTGCTGGCGGGTGAGATCCGCAGTTGTTTTGCGATGACGGAACCGGGCGTGGCGTCGTCGGATGCGACCAATATCGAGAGTTCGATTGTGCGGGATGGCGATTCGTATGTTCTGAACGGGCGGAAGTGGTGGACGTCAGGGGCTGGCGATCCGCGGTGCAAGATATCGATTTTCATGGGGAAGACGGATCCCGGGGCGGCGAAGCATAAGCAGCAGTCGATGATTCTGGTGCCGATGGATACGCCGGGGGTTAAGGTTGAGCGGCTGTTGAGCGTGTTCGGATATGACCATGCGCCGCATGGGCACGGGGAGGTGACGTTCACGGATGTCCGGGTGCCGGCCTCGAATATGTTGCTGGGCGAGGGGCGCGGGTTTGAGATTGCGCAGGGGCGGCTGGGGCCGGGGCGGATTCACCACTGCATGCGGCTTATCGGTGTGGGGGAGAGGGCGCTGGAGATGATGTGCCGGAGGGTGAAGTCGCGGACGGCGTTTGGGAAGACGATTGCTGAGCAGGGAACGATTCGGGACGATATTGCGCAGTCGCGGATTGAGCTGGAGCAGGCGCGGCTCTTGACGTTGAAGGCCGCCTACATGATGGATACGGTGGGGAATAAAGTGGCGCGGTCGGAGATCGCGATGATTAAGGTGATTGCGCCGAACGTGGCGTTGAAGATCCTGGACCGGGCGATTCAGGCGCATGGCGGGGCGGGGGTTTCCGGAGATTTTGAGCTGGCGGCAATGTGGGCGAACGCGCGTACGCTGCGGCTGGCCGATGGGCCGGACGAGGTGCATATGGAAGCGATTGCGAAATGGGAGTTGGGGCGATGAGGCTCTTGTTGCTTTGCTGGATTTCCGGGTTCGTTTGGGCGCAGGGTGCGTTCGATGCGGTGCCGGATCTGGCGATCGGGCGGAAGGTATTCGATTCGCAGTGCGCGCTTTGCCATGGGGCGGACGGAAGCGGGGGGCGGGGGCCGAATTTGCGGATGGCGAAGTTGAAGAAGGCTCCGGACGATGCGGCGCTGCGGAAATTGATCTCTGAAGGATTGGCGCCGGAGATGCCGGGGGCGTGGCAGCTTTCGATTCGTGAGGTAGCGAGTGTGGCGGGTTATGTGCGGTCGCTGGGGAAGGTGGTGGTGGAGGAGATTCCGGGTGTTGCGCTGAAGGGTCAGGAGCTATTTCAGAAAACCGGTTGCAGCCGGTGCCATATCGTCAACGGGAAGGGAACGGGCGGGGGACCGGAGTTGAGCGCGATTGGGACGCGGCGGAATGCGCGGCATTTGCGCGAGGCTTTGACGGCGCCGGCGAAGTTTCTGCCGGATGGGTATTTGCTGGTGGAGGTGGAGGATGCGCGCGGGCGTGTGGTGAAGGGAGCAAAGGCGAATGAGGACCTGTTTACGATTCAGCTTTTGCTGGCGAATGGGCGGCATGAGAGTTTTGAGAAGGCGGGGCTGAAGCGGTTGACGAGGCTGGCCGGACAGAGTGCGATGCCGGCATTTGATAAATTGCCGGCGGTGGATTTGGACGATCTGGTGGCCTATCTGGTGAGCCTGCGGGGTGCGGAATGAGAGTCGCGATATTGATGTGTGGCGTGGCGGCGCTGGCGCAGGTGCCGTTTGAGCGGATACGGGATGCGGCGAAGGAGCCGGGCAACTGGCTGACGTACTCGGGGAATTATCAAGGGCACCGCTATTCGCCCCTGGCGGAGATTACGCCGGCGAATGTGGGCAATTTGAAGGTCAAATGGGTGTATCAGTTTCCGGGTGCTCGGAATCAGACTTCGCCGCTGGTGGTGGATGGGGTGATGTATGTGACGTCACCGCATCGCGTGGCGGCGCTGGATGTGAAGACGGGGCGAGAGCTTTGGACTTGGGAGCGGCCGATTCCGAAGGATTATCAGTCGATCGGGTTTGGGCGGGTGAACCGCGGGCCGGCTGTATTGGGGGACAAGATCTATGTCGCGACTTTGGATTGCTTCTTAATTGCGCTGGATTTGAAGACCGGTCAGCAACGTTGGGAAGTGAAAGTGGAGGACTATAAGCCGGGTTACAGCATGACACTGGCTCCGCTGGCCATCAAGGGGAAGATTGTGGTGGGTGTTAGCGGCGGGGAGGCGGGGATTCGCGGGTTTATTGATGCCTATGACTCCGAGAGCGGCAAGCGGGCGTGGCGGTTCTTTACGATTCCGGCGCCGGGTGAGCCGGGCAATGATACTTGGGCAGGGGATAGTTGGAAGACGGGGGCGGGGTCGAGTTGGGTGACCGGAGCTTATGATCCGGAGTTGAACCTGGTGTATTGGGGCGTGGGCAATCCGGGGCCGGATTGGAACGGAGATAAGCGGGCCGGGGACAATTTGTTCACGTGCTCATTTGTGGCTCTGGATGGAGACACAGGGAAGCTGAAGTGGCACTTCCAGTTCACGCCGCATGATACGCATGATTGGGATTCGGCGCATGTGCCGATGCTGGTGGATGCGACGGTTCGCGGGCGGATGCGGAAAATGATTGTGAATCCGAATAGGAATGCGTTCTACTACGCGCTGGATCGCGAGACGGGTGAGTTTATTGGCGGTGAGGCGTATGCGAAGCAGACCTGGGCAAAGGGGTTGGACGATAAGGGGCGTCCGATCCTGGTGCCGGGGATGGACCCGAGCGAAGCGGGGACGCTGGTGTGGCCGGCGTTGAATGGGGCAACGATCTGGTTCAGCCCTTCGTATAGTCCGAAGAGTGGTTTTGTCTATGTGGCGACGCGGGAGGCGGCGGCTACGTATTTCAAGCGGGAGGCCGAGTTCAAACCGGGCACGTTTTTTGCGGGTGGCGGGGAGAGGCGTATTCCTGAGGCGGAACAGTGGGGTGCGATTCGGGCGTTGGAGCCTGCGTCAGGGAAAATGGTTTGGGAGTTTAAGCTGCTGTCTCCGCCGTGGGCGGGGGTCATGTCAACGGCGGGCGGGTTGGTGTTTGGGGGCTCGAACGAAGGCAATATCTTTGCATTGGACGCACGGACGGGTAAGCCGCTTTGGAACTTCCATTCGGGCGGCGCGGTGGCGGCGAATCCGATCTCGTTTGCGATTGATGGCAAGCAGCACGTAGCGCTGGCGGCGGACAAGGTGCTGTACGTGTTCGGGCTTTAGTCAATGTCGCGGTAGGCGGCGGTGGTGAGGAACTCCTGGAAGTCGTCGCGGGTCATCATGTCGGCGAAGATTTCGGCGGCGCGTTTCTTGTTGGGCGTGCCGGGCTTGGAGGTGAGTTCGGCGTCGATGGCGGCGCGGACCAGTTCGGCGGTGACCGTTCGGCCGTCGGACATTTTGACGCCGTGTTTGACCCATTGCCAGACTTGGGAGCGTGAGATTTCGGCGGTGGCGGCGTCTTCCATGAGGTTGTAGATGGGCACGCAGCCGTTGCCGTTGAGCCAGGCTTCGAGGTATTGAATTCCGACGTCTACGTTCATCTGGAGGCCGGCGGGGGTGACGTCGCCGGCGACGGGTTCGAGGAGATCGGCTCCGGTGACGCGGACGTCTTCGCGGAGAACGTTGATTTGATTGGGGAAAGGCATGAAGTCGTCGAACACTTTTTTGGCAATCGGGATGAGGCCGGGGTGGGCGACCCAGGTTCCGTCGTGGCCGGCATTGACTTCGCGGAGCTTGTCGTTGAAGACGCGTTCGAGAGCGGCGTCGTTCGCGGCGGGATCGTTCTTGATGGGAATTTGCGCGGCCATGCCGCCCATGGCGTGGATGCCTCGTTTGTGACAGGTCTGGATGAGGAGGTCGACGTAGGCTTTGAGGAAGGCCTTGGTCATGGTGACCTGGGCGCGGTCCGGGAGGATCTTGTCGGAGCGGTGACCGAGCTTCTTGATGTAGCTGAAGATGTAGTCCCAGCGGCCGCAGTTGAGGCCGGCGGAGTGATCACGGAGCTCGTAGAGGATCTCGTGCATTTCGAAGGAGGCGAGGATGGTTTCGATCAGCACCGTGGCGCGGACGGAGCCTTGGGGGACGTTGCAGTAGTCCTGGGCGAAGACGAAGACGTCGTTCCAGAGGCGCGCTTCGAGATGGCTTTCGAGTTTGGGCAGATAGAAGTAAGGGCCGCGGCCGCGTTCGAGGGAGACGGCGGCGTTGTGGAAGAAGTAGAGGCCGAAATCGAAGAGAGAGCCGGAGATGGGCTGGCCGTCGATGAGCATATGCTTTTCGACGAGATGCCAGCCGCGGGGGCGAATGAGGAGGACGGCGGTGGTGGGGTTGAGCTTGTAGTGCTTGCCTTCGGGGCTGCTGAATTCGATGGTGCCGCGGACGGCGTCGCGCATGTTGATCTGGCCCTGGAGATTGTTGTCCCAGGTGGGGGAGTTGGCGTCTTCGAAGTCGGCCATGAAGACGGAGGCGCCGGAGTTGAGGGCGTTGATGACCATCTTGCGGTCGACGGGGCCGGTGATTTCAACGCGGCGGTCGCGAAGGGGTTCGGGGATGGGGGCGACGGTCCAATCGCTTTGACGGATCTCGGCGGTTTCGGTGAGGAAAGCGGGGAGTTCGCCCTGGCGGAGGCGCTGCCAGCGTTCGGCGCGCTTGGCGAGGAGTTCCTCGCGGCGGGCGTTGAATCGGGTGGATAGCGCGACGAGGAAATCGATGGCGGCGGGCGTGAGGATTTCGGCGTAGGCGGGGTCGATTGGGCGGGTGAAGGTGACTTGTTGGGACATTAGGACCTACTAAGTTAACAGAGAAATGATCGCGGTGAGCAGGAGGCCGAGGAGAAAGCAGGCGCCGCCGATGAAGACGCTCATTGGTTTGAAGCGGAGGTCTATTTCGTGGGTGCCCGTGGGAGTGACGATGCCGCGGACGAAGCCGTAGGCTTCAAATATTTTCGCGGGCTGGCCGTCGACGGTGGCTTGCCAACCGGGGTAGTAGGAGTCGCCGAGGATGACCATGCCGGTGCAGCGCATGTTGGCTTGGATCCGGATTCGATTGGGGCTGCGGCTGAGAATTTTGATTTCGTCGCCTGTGCAGGGTTCCAGGGTGGGGGCTTCGTTGAGCAGGATAGTCTGTTCGTGGATGTTGAGCGGCTGGACTTGCAGGCGGTTCTGCATTTCGGCGAGGGTGTTCACTTTTATGGCTTCATGGACACTCCAGGCGCGGGGGCGGGCTTCGGGATTGCTGTATACGTTTATGCCGCTAGCGCCTTTGAAGAGAGCGGTCTGGCCTTCGCGTTCGGGCGTCTTTGCGAGGTAGTGAGTGATGCCGATGATGGTCTTGGAGCGTTCGGTGTGTGTTTCGGAGCGGAGGATGTTTTCGGGGACTCCGGCGACGTAGCCGCCGAGGACGTCAACGCCGTGGTAGTCGCCGAAGTTGATGGGACGGTCGGCTTCCTTGACGTCGAGGCGGATGGGGGATTGGCGGTCGAGGTTGTGGAGGAAGCCGGCGATGTCTTTGTCGGATTCGAGGAGGCGGGCGAATTTGAACTGGTCTTCGCGGAAGCGGGAGTTAAATGTGGCGGTGGATACGCCGTAGATTTCGATGGTTGCGATGGCGATGCAGACGGCGGCGGGTTGGATGTTTAGGCGGAGGGACGCGGCTAGAGCGAAGGCTAAGAATGCTGAGAGAATGAGGCGGTCATCGAGGCCGGTGGAGCCGATGGCCCAGATGGTGATGAATGTGCCGAGTAGAAGGAGGGATCGGGTGGCGAGGCGTGTTGGGATGCCGGCGCGAACGGCGTCGATGCCATAGGCGGCGAGGATGCAGAGACCGAGGTTGAAGAGATGGATAGCGCGGACGGGGATGCGGGCTCTGCCGAGGGCGGGGAGGAGGGAGTAGAGAGTTCCGTGGAGCGGAGTGAGAGCTCCGAGGGCGAATATGAGTGTCGCCAGAGTTGCCATGGCGGTCCAGCGGGCGCGGTTGTCATCACGGATAGTTGCCAGACCGAAGAGGGCCATGGTGACGATGGCGAGGCCGAGGAAGGGAGCGCAATCGGCGTAGCGATCGGTGCTCGGGAGAAAAGTCTGGATGATGCCGCGGGCGGGGAGGGAGTAAATGGTGGCGACCTGGTAGGGGATGGAGTCGTTCCAGCCGACGGGGTCGCCGACGCCGACCCAGCGTTTGGAGAGGCGGCCGAACTCGATGGTAGGGATGAGTTGGAAGGCGGCGATGAGGGCGGCTATGGTTATTGAAACGAGGGCGTGAGGAATGGCAGTACGGCGGCGCCAGGCGGCGATGAGCCAGATAAGGCCGATCAGCAGTGAGACGAGGAGGGGAACTTCATGATGGCCGCAGAGCCAGGCGAGGCCGAGGAAGAGGCCGGAAATCGCGGCATTGCGCCAGGGTTGGCGGCCGTGGACGGAACGCGAGAGATATAGCAGCACCAACGGCGTAAAGATCGCCCCGGCCGCAACATCGAGCCAGGCGACGGTCCCCAAAAATCCACCGCAGCCGAAGCCGATGGCGGCCAGGATGCTGGCGCTGTAGCTCCGGTTCCACTCGCGACAAAGCGCATAGCATGCGAGTGCCGCGAGGGCGTGCAACACCACCCAATACCAGTTGAGAAATTTGAACTGCAGATAGCCGTTTCCGTCCAGAGGAAGCAGGAGGAAGAGGATGTTCAGCGGGAAGAGCGGGCCGGGCTGTGTCTGACCGATGAGGGATTGGCCGATCCAGATAGAGGGGTCCCAGAGGGGGAAGTGGCCCTGATGAAATTCCCGCGCCTGGAACTGGAGGCGGGGGATTTCGATGTAGACCATGTCCGGATGGTCGAACCAGACATATTCGCTCGTCAGCGTGAGCTTCCAGAAGAAAAGGAAGATCAGAAGAAGAAGTATGGCGGGCGCGGCGAGCCATTTCACGGGCATGGCCTACTACTATACCCGCCATGCCGGTTATCATTTGGTGCGGGCGCCGGGTTGGCCGGTTTTGGCGATTGATGTTTGGTAGCGGGCTTAGAAGCAGGCGATGATTATGATGATGATCTCGTCCATGGCGTGGACGAATGCACGCATGCCGCCGCGATGTAACTGTTGATTCTAAGCGGGTTTGGCAGGTAGGGAGGGCCGGGCGGATCGAAAATGGTGTTCCAAAGCGGAACTTATCGCAAGCGATTTCCAGTCTGGAACAGCGCCTAGTTCTTCCGAACCTGATACTACTTGGGTTTTGGCGGATTGAACTTTGGGCGGGATGGCTTCCCGAGGCCGATGCCGAGTGTGCCGTCTTCCAACTCCTGCGCTGTACGTCCCAGGACGATGTCCCAGTTGGCCGCAAATTCTTTCAACTTGGAACCGGCGACGGGTTTGAAGTCGACCATGACGGACTCCAGCATGTCGCCCTTACTGCGGGCGCGTTTGACGAGCCCATCGCGCTCATTGGCCGGATCGCCCTTGATCAACATCTGCGTGGAAAGTAGACGGTGGCCGGATTTGCTGATCGCGAAGTGGATATGCGGGCAGCGATAGGCGCCCTGCAAGGTGTACTCGACGGGTTTGATCGTGCGGAAGAAATACTGGCCTTTGGAGTCGGTCACGAATCGGCCATAGCCTTGAAAGTTGGAGTCGTAGCCGCCGGTGTTGCGGCCGCCGGCATGGAGGTAGGAGCCGTTGATATCGGTCTGCCAGATCTCGACGTATCCGTTGCGGAGGGGTTCGCCCGATTTTGTGAGGACGCGGCCGGAGACGTAGCTGATCTGGCCGACGGCAGGTGTAATGCCATCGTTCAGAACGAGGAGGTCGTTATCCGTGTCGAGCGGCATCTTGTCCGGATAGAACGGGCCTTCCCCGAGATCGGCAGTGGTTTTGAGCGCTTCCGCGAAGAGACCGGGGATTGTGCACGCTCCGGTGGCAAGCGCTTGCAGCAATCGGCGGCGGGATTGAAAGGTCATTCAGATCTCCTGTCGGGTGTGAGTATAACAAAGGCGTGAGCGGCTCAAGAGAATGTTTGCGCAAATGGGCCGTATCGTCTCGCTAGGAGGTGACAGAGGTGAATGCAAATGAAAAGTGTCTTCCTGTACACGATCCTGGCCGCGGCGATTCTGAGTGCCGCGCCCGCCCGCAACGACGGCGCTGCTTATGAGGAGCGCGCCATTCCCTTTCTTGCCTTCGGTGAGTTCGACGATGGCCGGCGAGACGCGAGGATCAACTTCTCGAACAATACCAACCAGGCCGCAACGTTGGAACTCGAAATGTACGATCGAGATGGCCGAGCCATCGAGATTCCATACGAAGGCGACAGGGGCGGCGTTGTATGGTTGAAGCGGCATAGCACGACGGTCAGCGCGAATGCCCGCAGACTCTTCACTACGGAATCGCGTGGATCAAAGGGGCAGTGGGGCTGGCTGCGGGTCATTTCCAGCCCGCCGGGCGCTATTACGGTCCATGTCGAGGGATTGCTGCGAAACGAGGATCGATTGCTGAAGGAGTTCGACATACGGGCGGTGGCGCCGAAAGACTCATTCGTTATCGGCCCATTCAAAGATGGGCGGAAAGATCACTATCTTCTCGCCAACACGGCGCCTGTTACCAACCGTGTGACTTTAATCGTTCGGGATCGCAGCGGAGCGGTGATATGCAGCGGGCAGTTTGATCTGCCTCCTGCCGTCTCGTACAAATTTCCGATTTCGAATCCAGGCAGATGCCCGGCTACCACCGGGGTTCTGGAAGTGCGATCCGAACCGGGCGGGGTCTCGGCAATGATTTTAGCCCCCCGAGGGGGTGGCGAATTCGAATCGCTCTACGATCTCAAGTTTTTCTTTTGAGTGTGTTGGTTGGTGAGGCGGTGGAATTCGAATCCCACCGCCTCACCCGCCGCGATCACGCGAGGTCGAAACGGTCCAGATTCATGACTTTGTCCCAGGCCGCCACGAAGTCGTTCACGAACTTCTCCTTCGAGTCTCCGCAGGCATAGACCTCGGAGATCGCCCGCAGTTGGGAGTTGGAGCCGAATACAAGATCTACACGGGTAGCGGTCCATTTCAACTCGCCGGACTTGCGGTCGCGGCCCTCGTACAAGCCGTCAGATGCCGGCTTCCACTCCGTGCGCATATCGAGGAGATTGACGAAAAAGTCGTTGGAAAGCGTCTCGGGTTCGGCGGTGAAGACTCCGTGCTTCGCCCCGTTTGCGTTGGTCCCCAGCATGCGCATGCCGCCGATGAGGACAGTCATCTCAGGGGCCGTGAGCGTCAGGAGCTGTGCCCGGTCGATGAGCAAATGCTCGGCCGAAACTTCGAACTTGGCGTTCATGTAGTTACGGAAGCCGTCACCGATCGGCTCGAGCACGGCGAAGGACTCTACATCCGTCTGGTCCTGCCTAGCGTCCATACGTCCGGGCGCGAATGGCACGTTCACGGCAACTCCGGCCTTCTTCGCGGCCAGTTCGACGCCTGCGCAGCCGCCGAGCACGATCAAGTCGGCGAGCGAGACCTGCTTGCCGCCCTGAGCCTCCTTGTTGAATTCGACGCGGATGCCCTCGAGCGCCGCCAGCACTTTTTCGAGATGCGCCGGCTGGTTCACCGCCCAATCCTTCTGCGGGGCGAGGCGGATGCGCGCGCCGTTGGCGCCGCCGCGTTTGTCGGAGCCGCGGAAGGTGGAAGCCGAGGCCCAGGCCGTGGACACAAGCTGCGACACCGATAAGTTCGATGCGAGGATCTTTTGCTTGAGGCCGGCGATATCGTTCTCACCGATCAGCTCGTGGTCGACCGCGGGGATCGGGTCCTGCCAGATCAGTTCTTCCTTCGGTACCTCCGGGCCCAGATAGCGGGCGCGCGGACCCATGTCGCGGTGCGTGAGCTTGTACCAGGCGCGCGCGAAGGCTTCGGCGAAGGACTGCGGGTCGTCGTGGAACCGGCGCGAAATCGCTCCGAATTCCGGGTCAAAGCGAAGGGTCAGATCGGTCGTCAGCATGGTCGGCTTGTGGAACTTACCGGGAACGTGCGCGTCGGGAATGATCTCCGGCGCATCCTTGGCCACCCATTGCTTGGCGCCGGCCGGCGACTGGCTCAGCTCCCATTCGAACTTGAACAGGTTCTCGAAGAAGTTGTTGCTCCATAACGCCGGGGTCTTGGTCCAGGTGACTTCGATGCCGCTGCTGATGGTGTCCGAGCCGTGCCCGGAACCGAAGCTGCTCATCCAGCCCAGGCCCTGCGTCTCCAACGGCGCTCCTTCCGGATCCGGTCCCTTATGAGACTCCGGGGCGGCGCCATGGGTCTTGCCGAAGGTGTGGCCGCCGGCGATCAGCGCGACGGTCTCTTCGTCGTTCATTGCCATGCGGCTGAAGGTGGCGCGAATATCCTTTGCGGCGGCCATGAAGTCGCCGCTCGCGTTGGGGCCTTCGGGATTGACGTAGATCAGGCCCATGTGGGTAGCACCGAAGGGCTGCATCAGGTCGCGATCGCCGCTGAAGCGCTTGTCGACGCCGAGCCATGCGATCTCTTCACCCCAGTTCACATCCTCGTCCGGCTCCCAAACGTCGGCGCGGCCGGCGCCGAACCCGAAGGTGCGAAACCCCATCGATTCCAGCGCAACGTTTCCGGTGAGGATGAGGAGGTCGGCCCAGGAGATCTTGTCGCCGTACTTCTGTTTGATTGGCCACAGCAGGCGGCGAGACTTGTCGATGTTGACGTTGTCGGGCCAACTGTTGAGCGGAGCGAATCGCTGCTGCCCGCGGCCACCGCCGCCGCGACCGTCGGTGATGCGATAGGTACCGGCGGCGTGCCAGGTCATGCGGATGAATTGCGGTCCGTAATGGCCGAAGTCGGCCGGCCACCAGTCCTGCGTGTCAGTCATCAGCTTGACCAGATCCGCTTTCAGGGCCTTGTAGTCGATACTGTTGAATGCTTTGGCGTAGTTGAACGCCTCGCCCATAGGATCGGACTTCGAGGAATGCTGGTGCAGCAAGTCCAGCCGCAACCGGTTCGGCCACCAGTCCCGGTTGGTCCGGCCGGCGCCGGCGATGTGGTTGAACGGGCACTTGCCCGTACTCTCGTCTCTGAGGTTGGTACTCATCTCTATCTCCCTATCCGATCTATTCGTGAACGTGACTGCACTGTCGAATTCTATCCCGACTGAACCTCGGATCACGAACGGATCGTTGAGTCGATTGAATTCGGCGGCCCGTTTATAAATCCATCTGCGTGCCCAGTTCCACTACCTGCTTCGGCGGCAGTCCAAAGAACCTGTCAGCCGCCACCGAGTTTTTCTGGAGGAATGAAAACAACGACTCCGAAAGGGCGTCCATCTCTCCCGCTGACGAGGCGATGAAGTTTTCTCGTCCCAAATAGTAGGTAACTTCATTGGCGGGAAATGGAATTCGCGCCTCTTTTACCGCCGCTTCCAGCACCGGCATAACCTGCGGCGCCTCCATAAAACCGAAGTCCATTACCACTCGGTAGTAGCCGTCCTTCCCTTTTTCCACTGTGTAGCGATCCTCGACCGGCACTGCCGGCTGGCCCACGGTCCGGACAGTCAGCAGAATCACGGTCTCATGCAGCGACCGGCTCCGTTCGACATGCCGCACCAGCGCCGCCGGAACCATGTCGGTTTTCGAAGTCATGAAGACCGCCGTTCCCGGCACCCGAGCACTTAAATACGCATTCACCCGCTCCCGCGCCACATCCCAGGATGGCAACATCTTGCGCCCGTGCGCTTCCAGTAATGTACGGCCTCGGTTCCACATGAGCATTACCGTCAACATTACGGTTCCCAGCAGGATCGGCACGTAGCCGCCGTCCATGAACTTGCCCAGATTCGCCGCCAGGAATGGAAGGTCGAATGACAGGAACAACAACAAAACGGCCAGCGCCTTCCCCAGCGGCCACCGCCATGTTTTGCGCACCACCAGGAAGTACATCACTGAAGTGATCGCCATCGTCCCGGCCACCGCAATGCCGAATGCCGCCGCCAAGCGCGACGACTCCCGGAACATCAGCACCAGCAGCACACAGCCAATGCCGGTGAAATAGTTGATTTCGGGAACATAAATCTGTCCCTCCATCTCATGCGCCGTATGCAACACGCGCATCCGCGGAAAGTAGCCCAGTTGCATCGCCTGCCGCGTCAATGAAAATGCGCCGGAGATCAGCGCTTGCGACGCAATCACCGCCGCCATGCTCGATAACACCACCAGGGCAATCGTCGCGGCGCCTGGCGGCGCCATTGAAAAGAACGGGTTCGCCATTGTCGCTGGGTCCCGTAGCGCATGCGCCCCCTGACCGAAATATCCGAGGATCAATGACGGAAACACCATCCCCAGCCAGGCGACCCGGATCGGCTTCGCTCCAAAATGGCCCATATCCGCATAGAGCGCTTCCCCGCCGGTCACCGCCAGCACGACGAACGCCAGAATATGAAAACCGCTCCACCCGTGCCTCGCAAAGTAGTCCCAGGCGTAATGCGGCGACATCGCCCACAGGATTTCCGGATTGAAGGTCAAATGATAAAGCCCCAATCCTCCGAGCGTCACGAACCAGACCACCATAATCGGCCCAAACAGATTGCCCACCAGTCCTGTTCCACGGCTCTGTATCGCAAAGAGCCCAACCAGGATCGCGCAGCTCAGTGGAATGACACTATCTTTCCACCCTGGATCGGCCACCGCCAAGCCCTCCACAGCGCTCAGAACGGAGATGGCGGGCGTGATCACGCCGTCGCCGTAAAGCAGCGCCGCGCCGGCCACCGCGAACAACGCCACCAGCGAGATGCTACCCGGCCTGGTGTCCGCAACTCTTCCGGAACCAGTGCCAGCAAGGCGAAAATGCCACCTTCTCCCTTGTTGTCGGCCTTCATGATCTAGCTCATATACTTGACGCTCACCACGAGCACCAGTGCCCAAAAGATAAGCGAAAGAATGCCGTACAGATCCGCTTCGCTGGGATGCGCTCCGCCCGCCGAATGCAGGCATTCCTTCAAAGTGTAGAGCGGACTCGTGCCAATATCGCCGAACACGACGCCCAGTGCCCCGAGCGAAAGCAATCCCAGACTCGACTTGTGCGATTGGGCTTCGGACATTAGTTCAAAGTATACGGCTGGATTTGCCGCCGGGCGGTGCCGGGGTTAAGAACATCAATGAGCCGCCGGATGTGTTCTAATCTCATGAAAGGCTGACGACCCGTTGGGTCCCACATCAAATTATGAATCGAAGAAAATTTTTGAAGCACGTCGCCGGCGGCGCATCCGCAGCAGCCTTCGTGCCCTACCTTAATCTGATGGCCGGACCGAAAGCCGGCAAGGTCAAGATCACCGACGTCCAGTGCATCCTCACTCGCATCGGATTTCGTGTGAGTCCGCTCGTAAAGATCTCTACCAATGTAGGGCTTGTGGGCATCGGGGAGTGCCATCACGATGAGAGAGGGCACGGAGCTAAAGACATTGTCTTAAACGTCTGCAAGCCGATCCTGATGGGTCAAGACCCCATGAACCTCGAGTACTTAGTGTTCAAAATGAGCACGCGCACTTCGTACTACGGAGGCAATCACGGCGTTGCTACCCACGCCATCACGGGCGTCGAGTTCGCCATGTGGGACCTCATCGGTAAGATCACCGAACAGCCGGTTCACCGCATCCTTGGCGGCGGCTCGCATGTGCAGGAAGTTCGTGCTTACGCCTCGACGGGGCCTCGCGACATGCTGAGCAAGGATTCATGCGTAGAGTTTGCGGAACGGATGAAACGCCAGGGCTGGACAGCCTGCAAAACAAACATCCTCCGCGATCAACGATGGGAACAACTGGACAACCGGCGAATGTCAAATGTCCAGGTCGACCGTAACGCAAAGGGCTTCGCAAACATGCGGGAAGCTTTGGGACTCGACTTCGATATCGCGGTACATTGCCACTGGGAGCTCGACTACGATAGTGGGTTCCGGCTTGCGCAAGCGGTGGCTCCTATGCGGCCAGTCTGGCTGGAGGACCCGCTGCCAATTGCTTTCAACGAACAATGGGTCAAGCTCACGGCGAAGGCGCCCGTGCCGATTCTTACCGGAGAGAACCTATACGGCCGCGATGACTTCCGCCCATTCATCGTTAATCAGGGTGTCGACATCATCGAGATCGACGTTTCGATGGCAGGGGGCCTCCTGGAGGCGAAAAAGATTGCCGACCTTGCTGAGACCTACTACATGCCCGTGGCGACGCACAACGTCGCGGGACCCATTGCGACGATCGCGTCCGCTAACTTTGCCGCCTCGGTGCGCGAGTTCGTGGCGCACGAAGCCTTCGTGATGAATCCAATGAACCGCGATGGCCGCGGCATCAATGGCGACCCCGATGTGCTGGGGTATGACAAGGAGATGGTCGTCAAAGGGCACATTCAACTGAGCGATCGTCCCGGTTTCGGCATCCAGTTGAACGAGAAGCTGATCAGCGAAAAGTATTTGGTGGAAGGCGAAAAGATGTGGTCCTAGCTTGTGGAATGGGGTGAGGCGGCGGAGCCGGCTAATACCCTTTGGCCTTGTTCACAACGTTGATCAGCGGCTCGCCCTTGGCGAAGCGCCGGATGTTTTCGCTGATGACTCCGATGCGCCGCTGATTGGAGCCTTCCGCCGCTGACGCGATGTGCGGCGTGATCACCACATTGTCAAAATTCCAAAGCGAGTCGCCGGGCGGCAGCGGCTCGGGGTCGGTGACGTCGAGGCCCGCGCCGGCGATTTTCTTCGAATCAAGCGCCTTGACGAGCGCCCCTTTGTCGTAGAGCCTCCCGCGCGAGACCGCGACAAAGTACGCACCCTTCTTCATCGCGTCGAACTGCGGCCCGGCGATCATGTGCTCGCTCTTCGGGGTCAACGGCGCCGAGACGAACACGACATCGGCCAGCGGCAGAACTTCGTTCAACCGGTCCGGCGGCACGATCTGGGAGAAGTAGTTCGATACGGGGATGGGCTCAGGATCGACACCGATGACCTTCATGCCGAACCCGTGCGCCCGCTGGGCGATCTGCGTGCCAATGCCGCCCGCACCGATGATCACCGCCGTCATGCCCGGCAGTTCGGTCGTCGCCGTGGATCCGTCGCCGCGGCCGCCCCACTCTTTCTTCGCGCGGTTGGGAATATAGAAATTCAGTCCGCGCGTCAGCGCCAGAAGCATGGCAAACGCGTGGTCGGCGATCGTGGGCCCTTGCACCACCTTGCAATTCGTCAGCGTCACGCTGCTACTTACGAATTCGGGCCAGAACGAATACTGCTCCACGCCCGCGCTGATCGTCTGCACCCACTTCAACTTCTTTGCCTGCGGATACAAATCCTTGCTGACGCCACCGATGATGCCGTCGGCGTTGGGCACTTCGCGCGCGAATTCCTCGGCAGTGCGTGCTACCACGATGTCGGCGGCCGATCCGGCAGCGGCGCGATATCTGGCCAGCGCGGCGTCAGTGGAGACCCAACTCTGGCGGCCGGAATGCTGGATCAAAATCTTCTTATCGGCGGCGATTGCGGGGGCAGCGATCAGAACAAACGCGAGAATGATTCGTTTCATGCCGGTTCTTCTTTCGTAAAGGCTCTCGAAGGATGATACATTAGCGGAGCGAGTGGCGTAAGGCGGGCGAACAGTGGGATGAACAATCCAAGAGCGAACGCGCGAGATGGCGAAACGGCCAGCCCAGTCTGGGCGGGTTGACACTGGCCTGAGCGGCGTTGGAACAAGTCACCCTTGCGCCAGGTCAGTTCGGTATCGAGCAATATGAATTCGTCGTATGCGTAGGTGTCCTCAGCGCATTGGCGCTGGAACAATCGCATCGTCCGCCGTAAGTCCGTGGCGCTTCAGTGCGGCCGCGACAAAGCCGGACGCCTTGACGCCGTCGATGAACTCTCGCAGGAACCGGGCGGCTTGCGGCCTCCCCTTCGGAAGTCCGGCCGCCTGGGGAATCGTCATGAAACGGCCCTTCATCACGCGCGACCCGGGGACTATGCGTGAAGCGGTCACCAATGCGGTTCTAACTCCCGCCACGGCCTCCAGTTTACGCCCAACCAGTAACTCGAGCGATTCGGCGGTGGTACCGGGGCGAACGATCTGCGCATGCTTGAGATTACGGCTCAGAAACAGGTCATAGGCACTCTTGGGGCTGACCGCGATCCGCACCCCCGTTTGATCCGCATCTTCCACGTTCCGCAGCTTCGATCCGGCCGGCACTAGATAGGTGCCCTCCAATTCAACGTAGGGCGCACTGTAGTCAATATCCTGCGCACGTTCCGGATCGATGGCCAAGTAGGCCACGTCCCAGACTCCCGCTTTTGCGAGCGCGCTCACCTTGCCGGCCGCATCGAACGGAACCAGCTCCACGGGCAAGCCAAGCCGGCGTCCCAACTCGCGCGACAAATCGACCGTCACTCCGCGCAACTCGCCAGTATTTGCGTCGCGCACCGCCAGAACCGGGTTACCGTGGTTGATTGCCGCGCGAAGTTTTCCCGCAGGTGCGAACTCGGCGCGCAGAGCAGCCACGTCCGGTTGCTGCGCAAGCATCGAGAAGCCTGCCAGAGCGCAGAAACAGATTCTGAATGCCATGTGCGTGTCCATACAATTCTCGAAACGCCGACCCTTACGCTTCACTCCGCCCACCGGCTTCGCGACGCGAACGCGACGACGCCAGCATCGTCGTCTCCGTCGCTCCAATATACTCCACACTAGTCGCCGCGAGTAGCGCTGTTCGATCACGTCGGATTTAGTCAGCGGGTCTGCAGAATTATCTACGGTGGGCATCCCGGAGATGCCCGCATCCGCTTGATTTCTTTGGTCGGGGCGACTGGATTCGAACCAGCGACCCCCTGCGCCCAAGGCAGGTGCGCTACCGGGCTGCGCTACGCCCCGACATCTACTCATATGATTCTAAAACACTTCAGGAATTCCAGCAATGGCTCGCGATATCAGTGAGTTTCGGCGGGACAAGCGAGGAGGTCCTATTCCGGCAAGCCGACCCTCTTTCGAAGAGCTTTCAATCGCGGATCGCCGCGAAGCAGAGCCAGTTCCGGCTGGCTGAGGATCGAGCCCATCCGAACAGGCCCAACTACGGTTATGCGATCCAGAGCCTCCAGTGTGCGTTCCTTATCGCCCATACCCGCGAAGATCAGGGCTTGCAGGAAGGGCCTTGGCGAAAGATCAATGGCCAGCTTTTCAGCCTCCTCGCGGCGGCCGGACCGCGCATAAGCGTAGCCCAGATAGGCCCGATTGCCCCTGTCCTCGCTTTTGATCAAAATCTGGATTGCATCCTGTGTTCTCTCCTGGCCTAATAGGGCGCGGCCTAGACACATGTCCCTATTCGGGTGGTCCGCGGGCAGCTTGGTGCAATATCCGGCGGCCTCATCGTTGCGGCCGATCGAAATGAGCAGCCAGCCCAGATGGAATTGAAGTTGGGGTGAGAGCGGGTCGTTCTTCTCCGCGATGCGCAACTGATGCAGCGCCTCGTCCACGCGGCCGAGAGACCGAAGAAGATTCAGCGCGAAGCCAGTGTGCGAAGCCGAACTGCCAGGATCGAGCTCAATTGCGCGCCGGAAGCTCTTTTCCGACTCCACCCATTGGGCATCGCGCGCGTAGAGCATCCCCAAGGCAGCGTGGGCCTCGGCCAACAGGGGGTCTAAGCGGACGGCCTGCTCCACCGCCGCTCTCAATTTCCGTACCTCGTCTGGTATATCCTGCCTGAACTGACCCGACCTGGCCGCGTAGGCCATAGCCAAGCCTGCGTAAGCGGGGGCAAACGAGGGGTCTTTGGCAATCGCTTCCTCGAGGGGACCGATGCTTTGGTCGATCCCTGGATCGCCACGCTGAATTTGTAAGGCTCTGGCGCGAAGGTAGAGATCATACGCTTCCGTGCTGGTCTCATATCGCCGGCGGCCCTGGCCAAGGTTGAGCCGCAAGCCGTTGACGATACCTTGAGAAATCTTGCGCTGGATCGCGAAAACGTCAGTCAACTCCGCCTCATACCCGCCCGTCCACAAGGGGAAATCGTCACGCACGCGAACCAACCGCGCGTTGATCCGCAACTGCTGGCCGGAGCGAAAAACCGAGCCCTCCAGAATGTATTCGGCACTGAGCTGCGTTCCCGCATCGCGTATGTTTTGCTGCTTTCCCTTAAAGGCAAAAGAAGAAGTTTCGGAACGCACCGCGAGACCTTCAATGATGGACAGATTCCGGATGAGCTCACTCGTGAGGCCATCCGCAAAATAGTCGTGATCGGGATTCCGATCCAAATTAATCAGCGGCAGCACTGCGATCGGAATCGGCTGGTTTCGGCGCAGGATCCCTTGCCACCATAAGACCGAGAGCACCATGGCGCATCCGGCCACGGCGACGGCAAGCCACATCCAAACGCGGCGCTGCGGCCCGGCAGGCCCCCGCACGATAGCGGTTGCCATTTCGATCTGCCGGAATGCAGGTTTGTACGCCCCCTTGGGCAGGTCGATGATTAACCCATCTGCAGCTCCCTTGCCGACATAGTATTCCGCTAGGCGGGACCGCAATTTGCCGGCCTCGTTCCGCACCACCGAATCCTGCCGGACGTCGTAATCGGCCGGGCGGCCGAAATACTCCACGCCGATGACGGATTCCTTGAGCTCATCCCCTCGCCCGAAAAGCTCCTGCTCCACCACAAACCGAAGAAAGCCGCTTAGCCGGTCGTTGTGCGCAAAACCGGCGCTGGAAAGGATTTTCTCCAGTTCGGTGCGGACAAACTCCGGGCTGCAGGTTTTTTTGGGCGGCATCCGCTTGGAGTAATTCTACCTTTTTTTCAATGTGATGGCTGTGTTGCTAACCCCTCGCCAACCCCCGATTGCTGGTGTTTCCGGCCGATCGGCAGCATTGTGAGCCATGCGCGCTTTGCTGGTATCGACGCTGCTTTCGGCATTCTTTTTCGGACAGGGCCTGGAGGGTACCGCGGGGACCTGGAAGATGAATGCGGCCCGATCCACGTCCGCAGGAAGTGCTCCATTCAAGAGTTTGACCGTTCGGATCGAGCCCCACCCCAAGGGCGAGGTGTTCACCTTGGACCGGATCGAGACCGACGGCCGGACCATCACTTCCAGGACGATTCTCTACCTGGACGGCGAGCCACGGCGGTTCGAAGATTTCGGATGTTCTGGAATTCAATCGTCACGGCGAGCGGACGAGCGGACAGTGGAGATCATCCGAATGTGCGCAAGCGGGGACTGGATGCGGTGCCTGCGGCGCGCCTCGGCCAAAGTGAACGAACTCGTTCTGGAGATTACGGAGCATTCCGCGGATGGCCGCCGTTTGGATCGGCGCCTGACGCTTGAGAGGCAATAGGCGGTATGCCGGCGGCGCGCCCGGGCAAGACTTCCGAAGCTGAGACGCGAGATATAGAGGAGGTAACATGACGAGGCAGACTTTTACGGGATACACCGGGCGGGGCATCAGCAAGTGTGTGCTGATAGCGCTTGTTTCGGCATCTACCGCCAGCGCGCAAACGGACGCCGCTTGCCGTCAGCGGCACTTCGGCAAATTCTCAGAATGGTCCGCACCGGTTAGTCTGGACCCGGTCGTCAATGCCAATCTCAGTTTTTGGCCGGAGATCTCACCGAATGGGTTGAGTCTTTACTTTGGCTCAAACCGGCCGGGAGGGATGCCTGCAGTTGGAAACGGTGATCTGCAAGACATCTGGGTCACCCGCCGCGCCAGCCTCGATGCCCCGTGGGGAGCGCCGCGGAACCTAGGTCCAAATATCAATTCGGGGTTCCGCGACAATACTCCCAAGCTAAGCCGGGATGGACATTGGCTCGTTTTCGGCAGCACCCGCCCTGATGGTAAGTGCGTCGCCGGAAACGGGGTTGAGTTCTATGTTTCGTATCGCGAGAACTCGGACGACGATTTCGCCTGGGAACCAGCCGTACACTTCGGTTGTGAGGTTGCCGGTAGAGGTGAAAATCTGAGTCCGGCCTTCTTCCACGATGACGACCAGGGGATCACGACAATGTATTTCAGCAGTCCCCGGACCGGAAATTCGTTGCTGTCCTCTGAAATTTATGTGAGCACGCGCGGCTTCCATGGTACTTTCGGCCAGCCCACGCTTGTCCCCGAGCTCAACACCCCGGTCACTGATATTGATCCGTCGATCCGCGCCGACGGGCTGGAGATGTTTTTCAAGCGGGGCCTGCCGCCGCCTGGCCCCGCTGAATTGATGGTAACCACACGAGGGTCTACTTCTCAACCGTGGACCACACCGAAGAGTCTGGGACCACTGGTTAACGGCAGCGACGTTGACAATCAACAGCCGTCACTTTCCTGTGATGGTACGACTCTCTATTTTAATTCGAACCGTGCAAGTGCAGGTTACGATTTCTACGTCACAACGCGGAAGAAGCTAGAGGAGCCGGCGCCGGTGTTGTCGTCTGTTTCGAGCGACGGCTCAAGACAGGGCGCGATCCTGCACCCAGGGACTTCGCAGGTCGCCTCGTCGAGCAACCCCGCCTTTGTTGGAGAAGCATTGGAAGTTTATTTCACAGGCCTCGTTGACGGGAGTACGGTTCCTCCACAAATCACGATCGGAGACAGGGTGGCCGAGATCCTGTTTTTTGGCAAGGCCCCAGGATTCGCCGGTCTGAACCAAGTGAATGTCCGGGTGCCTGGCATTTCCCCAGGACCTGCCGTCTCGGTGCGCTTAACGTACTTTGGCCGCTTGAGCAACGAAGTCACCATCGGTGTGCGGTGACCATCTACCCCTCACTCCTTGCGTTTCTTTCGGGAGTTCTTCTGCTGTCGACGCTACTTTCGGCGACCTGTAGCGGACAGGGCCTGGAGGGCGCTTCCGGAACCTGGAAGATGAATGCGGCCCGATCCACCTTCGCGGGCGGCGCTCCATTCAAGAGCTTGACCGTTCGGATCGAACGCCACCCCAAGGGTGAGGTGTTCACCTTGGACCGAATCGAGACCGACGGCCGGACCATCACTTCCAGTACGATTCTCTACTTGGATGGTGAGCCAAGGCGGTTCGAAGATTTCGGATGCTCCGGAATTCAATCGTCGCGGCGGGCGGACGAGCGGACTGTGGAGATCGTGCGCATGTGCGCTAGCGGGGGATGGATGCGGCTCGTCTGGCGCGCCTCGGCCAAAGCGAACGAACTCGTTCTGGAGATCACGGAGCATTCCGCGGATGGCCGCCGTTTGGATCGGCGCCTGACGCTTGAGAGGCAATAGGCAGTATGCCGGCGGCGGGCCCGGGCAAGACTTCCGAAGCTGAGACGCGAGATATAGAGGAGGTAACATGAAGAGGCAGACTTTTACGGGATACACCGGGCGGGTCATCGTTACGTGTGTGCTGATGGCGCTTGTTCCGGCGTCTGCCGTCAGCGCGCAAACGGACACCGCTTGCCGTCAGCGGCATTTTGGTAAGTTTTCAGAATGGTCGGCGGCGGTCAATATGGGACCGGTCGTCAATTCCAGCGTCTTTGAATATTGGCCGGCCATCTCCCCGAACGGATTGAGTCTTTACTTTGGCTCAGCCCGTCCCGGAGGGATCCCCGGGGTAACTTTCAACGCACAAGACATCTGGGTGACTCGTCGCGCCAGCCTCGATGCCCCTTGGGGAGTTCCCCGGAATTTAGGGCCAAATGTCAATTCGGAGTTCGCCGACAGTTCACCGGCGTTGAGCCGGGATGGACACTGGCTGGTCTTCGGAAGCAATCGCCGGAACGGCAAATGCAGATCCACCGGGGCGAATGAGTTCTATGTTTCCTACCGCGAAAACGCCGAGGACGATTTCGCCTGGGAACCAGCCGTGAATTTCGGCTGCGAAATCAACGCCATCGGCTCAAATTACGGTGTGACTTTTCTCCACGACGACAAAGGAAACACGGCAATGTATTTCAGCAGTACTCGCTTTGGGGGTACCGGTTACGATGTTTACCTAAGCACGCGAGGCTTCCATGGCGCCTTCGGCCCGCCCGCCCTTGTCCCGGAGCTGAGCGGCCCGGTCAATGATATAGGTCCGTCAGTCCGCGCGGACGGGCTGGAGATGTTTCTTAACAGCGATGCCATGGGCTCGCCGGAGGGGAAGTTGGCGGTATCCACGCGAGAGACAACTTCCCAACCCTGGACAACACCGAAAAAGCTCGGGCCGATGATTAACGACGGTGTCGCTGACAATATCTATCCCGTACTTTCCTGCGATGGCACGACGCTCTACTTTGCGTCGAACCGCCCCGGGGGTTACGGAGGTTACGATCTTTACGTCGCAACGCGGAAAATGCTGGAGGAGCCGGCCCCAGTGTTGCGAACTGTTTCGGGGGACGGCTCAGGGCAGGGCGCGATCCTGCACGCGGGTACTTCGCAAGTCGCCTCGTCGAGCAACCCCGCCGTTGTTGGGGAATTGGTGGAGATTTATGGGACAGGGCTGGTTGACGGTAGCGCTGTCCCTCCGCAAATTACAATCGGCGACAGAGTGGCTGATGTCCTGTATTTTGGCAAAGCCCCAGGATTCCCCGGACTGAACCAAGTGAATGTCCGTGTGCCTGGCATTACCCCAGGACCGGCTGTTCCGGTACGCTTAACTTACTTGGACCGCCTGAGTAATGAAGTCACGATCGGAGTGCGATGAAGTTCACGACGCGAAACATGAAGTCCACTGTTGTTCTTTCGCTGCTGTTCTTGGGAGTAATCGGCCACACCTCAATGGTGAAGGCGCAATCCCCGGGCACATTCAGCGCGACCGGCAACCTGACCAGGGAACGGATGTTCCATGCGGCGACTCTGCTTACGAACGGCCGGGTCTTGATTACCGGTGGCTCCGCCACACCCGGCTCGTCTGTCTGGGCGAGCGCGGAGCTGTACGATCCTGCCACGGAAACCTTCACAGCTACCGGCAACATGACCACGCCCCGCTACCGTCACACCGCGACTCCGCTTCCCGGCGGCAAGGTTTTAATCGCCGGAGGCGAACTCACCAGTCACGATTCCAGACTCTCGCTGGCCCAAGCGGAGCTGTACGATCCTGCCACGGGGACCTTCACCGCGACCGGCGCAATGACCACGGCCCGGTCGTCGCACACGGCGACGCTGCTCAATAGTGGCAAGGTCCTCATCGCCGGGGGATGCCAGGCCCAATGTGCGACCAGCGCGGAGTTGTACGATTCCGCCACGGGAACTTTCACCGCCACGGGCAGCATGCTGACCGCGGACTACTCGCTATCCCGCACGGCTGCCCTGCTCAGCAACGGCAAGGTCCTGATCCTACACAGCGTACTTTGCGACGAAATCCAACAACGCTGTGATCCCGCCCGCACCGAACATTACGATCCCGACACGGGTACCTTCAGCCTCACGAGCGAGACGGGACATGCCTACGAGACGAGTCCCGTGACGGCGAGCTTGCTCACCAATGGCCGAGTCCTGGTTACCTTGGGGTATTGTTGCGATTACAGTGAAATCGCAGAAGTGTACGACCCCTCGAACGGAACATTCACGGCCACCGGGACGATGACCGGGTGGCGGGGGTACCATACAGCCACGCTGCTCCCCGATGGAAAAGTTTTAATCGCTGGTAGAGACGACTCCGGCTTTCCTGTCCCCGGCAGCGCCGATCTGTATGATCCCGTCACGGGTGCGTTCAGCACCACGCGTGAAATGGCAATACAGCGGGCAGAGGGGCACACGGCCACCCTGCTCCCGGATGGCACCGTCCTGCTGGCTGGCGGCTGGGTTTGCTGCGGACGCTCCATTGCCACCGCCGAGATCTACCGTCCGGCTGTCTTGGTTCGCTCGCCGGTGCTGTTCTCTCTTTCAGGCGACGGGCGGGGAGCGGGCGCGATCCTGCATGCGGAGACACATCAGCTCGTCTCGCCCAGTAACCCAGCCGTGGCTGGCGAGGCCCTGGAAATCTATGGTGCCGGCCTGGTGGACGGAAGCGTGATTCCTCCGCAAGTGGACATTGGCGGGCGGATGGCGGAGGTCCTGTTCTTCGGCAAGGCTCCCGGATTCGCGAATCTGAACCAGGTTAACGTCCGTGTCCCGAGAGGCGTTACGCCTGGCTCCGCCGTCGGTGTGCGCTTGACCTATCTGACCCGGCCGAGCAATGAGGTCACCATCGGAGTGAAGTGATATTGGTGGTGTAAGGTGCGAATCCTGACACCGTCCGGACTTTCAGAGCGAGCCAATCAATTAAACATTTTGCGGGTTCTGCCGATAACAATTTTGGAACCCCGAGATGATCCTACTGACCGCAGTTACTGGGCTTGCCGCCGCCGCGTATTTGATTTATCGAATCTGGGATTGGTCGTCGGACCCGTCAGCGCTTAGTGCCGCCTATTGGCTCGATGCGATTGAAGGCGGCTCGCCGCCCGTTACCGCCCCAGCCCACACTCGTCGTGGATCGCTTTAACCGCCTTTTCCAGGCCGTCACGGCTTACTACCAGGTTGATGGTTAGTTCGCTGGAACCTTGCGCGATTGCGATTATGCTGATCCCTTCTCGCGAGACCGCGGTGAAGACCCGGCCCGCCAAACCTGGAACTCCTCGCATCCCTTCTCCTACAACGGCCAGCAATCCTACGTTCTCGTCGATTTCGAATGGTTTTACGTATTCGTGCTCGATTTCGAGCGCCAGCGCCTCTTCCAGTCCCTTTAACACGACAGGCAGTTCGTCCTTGCGGACGAGGAAGCAAAAGCTTTGGCGATAGGACGAGCTTGAGAGCGTCAGGACTTCCGCGTTTACGATGTCTAGCGCGTCCAGGGCTCGCGCCATCACGCGGGTTCCGCTAATAGCGGCTGACGCCGGTTCTACCGAGACAAGCGCCACGTTGGCCATGGAGGTTACGGCACGGGCTCCCCGGGGTTCGTCGGCCCGCAGGGCGGCCACGATGTGCGTGCCGGGCGCGTCCAGATTGAAGGAGTTCTTGCTCCAGACGGGAATTTTCTTTTCCACGAGCGGGGCCAGGGTTCGGGGGTGGAGGACCTTGGCGCCGTTGTAGGCCAGTTCGGCCGCTTCCGCGTAGGTGACTTCGTCCAGGACGCGGGCGTCCTTAACGAGGCGGGGGTCGGCGGTCATGATGCCGTCGACGTCGGTCCAGATCCACAGTTCCGCCGCATCGAGGGCGCTGGCCAGAATCGACGCGGAGAAGTCGGAACCGCCGCGGCCGAGGGTGGTCGGTTTGCCGTCCGCGGTGGCGCCGTTGAAGCCGGTCATTACGACAATAGAGCCTGCGGCGAGGATGGGGGCTACGACTTCGGCGCCCCGTTTTCTGGTGGCATCCATGATGGGGGTGGCGTTGCCGAAGACGGAATCGGTGACAACGACGTTGGCGGCATTAATGGCTTCGGCGGGGGTGCCGGTGGCGGTGAGGTGGGCGGCGATGATGAGCGCGGTCAGCCGTTCGCCAATTGCCACGGCTTCGTCGACCGATCGGGGCGGGCGGTCTCCCAGAAGCAGAATTCCTTGAGCGATCCGTTCGAATTCGCCGATTAAGCCGCTGATGCCGGATAGGACTGCGGTGGGATCGCCAAGCAATTCGCGCGCGGTGGTCTCGTGTCGTTCCCGGAGACCCGCGATGTTTTTCTCCATAGTGGCGCGGTCGCCGTTTTCGGCGTGGCGCAGGGTGTCGAGCAGAAGGTCGGTTACCTTCGACATGGCCGAAACTACAATGGCGACGGGGCGCTTGGCGCGCTCGGCGGCGGTGATGCTCGCGGCGATGCGAATGCGGTCGGCGCTGCCCATGGACGTACCGCCAAATTTCATTACGATCAGATCGTTCAACTCGTTACTCCTCGTGCATTGGATGTTCGTTCGCGCACCAAGCGCAGGACGGCCAGAATGGCGCCCTCTTCGTCGAGGTTACTGGTGTCGAGATAGATGGCGTCGTCGGCCTGGCGGAGGGGCGAATCGGCGCGAGTCGTGTCGCGGTGGTCGCGTTCGACGATGTCGTGAAGGACTTGGGTGTAATCGCCGCCCGACTGGTTGACGCGGCGGTGCGCGCGGGCGCCGGGGGTCGCGTCCAAGTAGATTTTCACTTGCGCGCCGGGGTAAACGACAGTTCCGATATCCCGGCCCTCCATTACTACGCTGGTTATGGTCGCGTACTCCTGCTGCTTGGCGACGAGTTCGCGGCGAACACCGGGAATGGCGGAGACGCGGGACGCGGCGCGGGAGATCTCGGGGCTGCGAATGGCGGCGGAGACGTCGCGGCCGTTCAGTACAACCCGGCCCCCGTCAAGGCTGATTTCGGCGGATTGGGCGATGGGGACGATTTGGACGGCATCGGCGGGGTCGATGTGGTTTTCGATCGCTGCAAGAGCGATGGCGCGGTACATGGCGCCGCTGTCGACGTAGAGGAAGCCCAGGCGTTCGGCGACGGCGCGGGCGACAGTGCTCTTTCCAGCGCCTGCCGGACCGTCGATCGCCACGATAATTGGTTTGTCCATGGGCGAGGCTATTCGGCGCTTGCGCCCAAAGGGTTCACAGCGAAAACGTATTCGGCTACGGGCGTGCCGCCGATGAGGTGTTCGTCAATGATACGGTCGGCTACTTCTTTCGTGACCGAGCGGTACCAGACACCTTCCGGGTAGACGACGGCGATGGGGCCCTGTTCACAGATGCGGAGGCAGTTGGCCTTGGTGCGGTAAGTGCAGTGGCTGCCGGTCATTAGTCCGGCGCCAGCGATCCGTTTTTTGAGGTGTTCCCACACTTCGATGGATTCTTCGAGCGGGGCGCACTTCGGTTTGGTCGGCTCGGCGCAGAGGAAGATGTGACGCACCAGCTTGCCGATGCCTAGATTCGCGGCGATGACGGGGAGGGCGGACGGGTCTTTCGGGTCGATGGGATCGGGCATGATCGGGTTGCGTGGACAGGAACTAACTTTCTATTCTGACAAAGTGCCCCTGCGGATCGCACCCAAAGCATTCGACGCGATCGTGGAACGCGCCGTCGCCTCAATCCCGATGCGTTTTCGGGCGCGGATGCGGAACCTGGTGATTGCGGTGCAGCCGGTGGGTCCGTCGCCGGACTTGTTGGGGTTGTACGAGGGGCGGCCGGAGACGGAGCGGAGTTTTGGGGACGTTTCGCCGGAGGGTCCGGACCGGATCCGCATCTTTCAACGGCCGCATGAGGAGATGGCGCGGAATGCGGCGGATTTGGAGCGGATCGTGACCGACACGGTCTGGCACGAGGTTGGGCACTATTTTGGGCTTAGCGAACGGGAAATACACGCAGCCGAGGATCGCCGGGAAAGGCTTCGCCCGCTACGGCGCGCGGCGCGACTTGCGAAATTGCCGCCGAAAGGGTAGACTTAGTGTTTGCGGACCGGTTCCGCACAGGCTTAGGGTGTGCATTTTCCTCCACTTGCCTTCCCGTAAGTAAACAGAATCCAATAAAGAACACCTGAAGAGGTTAGCGATGTACGCAGTGATCGAGACTGGCGGCAAGCAGTATCGCGTTGTCCCCGGCACATCGGTGAAGATCGAGAAGCTGGCGGGAGAGCCCGGCGCCGACGTAACGTTTGATAAAGTTCTCGCCGTTGTCAACGACTCCGGTGAATTGAAGGCTGGCCAGGACGCCGCGGGCGCCAAGGTTAGCGGCAAGATTGAATTGCAGGGACGCGGCGAAAAGCTCCTCGTCTTCAAGTTCAAGCGCAAGAAGCAGTACAAGAAAACCCAGGGCCACCGCCAGAGCTTTACCCAAGTGCTGGTCACCGGGATCGAAGCGTAAGGATAAGCAGTCATGGCATCGAAAAAAGGTTTAGGCTCTACTAAAAACGGGCGCGATTCGAACGCCCAGCGGCTCGGCGTGAAGCGATTCTCCGGCGAGATCGTCACCGGCGGTTCGATTCTGGTGCGCCAGCGCGGAACACCGTTCAAGCCGGGCGAGAACGTCGGACGCGGCTCCGACGACACACTGTACGCCCGGGTTGCCGGGACAGTAGTGTTCAAAGATCGCGGCCGAATGGGAAAGTTCATTTCCATTCAGGCGTCCGCCAGCTAAGTTTTCCCCGAAATTTACGTTGAAGCAAGCCGCCGCGAAAACGGCGGCTTTTTTATTGGTATCGCTTATGTTCATTGATGAGGTTAAGGTTTACGTTAAGGCCGGCGACGGCGGAAACGGCTGCCTGGCGTTCCGGCGCGAGAAGTTCGTCCCCAATGGCGGACCATCGGGCGGAGACGGCGGCCGCGGCGGGGATGTGGTGATCGTTTCGTCGGTCCACTACAACACGCTTCTGCACCTTCGGTACAATCCGGAGCACAAGGCTGAGCGGGGCGGGCACGGGGAAGGATCGAACAAAACCGGAGCCGACGGAGATGACCGCGAAGTGAAAGTTCCGGTGGGAACGGTCGTTTATGACTGGTTCAGCGGGGAAGTACTATTTGATTTCAACGCGGCAGAACAGCGGTTTATTGTCGCCAAGGGCGGGCGGGGAGGGCGGGGAAATGCGCGATTCGCCACGCCATCACACCAGGCGCCGACCGAGCATGAGCCTGGAAAGCCTGGAGTTGAGCTAACGCTACGGCTGGAGTTGAAGCTGTTGGCCGATGTTGGGTTGGTAGGGTTCCCGAACGCAGGGAAGTCGACACTGATTTCGCGGATTTCAGCGGCAAGGCCGAAGATTGCGGACTATCCGTTTACGACGCTGGAGCCGGGGCTTGGAGTGGTTCGGTTGCCCGATGACCGGAGCTTCGTGGTGGCCGATATTCCCGGATTAATTGAGGGCGCCAGCGAAGGGCACGGATTGGGGACGCAGTTTCTGCGCCATATTGAGAGGACAAGGCTGCTGGTTCATCTGGTGGACGTCAGCGATATTACAGGCCGCGACCCGGTAGCGGATTTTGAGATTATCCGCAACGAATTGCGGAGCTATTCGGAAGAGCTTGGCTCGAAACCGATGCTGGTTGTCGCAAGCAAGATCGATGCCGCGCAGGAACCGGAACGCATTGCGGCGGTGGAGAAAATAGCGTCCGACAACGGCTTGGAGTTTCTACGGATTTCCAGCGCGACAGGCGAGGGGCTAGAAGAATTCAAGGAGCTTGTTTACAAGCGCCTCTCGGAACAGGCGCGCTGAGGGCTGGAAACTAAACCGCCGGCCTGAAGAGTCTCGCTTCTGGCCGGCGGGGCGCAGTATCGTATTTCGTCTAGCAAACTCGCGATAGGTGTCGAGTCTGTCAGTTTAGTGGGGGGACTCAGCGTCCCGTTACTAACTAATGCGAAAATTCAACGCTAAAAGGTGCAATAAATTAGAAAAAAAACCCGCTAAGGAATGGGTCCTTAATCGTTCGTTAGCTCCGGTACTTTCAGTACTGTGCTCGGGCTTCCGGCGAAATATTGCTGGTTGGAGAGGTTCTTGTAGACGCTGCCAGCTATCTGGGCGGCGACCGGGCCGTTAACGGCCTTTCCGCCGGTGAGCAGGACCACGACGACCAACTTGTTGTTACCGACCTCGTTAAAGCTGCCAAACCAGCCCAAGTGGGTGGGAGTGGCGCGGTCTGTGCACGTGCCGGTCTTTCCTAAGATCGGCTCACTGGAGTCGTAGTTGGCGCGGCGTGCGGTGCCATACTCGACTGCTCCCATCATTCCAGGCTTGATCTCCGGGATTTCGCCGCCGATGTCGAGCTGACGCTTTATGCGGGGCGCGAATGCGCGTAATTCTTCGTCCGAACGCGGGTACTGCAGGTGGTACATCGTGCCGCCATTCGCGATGGCCGAGAGCAGCGACGCTAACTGTAATGCCGTCAACTGGATACCTTCGCCGTAGCTAGTCATCATCCCCACGCCTCCGAACTTCGGAGGTTCCGAAGGCAGCACGCCGGCAAACTCGCCGTCGATGCCGAGACCGGCGCGTTCGCCCAGTCCAAATTGTTGGGCGTAGGAGTGAACCCGATCAAAGCCGAGCTTTTCGCCGACCTGCGCGAAGTACGGATTGTTGGACTTCGCGAGCGCTTCGGTAAGGTCGATGGATACACGGCGGCTGAGACGGATGGGCGTCTGCCGTTCCATAACACCTTCATGCAGCCCAGCCAAAGCGCAGACGAGCTTGATGGTGGAACAGGGCTGGAAGCCGCTCCCGAGGGCAAGACGCTGATTGACGATAGTCAGTACGCGACCATTTTTGGGGTCTACAACTACGACGCTGCCGTTATAAGGTCCAAGCGCGTTAACGGCGGCCTGGCGAATCGTGAGATCCTCGCCAGAGATGACATCCCCGGTGGAAGAATCGGCGAAAGTCGGTTCGCGCCACGGTCCCCCTGCGACGAGTCCGTTTCGTCCCGTTCGCGTGCGCGCCAGAGCGCGTCTTTTCGCGGCAACGGCGGCTGCTCGTTGGATAGTGACGGCGTTTTTCACCACCGGCTTTTTCGCCGTTGGGGTTACAGCCACGGCCTTTTTACGAACTGCCGGTTTCTTCGCCGGGATCGCCGCCAGACCCGGGAGACCTGTACTGAGGACTATCAGTCCTGCGAGTACCAAAAAACCGATTGCTGTACGAACACTCAAATCTCTCTTCAAAACAATGGACCTTCTTCGTGTTGATTCGGACTCGAGACCCGCCCATTCGTACTGGACCGCCCGTTCGTGTGTTTTTGCTATTTTGCCCGACTCGCCTATAGATAGTCAAACAAAAAATGTCTCAGCAACTACCGGCGTGTGTAAACGCTTACCTATTGTATCGGTTGGACTTGTGGCCACCATTAGGCGGATTATCGTATTACGGAATAGACCTAGGCCGCGGTCCAGCCGCCGTCAATGGATACGACGCTGCCGTTGACGAAACCGGCTTCATCGGAGGCGAGATACAAGGCTAAATTCGCAATTTCATCCGGGCGCCCAAGGCGGCCAATGGGCTGACGGGCGTTGAGTTCCAGCCGTACCTTCTCCTTTTCATGTTTATGGTACTTCTCCAGGTAGCCTTCGACGAAAGGAGAATCGACGGTGCCAGGGCAGACGCAGTTGACGCGGATTTGAGTAGGGTAGTCGACGGCGAGCTGTTTGGTCATGGCGACGACGGCGCCTTTGGTGGCGCAGTAGGCGAATCGTTTTTTCACGCCGATCAAGCCGGCGACGGAACCGATGTTGACGATGCGGCCCTGCGATTTTAAAAGATGCGGCATTGCGTAGCGGGTGACCAGGTAAGGTCCGGTTACGTTGACGCGCATCAGGCGTTCGAAATCAACGAGTTCGGTGTCTTCGACGGTTCCGACGAGGCCGATGCCGGCGTTGTTGATGAGCACATCGAGACGGTCGAGGCCGGCGAAGAGATCGCGGATCCCGGCTTCGTCGGTGACGTCGCAGCGTACGGCGCGCGCGCCGGGCAGTTCTTTGGCGAGGTTCTCGGCCCGTTCAGTGTCGATGTCGGCGATTAGTACGGTCGCTCCGGCTGCGGCGAAGACCCGGCTGGTGGCCTCGCCGATGCCGCTGGCGCCGCCGGTTACCATGGCGACGCGGCCATCCTGGCGAAAAGGTGTTGTCATTTCTCCACGATTGTATCGAAGCCGCGCTAGAATGGCCCACATAGTGAGCCAGAAAAAGCACGTTCCCTACGTACCGGTCGACCGGAAGATGGTCGAGTTTTCCTATACGGCCGTTCTGCTCGGCCTGGTGATGAGCGTCGTTCTAGGGGCGGCGAACGCCTACCTGGGATTAAAGGCGGGCATCACGATTGCGGCCACCTATCCGGCGGCGGTGATTGGGATGGCGCTGCTGCGATTTAAGCGGGGCACGATATTGGAGGAGAATCTGGCTAGAACGGCGGGGTCGATTGGGGAATCGATTGCGGCTGGGGCGATTTTCACTATTCCGGCGTTTGTGATTGCGAAAGCCTGGCCGGTGTTCGACGTTGAGCATGGCTATTTGAAATCGACTGCTTTGATGCTGGTGGGCGGGGTGTTGGGGGTACTTTTTGTTTCGCTGGTTCGAAGGGTGATGGTGGAGGACGATGACCTGCCGTTCCCGGAATCGGTGGCGGCGGCGGAGATTCACAAGGCGGGGCAGTCGGCGTCGAAGGCCGCTAAGTTTTTATTTATCAATATGGTGACGGGCGCCGCGGTCTATATCCTGGGAGTAATGAAGTTGTTTGAGCCGGACCGGAACTTTATTTTCCAGATTGGGAATCTGGGGCGGAGCGTGGTGAAACTGGGCTCGGACCAGCGGGCGTTGAATGTGGGCGGGGTAACGGTTGCGGCGGCGCCGTCGATCAGTCCGGCGTACATCGGCGTGGGCTACATTATTGGACCGAAACTGGCGGCTCTGAATTTCTCGGGTGGCGTATTGGCTTGGGGATTTCTGATTCCGTTGCTGATTTACTTTTTGGGTGAGGATCTGAATAAGTTCCTGCCGCCGGGCGCTCCGCAGAGCGACTGGCAGGGGCTGGCGGCATCAGTGTGGCGTTATATTGTGCGGCCGATTGCGGTGGGCGGGATGCTCGTCGGGGCGGCGAACACTCTGTGGAAGATGCGAAAGAATTTAAGCGTTGGTTTGGGGCGGGCGTTTGCGGAGATGAGAGGGACGGCGCCGGAAGTGGATCAGTCGAACCGGACGGAGCAGTATATGAGCTCGAAATCGGTGTTCGGGCTGATTGGGCTGACGTTTCTGGCGATGATCGCTGTGTATTATTACTTTGCCGGCGAGGTCTGGATTGCGGCGGTGGCGGCGGTGGTGATGCTGGTCACCGGCTTCTTTTTTGCAACGATTTCGGGATCACTGACGGGAATGATCGGCTCGTCGAATAATCCGGTGAGCGGGTTGACGCTTTCGACGCTCTTGATTGCGGCGCTGTTGATGGTGTCGCTGGGAGTGGGCGGTCCGGGGGGCGTGGCGATTGTGCTGGCGGTGGCGGCTGTGGGCTGCGTATCGGCGGCGGTGGCGGGGGAGTTGCTGCAGGATTTTAAGGTTGGCTACATCCTGGGCGGCACGCCAAGGACGATTCAGTGGGTGGAGCTGCTTTCGGTGGTGGTGTCGTCGATTGTGATGTTTTTCCCGTTGATGCTGTTGCATCAGGCCAATATTAAGCAGGGCGGAATTGGGTTCGGGGACGCAAGGCTGCCGGCGCCGCAATCGGGGCTGATGGCGCTCATTGCCGAGGGGATTGTCGGCGGAGACATGGCCTGGCCGCTGGTTATTATGGGCATATTCATGGGGTTAGGCATGATCATGATGCAGGTGCGGAGCCCGATGCTTGTGAGCGTGGGGATGTACCTGCCATTCGCGACGACATTTTCGATTTTTGTGGGAGGGTGTTTCCGAGCCGTGAGCGATTTCATTTCGGCGCGGAAGGGCCATAATGAGGCGCAGCGGGCGCGCAGCGAGAATATCGGGATATTGATCTCGTCTGGGATGATCGCCGGGGAGGGGTTGATGGGGTTGGTGGTGGCCGGATTTGCTTTGGGCGAAGTGCCGTTGCCGGAGTTTTTCAAAGAGCCGAGCTACTTTGTCGGGCTGGGCGTATTGGCTTTGATGGCCATAAATATGATCTCAACACCCATTGCAAATGCGGGGAATCCGGATGAGCCGGCGCCGCCGACAGCGATGATGTAATCGCGACATCGTTTACCATAGGTACTTGTCGCGCATTACCAGTTCCCAAAATTCCGCAACCATCAGTTGGCCGCAAGTTTATATGGGAGTTGCCTTCACGACGATGGCAACGCTGCTTTTGGAACTGGCGATGACGCGCATATTCTCGGTAGTTTTCTACTACCATTTCGCGTTTCTGGCGATTTCGATCGCATTATTTGGATTGGGGGCCGGCGGCGTATTCTCCTACGTGATTGCGGCGCAGAAAGCGTCTCTGTTCCGGAAATTGGGGCGGCTCTCGCTAATCAATGCGTTTGTGCCGTTAATCAGCGTAATCTTCATCCTGGAGCGGGGCCAGACGATGACGAATACGGCGCTGGCGGCGGTGTATTTCTTGAGCGCGCTGCCGTTCTTTCTGGCTGGGGCGATCGTCTCGCTGGCGATTTCGGAGACGATCGAGCGCGTGGACCGGGTGTATTTCTTCGATCTATTGGGCGCGGCGGGCGGTTGTTTGCTTTTGATTCCCCTGTTGAATAATTTGGGCGGGCCGAATACCGTGGTTGCGGCGGCGGTAATGTTCGCCGCCGGTTCGGGCATTTGGTACAACCTGGACGGGCACCGGCCTTTACGGGCTGCTTCGGTGGCTGTGGCGCTGCTGTTGACGATTCTGGTAGTTTTCAATGCGAAGAATCACTGGATTGACATCCACTACGCAAAGGGACAGGTACTCGATAACGAGATCTTTGTCCGGTGGAATTCGTTTTCGCGGATCGCAGTGGCGAAGGAGAAGTCGAGCGGCCAGACGCAGATTGTGATTGACGCCGACGCTTCGACGGGGATCATGGATTTTAACCTGGATGCGTTGACTCCTTTGCAGGTAAAGGATCTAACCGAGCAGGGACCGGCGTTCCCGTATCAGATGCGGCCGGGCGCAAAGACGCTGATTATCGGACCGGGCGGCGGATGGGACGTGGCACGGGCCATCGCGGCGGGGACGACGGATATTACCGGCGTAGAGATTAATCCGATTATTGCGACGACGATCATGCGAGGGGAGTTTGCCTGGATCAGCCGGAACCTCTACCGGCGACCGGGAATTCGGATCTTTGAGGAGGATGGACGCAGCTTTGTCCGAAGGAGTTCGGAAAAGTACAGCGTATTGCAAGCGACGCTGGTCGATACGTGGGCGTCGACGGCGGCAGGCGCCTTTGCGTTGTCGGAGAATAATCTCTACACGACGGATGCTTTTTACGACTATCTGAGCCACTTGAATGACGATGGCGTGCTGGCGATCACGCGATGGGGGTTCGAGCCGCCTCGCGAGTCGGTGAGGCTGCTGATTCTGGCGCGGGAGGCATTGGCGCAGTTGGGCGAGACGAGTCCGCAGCGGCACGTAATGGTGATTCGTGAGGGGAGCAAGAAGGACCTCGAGGGGTGGGGCGCGCGGGACACGGTGTTAATCAGCCGGAAGCCGTTCACGAGCGGCGATGTGGAGCGTGCGGAAGGGATTATCGCCAAGGCGCGGTTCCAACGGATCTATCTGCCGGGGGACGGCCCCAATTCACCCTTCGGGCAGGCCTTGCTGGCGACGAACCTGGATGCCTGGCTGGAGAATTATCCCTTCGATGTCACGGCGGTCAGCGATAACCGGCCCTTCTTCTTCTACACCGTTCAGCCCCGCGATCTTTGGAACTTCGTGATGACGATGAATAGGGAGAGCGCGGATTATAAGATCAACCGCGCGGTGCCGATGCTGTTTTCTCTGGTGGGGGTGAGCCTGCTGGCGACAATCATCGTTCTGGCGATGCCGCCGCTTGTGCTTGGGACGAAATTGCCTCGAGAGAATGGCGTCTTAAAGTTTCTGATGTATTTTCTTTGTATCGGAGTAGGTTACATCCTGATCCAGGTTGCGCTGATCCAGAAGTTTGTCCTCTTTCTCGGGCACCCTACTTATGCATTGACCGTGATCGTGTTTTCAATGCTGGTTTCCAGCGGCTTGGGCAGCTACGTGAGCGGAAAGTATGTTGGCTCCGACGATGGAAAATTGATGCGGGCACTCGGGCTGGTTGCTGTTCTGGTGGGAATACTGGCGTTTACCGCGGCACCGATTACTACCGCGCTGGTGGGGCTGCCGCTGCCGGTGAAAATGCTGTTGACCGTGCTGCTGATCGCGCCGGCCGGCTTCTGCATGGGCATGCCTTTCCCGCAGGGCTTGGCGCGTTTGGAGAACTTCCATAAACCGAGCGTGCGCTGGGCCTGGAGCTTGAACGCGGCGTCAAGCGTGCTGGGTTCGGCGGCAGCGATCTTTTTTGCGATATATCTAGGACTGCGCGAAACGCTCCTGATCGGTGGGGCCCTGTATCTTGGCGCACTGTACGTCATAAAATCCACCATTTCACAAAGATCCCAACATGTCTCTTGAAACTCTCTTTTCCCTTAAAGGCAAGACCGCCCTGGTTGTCGGTTCGAGCCGCGGTATTGGGCTGGCGATAGCGAAGGAGATCGCCGCCGCCGGTGCGAATACGATCCTGGCGGCGCGGTCCAAAGATAAATTGGCGGAGGAAGTCGCGAATTTATCGGCAGCCGGATATAGCGCCGATTCGCGTTCGGTCGATATCACCAGTTCCGATTCCATCCGTGCGTTTGCGGCGGACTTCCGCGGAAAGACGGACATCCTGATCAACGTGGCCGGAACGAATGTGCGGCGCCGGATGCAGGATTATACGAAGGATGAGTACGACAACATCTTGAACACCAATCTGCACGGCATATTCGAGTTATGCCAGCATATCGGCGGCGGGATGGTGGAAGGCGGCAAGGGCGGGAAGATTATTCACATCGGGAGCCTGATGTCGCTATTGGGCATTCCTTACTTGAGCGTGTACGCAATCAGCAAGGCGGCGATTGCCGGATTGACGCGCGTCCAGGCGGCCGAGTGGGGCCGTTACAACATCCAGGTGAACTGTATTGCGCCGGGCTTCATTTTGACCGATTTGAACCGGGATATGTGGGCGCAGAAGCATATGCACGATTGGCTGCACGGGGCGCAAGCGAATCCGAAGATGGGGACGCCCGAGGATATGGCGGGGTTGGCGGTCTTTCTGGCCAGCCCGGCTTCGAATTACATTACCGGACAGGTGATTGCGGCTGACGGCGGGTACACGACGACGGCGAACTGGCCTTTCGAACCGGCTTATTGAGTTACTTCACGCTGATGGTAACGCCAGGAGGGCTCGAGGCGTTCTCGACCCGTACGGTGAGCGGGACCGTTTTGCCGGTGGGAGAATTTTCGGGAATTCGGGCATTGATCTGGACGATGCCGGTGATCAGGCCGGGTGTTGCGCCGGCGTAGAGCACTTCGGCGTTAACGTCCCCGAGGAGAACAGAGACATTGGGAATCGAGACGGGTGATGCTTCGGTGGCGATGAAACCGTCCCATGGAATTGGGAGCGTGGGCCCGGCGCCGGTTACGTAGAGGACGAGGATGTCGCCCTTTACCGCTGGAGTCTTGTCCGAGTTAAGGATCAGCGCTCCAGTGGCGGCATCGACCTGGAATGCGGCGGCGGTGCCTGTGCCCGTGCCGCTGGAAGTGAAGATTCCAGGGGCAGCTTTTGCGGAGAGCACGGCGAAGCCTCCGGAGCGGACGCCGTTGTATTCGACTTCGAGGAAGCCTGGACGGTCGGGCGAGAGGGTGTTTGGGGCGGAAGCCGATACCTGCCGGGCAGAACTGTAGATGACGGGTAAGGGTTCGCCGCTCAGGAAGACGCGGGTCCCGCCCATGGTGTCCGGAACAAAGGGAGTGGCGCCATCGAAGGCCGTAAGGACATCGGGGCCAAGTCCAGAGCCATAGATGGTGATCACGGAACCGGGGGCGATGCCGCCGGGGCGTTGGGAGGCGGCGTTGACCGCGGCGAGAATAAGAGGGCCGGGCGGCAGGACTTCAAAGTGTAGAGCGGGTGCGGCGCCGCCTCCCGGGTCGGGATTCAGAACAGTTATGGGGACCGTTCCTGGATTGGCCATGAGAGGCGCGGGGATGACAGCGAGGAGCGAATTGGTTCCGAGGACGGTGGATTTCAACGTTGTTGATCCGGACTTGACCAATGTTCCGCTGAAAAATCGTTCGCCGGTGATGGTAACAGTGGTCTCCGTCGCGCCGCGCGTTACGCGTGGCGGCCAGACCGACGCGACGGCTGGTACGCCTGGCTGTATGGTGAGGTTGACGTTTACCTGAGTAGTTTTGGTGACCGCGTCTGGAGCGTTGATGGCAAAAGTGCCCTTTTGCGTTCCGGGCGGCAGATCCGTAATATCGGCGGAAACGGCAATGCTGGAACGGAAGCCTGGGAAGACGGCGCCTCCGGCGGGGGCGAGGCGCATCCATTTCGTTCCTGTATTAGCGGCGGTGTAAGCGAGCAGTGCGCCAGTGGTAGTGAGGTGTACGAAAACGGGCTGAGGGACCGGGTCGCCGAGACGGTGAGTAATAGAAAGAGTGGTGGGTGTGACCCGGAGGTCCGAGGGCGGAGCTTTGACGGTCAGAGTCACGGGGATCGCAACCGGATCGCCAAACGTGTCGGGGGTATATACGGTGATGGTGTCTGAATAGATGCCGACGGGGAGCGTGGTGGGGTTTACCGTGACCTTGACCGATACGGGAGTCCTGCCCGAGAGTGGCGTGAAGGTCATCCATTGGCTGCCGCCATAACTGATGCTGGTGAGCGGATTGATTGTTCCGGTGGCCGCGGCGATGGCGAGGGTTTGTGGAGCGGGCAGATTGGCCGAGCCTTCCTGGTAAATGAATGCAAGGCTCGCCGGAGTGACTTTGACGGAGGGGGCTGCGACTGCTGGCGTGAGCGAAACGAAAAGCAGAAGTGGCAAACTTCGCACCCCTTACTCATCGGCTAGGACGGCCAAATCTTTGGCCCAGTTAATTCTTTAGTTCCTCAGGAAAAACCGCAAACCCTTCGGGCTGGGGATACTCCGTTTGGAGATATTGGAGCCGTTTTCGGAGGTGACGGCTGGCGATCTGGCGGGGTCCCGGCTCCACGTCAATATCACAGCAGATGCCGTGCAGGAAGAGCGTCATCGTGTCGATGAAACTGACGCGTGCATATTCCAAGAAAAGCTTAGATTCGCCGCGGATACCGGACTCTTTCTTGAGGAGCTCGAGTTTGGACTTCCACGAAATGTCGTCCACTTCACCGTGTACGCGGGCCTTCAGTTCCTCGCGAAGTATGGCGCGGTAGCCGCCGAGAACGGAATCGGGCTGGGTTAAATAGATGAGGAAGGCGAGAGAGTGGAAGAAGTTGTAATGGTAGTCGCTGGAGTCAATGTCCTGGATGGAATAGGCGAGGATGTGGGGGTCCTTGGATTTTTCGGGGACGATGTAGGCGAAGGGAAGGCGGCTGGCTGCTTCAGGAGGGTCCATCGCGACGAGGCTGTCGCGGTGATCGAAGACGATGATTTTCTCCGGATGGCGCTTGCCGGGGCGCAGGGCGGGAGCGGCGCTGGCGGGGCGTTCCAGAAATGGAACGAAGAGAATGACCACGTTGCCGAGAATGTTCAACACACGGGGAGGGAGGGCGGCGATAGGCTCTTCGACGAAATCGCGACGGTCGTCGTCAGCGAACGGCACGGCGGCGGCGTAATAGGAAAAGACCGGTCCGAATGCGGTGGCGTCTTTGTAAAAACGTTTAGCGAAATCGCCTAAGTGCAGCTTGGTCTTGTTCAGGCCGGCCAGATCTGTGGGTGAGGGCATCGAATACTACTATCAGTTTAACAATTACGGCCGCGGCGCCCCGGTCACGGTAGACTGAGGCTTTGGCACACCTGGAAATATTGATCTCGGCGGGGGAAGCGTCCGGGGACCTGTATGCGGCGAAATTGGTGGAGGAGCTGCGCCGGCTGTTGCCGGACGCGCGGTTTTTCGGCTGCGCGGGACCGCGGATGAGGGCGGCGGGAGTGGAAGCGGTAGTGGAGTCGGAGAGCCTGTCGGTAGTGGGGCTGGTGGAGGTATTGGAGCATCTGCCGCGGATATATGGGGAGTTCCGGAAGCTGGTTCGGGCGATGGAGGAGAGGAGACCGCGGCTGGCGATATTGACCGACAGCCCCGATTTTCACTTCCGGGTTGCGGCGCAAGCAAAGAAGCGTGAGATACCCGTGGCCTACCTGGTTGCGCCGCAGGTTTGGGCATGGCGGAAGGGACGTGTGAAGACGATGAAGAGGCTCATCGACGAACTTCTTTGCATCTTTCCGTTCGAGCCGGCGTTTTTTCACGGGGAAGGAATGACGCAGGCGACGTTCATCGGGCACCCGCTGGCGTGGATGGCGGGGCCATCGCTGTCGCGGGAGGAGTTCTTTGTTCAGTATGGGCTGGATGCGTCGAAACCGCTGTTAACGATATTGCCTGGAAGCCGGTTGGGGGAAGTGCGAAGGCACATGCCGGCGCTGGTGGACGCCGTGGAGCGGATTCGGAAGGAACTGGATGTCGCGGCGGTCTGGGCGGCTCCCGCTGGATTTATGGACCGGGTTGGGACGAAGTACGACGACCTGTTCCCCGGGTCAATTTTTCGGGAACGGATTTCGCGCGCATCCATCCAAGTTATTGAAGGGGAAACCTGGGATTCGATCGCCCATGCGACCCTTGCACTAGCCGCCAGCGGCACGGTTGCTATGGAAGCCGCGTTGATGGGGACACCGATGGTAACTTTTTACAAGGTTTCACCGGTTTCCTGGAAACTGGGCCGGTGGCTGGTTGATGTTCCGTTTTTCACAATGGTGAACCTGGTGGCCGGCCGCCGGATTGTACCCGAACTGATGCAGAATGAAGGGGATGGTCCTGGGCTTGCGTCCGCAGCTCTGCGATTATTGAAGGACAAGGCCGCGCAGACGGCTATGCGAAATGAGTTGGCTACGATTCAATCGAAGTTGCGCGGAGACGGGGATCCGTTGGCTCGCGCGGCACAGATGTTAGTGGCAAGGTTTTCCCTGAACGTAAATCCTCGACCTTAAAGAGCGGATGTATGCAGATGCGCAGAGAGAATTTGTTGTTGGTGTTCGTAGCGGCGGGCGCAGCCCTGCTGGCTCCAGCCCTGGAGGCGCAGCAGCGCGCGTCGCTGGGCCGGATCGATGTGGAATCGATCCAGGTGACCGCGGATGTCAATCCGAGAACGCAGGCGATTAGCGCGACGGCGCGGGTGCGGTTTCTGGCTATCGACGACAAGATCAGCACGGCGACCTTCGAGTTGCACAACGCGATGACGGTGACTGGGGTGACGTATTTGGACGATTCGCGAGTGGACTCGACGCGGAACTCGCAGGATTTTACCGTGAAGGTGACCCTGGAACCGCCGATGGTTAAGGGTTCGGCGCGGGAGATCGTAATCAAGTACGAGGGCAAGCTGACCGGGCAGGAGGAGTCGCCCGTTTATGGCATTCAGTTCGCGTCTTTGAAGCCAGAGGGCTCGTTCCTGATGTATCCCTCGCGATGGTTCCCCATCGCCGGGTACACGTCGGATCGCTACAAGTCCGAATTTACCGTGACCGTCCCGGAAGGGTACAAGGTGATCAGCGGCGGGCTGGATTCGACGAAGTCCGGCGGGGGAAAGTCGACGACGACTTCGGCGTTCAATTCTCCGGGTTTCGGGGGGAGTCTGGCGATTGTGCAGGGGGAAGGGAAGAAGGTTTCTTCGGGCGGCGTGAATACGCTGATTTACTTCCGTGGCGAAGCGGCCGCAGCGGCTGATGCCTGGGGCGAGGAGACAGGTAAGGTATTGGGCCTGTTGACCACGCAATTCGGACTGGCGCCTTCGTCCAACCTGATCCTGGTGCAGACCGAAGAGGGAGCCCCGAACGGATATGCGGCACCTGGGATGCTGTTCCTGTCACCGCGGGCGATTGGGAAAGAGGCGAATTCGAAGCTGCTGGCGAATCAGCTTGCGAGGTATTGGTACGGCATCCTGGTGTCGCCGGCCAGCCGGAACCATTTGTGGATTACAAATGGAATGGCGCGCTACGCCGAACTGCTGCACACGGAGCAGACGGCAGCGGCTGGCGCCGTGGAAGACGAAATTCGGGACACCTACGTCGAGGCGTTGACGATCGACAATCCGCCGTTGATACAGGCATCGCGGCTCGAAGACTATTCCCCGGAGTACTGGGCGACGACTGCCGCCAAGGGTGCGGCGGTTTACCAGATGCTCCGAAACGTTCTGGGGGAAGAGAATTTCAAGAAGCTGCTGAAGGCGATTCCGGACAGGTTTGCGAATAAAACCATCACGACGGACGATGTGAGCAAGCTCGCGTCGGACCTAGCGGGACAGGACCTGGGATTCTTCTTCATCCAATGGATTGAATCGAGCGGCGCTCCGCAATTTAAGCTGGAATACACGGTCTACCGGACCAGCAAGGGTTTCCGCATCATGGGCAAGATTCAGCAGGATCTGGACACTTTCCGGATGCCGGTGGATCTGCGTATTGAAACGGAGGGGAATCCCGAGATGAAGCGCGTGGAGGTGGCGGGTCCGTCGTCGGAGTTCGTGGTCGAGACATTCGGCAAGCCGAAAAAGGTAGAGATCGACCCCGGTTTCCGCGTGCTACGGTTGTCACCGGCGATGCGTGTTTCAGTTGCCATCCGCCGTGGCGAGATGTTCTCCGATATCAGCGAATACGAAGAGGCGCTGCGGGAGTTTCAGAAGGCCCTGGAAGTGAACCGGAACAGTTCGCTGGCCCACTACCGGGTCGCCGACATCTTCTTCCTTCGAAATAACTACCAGGCGGCGGCGAACGAGTTCCGGTCTGTGCTGGATGGCGACCTGGAGCCTAAATGGACCGAAGTTTGGGCCCATATCAACCTCGGGAAGATCTTCGATATCACCGGCCAGCGGGAACGCGCGGTGAACGAGTACAATCTGGCGGTTCGTACCCGGGATAATACGCAGGGCGCGCAGGAAGAAGCCGCGAAGTATTTGAAAGAGGGTTACAAACGGCAGCGCACGGCGGCGAACTAGTTCGCCGTTAGTGGCCCGCTGCTTCCAGGAAGCGTTCCGCTTCGATGGCGGCCATGCAGCCCGCGCCCGAAGCGGTGATGGCCTGGCGGTAGATGCGGTCCTGCACGTCGCCGGCGTGGAAGACTCCGGGAATGTTGGTGCGCGCGCCGCCCTGGGAGACGATATAGCCTTCCGGGTCGAGTGTGATCTGATCCTTGAGGAACTTGGTGTTCGGGATATGACCGATGGCGACGAAGAAGCCATCGACAGCGCGGTCCAGGATGGCGCCTGTTGCGCGATTGCGCAGGCGGACTCCGGTTACGCTGCCCTGCGAGACGTCGTAAATGTCATCGACGACGGTGTTGAGGATCATTTCGATCTTTGGATTGGCTAGTGCGCGGTCAAGCATGATCTTGGAGGCGCGGAAATGCTCGCTGCGGTGCACCAGGGTCACGCGTTTGCCGAAGCGCGTGAGGAAGTTGGCCTCTTCCATGGCCGAGTCGCCGCCGCCGATAACCATGATCTCTTTTTCGCGGTAGAAGAAGCCATCGCAAGTGGCGCAGGAGCTAACGCCTTTGCCAATGAGCTTCTGTTCGTTCGGCAGTCCCAGCCAACGGGCCGAAGCTCCGGACGCGATGATTAGAGTCCGGGTTTCCTCCCAGACCCCGTCAATCTTCAGGCGGAATGGACGTTCGGTGAGATTAGCCTCGTCCACCGTGCCGTGGCGATAAACGGCGCCGAACCTTTCGGCCTGCAGCTTCATATTCTCAACTAATTGGGGTCCCAGGACGCCCTCCGGGAAGCCCGGAAAATTCTCCACATCGGAGGTGATGGAGAGCTGTCCACCCGGCTCGTGGCCGCCGATGACGAGTGGTTTCAGGGAAGCGCGCGCGGTGTAGATAGCGGCTGTGTTTCCGGCGCAGCCGGACCCGATGATGATGACGTTATGCATGATGAAGCTGGAAGTGGGAATGGCGCCCGAATGGGCGCCATTCCCACTGTATCATGCAGCCTTTAATAGGCCGGTTACGCCTTGCGGCGGAAGCATCCGGCGGCGATCAGGCCGGCGCCTAACATTACCCATGTGCCGGGTTCCGGGACGGCGGAGCCCGGAACAGTGCCGGTGACCTCATCGTTGCCGCACGTCGCAGCGGCGAAGTAGATATCGAAGCCGTCGTTGAGGTCCGTGAGCATGTTCGCTGTGAGAGGGAGATAGAGGCTCGCCAGGAGGTTGGTGCTGTTCCCGTTGACGGTGACGATGCTGCTGCTGCCGGTAGAAAGAAGCTGCGCTCCGGCCGGGCTGGCCCACACCTGCGCACCGTTTCGGTAGGTGCCTACTGGATCTCCGAGAACGGATTGAGCGGATTGGGTGCCGGTAATGCTGTAAAGGCCGTTGGTCGCCAGACCATTGTGCGTGTTGAGAATGAAGGCGTAGGTGTTGGAAGGCGTACGGAAGAAGAGGTCCCCGACGCTGAGCGCGGGGACAAAGTTGGCGATGTTGAAGGGGGTAAGGCTGGTGCCGCCGCCGAAGTTGAATCGAATGTCGACTTGGAGCGTGTTGCCGTTCATGCCGGTAAGTCTGAGGTAATCGATATCGAACAAGTCGGGATTGCCGATGACATCGGCAGGGTTTTGAGAGTCCAGTTCGTCCTGTAAAGTGACCGGGAAGGTTGGCAGTCCCCATGCCGTGGAGGAAGCTAAGAGGGCGAAAAAGAGCAAGAGCGTAGATCGCATGCCTGGATTTTGAGGTCTGCGATCGAATGGGGCGATGAGAGTCTGGATTACCTAGAAGGCATGACTTTCCAGTACCGTACCTTCTTACGCCATAGCTATTCCATCGGGGCTTAGTACTGTACAGAGTACGGCAAGCCATTGATTTCGCGGGGCCGGTCCGCGCGACGCCGCGCCGGGTTCCGGTACGGTCGACCTACCGGCTGAAGAGTATGAAAGTACCCCATGCTGCCAGATAGGCAAACGCCGTCATGTAAAAGAATTGCACTGACGGCCATAACCAACTTCCGGTTTCACGGCGAACGACGGCAACGGTCGAAAAACATTGCATGGCGAAAGCGAAAAATACCAGCAGGGCGGCCGCGCCGGCCGGGGAGAGGTCCTTCCGCAACGCCTCCTGGAGCGATATCGAATCCTTGTCGGCGTTCTCGATCCCGTAGATCGTTCCAAGCGTTCCAATGATTACCTCGCGTGCGGCTAGCGAAGTGACCAAACCGACGCCGATTTTCCAGTCGAAGCCGAGCGGGCGGATGGCTGGTTCTACCAAATGGCCGACTTGGCCAGCGTAGCTTTCCTCGAGTTTCGGGGGCTGCCCATTTTCATAGGGCAGATGAGCGAGGATCCAGAGGCACGCGGAGACCAGAAGGATAACCGTTCCCGCCCGTTTCAGGAACACCACCGCGCGATCGTACAGCCGCAGCAATAACGATCGGACGTTCGGCATTCGATAGGGGGGAAGTTCGAGAATAAAGACGCTTTGCTGGCGGCGGAGCACGGTGGATCGAAGAAGTTGCGCGGTAGCGATTGCCGCGGCAAAGCCCAGAACGTAGAGCCCGAGCATGGCCGCGGTCTGAGTTCCAAGCAGCGGTCCCAGGAGCGGTTGATCGGGGATGAACGCGGCGATAACGAGCAGGTAGATTGGCAGACGGGCCGAACACGTCATGAACGGTGCGATGAGGATCGTGGCCAAGCGGTCACGTTTGTTTTCAATGGTACGCGTGGCCATGATGGCCGGAACGGCGCAGGCGTAAGCCGATAGCAGCGGTATGAATGCTTTCCCCTGCAGCCCGACGAGGGACATGGTGCGGTCTGCAATCAGCGCGGCGCGGGCGAGATAGCCGGAGTCTTCCAAAATGCCGATGAAAAGGAATAGCAGAAGAATCTGGGGCAGAAAAACAAGTACGGACCCGACGCCAGCCCAGATGCCGTCGATGATAAATCCGCGAAAGAGTCCATCCGGTAGAGCCGATCCCAGCCAATTTCCCGAGGCAGCAGTTAAACTCTCGACGCCATCCATTAGCGGCTGTGCGCCGGAGAAAATTGTCTGGAAGACGGCGATTACAACGAACAGAAAAACGAGCGGCCCGAGGAGGCTATGCAGGAAAACACCATCGAGCCGTCGCGTCCATAGCGGCGGTGCGGGCGCGTTGTAGCTGGACTCCTGACCCACCTCGCCGGCCCATCGCCGGCAGCCGGGCAGGTCCTGGAGGATTGGCAGTTCGACCCTTTTGGGTTCCATGGCAGGACGGGCAATGCTGCCTTCCAGGAACCGTTGAACTTTTTCGACCCCTTCCCCGCGGGCGGCGCTAATCAGTGCCACGGGAGCGCCGAGCTGGGCTGCCAAGGCGGCGGGGTCGACGCTGCCGCCGCGCGCGGCCAGATCGTCGGCCATGTTCAGGACGATCAAGGTGGGCAGTCCGAGGTTCAAAATCGGTACAGCGAGCAGGAGATGGCGATGCAAGTTTGTTGCGTCGAGAATCAGAACGACGGAGTCAGGTCTGCCGAGGTCGGGTTTCGATCCGTTCAAGACGTCCCGGGTGACTTCTTCATCCTCCGAACGGGGCTGGAGACTGTAGATTCCGGGCAGATCGATGAGGAAAACCTCGCGGCCGACGGAGGTCCGGACTTTGCCGACGTGATACTCGACGGTGACACCCGGGAAGTTCGCCACTTTTTGCCGTAGGCCGGTCAGGCGATTGAAGAGGGTCGTTTTTCCGGCGTTGGGTGGACCGACAAGGGCCACATAGTGCTGTCCAGCGCGCAGGGAACTATCCAGAATAGAGGAATCGGAAGGCTCGCCGGCCACATCATGGCAGGCTTTTCCGGCGTTCATGGGAGGCTCTTGTTACTCTTCGGCGCTGACACGGTCCGGATGGACCCGGGCTTTATTTTCAGCAGGCGGGCGGTTTCCGCGCGAAGGGCGATTTCGGAGCCATCGACACGAAAAACGCGAGGGTCTCCGCCGGGAGCGCAACCCGCCGCCACTACGTCTCCGCCAGGGAAAAAACCCAGTTCCATCAATCGCCGTCCGAGGTCCTCGGGCACATCCAAGTACTCGAGTATCGCAGCCTGCCCGCAGCGCAGATCGAAGAGCGAATCACCGCCGGTGCGCGTCGCCAAATCCGCCGCCCGCTTGCTCTTGTTGAAACCGAGTTGCACTCATCCCAGGATAGGAATACGGCGTCTCCGTGTCAAGGAGACGCCGGCGGGGCCTTTGGGCCTTTCAAATACATTTAGCCTTTAACAATCCCACAAACCCGATGCTATACTGGCGATGTTCCGCTTTTAACCTCCGAATGCCAACTTCGGGCAACTCAAATTCTGAATGAATTTTACCGGTGGGAAGGCCCCTCCGATTTGGTTTGTTGTGAGAGTACGAGATGGAAAAGCAGTACCCCTTAGTTACGATCGTCACTCCCTGCCTGAATATGGAGTCGTATATCGCTCGAACGATCGAGAGCGTATTGAGTCAGGACTATCCAAACTTTGAATACATTCTAATAGATGGCGGATCGTCGGATCGCACGTGCGAAGTAATTTGTGAATACGTGGCGAGGAATTCCGGCCGGATTCGTTTGATTGTCGAGCCCGATAACGGAGTGGCCGAAGCGCTGGAAAAAGGACTTGCCGTTGCGAAGGGCGAGGTTTTCGCCTATATCAACGCCGATGACACATACTTTCCGGGGGCGTTGCGAACGGCAGTGCACTGGCTGGAGACCCGACGGGAAGTCGCCGGCATTTACGGGAATGCCTATTGGATCGACGACTGCGAACGCCGCATCGACAGCTATCCCACTGAGGCGTTCAACAAGGAAACACTCGGACATTCCTGCTACATTTGTCAGCCCACCTGTTTTTTGCGAACTGAAATATTGCGGGCAGTGGGCGGTTTTAATACGGAATATCAGGTTGCGTTCGACTACGAGTTGTGGCTCCGGCTGGCGCAAAAGCACGATCTGTTAAAAATTGACGCGCTGTTGGCCAATTCCCGCATGCACCGATCCAACAAAACGCTGCGCCACCGTGCCGCCGGTTTTGAAGAAGCAAGCCGGGCGCTGCGTAAATACCAGGGGTACGTTCCGTTTCGCTGGGCGCATAGTTACGCATCGTTCCTTTTGGACCAGCGCGATCAGTTTTTTGAGCCGTTGCGGCCCTCCTTTACGAAGTTTATTTTCAGTCTGATTGTTGGTACGCTTTTGAATTGGTCGGCGCCGTTCCGGTTCTGGAAGGAATGGGCAGGAGTGATGAGCCGGAGTGCGTTTGTGCGCCGGTGGAATGACTCCTGGGCCGCACGGCGACTGGGCTTGTCGATCCGATAAAGCCCTGCCCTGGGGCGCGACCGCCGGTATCCATGTCAAAAAAACGCGCGCTAATCACAGGGATGAATGGCCAGGATGGTTCGTATCTGGCCGAGCGGTTGCTGGCGGAGGATTATGAAGTTTTCGGGCTGGTACGGCGCGTCGGACTAGAGGCGCCTGAACACCGGCTGGAGCGCTTGCTGCCACTATTGGACCGCGTCCATCTGCAACCCGCATCGCTTGAGAGTTATGCGGGCATTTTTAACGCCGTCGCTAAGATCAGGCCGGATGAGTGCTATCACCTGGCTGCCGCCAGCTTCGTCAGTTACGAGTTCGACGATGAGTTTTCAACGTTGACGACGAACATCAATGGGACCCACTATCTGCTGGCATCGCTTAAGGACCTGGTGCCGCATTGCCGGTTCTACTTTGCGGGAACTTCGGAAATGTTCGGGAGCGCCGAGTCGGCCCCGCAGAACGAACAGACACGTTTTCGGCCGCGCTCCATATACGGAATCAGCAAAGTAGCCGGGTTCGAACTGGTCCGGAATTACCGCGAGCGGTACGGAATGCACGCCTCTAGCGGAATCCTGTTCAACCACGAATCCCCCCGGCGCGGGCACGAGTTTGTGACGCGGAAAATCACTTCCGGCGTGGCACGTATACTTGCCGGGCAGTCCATCGAATTGCGGCTGGGGAATCTGGACGCGGAGCGCGACTGGGGTTTTGCCAAGGAATACGTGGAAGCGATGTGGCTGATGTTGCAACAGGCGGTCCCCGACGACTACGTGATCGCCACCGGCAAACTGCATGCGGTACGGGATTTTGTGCGGATTGCCTTCGAAAGCGTCGGCTTGGATTGGGAGACATATGTGGTGACCGACCCCAACTTCTTCCGGTCCGGCGAATCCGTGGCGCTTTGCGGCGATGCGACGAAGGCGCGGGAAATCCTGGGCTGGGAGCCGCGCAAGAATTTCGAGGAAATGGTTCGGGAAATGGTCGACGCGGATTGCCAGGCCATGGGAATGACTCTTCCGCCCCGGGTTTCCGAAGTTTCCTAGCGTTTTCCGTCGATGCCTAAAATTTGCCATGCCAGGCGGCGGTGATCGGCTCCCAGGCCTTCCTGCGATGGTATTACCGCGGTTTCCGCCTCAATCCGCAAAACAGCGGCGACCGGCTCCGGTCCCGACTGCAGGGGCACGAGGAACTCAAATTCGCCGTGTCCAGGCTGGTGTTCCGAGGCGAGCGCCCCGTTCACGTAAATACGAAATCGTTGCCGCTCCAACGGCTTGGCCCATCCGGGGAGAGCGCCGCGAATGGCGACATGAGAGTAGCAGGCGGGCAACATCCAATGAACGGTTTCGGCGGCCCACCCGTCAGGAAAAATGCCCTGGGAATGGAACTGTGCCCGGTCGATTCCGGCGCGGCAGAGGTGAACGAAACGCCACGCCAGATAGCGTCCCGCCGCGCCGGGAATCCAGCGTTCGATTCTCTCGCTCCAAATCTTGTCGTAGGTGTCGAGGCCGTAAAACCACCAGCCCGGCGGGTACTTCGCCCCGGTCTGCGCACGGAGCAAGCTTCCCAATTCGCGAAACCGCCTGGCGCCGCCGGAGAAAGACTTGGCGGTTTCGTACTCCCGCAGGCAGCCTAGCGTTTCCGGCACATACGCGAGTCCGTAGTGCTTACCCAGACGCACCAGAATGTCCCAGTCCATGCCGAAGTGCAGGTCCTCGTTGAACCATCCGATCTCCTTCAGGCAGGCGTGCCGGAAGAAGACGGATTGCTGCAGGACATAGTCGAGCACGAACGTGAGTTTCCAGAGATTGAACGGTTCGGTGAACGGGAACTTCTGTTTGATGTTACCGTCGAAATCAATTTGATAGCCGTCGCCGTATATGGCACCGACTTCCGGATGCTGACCGAGAGCGGCAACGGCGCGGGTAACCGCGCCGGGCAGCAGCGTGTCGTCGGAGTTCAAATAGGCGACCACCTCGCCCTTGGCCCGCGACATGCCCTTGTTGATGGCGTGCGTTTGGCCGCGGTCTTTTTCCGAGAAGAAGGTCAGGCGGTCCAGATAGGGGCGAACGGCCTCGGCGGTGGAGTCTGTGGAACCCCCATCAATGATGATGTACTCGATGAGCGGGTAGTCCTGCGATAGTACGCTCTCAATGGTGGCTTTGATGAAGTGACCCTGATTGAACGAAGGCGTGATGATGGAAACGAGAGGATCACCCACGTTGTTCTTCCTAGGGCCCCATTTCCAGGGAGTCGATGATGCAGGACAACTGGCGGAAGTCTCCGTTCTCCTTTGGGCGCCAGGTACGGTCGGACTCGATCTGCAGCCGGCATAGCTTGCCGCGGAGTTCCTGCGGCAATGGCAGTTCCAGGACGAACGGCCCCGAGGACGGCAGCGTCTTTTGCTGCACTACACGGCCGTTGAGGCGGATGCGAAGCTCTAGGTTTTGGATCGGCGCTGAGTGCTTGCCGGCAATTCGAAGAATACGGCTGTCGCCATCGATGTCGAGATCCTTCTCATAGAGGCGCGAGATCCAACCGTCGTCCCAACGGCCCGTAAATTGGCCGCCGAAGCCGGTCATCCGGCGCCACTCGCCCCAGTACCGCTGCAGATTGTTGGGGTTGTGATAGGCCCCAAGCGCGAGGCTCAGCGCATAGGATCGCAGCGAGGGCTTCGATCGGTCGAAGTATTGATCCTTGCGGTCAAGCAGGTAGCAGGCATAGCCGTTGATCCACTCATACGGGACATAGCTGTATTCCCGTTTCACGGTGCCTATGATCTCCTGGTACACACGGCGGCGGTTCGCGAGTGTCTTGTTGTCCATGTGCATCCGGGACGTGGCCATGTACTCGTCCACTTTCCGCACCTCGTATATTTTTGCAACGCGGATCCACAGGTCGTAATCCAGCGCGAAGTGCATATTGACGTCGATCATACCGGCGTTCAAGTATGCTTCGCGAAGCAAGAAGGCGGCTGGCTGGCAGACGTAGCACTGATTGTTCAGCGATTGGAGATCGAATTCCTGGGTCGGATACCGGTCCAGAATCTTCCCTTTCACATCGACGTGATAGGCCTCGCCGTAGATCATCCCAACACCAGGGTTGCGCTTGAAATGACCGGCGATGGTGGAAAGGGCGTTGGGCAGGTAAGTGTCGTCGGCGTTGATATAGGCGAAAATGTCGCCGGTTAGCGCGTGCCATCCCTTGTTGATGGCGTCGCCCTGCCCTTGGTCCTGCTCCGAACACCAACGCAACTTACCGTCGTACTTTCGGAGGATCTCCAGCGTGCCGTCCTTGGAGCCGCCGTCCATCACAACGTAGTCCAGATTCGGATAGTCCTGGGAGAGCACGCTGCGGATGGTCTCTTCCAAAAACTCGCCCATATTGTATGTGGGCGTTACTATGCCGATGCGGGGCCATTCTTCGACCGTTATCCGGGAGGGTCGTGTATAGCCCGAATCGGTAATGCGCTGAAAGGCCTGTTCTGTGAGAGTCGTCGCTCGCTGCCAGGAGAAAAGCTTGACGCGTTCGGAGCCGTTGGCGATCAGTTGCTGCCGCAAGCCCGGCTCACGGCAGATTTTCATGATGGCGTCGGCGATGCTTTCGGGCAAGAGAGGATCGGCGAGGACTGCGGCGTCTCCGGCTACCTCTACGCAGCTTCCCGAATTAGACGTAATTGCCGGCGTACCACAGTAAAAGGCTTCCAACAGCGGAATGCCGAATCCTTCGAACTTGGTTGTGAACAGCAGCGCCCTCGCATTCTGATACACCTCCCGGATCACCTGGCGGTCCAGGTACCCTTTGAAGTGGATCCGCTCCGCCAAGCCGAGATACTTCGCTTCTTCCTTCAGTTTTTCGCTGCCTCTGGGCGATCCGCTGAGCACCAGATGCAGATCCGTTTCGCCGTTGGCGGCTGCGATTTGCAGGGCGCGGAAGATGTTGCGGTGGTTCTTATGCGGCCAAAAATTCGCTGGGAAGTAAAGATAATTTTGGGGAAGTTTCAGGCCCTTGAAGGCCGCCGAAGGCGCTACGGGAAGCGGTTTAGCGAATTCCGGATCTGCGTCGAGATGGATGACGACAATTTTCGCGGGGTTAATGCGGAAGTTCTCGACGATCGTATTCTTGGCGTGCTCGCTTAGAGTGAACAGGATGTCGGCGTTGAGCGCGCTGGGGCCATACGTCTGGCGGCGCCACTGCAGCACATCCGGCTCGAAAAACTCGGGGAAGAATTCGTGCTGAACGTCGGGCATCATCACCGCGGACGGTTGGTTGACTACAAGCGGTTCCAGGACCAGCAAAGGACAGAAGAAGAGGTCGAATTTACCCTCCCGCAGTCCCTTCTCGATTGCACTGGCTCCTTGCTGGTGAGTAATGCCGATGACCGTCGCCTTAGGAACGAAAGCTCGGACATTTTCCACTTCTTCTTCGTGCACCCATATCGTAAGTGCGTGATGGCTTACACCCGCAAGAATATTACGGACATAATTTTCCATTCCGCCAATCTTACCCTTGTAAAACTGGCGCAAGTTCACTGCTATTTGAAGAGGGGCGGAGATCGACATTACGATAACAAACAGCCAATCCGGCGGATGATTGAGTGTAACAGTCCCTCATTCCGCAGCTCAACGATTTCCCTGGTGAGCGCGCTTTCGCGAAGTGCCAATTCGGCCATTCCCCGCAGGGCTTCCCGATTGGCTCGCTCGGATTGTTCGCGCTCTACGGTGCGATCCGAGGCAAGAGCTTCGAACTCGTGGCGAAGTCTGGCGATCGCCAGTTCCAGACTCTTTATTGAGGAGTCCCGTTCATAGAGCAGCGCCGCCCCCTGTTCGATGACACGCAGCCGTTCGCAAGCCGCGCTTTCAAAGATTGCCAGGCGCTCCTGGCAGGTTTCGAGGGACTCCTGGCGCTCCAGCACGGCAAGTTCCAGTTGGGAAACCTGCTCCCGAAGCTGGCGAATTAAAGACTCTGATGGTTCTCGATCACCGGCGCCGACTACTGGTTCCGGGGGCAACATGGAGTAACTACGAATGGGTAGCCACGGCGACCGGGTTCTTCTCGTACCAGGCGATCGTCTTGGCGAGCCCCTCCTCCAGATTCACTTTCGCCCGGAAGCCGAAGAGCGCCGCCGCGCGGGAGGTGTCCAACATGCGGCGCGGCTGTCCGTTCGGACGGGACGTATCCCACACCAACGAACCTTCAAATTCTGAAAGGCGCGCAATTTTTTCGGTCAGGTCCTTAATGGAAACTTCGAATCCGCTTCCGAGGTTGACTGGCTCCTCGCCATTGTAGTTCTCGGCGCCAGTAATCAACCCTTCGGCGGCGTCTTCAACGTAGAGGAATTCGCGCGTCGGGGATCCGTCGCCCCAGCAAACCAACTCCTTCACGCCACGGTCCCGCGCTTCCACCGCTTTGCGAATCAGGGCCGGGATCACATGCGAGGATTCGAGATCGAAGTTGTCACGCGGTCCGTACAGGTTGACCGGCATCAGGAAGATAGCGTTTATTCCATACTGCTGCCGGTAAGCCTGGCACATTACAAGCAGCGATTTTTTCGCGATGCCATACGGCGCGTTGGTCTCCTCCGGATATCCATTCCAAAGGTCTTCTTCTTTAAATGGGACGGGAGTGTACTTGGGATAGGAACAAATGGAGCCGGCGACGATGGTTTTCTCTACACCGTGGATCCGCGCGGCTTCGATGAGTTGAATACCCATGATCGCGTTCTGATAGAAGAAGGAGCCTGGATTCTCTTGATTCGCGCCAATTCCGCCCACGACCGCCGCCAGATGAAAGATGACTTCGGGCTTGTAGACCGCGAACATCCTTTCGATGCCTTCCATCGTCGTGAGATCGAAGTCCCGTTTGCGAGGGACATTCACCTGCTCGCAGCCGCGCTGCCGAAGGCGTTCGACGACGAAAGAGCCCAGAAAGCCTCCGCCTCCCGTTACCACGACCCTTTTCCCTCTGAGATCTAACATCCGAAATCCTCCGCGCGGCAGTCTCTATGAGTTGTAGACGGCGCTGGACAATACGCCCGCTCGTTGCCGCTCAATGGCCTCTATTTCTGCATCGACCATCAGCCGGACCAGTTCGGCAAACCCCGTCTTGTGTTCCCATCCCAACTGATCGCGGGCCTTGGAAGGATCCGCAAGCAGCGCATCGACTTCGGCCGGCCGGTTATAGCGGGCATCGAAATCCACGTATTTGGCCCACTCCAGGTTCACGTGGCCGAACGCTTCCTCCACAAACTCCCGCACGCTGTGCGTTTCACCCGTGCCGATCACGTAATCGGACGGTTTCTCCTGCTGCAGCATCATCCACATGGCTTCGACATACTCTTTGGCGTAGCCCCAGTCGCGCTTGGCGTCCAGGTTGCCGAGGTAGAGTTTGTCTTGCAATCCCGCTTTAATATGAGCCACCGCACGCGCTATTTTTCGAGTGACGAAGGTCTCGCCGCGGCGCGGGGATTCGTGATTGAAAAGAATGCCGCTGACCGCAAACATGTTATAGCTCTCGCGATAGTTTACCGTCATAGTGTGCGCAAATAACTTGGCGCACGCATACGGGCTGCGAGGATGGAAAAGAGTGTCTTCGTTCTGCGGTGGGGGCGTGGAGCCGAACATTTCGCTCGAGGAGGCTTGATAAAACCGCGCCTCGCTTCCCGTCTTCCGTAGCCCTTCCAGCAACCGCAGTGCGCCCATTCCCGTAATATCGCCGGTGCTCTCGGGGATGTCAAAACTTACGCGTACGTGACTTTGAGCCGCGAGGTTATAGACTTCATCGGGGCGGATATCGTACAACAGCGTCCAGAGGCTACTTGTGTCGGAAAGGTCTCCGAAGTGAAGAAAGAATCGCTTGTTGTGCTCGTGTAAGTCGGAGTAAATACTGTCGACCCGGCCGGTATTGAAGCTGCTCGACCGCCGCTTAATCCCGTGTACTTCATACCCCTTATGCAGGAGAAATTCTGCGAGGTAGGAACCGTCTTGCCCGGTTACCCCGGTTATCAATGCCTTTTTCATTATCGGTGTAGTCTCTACAGTTGCGGAAATAGTTCCTTAAGAATATCACACGACGGCATTACGTCCGGCGAATTGACAAGCCCTCCTCCGGGCGCTATTCTTACATTTGAACAGATGTTCAAGTGTTGAGTAAAGTCATGGCGCTCACGCAAACCAACGATCCCACCTGTAGCCCCGGAGATCACTCCGGCCCGAGGCCGGTTGCGGATGTAAACTCCGTCGATCTGGTGCGCGCGGCGGGCATGTTTCGCGCACTGGGCGATCCATCGCGCCTTCGTTTGCTTGTCTTGCTGGCCAAAGGGGAAGCGTGCGTCACGGCGGTGTCCGAAGTCGAAGGAGACGAGATTTCCACTATCTCCCAACGGCTGAAAGTGCTGCGGAACGAGGGGTTAGTCTCCCGGCGGCGTCAGGGGAAGCATATCTTGTACGGCTTGGCGGATCAGCATGTCGCCGACCTGATTTTCAACGCATTGGAACACGCCGGGGAGTCTCGCCAAACCACGCTGTTTCAACGAAAGGAAGTAGGGAAAAACTATGTCTCATCATCAAATGCACACCGCTAGCGGCCATATTCACGTGCATGCGCCGGGATGCGGTCATACGGCGGTTCACCACGATGGCCACGTCGACTACCTGCACGACGGCCATCTGCATCACCATCACAATGATCACTACGACGAGCATGTAATTGGGGTCAACGCCGCCAATCCCGACGATTGCACGGCTGGCCATGAATGCCCGGGGCACGAAGCCGGCCACAAGCACGGTCCGCATTGCGGGCACCAGGCGGTTCCGCACGGCGATCATGTCGACTATTTGGTGGACGGGCACCTTCATCATCCGCATGGCGGACACTGCGACAACCACGGAGTTCTGGATCTGGCTTAGGCTATTGGACCCGGCCAAACGAAACGGAATAATATGCAGGAAGCGGAACAAGCGGAAATCGAACGCGCGGCAACCCGGAACACGCGGCAGCGCCGCGCCATTCGAGCCGCGTTTCAGGGGAATGACCGGCCTCTAAACCCCACCGAGGTGCTATCCCTGGCGGCGACTGGCCACCGGGGACTCGGCATCGCCACGGTTTATAGGAACATCAAGTCGTTAGTGGAAGAGGGCTGGCTGACGCCGGTGGAACTTCCAGGGGAGGTGACGCATTACGAATTGTCGGGCAAGGAGCATCACCACCATTTCCACTGTCGTTCCTGCGGGAAAGTATATGAACTGAATGCCTGCCTTCCGAACGTGCAGAAGTTGGCGCCGCAAGGCTTTGAAGTGGCCGGTCACGACTTGCTTCTGTATGGGGCTTGCCGGGAATGCTCGGCGGCGTGAGATACTGGTTTTGAATAGGGGCGGTTAGCTCAGTTGGTTAGAGCGCCTGCCTTACAAGCAGGATGCCGGGGGTTCAAGTCCCTCACCGCCCACCATTATTCCGGGCTGAAGTAGTCAGCCGAATCCGCCGATAAATGGCCCATGCGCCGACGGCCCTTCTTTTTACTTCTTTTACCCTCGCTCGCTTCCGCTGCACAGCCAATTGTCGGCCGTTGGCGATCCATGACTACAACGAAAGGGGGAATCGGGGCGGTCTACGAGTTTTTTGCCAATGGGCGCGCCAGCTATACATCGGCCGCGCTCGTTGAAGGCGACTACAGGCAAGACGGGAACCAACTGACCTTCGCGGGCCAGGGAATCGGGTTCGGCTGGCATCCGGATGGGCGGCTGCAACTCAACTTCGGCAACAGCCAACTTGAGGATTACCTAAGACAGGGCAAAATGGCCGATCCCGGTAATCCGCTTCTGGGCGAGTTTCGGGGATCGCGCCAGATGGGCGGCGCCAGCGTGCCGGTGACGCTGCAATTCAAGGACAACAACCGCGCGCTGTTTGCCATTTACTTGAAGACAGTCAATGGCCGGTATCAGGCCACCGATAGCGGTTGGTCAATGACGATTGCCTCAATGCCGGAACGCAGCATCACCCGTGATCCGGCGTCCGGATACCTTACGATCACGGCCGCCGGCGGCGATTCCCATGCGTTCATTCCCCTCTAGCCAGGGATGTTCGAAATCGGACGTGCCGTATGCGCATGCGGACAGCCCTGCCCGGTAAAGCATTGAAAACGCACCGAAGATTCTGGCAACGAGGGTGCATACTCAAAATGGTTGATCCAGGGGCTTCTATTTGACATTCGCTACTCGATGCGGCGATTTGCGCGTACGCCCGGCCTATCCTGGGCCCTCTTGTTTACGATCGCACTGGGAATTGGGAGCAACGCCGCTATCAACGGATTCGTCCACGGACTGCAGTTGCGAAACTACTCGCCGCTGGCCGGCAAGGACGACATTGTCTCGCTATTCCGCACGGACGCCCGAGGCATGGCGGGGCCGCTCACTTTTGCCGAGTACGACGTGCTGCAACGGCGGCGCGGCGAGTTCGAATGGTTAGGCGCTGCCTGTATCCGCCGCACCAATTTGCAATGGAAAGGGCAGGAATCCGTCTGGACGGTCGCCGAGGTCACTCCCGAACTGGCGAATGCGTTGGGATTACCCGCCGGGTTGAGGACGGATTTGCCCGGGGTCGAAGGCCTTTATACCGGTGAGCCAATAGATATCTGGGAGCCGCTGACCCGGACGCCGGAACCCGAATCCCGCAACGTGTGGGTGATCGGGCTGCGGAAACCAGGCGGCGCGGCGCTGCCCGAAGGATTCCTGGTATTACCCTTCACTGGAATGACGCCCCAAACCGCGGAAGGCTACAATCGTGCGGGTCTGGTTCTTTGGATCGCTGCCGGCGCGGTTTTCTTTATAGCGATCGCCAGCGCCGCCTCTTTTCTGCTGGGCCGCGCCACCGCCCGATCCCACGAAACATCGCTCCGTCTCGCGCTCGGAGCCAGTCAGAGCCAACTGATCCGGCAACTTCTTGCCGATAGCCTTCTGTTGGCTGCCGTTGGCGGATTGATCGGGACCCTGATCGCGTACTGGACATCCCGAATTGTTCCCTATTTTCTGTTTGCCGAGGATGCGGAACGGTTGATTTTCGCACCGGCATTTTCCACGGTTGCGGGCGCATCGGCGGTCTGCATCCTGCTGACGATCCTATGCGGATTGCTTCCTGTACTGGCGATTCCGCAGGCCAACCCTGCCGCGGTTCTTCGCCGAGAAAGCACCGGACCGTCGCCATGGCTCCGCCGCGTCCGGACGGGCATTGTCGTCTGCCAGTTGGCCTGTTGCTGCGCGCTCGCCACATCGACCGCATTCCTGATGGCCGGACTTCGCAATGCGTCAAGGACCAGCGCCGGGAGGGTTCTGGGCAACCCAATTCTCGCCACCGTTCATGCCCACCCCGATGCCGGGCCGACGTACTTTGCACGGATCGAGGGCGTGGCGAAGTCCATTCCCGCCGTTCGCGGCACGGCGTGGGTGGGCGTACCGCCGGGCGGCCGCCCCGCGTGGCGGACCTTCCGTATCGAACCACGCCAAATGCCGCTTCGCGAAGTGAGCCTCCAGATGATAGCTTTCTCGCCCGCAATGACCGAAAACTTCCGGTTGCCGCCATCGGCCGGCCGGATGTTCGGCGCTGAGGACCAGGGCTGCCGCACTGCCGTCGTAAATGAAGCCGCTGCAGCGACACTCTTCGGCGCCCGGACACCGGGCCGCGCCTTATGGGATGCCGGCGGGGAGCCTCTCGATGTATTGGGAGTCGTCGCCATGCGAAAGGCTCCGGGCCCGCCAACCATCTATTACTACGAGGGACCCGGCGGGGCTGGCGCCGGCCGGTTCAAAACGCCTGTCGATTCCGAGTTGCTAAGGGTAGAGTTGTCGGCAAATGTCGTCTCGCCGGGGTATTTCGAAAGCATGGGCGGGCGGCTCATAGCGGGCAGGATGGACGGTGTGTGCCGGACGGCTTTGGTGAACCGCGAGGCTGCCGAACTCTACTTCGGCGGTCACGCTACTGGAGCGGCAGTCATCGACAACAATGGCCGAAGGACTCAAATCGTCGGCGTGATCGAGACGGAGCCTCTCGGAGCGTTCCAACGGCGTGAAGATCCGGGCATCTACTTTCCGATGGCGAGAGACTGGCTTCCAAGAATGACGATCCTGCTGCAGACCGAACAGGCGGACCTGCTGCTGGACGAAGTGCGGCGACGTTTTCTGGCAGTTGACGGCGCCGGGCCCATTCCAATGGTTGTGAAGACGCTGGAAAACCAGTTGGGAGAAACCTCGTTTGCGACATTGAGGATCGTCACACTGATTGCGGCCGCCTCGACCGGCGTCGCTTTGTTGCTTGGGTTGGTTGGGCTGTTTGGAGTGCTCAGCGACTCGGCCCGCCAACGAAGCCGGGAACTCGCGATCCGAATCGCGCTCGGCGCGCGGCGGCGAAACGTTGCCGGGCATATTCTGCGGGATGGCGGCCGCGTGGCCGTGGCGGGATCTTTGGGCGGGATCGCTGGGTCCCTTCTTCTGGCCCGACTGCTCGCGCCGATGACGCCCGCGGGCTACTCGCCGGCGCCTTGGGTATGGTTGGCTGGTCCGTCGGTTCTGATTGGGACGGTTATTGCCGCCAGTATTCTTCCTGCGCTGAAGGCATCGATGGCGAATCCGCTGGTCCTGTTCCGGGATCAAAATTAGGCCCACTTGCGCAAGGCTTCAGCCGATGTACAATAGGAATCGACGACGGCAAACGACAAGTGGGCGAAAGCCCACTTTTTTATTTGCCTCGCCAGGTAAGGCATGAAACCGGAGTTAACGGACAAAATTTGGGAGATCGCCGATCGCGCGGCCCGCGCCGCCGATACCGAGATTGTCGACGTTGAACTGCTCGGGGGCGGAAAGCACCGGGTGCTTCGCATCACATTGGACAAGGACGGCGGGGTGTCGCACGGTGATTGCCAGGCGGTGTCGGAGGCGGTGGAAACCATTCTGGATGAACAGAATCTGATCCCTGGTAGCGAATATACGCTAGAGGTCACTTCCCCGGGAGTGGAACGAAAGCTGAGCCGTCCCCGGGATTTCGAGAAGTCGGTAGGTAAAAAGGTTAAAGTCGTTTTGCGAGAACCGGTGGCGAACAACGCGACGTGGGTCGGGGTCCTGACGGCCTTCGCGGACAATGTGCTGACGGTTGAGTCGGCCGACGGCAAGACGGCGCAGATTGCGCTGGACAGCGTCAAAAAGGCGAATTTGAAGTTTGAATGGTGATATGGCCGGGTTGCCGGTGCGAAGAGAGGAGTTTTCGTGGGAACTATTTATCAGTCCATCGAATTGTTGAGCAAGGAAAAGGGCATTAATCCGCAGGTTGTGATCGATGCGGTGAAGGACGCCATGCTTGCCGCGGCCCGCAAACAGTTCAAAGGAAACGAAGAACTGACCGCCGACTTCGATGAAAAGACGGGCGCCATCCAGATCTCGGCGGTGAAAGTGATAGTCGAGCAGGTGCAGGATCCGGTGCGGGAGATCTCAATGGCGGACGCCTTGGAGTACGACCGGGCCGCGCAGCTAGGCGGCATGATCAAGTTCCCGAAGAAGACCGAATCGCTGGGACGGATTTCCGCGCAGACCGCCAAGCAGGTCATTATGCAGAAGGTGCGCGAGGCGGAAAGGGACACTATTTTCAACGAGTTCCATAACCGCGTCGGGGAACTGGTCACCTGCACGGTGAAGCGGATGGAGATGGGTGATCTCGTTTGCGATCTCAGCACGAAGACCGAAGCGCGTCTGGGCAAACGGGAACAGTCGCGGCTGGAAAGTTTCCAGATCGGCGACCGCGTGCGCTGCGTCATCAAGAGCGTTGAGCGTAGCGGAAAGAACTCGGGAGTGGTGCTCTCGCGGGCCGATTGTGAGTTCGTAAAACGGCTCTTTGAACAGGAAGTCCCCGAAATTTACGACAACACGGTGGTGATCAAAGCGTGCGCACGGGAAGCCGGGGAGCGGACGAAAATCGCCGTGGCCAGCCGGGACCGCGACGTCGATTCGGTGGGCGCTTGCGTCGGAATGAAGGGGATGCGCGTGCAGTCGATTATCCGCGAATTGCGCGGCGAGAAGATCGACATTATCGAATTTTCCGAGGATCCGGTTCGGTTTGCCACTCATGCCTTGAGCCCAGCCAAGATCAGCCGGGTATCCATTCTCGATTTGGCCGACCAGCACATGGAGGTCATAGTCGACGACAATCAACTGTCGCTGGCGATCGGCAAAAAGGGTCAAAATGTGCGCCTTGCGGCGAAGTTAATCGGTTGGAAAATCGACATTAAGAGCGAAGAGGAAAAACGCCGGGAAGTCGAGCAACAAATGGCGCAGTTGCAGGTTTCCGGGGCGCCGCTGTCGGTATTGATCGATTTCGGTTTGCCCGAGAAGGTTGTCGAACGCCTGTTCGAAGCCGGCATTGGGACCGTGGAACGCCTCGGGGCGATGACTCCCGAAGAGATTCAGGCGATACCCGGGATTACGGCCAAGGCGTTGGAAAGTATCCAGTACGCGGTGAATGCCTATTACGGACCGTATGAGGATGAAGTGCAGGAAGCTGCGCCAACAGGCGGCGAAACCGTTGCGGCGGAACCCGTTACAGCAGTAGCCGAGGAAACGGAACCTGCGGCGGAGGTCGAACCTGCGCCCTCTGAGCCGGAGACCCCCGAACCGGAAAAAGAAGCGTAAATAGTTGCATAATTGGGGGCAGAGGCCCTCCAGTTCCATCGAATTGGAGGGAATCTGCTACCATGTCATAAGGGGCAGTAACGGCTCACGTCTCCGGCAATGTGCCGGGACGAGAACGCCGCGTATCAATTTTTTTCTCCAATCTATGAGTAAGATCCGAATCAACGAACTGGCAAGGGAGCTCGAGGTTAAGCCAAGCACGATCATCGACGCTCTCCCGAACCTGGGCGTTCAAGACAAGAAAACCCACTCCAGTTCGATCGACGACGATCTTGCTCTCCTCATCCGGAACCACCTGAAGGATGACCCCAGCGTCACCCGGTACCGGATCGAGGACGACCCGCATGCCGACCTCAGCGGGGGTGACATTGACGATGAACCAGCGGAAGCGCATTCTGCGCCTCCGGTCGCTCCACCGCCACCAGTTGTGACGGTGCACCGATCGTCAGCGGCGATTCGGCCCCCCGTGGCCGCTCCAGCGGTGACAGTTCCGAGCGCCACTGCCGCTGTACCGACGGCTCCTGCGCAGCCGGTCCGGCCATCCGGGCCGTTGGCTGTTCCATTAAAGGCGGCCGAACCGGCCGCTGAAGGCGCCGAGCCGGCGGCCGCCGCAAACCCGAAGGCGGTGGCTCCTCTGCGACCGCCGCTGGCCGCGGGCGGGCGCATCTCGCCACCGATTGCCCCGGCGGCGAAGCCGGCGGAGCCTGTCGCACCAAAAGTACCATCGCTGCCCGTGACCGTGAACCGCCCGGCGCAGCCCGTATCGCCGCCGCGCCCGGGCCAGATCCTTTCGGGCCCTCGCCAACCGCTGGTTTCCCCCACGGCAGGAGTGCCGGGAACTCCTCGTCCCCAGCCCGCTCCATCGCAGCTCCAGGCTTCGCCGGCGCCGCGGCCTATCGCGCCGCCCGCCGTATTTGTTGGCGGAGCACCCGCCATTCCACAACCCGCTGCATCCGTTCAGCCAGGGGCTCCGATTCAACGTCCGGCACCCCAGGCGCCGCCGCCATCCGCTCCGCGCCAGCCGATTCAAGCGCGCCCGGCCGGCCCCGGCTCACCGGCTCCTAGACCCCCACAGCAGCCACAGGCCGCCGGCCCCGGTGCGGGACGCCCCCTTGCCGGACAACCGAGCGCACGGCCGATCGTTCCTCCCCGGCCCGACATGGTGGATCGGCTGAAGCAGTTGCAGGCTCCCGCCGGCCCTCGTCCGGGCACCCCTGGCCCGCGGCCGGGCGCTCCCGCTCCTGGGCGGCCTATCTATCAGGGTGGCCCCGGCGGTGGCGCAGGCCGTCCCGGCATGCCATCCCCCGGGCGCCCCAGCGGTCCGGGCCATTCGAACTACGGACCCCGTACGGGCCCCGGTCCCGGCGGACCCGGCCGCGGCCGCCCCATGCATCCCACTTCGGCCAACATGCTGCAGCCGACCGCGATGCCGATGCCGGTCGATCCCAGCAGGCGCGTCGATACGCGCAAGCGTCCCAATCAGGGACGGGTGAAGGAAGCCGAAGAAGGCAAGCTCCGTCCGATTTACGCCAAGAAGGAAAATACCGATCTACTGCTCGCCAAGGGCAAGGAAATCACCGTTTCCGAGGGCATCACTGTTAAAGAACTGGCGGAAAAGCTCGGGATTAAGACGACGCTCGTCATTAAGAAACTGGTGGACCGGAAGTTTTTCGCCACCATCAATCAGACGATAGACGTCAAAATGGCCGAGGAGATCGCCAAGGACTTCGGCGCTGCGGCCTCGCAGGTCAGTTACGAAGACGAGCAGACGTGGGAAGTGGAACTGGCCGAAGATCCCAAGGATCTTGTGGTCCGCGCCCCAGTGGTAACCATTATGGGCCACGTCGACCACGGAAAAACGTCGTTGCTGGATGCCATTCGCCTCGCCCGCGTGGCCGAACGCGAAGCAGGCGGCATAACGCAACACATTGGCGCCTACCAGGTGGAGATTCACGGCAAGAAGATCGTTTTTATCGATACTCCGGGCCACGAAGCCTTTACTAGAATGCGCGCGCGCGGCGCAAAAGTCACCGACGTTGTCATTTTGGTGGTCGCTGCCGACGACGGCGTCATGCCGCAGACGGTGGAAGCCATCAACCATGCCAAAGCGGCGAACGTGCCGATGATCGTCGCTATCAATAAGATCGATAAACCGGACGCACAGATCGACCGGATCAAGCAGCAGCTCTCCGATCGCGGCCTGCTGGCCGAAGATTGGGGCGGCGACACCGTAATGGTTCCTGTTTCCGCGAAGGCGAAACTGAACCTGGAACTCCTGCTGGAAATGGTTCTGCTGGTTGCCGACATCAAGGCGCTGAAGGCGAACCCGACGCGTCCGGCCATTGGCAACGTTCTGGAAGCCAAGCTCGACAAGGGCCGCGGTCCAGTGGCCACAGTGCTCGTCCGCAATGGTACGCTGCGAGTCGGTGACTTCTTCCTCTGTGGATCGGTGTTTGGCAAGGTGCGCGCCATGTTCGATGATCAGGGCGCGCCCGTTCGCGAAGCTGGTCCGGCGACTCCCGTTGAAGTTCTCGGTCTCGATATGCTGCCCGAGGTGGGGGACCCGTTCCAGGTTGTCACCGATACTGCCAAAGCCAAGCAGATCGTGATGTTCCGCGAAGCCCATTCGCGCGACGTGCAGATGGCCAAGAACAAGCGCATGACGCTTGAGGCGCTGCATACGCAAATGAAAGAAGGCTCCGTCAAGGATCTCAACATCATCATCAAAGCGGACGTCGGCGGCAGTGCCGAGGTGCTCTCCGATACTCTGCAGAAGATGTCCACCGAAGAGGTTCGCGTACGAGTGCTGCTAACCGGCGTCGGCGCGATCACCGAAACCGACGTCATGCTGGCAACCGCCTCGAACGCAATCGTGATCGGCTTCAACGTGAAGCCGGACCGCAACGCCGCCGCCGCGGCGGAACGCGAAAAGATCGACATCCGGCCGCACTCGATCATCTACGAAGTTACCGAAGAGATCAAGAAGGCGATGATGGGCTTGCTGGCTCCGGTCTTCAAAGAAGTCTACAAGGGCACCGCCGAAGTTCGCGAGATTTTCCGGATTTCGAAGGTGGGCACCGTGGCGGGCTGCTACGTTACCGACGGCACCATTCCGCGTACCGGAGAAGTTCGCGTCAAACGGGACAAGGACATTGTCTTTACCGGCCGCATCAGCGCGCTCAAACGGTTTAAGGACGATGCCAGCGAAGTGCGTTCCGGCTTCGAATGCGGTATTTCCCTCAGCGGCTTCAACGATCTGGAGAAGGGCGACCTGATCGAGGCATTCGCCACCGAACAGATGGCGCGCAACCTCGACTAGAACCCGGTTTTATGCCGATTATCGGCGTTCTTCATCTCGAGCTGCGTATTGAACATGCGGAATCGCTGAAGGATCGCCGCAATGTGATTCGGAGTTTGAAAGCCCGGCTCCGCAGCCGTCACAACGTGGCGGTCGCGGAGATTGGGCCCGCCGATCTATTGAACCGGGCGCTGGTGAGCGCAGTTACGATCTCTAACGACCGGACCTTCGCGGAGAAAGTTCTGCAGGCCGTCGAACAGGATGCGGCCGATGTTCTGGGGGGGATGCTGGAGTCGTCGGGAATAGAGTGGGTGGAATAGGGCTGAAGACGAAACGCTCGCTGGCGGCGAAGTCCAATAGGGATGTCACGGCGATACGATTGGCGTTGCGGTCCTGAGGAACCGGTCATCCCTTACGCCGCGCCGCGGGCTTGCGCCCAACGGGGGGCTCCGGCCGGCTGAACAGACCCGACCGCAGCGCTTCCGTGCTAACGCGGACGAAAGGCGCTTCCGCACTGTCCGCGCGCAAGCGCAGCATGGTCGCGCCGTGGACCATAGCCCAAATAACGCGAGCGAGAATTGCCGGGTCGCCCGGACAGACCTCGCCCGTTTCCTGGGCTTTGCGAATCATCCCCTCCAGATTTCTAAGCGTCCGTCCACCCCCTAATTCCGTGGCGCCGGATTCGAGCAAGGCGGCGAACATCACTTCGAAATGGGCGCGATGCTCGTGCGCAAAATGGGCATAGGCGAGCGCCATGGCGTCCATTTGCTCCGCAAAACTCTCTCCCGCTTCCTTTCTGGCCGCCCGCACTAATTTGCCGAATTTCACAAAGCCGGCTTTGGCTATGGCCGAAAGCAGGGCGGCTTTGTCCTTGAAGTGCCGGTACGCGGCCGACCGGGAAACCCCTAGCTGGTTACCGATCTCGCGCAATGTCAGCGCGTGAATCCCTTCCCGCTCGATCAGCTCGAGCCCGCACTGGATCAGCGCGGGGCGTAGATTGCCGTGATGGTACGCGGTCTTTGGGGTGTTTGTTCTCACGCAATAATTATCACACACAGTTGACATCGTCAACATGACGCATAGGCAACACGGCGGAGTATTCGCTGGAACTTCTCATTCCGGGGCGCCAACTGGAAGGATACCTGGAATCGCTCTGATGAGGAGAGGAGGGCGACCCTCCGAAACGCCGGGAGCCTGATCAGACTCCTTGGCGGGATGCTGGAGCCGCCGGGAGCTGAGGGAGTGGAGTAGGGCGGAAGACGAATCGCTCGCTGGCGGCAAAGTTCAACAGGGCGGTCACGGCGATACTAATGGCGTTGGCGGGTAGATAGTGCATTCCCAGGGTTCCGCTGAGCAGCCGCATCCAGACAAGATTTGAGCCAAGCGAAAGGGCGCCATTGGCCAGATGGAACCGCAACAGCCGTCCGCCCAAGCCCGGTGTGCCGCGCGTTCTCCACGTCCATCGTTCATGCCAGTAGAAGTTGTGGAGCACTGCGAGTTCGACGGCAATCGCCGTTGCGGCCATCGTCGCCAGGCCGGCGAATTGTTTGAGAGCGGCCAGCGCCGCCAGTTGCACGAAGATGCCGGCGAATCCGACCGCGTTAAAGCGCAGCCAGCGGTGTATCAATCTAAACGCTCCTCGTTGTACAACTGCACCGTATGCCGGATGGAGGTGATGGCGAATACCAGCAGAACGCCGAAGGCGCCAATGGCGAATCCGATATCAAAGAGTTGCCACGAACCGCCGAACCAGGGGATCTGCGGATTAAGGTACATCTCAAAGAGATTGCCGATAATCAATAAAATTCGAAGTTCGGTGGGCCCGAATTTGAAAAAGCTGATTTGGAACTTGTTCAGCGCATGCGTTGCCAGGAATATCTCGCTGCTCAGCAGCAGGTAGCTTACCAGGAAGACCGACGCAATTCCCGGCCGGATATGCCCGCCAAACGTCATGCCGGCCATGAGAACCGAGATCGCAATCACATCCACAACATGGTCGACATAGAACCCGTATCGCGGACGCTGGCGCTTGCGGACGCGGGCCACGGTGCCGTCCAGCGAATCGCCGAACCAGTTTAGAATCAGGCAGATGTTAACGGCCCACAATGCCGTCGGATTATCCGCGGCCAGCCAATAAGCCACCGCCGCGGCGATCATCGAGCTTAGGCCGAGAACGGTCAAATGATCGGAGTTCACAGCGCCCGGTAGACGGCCGGCGATCCAGATCAGGGCTTTCTTCTCCAAGCCTGCAAGCAGGCTCTCTTGAATACGGACGGTGCTTGTAATCCCCACGAACCCTTCGACGGGCGCCGCCATTTGCGGGTTTCATGCGTGTTACCGGACAATAGTAGCTTCCATGGCCAGACAATACGAACTCGTCGCCCGCTCCGTACCGCGTGTCGAAACCTCGCTCCGTCGAATCGTCACTGATTTTCCCGTCCCCGAGTCGCTGCCCATTCTGCAGCAATTAGCGGATTACGAGCCCGTTGCGATGCAGGGCCAACCACCCGTTGTCTGGGACCGTGCTCAGGACTTCTCCGTATGGGACCGCTGGGGCAACCGCTGGATCGATTGGTCGAGCGGCGTCTTGATCACCAACGCCGGCCACGGGCGCATGGAAATCGTCGAAGCCATTCAGAAACAGGCCGCGCACGGATTGCTGACGAATTACTGCTTCCCCAATGAGGTTCGGGCGAACTTCGTGAAGCAGTTGGCCGATTTAATGCCGGAGCCGCTGAAAAAAGTGTTCCTGCTAACGACGGGCTCCGAAACTGTTGAATGCGCCATTAAGCTGATGCGGACCCACGGAGTAAAAGTCGGCGGACGCGAAAAAGTCGTTATTGTCAGCTTTGAAAAAGCGTTCCATGGGCGGACCTTGGGCTCGCAACAAGCCGGCGGCATTCCTTCGCTAAAAGAGTGGATCGTCAATCTGGATGCCGGTTTTGTCCAGTTGGAGTTCCCTGACGGCTTCCGCACGACGGATACCTCATTTGAATATTTCGAGCGTCAGTTGAGCAATAAGGGTGTGAATCCAGCCAACGTCGCAGGCGTGATATTGGAGACCTATCAGGGCGGCAGCGCCTCCTTTGCCCCGCCCGAATACATGCAAAAACTCCAAGCGTGGTGCCGGCACAATTTGGCGCTGTTAGCCTGCGACGAAGTCCAGGCGGGTTTCGGTCGAACCGGAAAGTTGTGGGGTTTTGAGCACTACGGAATCGTGCCGGATCTCACCACTTTGGGGAAAGGGATTTCGAGTTCGCTACCCATCGCGGCGGTTGTCGGCCGGCCGGACATTATGGATCTGCATCCCGCTGGCTCGATGACGTCCACACATTCGGGGAACCCGGTTTGCGTGGCGGCGGCCGCCGCTTCGTTGGATTTGATTTTGAGAGAGAATTTGACGGAGAACGCCCGGGTTCAGGGGGAGCGCATGCTGGCCTATTTCCGGGCGATGCAGGCCAAGTATCCCCAGATCGGCTGGGTGGATGGGAAGGGCTTGGTGGCGGGCATTGCCTGCGTCAAGCCGGGAACCACGGACCCGGACGCGGATCTCGCCTGGAACGCCATTCGTAAGTCGATTGAGAAAGGCGTGCTGATGTTCTCGCCCGTCGGATTCGGTGGCGGAACGATCAAGGTTTGCCCGCCGCTCAATATTACGGCCGAGGCTGTCGATGAGAGCCTTGCCACATTTGAAGAGGCATTTGTCGAGGCGCTCGCCGGATGAAACCCGTCCTGGTTGTCGGCGGCGGAATGATCACGCACGATCAGATCCTGCCTGCGCTATATAAAATGCAGCGCAACGGGGAGGCCGGCGAGATAAGCGTCTGCGCCCAGCATGCCAGGACCGTACAGAATCTGGCGGCGGCCCCTGCGATTTTGAAAGCATTTCCGGGGCAGTCGTTCGCGGCGTTTCCGGAACCCTACGCCGGCGGCCCCCAGCCCGATTTGTACAAAGCCGTGATCGCGGAAATGCCCGAAAGATCCGTCGTGATTGTCGCGCTCCCCGACCAGTTGCATTTTCCGGCGACGATGGAAGCGCTAAGGAATAACCAGCATGTTATTTGCGTCAAACCGCTGGTGCTGACGGCGAAAGAATCGATCGCGATTGAAGAAGAGGCTCGAAGGCGCGGGCTTTTCGTCGGGGTCGAATATCACAAGCGCTTTGACGATCGCGCTCACAGGGCGCGGCAGCTTTACCGGGATGGCCGGCTGGGCGAGTTCAAGTTAGGCACGGCCCGATTGATGGAGAAGTGGTACTACCGGGATTCTAACTTTCAGAACTGGTGCACGACGGAGAACACCGACTGCTTTACCTATATCGGCTGCCATTACGTGGATCTCGTGCACTTCATTACCGGCTTGAAGCCGGTCTCCGTTTCGAATTACGGGATTGTCGATACGTATCCGAACGGCCGGGAAGGCTATTTGTGGTGCGATACGCGGGTTCGCTGGGATAACGGTGCGGTACTGAACGTGCAAACCACGCTCTGTTATCCAAATGAGGGGCCGGGCCCGAACACGCAGGGCATGACCCTTTACTGCGGTGGCGGCACCGGCGCGATGCTGGATCACAGCGACCAGTATCGCGGGCTGAGCTACACACTTTCTAAAAAGGCCGATTCTCCCGGCGCGACGTTCTACAGCGAACCGAGCCCGGACTATTTCCAATACAACGACCTGGGCGGGCCGGGGCTGGAGCCGGTAGGTTACGGTGTCCGGAGCGTGGAGTATTTGGTGAAAGCGATCTATCGCGTCGATGCCGCAGGCGATGTGCCGGCCCGGCAGGCGTTGCTGGCAGAGATCGATCAAACGGGAATCGTTGCGACACCTGCGAACAGCCGCTACAACGAATTGGTAGTGGAGGCGGGAAGACTTTCGATCCTTAACAAGGGGAGGGAAGCTCTGATAGAGTACGAGCCGGAGCCGAAAGTATGCCTGGCATGACCGAAGAAGAGATCGTCGTATTCTTAGAGGACAGCGGGTATCCGCCGCACATTGTCGAGGCCGGTAGTGAGGGCTTGGTTGAGCGCTGGGAAGAGTTCGTTGGAGAAGTGGAGCGCGGGTATCCGTATGGGTTAGTCGAGTACCGGCACGACCTGGATTTGCGGGGCGCGATAGCAGTTTTGCAGTTGGAAACCCGGGTAGCAGAGGCCGACCAACGGCTGGAAGCGCTGCTGGACCACCGGAATGTGCGGGTTTGGGAGAGCGGCGGCGAGAATCCTTGGTGGGACTTCGGTTATCCGCGGAATGCACGGGGGCATTTTCTGAACCGGTTGCGAGAGGCAGGGCTTCTAGAAGAGGGCGAGTGATTCCGTTGTTTTTAGCCTGGCAGGTGGCGGCGGCGATGCCGCTGCTGGAACAGGGGCGCTTTGCGGATGCGCACCCGAAATTGGAAAAAGCCTGCGCGGAAAAAGAGGCTAATAGCTGCTATTTACTGGGCAGAACTTTGTTTTCAATGGACCAATATGAGGCGGCGTTGCGAGTGTTGGCGCCGTTAACGGCCACGGATGGCAGTCCCTGGCGGGTGCAGGATGCGTTGGGTTCGGTTTATGAGGCGCTACGGCAGCCCGTTGATGCCGAGCGTGAGTTCCGTGCGGCTGTTGCGGGGAACAAAGAACGGAGCCCGGAGCCCCGTTACCACTACGGCCGGTTTCTGGTTCGGGAAGCTCGGGCGCCGGATGCGGTGGAAGTGCTGCGTCTCGCGGCGGCTCGGTTTCCGAAACATGAGTTGGTCCGGTTCGAACTCGGCCGGGCATTGTATCAGTTGAACCGATTGGAAGAAGCCGAAAAAGAAATAGCCGCAGCCCCTTCGCTGGAAGAGGCGCGGCGATTACTGCAAAAGATTCGGCGGCAGATCGGGAAGTAGCTTATGCCGAAACTGCGGCAGCCGGAGCGGCTTTCTTGCGCGTGGTCTTCTTTTTGCCGGCAGGCGGGGTGCGATCGCTCTTTTTCAAACTTCCAATTACGATGGAGAGAACGAACTTCTTCTCACCGAGTTCGTCGAAATTAATCTTGACGTGCTCTTCGGTGCACTCAACAACGCTCCCAAGCCCGAACTTGCCATGTTCTACCTGGGCGCCCGGCGCGAAGGCGGGTTTGGCCATTTAAGAGATCTCCTTTGTAAATGGTAACACGATTGCAAGGCGCCGCCGGGGTGATACCGATATAATTGATAGAGTGCGGGTATTGATTTACTGTTGCGTCTTTGCGTGTGAATTGCTGGCTCAGCGAGGGGGATTTTCTCCGATCCCATTGACACCAGCTTGGCCGGCACTGAGGGAACTGCTTGGGCTCACCGAACGGCAGATTCAGCCGTTGGTGAACGCGTCAAGTTCTTACTGGACGCTAGAGCGGGAAATGGATGATCGCCGGAAGGAACTGGAAACGGAGATTCTGGCGGAAACTAACCGCAACCCGCTTCGGCCACCGGAACTTGGGAGGCTGCACTCGGAGTGGGAGGCGATTCGCCGGAGGTTAATTGCGGCCGAGAAGGCCCGAAATACTGCCACGCGAGCCGTGCTCTTCGACGACCAAATCGTCAAATTACGGGCGCTCGAAGAACTGGCTGCGCGGAGAGACGCTTTAAATGAGGCCAGGTCGAGCGGGCTAATTCCTGTTGATTGCAAAGCACAACCGCCGGGGACGATAGATCCAATTTGTGAGAGCCCGTACATCCCGGCTATCACGAGCATCCCCGAATGGGGGCCGAGGGCGGAGGACGATTCGGGAGAGGTTCGTGCCTATCCTCAATTGGGGCGTTATCTGGGTCTAACCTCCGCGCAATATGAGTCGATGTTGGAAGCCAGGAAGCGATTTTGGGATGGAGCGGCGCTGACAAGAATGATGGCCGTGGTAGCAGAAATTCGTGAGGAAACGGCCCGTGACCTCATCGATCCAACCGCGCTCGGCGTTCGGTATGCGGAAGTGGAGGCAATCCGGCGGAAGATATCGGAGAATGGCCGAAACCTCACGGCGGCGAGCGTTGAGCTGTTGACACCTGGGCAACGAGTCAAACTCGACGCGTTGCGGGAGGCGATGGGGCTCCGTCCGATTATTGATGAAGCACGTTCGTTCGAGTTGCTGGGGAGCCGCTGCCGGGAGTCAGTCTATTTAATCGTCGGAAGGACTGTTGGCTTCAGTCTCTTCCGCAACTATCTCGGCGATTGCCCTGACAAACGCGCCCTGGAAGAACTGCCAAAATAACGCTGGCAGCCCGATTGCTTGTAAGCTCCCCGTAACATCGGTTGTAATGGATACGAGGTGAAGCTTGAGAGCAATTGCATGGATCTTATTGGCTACGTTGCCTTTAACGGCGCAGCGCGGGTTGCGCGGACGGCCTGACCGCAGTGTCAAGGACCGCTCGTCCGCCGCCGCGACAGCCCCGGATCCCAACGCGGTTAAGGCCTCCGGTCCCCGCGGAACCGGTGCATTTCAACGCTATGCGGTGGTATTCGAGCAGCCGCCCGCTGCTGCCATGGTCAATTCGCGCGAGGCTCTTGTAACTTCCGCCGGACGGGCCAGCCGTCAACGCGTGCAGGACTCGCAAGCCGTGGTTCGCGCAGAAGTCGCGCGGCGCGGTCTCCGGGAAATCGGCTCGGCCGATGTCCTGGTTAACGCCATTTTCGTTTCGGCCCGGGCGGAAGATATCGACGCGCTGGCAGCCATGCCCGGTGTCCGTTATGTACGTGAAATGAGGCCGGTGCGAATGGCGATGACGAAGGCCAACGATGTCATCCGCGCCACCGCGGCCTGGACCCAGGTTGGAGGCCAATCGAACGCAGGAGCAGGTGTCAAGATAGCCATCGTAGATAGCGGGATCGACCACACACATCCGGGGCTACAAAGTAGTTCGTTGACGATGCCGGCCGGGTTCCCGAAGTGTGCAGGCTCGGATTGCGACTACACGAATACCAAAGTGATTGCCGCACGCAGCTACGTGGATCGCTTGATCTACGCCTACACCGACGATACCCGCCCCGATGACGCTTCGCCGCGGGACCGCGTGGGCCATGGCACGGCTGCGGCGATGGCGGCGGCTGGCTCGATTATCGATAGCCCGCTCGGCAGAATGTCCGGTGTAGCGCCGGCGGCACAGTTGGGGAATTACAAAGTGTTCGGGTCTCCCGGAGTGAACGATATTACCTTCGATGACGTAATCATTGCGGCTCTCGAAGCGGCATTGCTGGATGGGATGGACATCGCTTCGCTGTCGCTGGGCGGAGCATCTCTTTGGGGACCGAATGACCGCGGCTCTGTCTGCAACCAGCCCTCAAGCAGGGCTTGCGATGTTCAAGTCGAAGCGGTCGAAAACGCCGTACGGCAAGGGTTGACGGTCGTTGTCAGCGCCGGAAACGAAGGCGACACGGGCATCGAACTGCCGACCCTGAATTCGATCAGTTCGCCTGGCACGGCGCCGAGCGCGATTACGGTAGGCGCTTCTGTCAACGGCCATATTCTTTATCAATCGCTTCGGGTTCCAAATGGCCCTTCGGCGATCGCGCGCATTAATGCCTACTTCGGGGATGGCCCAAAACCATCGGCTCCTTTGCAGGCGCCGATGCGTGATATCACCACGCTGCAGAACGACGGAAAAGCCTGTACTGCTTTGGGAAACGGACAGTTGGCGGGCCGCATAGCCGTCATTGCTCGCGGAGATTGTACGTTCGCGGTAAAGGTCAATAACGCACAGCGGGCTGGTGCCGTGGGCGTTATTCTTTATCAAACTGAATCGAACTCCATTTTCGCTCCCGGCGGCTTGCAAGGGACCGGAATTCCGTTGGTCATGATTGGGCGGGACGATTCGGCCAGCCTGAGGACATTTCTTTCCACGACGCCGGACGCGCCCGGCATTCTTGACCCGTCGCTCACGCAGATAACGGCTAACTCCGGAGAGGTTGCCCTCTTCTCCTCGCAGGGGCCATCAACCGGGGTGAACGCAATCAAGCCGGAATTGATCGCCGTCGGCACCGACCTCTATCTGGCAACGCAAAAATACGATCCGAACGGCGACTTATATGACGCAAGCGGTTACACAAGAGCGGAAGGGACCAGCTTTTCCGGACCACTAGTAGCCGGCGCGGCGGCCATGGTGAAGCAGCGGAATCGGTCGCTCACACCGGCGCAAATCAAATCGGCGGTCGTAAACACGGCCAACCCGGACATTGGCGATTACGACTATGACGGGAAGCCGATTGATGCGCTGCAATCGGGGATGGGAGCGGGGCAATTGGATGTAGACAAGGCGATTCGGTCCAACGTCGCCGCCGAACCGGCCACCGTGTCATTCGGCATCGTACGAACCATGCCGCTGACAAGCCAAATCAGGCTCGCCAATACTTCGGGAACGCCATTGAATCTCCGGTTCTCCGTTACCGAAATCGTTCGGGCCACGGGTGTAACGGTATCAGTCTCGCCTTCGACGGCCACGGTGGGAACCGGACAGGTGGCGACGATCACGCTACGAGCGGAAGGCACATTGCCTGCCGCGAATTGGTATGAAGGCGAGATCAACGTCGAAGGCGGAGGAGCTATATTGCGAATCCCTTACTCGTACCTGGTGGCCAGTAATATCGCCTTCAACGCGTTTCCGCTGACAAGCAACGGCTTTACGGCGCTGGTGAACGGCAGGGTGAACCGGCTGAACGTAAAGTTCGTTGACAAGGCGGGCGCTCCGGCCGCGGGGATTCCCGTACGGTTCCGCGCTGAGGTCGGCGGCGGGCGCGTGGAGGAAGCTCTTGAGAGGACCGATGCGCTCGGGATTGCCGATGCGGTTGTTTTCGCGGGGCCGACGATTGGAGAACAGGTATTTTCCGTGGAGGGTAGTGGATTGAAGGTGGAATGGGTAGGACGGGCCATCCAGCAGCCGGCGATTCAAACCGGCGGCGTGGTGAACGCGGCGAGCGGGCAAGCGGGATCAGGCTTGGCTCCGGGATCGTACATCTCGATTTTCGGAGCAGCGCTAGCAGATACGACGCTGGCCTATTCGACCACCTATTTGCCGCTGTCGCTGGCAAACGTGAGCGTGGGTTTCGACGTTCCTGGGAGGCAGCAGAGTTATCCGGCGCGCCTGCATTTTGTGAGTCCCGGCCAGATCAACGTTCAAGTTCCGTGGGAGTTGGCGGGATTGGCGTCGGCGAATATGAAGGTGAGTATTGGAGACTTTTCCTCGTCAACGGTCCCCGTGCCGTTGAATGACTACTCGCCGGCAGCGTTCGAATACACCGATGCGGGCAGCGGCCGGTTGCTTGCGGCGGCCTTGGATCAGAACTTCGCTTTGGTGACCGCCGCGAACCCAGTCCGGCGCGGGGCTGCCGTGCAGCTCTATACGAACGGAATGGGTCCGGTGGACAACCGCCCGCCGTCGGGGGAACCGGCCGGAGCGCAACCTTTGTCCTCGTGCCGGGTTACACCGGAGGTGACCATCGGCGGGCGCAACGCCCAGGTTTTGTTCTGCGGCTTGGCTCCAGGCTTTGTTGGACTCTACCAGGTGAACGCGACCGTGCCAAGCGACGCGCCGGCAGGTATTCAGCCGCTGGTAATGCGGGTGGGCGGTGTAACGTCGAAGACATCCGCGCTACCGGTACAGTAAGGGACAATAGAATACATGCGTTTGGGTAAATGGCTGCTTGCGCTGGGATGTGTCGCCTCCGCGCAAGTGGTGCCGGACTGGTATGTCCTGGAATTAGTAGAACGTCCGACGGAACGGATAAGGGGCGTGCAGCGAATTCGCGATGCCCAGGCCCGAACGCGCCAGTCGATTACGGCACGATTGGGTCGGCGCGCGGAAGTGAAGGAATCCACCGAAGTCGTGATGAACTCGCTGATCGTCCAGTCGAGCGCGGGCGAGGCGGAATTGGCGGCGTTGCCGGGCGTAAGGCGGGTGTGGCCGGTGTACGAAGTGCACCCGGAGTTGGACCGTGCCGTGCGATTGCTGGGAATCAGCAAGGCCTGGGAGGCGGTGGGCGGAGCCGAACGGGCCGGAGCGGGCATTAAGATCGGGATTTTGGATTCAGGGCTGGATCTCCGCCATCCGGCGTTCCAAACAACAACTATGCCGATGCCGGACGGCTTCCCAAAGGGCACGAATGAAGAGATTCGCGGTTCGCTAAATGGGAAAGTGATTGCCTACCGAACCTATGACCAGATTCTGGGTTACACGGACAGCACGCTGGATGAGGCGGGACACGGAACCGGGGTGGCGATGACTGCGGCCGGACTCCGCGTGAAGAGCCCCTTGGGCGAGATCCAGGGCGCCGCCCCCGGAGCGTGGCTGGGGATTTACAAGGTTTTTGTGGGACCGGACGGCGGTTCGTCCAACACCGCGATCGTTACGAAAGCATTGGATGACGCCGCGGCCGATGGGATGGACGTGTTGAACCTCAGCTTTGGCTTCCTGCCTCAAGTTCGGGCGGAATACGATCCGCTGGTGCCCGCGGTGGAACGGGCGGCTTCGTTGGGCGTCATGATCGTCAAATCGAGCGGGAATTCAGGTCCGATGCGGGGTTCAGGATCGACGCCTTCGGTCGGGCCGAATGGGCTATCGGTGGGGGCGGCGTGGACAGATCGCTACTTTGGATCGGGGGTTCGAATCAACGGCGGAGATGCGCTGGAAGGCGTGAGCGGCGACGGCCCTGTACCGGAAGGACCGTTGCGCGCGCCAATGAAGGATGTCGAGCTGTTGGATTCGAACGGATTGGCTTGTTCGCAGTTGCCGTCCGGATCGCTTACGGGGACCGTTGCATTGATTCTGCGTGGAGAGTGTACGTTTGAGCAAAAGATTACGATGGCGCGTGATGCCGGGGCGGTAGCGGCATTAGTCTATACACACGCCGCGTCGCCCGATGCGGGCGGGATGCTTACCGGCACCGCGGGAATTCCGGCCATGATGGTTAGTCATCGCGATGGCCTTCGAATCAAGGCGGTCTTGACTGAGACACCCGAGCCAGTAACGGAAATGATCTTCGACGGTTCGCTTCCGCTGCTTTTGGACGCCGATGGAATCTCCAGCTTTTCCTCACGCGGACCGGGGCCCGACAGCGGTATCCGTCCCGATTTGCTGGCGATCGGTGAGGACGTTCTGACGGCGGCCCAGAACGCGAATCCGAACGGGGAGTTGTACGACCCGTCCGGGTATACGGTGATCAGCGGGACTAGTTTTTCGTCTCCGCTCGTGGCGGGGTCTTATGCGGTGTTGAAGGCTGCGCGGCCGGGATTGAAAACCGGACAGTACCGAGCGCTGCTAACGACCACGGCGCAGCCGTTCCCGGCTGTTGATACGCGACCGGCGCCGGTGCAAGTGGCCGGCGCGGGCCGTCTGGATCTCAGTGCGGCGCTTAAAGGGCGCCTGGCGATGCATCCGGTGTCGGTGAGCTTTGGAATGGGCGGGCAGCGGGTGGATGCGGCACGGACGATTCGCATTCAGAATGTTGGGATGGGGATCGGAACCTGGAAGGTCGAGGTTGACTCCGGAGACGAAACCAAGGTGAAAGTTGAGCCGGAGGAGTTCTCGCTGGGCGAATCGGATACCGCGGACATTACGGTTCGATTGGCGGGGAATCTCGCGTTGGGCGAGTATCAGGGGTTTCTGCTTTTCCGGCGCGTCGATGCGGCGGAAGGGGAGCGTCCGCAGAGGGTTCCTTACTGGTACGGCGTGCCGAGCGGCACGGCGGCGACGGTTAGGTTGAATCCTTCGGCGCCGGGAACCGCGGCGACAAGCGAAACCTTGGATCTATTTGCGCTCATCACAGATGCGATCGGCGGTAGCACGTCGGAGACACCGAAGGTAACGGTGCTGGAGGGGTCCGCTGTGTTCCTCGAGGCGAATTCGATCGAAGACCTGTATCCCGGCTACTGGAATATTCGCGTCAGGATGGGTTCGGAATCCGGCCAGCAGAACCGCTTTCGGATTGAGGCCGGTCCGGCGGTCCGCGAATTCGCAATTCGCACGCGCTAGGCGCCAAATCGAAAGGGAGTTGAATAGCCCGAGCGCTGCTATACTTAGGGTGGAAAGTGGCCAGGTCACGATGGAAGAATTGAAAAAGAAGCTGCAAGAAGAGATTGTGGCTTTGGAGCACGAATTCCGGTCCGAGTTACCGAAAGAGATACTTCGGGCGCGGGAACTGGGCGATCTGAGCGAAAATGCCGAATATCACGCTGCGAAGGAGCGCCAGGGGCTGGTGAACGCTCGCCTGGGCCAGTTGAAAAAGCGGCTCATGGAGCTTTCCATGATCGACTTGACCAAGGTGCCGAAGGACCGGGTGGGTTTTGGCTCGACGGTAGTCGTTTACGATGTCGTGAAATCGGAAGAATTAACCTACCGGCTGGTCGCTAGCGAGGAATCGGACGTAAAGAAGGGCCAGATTTCCACAAGTTCGCCGATTGGGCGAGGGTTGCTCAATAAACGGGTTGGCGATGAAGTCAAAATTGCAGCTCCGGGGTTGACGTTGCATTTTGAAGTCGTCAAACTGACTACCATTCACGGGGACGTCGTCGAGTAGACGCTACGGCTTCGAGATTGTTGGATTCGTAATGACTATTACCAGTGCAATCGGAGCGGGCTGCAGCAAGATCATATTTCTGATCGTGCGCGGGTTGGCGCTCTCCCGCATTCACCCAAACGTGTTGACGTTGATCGGGCTGCTGATTAACGTTTTCGCGGCGGTTCTACTGGCACGCGGGGAGTTTCTGAAGGCAGGGCTGGTAATTATCGGCGCGGGGCTGTTCGATATGGTGGACGGCCGTGTGGCACGGCACACAAACCAGGTTACGCGCTTTGGAGCCTTCTTCGATTCGGTGCTGGACCGCTACTCGGATTTGGGCCTGTTAATGGGGCTCCTGGTTTATTACGCCAGCATAGAACGGTTTTTCTACGTGGTGTTGACGGCGGTCGTAATGACAGGGTCGGTGATGGTGAGTTATTCACGGGCGCGGGCGGAGAATCTGATTCCGACCTGTAAAGTGGGCTTTGCGGAACGCCCCGAACGCGTCGTGCTATTGATCATTGGAGCCCTATTCGACCGCATGGCGCCGGTGCTCATTGTCATTGCGGTGATTTCCAATCTCACGGTGATTCACCGGATGATGTACACGTTCCAACAGGCCAAGCAACTGGAAAGCGCCCAATTGCGGGCAAGCGGGATTTCGCAAACCGCGGCAAAGAGCTGAACCTCAGTCTTCCATTACCACCACCGCCATGGCGATCTCCGCTGTGTGTGTCATGGTAAGGTGGATGGCCCGGATACCCTTGGCGGCGGCGATGCGCAAGGCGGCGCCCGCGAGGAGTAGCGTAGGCTTACCGCTTGGCTCACGGCCTACTTCAATATCCTGCCAGGTAATCCCGCGACTGAGGCCGGTTCCCAAAGCCTTCATTCCCGCTTCCTTGGCGGCGAAGCGAGCAGCCAGGCGCTCGTCCCTGTTCGCTTTTGAAAGCGCATAAGCGAGTTCTCCATCGGTAAAGACGCGGTGAAGAAATCGGTCGCCGAACCGTTCCCGGCTCGCACGAATTCGAGCTACTTCCGCCAGATCAGATCCTATGCCAATGACCATTTTGCGAGTCAGGAGACGCAAGCCCATTATGCCTGATATGTCACAACCCGGGGATCGGCAAAATACTTCCCTATCCGGGTTGTGGACCAACCGGTGTTAGTGGATTCAGCTAACTCCGTTCGCCGCCAATTTTCAGCCGGCGGGGAGGAGGGGAAGCTAGCGAATGCGATTCGGGGTCGACTTCGCCAGCCCCAAGATTAACCTTCGGACCCTTTCCGGAACGCGGCCCAACGCTTGCGCTGCGCCTCGGCGATTCTCTTGCGAGCTTCCGGGCTCAGGTTGCGTTTGCGTCGCGACTTGCCTCTCGCCTTCTTCGAGGCTGGCGCCGCGGGCGCACCTGCTGCAGCCGAAGGCGATGCGGTTCGTGGTGCTTTCCCGCCGATCAGGGAACGAACCATGCGGATCTGTTCCTCGAGACGGGCCTTCTGTAGTTCTAGACCTTGTAGCGCGGCTTCGTATAAAGCGGCTTGGTCGACTTGGGATGGAGTTCTTGGCATACTCTTATCTCACAGCGTGCGACTTATTCCTGAATTTGTCAACAGTATCGTAATATATACTTACAGGACCCTGATTGACGACACTCACGGTCATCTCGGCCTGAAACACACCGGTCTGAACGTTTGCCAATTTGCATTTGGCAAAATCTACGAAATAATTATATAGCTCGCGCGCGATTTGAGGCGGCGCCGCTTGCTCAAAGCTAGGCCGCCGGCCGCGGCTGAGGTCGGCGTAGAGAGTGAATTGCGACACGATTAATAAGCCTCCAGATACGTCCAGGAGAGTCAAATTCATTTTACCGGCCGCGTCCTCAAATATTCGAAGATTAAGCAATTTATCTACAAGATAGGTCGCGTGTTCCTCGGTATCTTCCAGGCCGACGCCCAAAAAGAGAACGATTCCTCTGCCGATAGCGCCCGTGATCCGGCCGTCCACGGTTACACTGGCAGAAGACACCCTTTGCAAAAGCATTCGCATAATGTTCAGTATGACTACAGCCGATAGCGACTCAATGGCCGCCCATGGACCGAAGCCCCGAAACGGACGAAATCATTCAAGGAAGAATTGATGCACATCGAGACCTATGCCTACGGGCGAGCGGGGTTGCTAGGCAATCCCAGTGACGGATACTTCGGGAAGACAATATCACTTCTTGTCCGGAATTTCCGTGCTCGAGTCATTATTTATCCGAGTGCGCGATTAGAGATAAAGGCGGGGAAGGCGGATCTACCTGTATTTGAATCTCTGGACGACCTATATGAGACCACTCGCTGGCGCGGCTACTATGGCGGATTTCGAATCATTTTGGCATTGCTGGTGCGGCTATCGGATTACTGCCGCGATAAGGGGATTGTGCTGCCGAATCGAAACTTTACGCTGGAATACGAGTCCACCGTGCCGCTCCGATTGGGTATGGGCGGGTCGTCGGCGATTGTGACGGCGGCGCTGCGCGCTTTGATTCAGTACTACGGTTTGGAAATACCTATTGAGGAACAACCGAACCTGGTATTGGAAACGGAGACAAAAGAATTAGGCGTTGCCGCGGGGCTTCAAGACCGCGTGATTCAGACCTATGAAGGGCTCGTATATATGGACTTTGCTCGAGAACTGATGGAATCACGAGGCTATGGTAGCTATGAGCGGCTTTCTCCGGCCTTGTTAAGAGATGTATATGTGGCTTACCGCACGAGTTTGAGTGAAGGGACGGAAGTGTTTCATAACAACGTTCGGGAGCGCTGGCGGAATAAAGATCCCGAGATTGTCGATGCAATGAAGACATGGGCCAGCTATGCGGAGCGCGGCCGGCAGGCATTGATTGATGGAGACCGGCAAAGGCTTCACGAACTCATTGACGCGAATTTCGACCTTCGCGCGCGAATCTACCGGTTGGATCAGGGAAACCTCGACATGATTCAGCGAGCGCGATCGGTGGGGGCTTCGGCGAATTTCGCAGGATCCGGCGGCGCGATTGTGGGCTTATTCGAAGGCGAGGAGATGTTTGAGCGCCTTAAATCTGCATTGGCGCCGGCGGGGATCGCGGTGATCAAACCGCGAATAACGGTCTAGGACGCTCATAGGTTTGATTGCACGCTGCTCTAAGGTTTCGGCCTAATCACTTTCGAGGGTGGCTCGGCTTCATACTGGGTCAATGATATACCGCAGACGGCGGTTCGGAGGCTCGGCCCCTACCGGTTTTTATCGATTTGAAAATATCCGATCCCGATCAGGGATGTACGGATATGGCGATGGGGATTTTGTGCGGCTTCGGGACGAGTTTGGGACGATCTGGAACGGCAGGGCCGACATACAGGATGAGGATATCATTCGTTATTCGTTCCGGGATGCAACCGGGAAGTCGATCACCGGGATTTCCGACTCCCACGGAATCGTGCTTCGAGATGAGAAGGGAAATACCTGGCGTGGGTTCGTTGAATAGCTGGTGGATGGCTGCGCTACCCTAGTAGTTGCCCCACATGGCCGTAAAAAAACCCATTGAGTACAAAGACGCAGGTGTTGATATCGATGAAGCGGACCGCGCCGTCGCCTTGATCCGGGCCCACGCGCGCAAGACGTTTACCGAGGGCGTGATGACCGATATCGGCAGCTTTGGCGCCGGTTTCCAGATGCCCAAGGCGAAGAATGCGGTGCTGGTGAGTTCGGCCGATGGAGTTGGAACTAAGCTAAAGGTCGCCTTTCTAGCCGGCAAACACGATACGGTCGGCGAGTGCCTCGTGAACCACTGCGTCAACGACATTATGGTGCAGGGTGCTACGCCTCTGTTTTTCCTCGACTACTTCGCCGTTGGAAAGCTCGAGGCGAAAGTGGCTGGGGATGTGGTGGCTGGAATCGCGAGAGGTTGCAAGGCCAATGGCTGCGCGCTGATCGGCGGCGAAACCGCCGAGATGCCGGGCATGTACGCTGCCGGTGAGTATGATGTGGCCGGGTTTATCGTTGGCGCCGTGGAAAAAGACGACATGCTGACCGGCGCGTCGATCAAGGCGGGCGATGTATTGCTTGGACTGCCCTCGAACGGGCTGCATACGAATGGCTACTCGCTCGCACGGAAGCTGCTATTTGAAGTGGCCGGGTACAAGGTGGGTACGGTGGTGCCGGAACTCGGCTGCACCGTGGGCGAGGAGTTGCTGAAGGTTCACCGCAGCTACAAGCCGGCGATCGATTGCCTGATGGACGCGAAATTATTGAAAGGCGCGGCGCATATTACCGGCGGCGGAATCACCGATAACACGCCGCGCATGCTGCCGAAGGGGCTCGGCGTGGAGATCCACACGGTGAGCTGGGAGGTCCCCCCGGTATTTCAACTGCTGAAGAAACTGGGAAACATTTCCGACGCCGATTGGCGCCGGACGTTCAATCTTGGCGTCGGGATGATTCTCTGCGTTGGGGCGGAAGAGGCGGCGGATGCTTCCGAGATTCTCGCCGAAGCCGGTGAGCCCCATTTCCCGATTGGCGCCGTGAAAACGATGAAGAAAGGCGCCAAGGAACGCGTCGAGTACGTATGACGCGGCTCGGTGTCCTGCTCTCCGGACGCGGATCGAATTTCCAGGCCATTGCCCGTCATATCGCCGCGGGGAGTATTCCGGCGGAGATTGCCGTTGTGATCGCGAACCGGACCGATGCGGCGGGATTAGCGGCCGCGCGGGAGATGGAAATGAAGGCGGTATGCCTGCCTTCGAAAGGGCTGGATCGCGAGTCCTTTGACCGGCAGTTGATTGCGGCGCTCCGCGAATGCAGCGTGGAATGGGTGGTTTTGGCCGGATATATGCGGATTCTGAGCGCAGAGTTCATTCGGGCTTTTCCGCACCGAATCCTGAATATTCATCCGTCGCTACTGCCCGCGTTTCCCGGATTGGACGCGCAGCACCAGGCGTTTGAATATGGGGTGAAAATCAGCGGCTGCACGGTCCATTTCGTGGATGAGCACCTGGATCACGGCCCGATTGTCAATCAGGCTTCCGTGCTTGTGTATCCCGAAGACACGGCGGAAACCCTCTCGGCACGGATTCTCGCCGAGGAACACCGCATCTACAGCGAGTCGTTGCGCCAACTGTTGACGCGGGAGTGGCGCATCGAAGGGCGCCGCGTGGTTTTTACTCCATCAGCTTCGTAACCGCGTCTACCAACTGGTCGGGATGGAAGGGCTTGGGAAGGAAGCTGGATTGGGCGGGAAGGATGCCGGACTGCACGCTGGGGTCGTCGGTAAATCCGCTGATGAACAGGATGCGGGTGGTCGGATGGCGGAAGCGGACGCGGTCGGCGAGGTCGCGGCCGGTCATGCCCGGCATGCGCATGTCGGTGACTAGCAGGGAGAATGCCTCTTTACGGCGGTCGAGTAGGGACAGCGCTTCCTCGCCGGAGCCGGCATCGGTAACGGCAAAGCCGCGGACTTCGAGGATTCGGCGGACGATGGCGCGGATGCCGGCCTGGTCATCGACGACAAGAGCCGATTGGACGCCGGGGGCGGGAGCGCTTGCGGCCAACGGGATGTGCAGTTCAAGCGATGAGGATTCAGTTACCCTCCATCGAACTCCGGCCTGCAGCAGCTTGGGCCCGATCATGGCGCACTCCTGAGCGCCGGGCTCGCCTTCCCGCGCGGCCTTGTTCAGAGCTTCAAACTGCTGCCGTAGCGATTCCGCCGACATTCCGAATCCCTTCAAAGTAATCACCGCCTCCTGGGTCTGAACGGCCGTTTCCAAACTGAGCGGCCCGGGCGCAATTAGCGGCAAGGCGGAAAACACGCTTTCCAGGGCTGCTTTGTCTGTAAGCACGGCGACATCTTCGTGCCCGCTCACCGTCGTCCGGTAGCCGGTAATGGGAAGCAGCTCCGCCAGGGAGTGGCGCGCCTTTTCACTGCGCGTATTGCGCGAAAAATCGTTGAGCTGCGACGCCATGGATTCAATCCGTTCCGTGGCGCCCAGCAGCATGGATACGTCTTCCCGCAGCGGGCTATCGGCGGGCAGTTGGGATAGAATTTCCCGCCCATACCCCGAGGCGATCATGATGAGATTGTTCGTCTCATGGGTGACTCGCGCGGCAAGACGCTGTGCCGATTCGATGGCTGCTGAGTTGGCGATCAATTCGCTTTCCGTGGCGGCGCTCGGCTGCGGCGGTAAGGGCAGCGGCACGGCTTGCTCGATAATTACCACGGCCCATTCGGTTTTGCCCCGGTCCCAGCGCGGAATAGGATTGAAGAGCACCTTCTTGCTTCCCAGGGTCAAAGACGCGGATTCGTAGGGACGGAGCGCCTGACGCCACTGGATCTCGCCAAATACAAGATTTAGCGATTGCTTCTCAAGATCATCGCGGCCGATCTTAAATAGATCGAGAAAGATTCTGTTAGCGGAGAGAATGGAGCCATCCGGGCCAACGGTCGCTAGCGGGACTGGCAGCGTGGTGACGATATCCTCATAGAATCGGCGTTCGGATTCGAACATACCGATGAGGCGTGCCACTTCCCGTGATGTCCAACGCTGGTTCTCAAATCTTTCCATTTTCGCTCTTACGAGTGTCACTTGCTCCGTTACATTCGGCAATGAACCGGTTGGGGGATTTCTAGGGAGAAAAGTTCTGGTACTTCCCTGGGAAATCAATAGATTGGGTCCGGGCCGGTAGACGACAATAGAGGGACATGATTCCGAAAGCCAGAAAAGCAGTATTCCCCGCAGCCGGCCTGGGAACCCGATTCCTGCCGGCCACTAAAGCGCAGCCCAAAGAGATGTTGCCGCTTGTCGACAAGCCGTTAATCCAGTACGGAGTCGAGGAAGCGATTCATTCCGGGTTGCAAAACATCATTATCGTCACCGGGCGCGGCAAGAGCGCCATTGAAGACCATTTCGACGTCAGTTTCGAAATGGAACATCTGCTTGAGACCAGGGGAAAGAAGGATTTGCTGGCGTTGGTTCGCGGTATTTCCGACATGATCGACGTCTCCTACGTCCGGCAGAAGGAAGCGCTTGGGCTGGGACATGCCGTGCTGCGTGCCAAGGAGCTCGTGGGGAAAGAGCCGTTCTGCGTGGTGCTGTCCGACGACGTGATCGATGCGGAGATTCCCTGCCTGCGTCAGTTGCAGGATGTTTATGAGTTCTATGGCGCCTCCGTGGTGGCGCTGATGGAAGTGCCGAAGGACATGATCTCGGCTTACGGCGTCGTGGATGCCGAACCGGTGGATCATATGGGGCAAGCCGGCCGGCTGTTTCGGATTCGCAACATGGTGGAAAAGCCGAAGGCAGAAGATGCGCCGAGCAATCTCGCGATTATCGGCCGTTACGTGTTGACGCCCGAAATCTTTACGTCGATTGAGGCGATTGAGCCCGGCCGCGGCGGGGAAATTCAGTTGACCGATGGGCTCAAGCATTTACTGCGCAGCCGGCCCGTTTACGGCTACAAGTTCGAAGGGAAACGATACGACGCCGGGGACAAACTCGGGTTCCTGCAGGCCACGGTGGAGTTCGCTTTGAAGCGCTACGATCTGGGCGCGCCGTTCCGGGACTATTTGAAGACGCTGAATCTATGATCCATGACTCGCTGCACGTCCCGGTACCTGCGCGAGAGGCATCCCTACTGGCGGATCTGATTTTTCAGTTCGCCGAAGGACGGACAGTGGATGATGCGTTGCGCCGCATGCTTGCTTCGCGCGCAACGCAGATTCCGTTCACCGGGATGCGAGTGCATTGGGGATCGTTAGCGGCCGATCCGGTGGCGAAGTCGACGTACTTTGTCGCCGTTGATGGAAAGAGTCCGGTGCTGTTGCATGTAGCGCTGTCCTCGGCGCCGGGTAGCGGACTGTTTCCACATTCGGTGCTTGTGGGGCGAATGCGGACCCCGCGTGGCTTGGAAGTGGTGGTGAACGCCATTCCCTTTGCCGCATCCGACACGGAACGGATTCGGGCTTATGGCCAACAAATGGACCGGACCGTATTGCCGGGATCGCAGGGTGTGGATACCCTTTTCCTGGCCGCCGGAGGTGACGCGGACGAATCATTTGGCCAGTTCCGGGCGGTCCAGCGTAAGTACGGGTTGTCGGTCGCGGCATGGACCGGGCCGGCGGAGGAGGGGCTTTGGGGCGCCATACGCCACGGCTGGCGCGAAGGGTTTCCGCTGCGTGGCAAAGGAGATTTGAGTTCGCGAAGTTTCGTGGATGCGAGTGGATTAACGAATGAAGCGCTGGCCGGTGAGATGGACCACTTGCGGCGGCTGCACGGGCGCACCCATGACATCGACGTCCGCTTTGACGCGCCGGGGAACTTCACCCGTGCCGGCACGCTGCGAAGCCGCCTCGAGTGGCTGCGCGGAGCCGCTTGGCCGGTACAGGTGGTAGAAGTCGAGATTGGACTGCGTGCCGACGCGCCATATCCGGAATCACTGGCGGATATGGCGGGTTGGCCCGACGATATCTTATCCAGCGTGCAGTGGAAGGCAGCCGGGAAACCCCTGTTGGAGTTACGTCAGCGCGTAGAGGAACTACAGCTCGTCGCCCGGCAGCAGGGAGCGATTCTTGGTATTACCGGCTACGGGTCGACAAGCGAGGCGGTGCTGGAAGCCATCGGGATGGGAGCGGCCCGCCGGCTATGGTTTCAATTGGGCGAGGGACTGGCGCCGGGCCGCATCGTTGAACTGGCCGGGCTGCTTCGCGGGTAAGATAGTGGGCGATGACAATGCATCGCCGGTCGTTTGTAGCGGCGGCGCCAGCCGCAATGATGGCGCAAGGGGGCCCTCATAACGTGAAGTTCGGCATCGACCTTTTCAGCTTGCGAACGCAGGGCTGGAGCCCGTTTGAACATTTGGACTACTGTGCCAGGAAGGGCGCGAAGGTAGTCCATTTCTCCGAGATCCGCTTTTTGGGCGGTTTGGAAAAACCACACCTGGAAAAGGTGCGCGATCATGCGCGGGGCCTTGGTATTGAGCTAGAGATCGGCATGCTGTCGATCTGCCCAACGGCCGCGCGGTTCGATCCGAAACAGGGCACGGCGGAGGAGCAGCTAGCGAAAATGATCGAAGCGGCTCGGATCGCCGGCGCTCCGCTTGTCCGGGCGGTGCTTGGCGATTGGCGGGACAGGGCTTCGGCCGTGCCGCTGGAGCAGCATATTGAGAATACGGTGAAAACCCTGCGGGCGGTTCGCTCGCGAGCCATGGACGCGGGCAAGAAAATTGCCATTGAAAATCACGGCGGGGATTTGCAGGGCAGGGAATTGAAGATGCTGATCGAGGCGGCCGGTCCGGACTTCGTCGGCGCATGCATCGATTCCGGTAATCCGACCTGGGCAATAGAAGATCCGCATGTGACCCTGGAGACGCTGGCCCCGTATGTCCTGACCTCGCATGTTCGGGACAGCGCGGTATGGCGCACGCCGGAAGGCGCGGCCATGCAGTGGACGCGCATGGGCGAGGGCAACGTGGATATCGCCGGCTGGGTGAAGAAGTTCGCGGCGCTTTGTCCCGGAAAGGCAATGTCACTCGAGATAATCGTGACCGGTACGCGGCCGTTCCCTTATCTCCAACCCGACTTCTGGAAAGCGTTCCGTCAAACGCCGGCTTGGGAGTTCGCCCGCTTTGCCGCAATCGCGGAAACGGGGAAGGCGCGCGGCAACCGTCCTGCGCCGGCCAAGGAACAGGCCGCCGCCCTGGAGCGCGAGGACCTGGAAGTTTCCATCGAGTGGACCCGGAACAATCGGCTAATCTAGAGCAATGAAGCAGGTTGCGCTCGTTGTTGTATTCGCCGGCTTGATGGCCGCGCAAGTGGTGACCGATGTGCGAAAAATCGCGCAGACCGGTAACCTGGCGGCAGCGGAAGAGCGTTTGATGTTGGAGAAGGGCAAGGGCATATGGACGCCCGAACTGCTGCTGGCGCACTCCTGGCTGGGCCGGAATGCCCAAGCCCAGGCCAAGTGGGACCAGGCGATTGCCTACGCGGCCGGGACGCGGAAATTGGCGCTGGAGATGTTGACCGGCCGTCAGTTCGATGCGGAAAAGGATTTGCCGTTGGCCCTGGGCGCATCGATCGAAGTTCATAGCCACGCGCTAGCCAATACCGGCCGCAGAAGCGAAGGCGTGGCGTTCCTGCGCGAGGAATTGAAGCGCTGGAATGCGACGTCGATCCGGACGCGCATTCAAAAGAATTTGCACCTGTTATCGTTGGTGGGACAGTCCGCCCCAAGGTTGGAGGCAAAGTCGTTCCTGGGCCCGGGGAGGATGAAGTCGCTTGATGATTTCAAGGGCCGTCCGGTGCTGGTTTTCTTCTGGGCGCATTGGTGCTCGGACTGTAAAGCGCAGGGACCCGTCATCGAAGCGCTGCGGAAGGAGTTTCCGGCACTGGCGGTCGTCGGAGCCACGCAACACTATGGCTACGTCGCCAATGGCGAAGACGCGGCGCCGGAGAAAGAGTCAATCTATGCCGCGCAAATCCAAAAGGCTATTTATCCGTGGATGAACGAACTGCCCATGCCGGTAAGCGCAGAGAACTTTCGCGTCTACGGATCAAGCAGCTCGCCGACTTTAGTTCTGTTGGACGGCAAGGGAATCGTGCGAATGTACCATCCCGGCCAGATGAGCGCGGCGGACCTGCGTCAGGCCCTGGCGAGCGCTTCGAAGTAGTCCGATAGCCCGTCGGTACCGAACGCTGGGGCGATGCAGTCCTGCGTGGACACGGCCGCCGCGAATTCGATCAACTCGCTCAATCGTGGCTGCCACATCCCAACAATTCGGCCGTTCATGCGTGCGATCGCGGCAGGAGCGCTCAGGAATACCGGGCGTTTGCCGGCCGCCGCCGCTGCCAGTTCGGCGATGCGGCGGCGGGTGAGAATTTCCGGTCCGCCGAGGGAGACATCTTCCGGCCCCCCTTCCAGATACATCGCGGCGGCGCGAGCAACGTCGCGCGCCGAAATCGGATTCGTCTTCGCGGACCCGTCGCCGATCAACGGCACGAAGCCCTTCCGGGCGAAGGCGACGAACGGCGCGAGGGCGTTGAAAATCGCCGTCGGGCGCAGCACGGTGTATGCGAGTTCACTCGCGCGAAGCTCGTGAACGAACGCCTCATGCGAACGAATATACGCTGTCCCGGCTTAACCCGGTTGCGCGTGCGCGCCGACGTACACAAAGCGGCGGACCCCGGCGCGCAGCGCTTCCTCTCGGAGGTTCCGATTGGCTTCCGTATTGGTAACCGCATAGCGCCGCCATTCAGGAGCGCCAAGCGCGACACTCCCGCCCATCGCGGAGACGACGATATCGACTCCGTCACAAAGGCCGCGTAGGGTTTCCGGCCGCAATGCATCCACGCCGCTGACGCGAAGCGGGCAGACCAACTCGTGCCGCTGCTGGCGAAGCGCCTTGGCAATCTCCCTGCCAATCACCCCAGTGGAGCCAGCCAGCAACACGCGCATACGGTTCTATTTCACTAGCGTTTTTTCCACGGCGTGATTGTCATACTCGTCGTAAACGCGGACGGCGATCGTCAACTCGCCGGCCGGCCGGTCCACAGTGACGCTGTAGGTGTGCTCGCGGGAATCGGAGAGCTTCGTCGAGGGCTCCAGAAACACCCATTCCGCCGCATTGATGGAATATTCGGCCTTCGTCAGAATAGTCGCCGCGTCCGCCGCCGTGAAATTGATGGTGATTCGATTCCCGCTCGCAGTGGCCGTCAAGCCGCTGATCGCCGGCGGCGTGTTGTCGATCAGGAATGGCTCGCTCTCAAGTGTATCGGTGAGCCCTTTCCCGGGCGGATTAGACGCCGCATCGGACGCCGTGATCCGCAACACGTATTCGCCGTCTGGGAACGCCGTCGAGTCAAAGCTGTACTGCCGGACGGCTAGCTCCTTCTTCAACGGTTTCCACGCCGTCTCGTTTTTCCCCCGAATTTCCACCGTGTACTGTACCGTATCGCCGTTGGCATCTCCCGCCTTCCAACGTGCCGCCTGCATGCCCTTTGCATAATTGAGCGTAAGGCTGCCCGGGTCCGTCGAGGGGGTCGATGAGGAGGAGGGCGTCCGGCTCGACATCGGTCCAAGCGTCAACGAAGTCGAAGGCGTAAGCGATAGCGACTGATTGGGGACACGGTAGTTCGGCTCGATGATCTCAATCTGCTCAATCCGCGGCGCCACGTTGCGCGGCAGGTAGGCAATGTCGGTTCCCGAGATCGCCGCGCCGTCGCCGGAAAGCGTGGCCCGGTATTGGAGAAAACGAGCGCCGGGCGAGGAGATCCGTTCATTGGAAACGGCCCAATTGCTCCAATTCTTCTGCGGTCGATCCAGATTGCCGGTCCGCGTCTCAAACTTCACGGCGCCGGTCGTCTTCGGCGCCAACCGGCCCCATTCCGCAAACCAGCCGGCATCCAGGACTTCGCTCTCCAGTACTCCATCTTTTTCCAATTCCGGCCCCAGTTGGAAAAGCTTCCCGATGTTCCCCGTGGCCGCATAGATGGCGCCGCCGGGATCGTTGGTCAGCGCCGTCACCTGCGTCGGAGTGAGTGTAAGCAAACGCGTCGATTGCAGTGCGCTATCGACACGAAAGATTGCGCCCTTGTTGCCCGTGCCCAGGATGGGCCGGCCGCTCTTATCGAAAGTGATGGAATAGACGATCTCGCTGCCGTCGGACCATACCCGCTCCGGAAATCCGTCGGCGGCGATTTGGATCAGTTCCGACCCGCCGCTGACGCTGCTGGGCGTGAGCGTGGGAGGCGCTACCGGCCCCCGTGGCGCAGGAGCGGAACTCGCCGAGGCGGAAACCGTGATGCTCGTAGTGGCTACGGGCGCGGCGGCCGGAACCGGCGGTGGCGCCGGGCTCGAAGAGGTTGGCTTGCTGCCTACCGCCGCCGCGTAAATGCTCCCATTCGGTGCCACGGCGATCGCGGTGATCTCCCGCCGGCCGGCCTGGTGGAGAACAAAGCCCTCGCCAGCCGGGCTGATACGAAGGATAAGGCCCCCTGGTTCGGTGCCGAGCACCAGATTCCCGGCATTGTCAACAGCCATCGAGCGCGCATGCTCCTCGTCCGTTTTGAAGAACACGCTGCCCTGACCTTGCGGCGTCACTTTATGGACTTCGCCTTTGTCCCCCGTTGCCACAAACAGGTTGCTGGCCTTATCAAAGGCGATGGCCCAAATGTATTTCGCCTTGGGGTCGTAAAAGACTTCGTTCTTGCCGTCGGCGGCGATGCGGTATACCTTGCCATCGGGCGCGGTGGCCGCATACACCAGCCCCTTGGCATCCAGTGCGATCGATTGAATCTGCAAGCCCGGCAATTCGGCCAGCACGCGCGACTGTCCGCCCTTCGACGCGAAAACCTTCGCCGTCGTGGCTCCCGGATTGCCCCCGCCCGTATAGAGCGTGCCGTCGGCTCCGCGCGCTATCGCCCATAGATAGGACACACCCGCGTCCTGCAATTCGCGCATGGCGGGCGCCAGCGAAATCTGTCCGTCGCTACGCAGCGACAACCGCTTCATTGTCGTCTTGTCGTGATCGTCTTTGGACGCAAACGTCCAGAATCGCGTATCGACAGCGAACGCCGCGCTCAACGCGGCAAGGGCCAGCACAAAAGGAAAAGTGCGCATGAGGGATTGGTTATTTGACGGTTAGGCGCAGCGAATGGCTGCCGGTGACGACGTAATCGAAGGGTATTGACATCTCGGCCACCGCGGTCTCCGACGTTGCGATCAAGGACCGGCTGGCGCTGCGCCCGTTCTGCATGACATTCAGTACAGAGCTGGGCAGGTTCGGCAGTGTCTTGTCGTCTGTAAACACGGTCGGCCGCGGTTGTACCAGGGCCGCGTAGAGTCGGTTGTTGGCGCGTTCCTGGTTCAGCAGCGAAACCGTCTGCGTTAATTCCATGAAGCGGTTTGCCAGCGGCGTCAACGACTGCAGGCTATTCAGCGTCGCGGCTTCGCTCAGTTGAATCCGGTAGTTCCCGGGAGCCAATCCGGCAGGTACCTTCAGCCGCAACTCCCGCTCTACCCGTCCGCCGCGATAAGGCCGCAGGAAAACCTTCACGGGTATCTCTGCGCCGGGTTCTACTTCGCTCGAGGGAATCCACGCGCTTTCGATCACCGCGGTCCGGCGTTCCGGAATCAGATCGATCGTCGCCTCCACTTGGCCCAGGTCCGGCATGCGTACGGCATTGGCGAAAAGCTTATTGAACTTATCGCCGAACCAGAGAGCCGACTGCAAAGACGCAGGCGCCGGCAAATCGTTGGGCGCCATCATCGTCTGGAGATTCAGCTTCTGCCCATTGGCCAGAGCCACATTGGCGGCGATACGGTACGTCGTATCCTCGGCAAACTCGTTCATCCCGCTAATGGCGTTAAACATGCCCAGCATCATCAACTGCGCCGTGAAGCGCTGGCTCTCCATCACTTCAAAATTCAGCGTGTTTGTCTTGAAAGCAGCGCCCTGTGTGTCCAGCGAGCGGAGCGTCAGTTTGACCGGAATCATCCGCGGCTTTTCGCCCGGGCGTCCCAGCATACCCAAGTGCCGGTCCTGCGTAAACGCGCCGACAACTTCAGTCGCATTCGAAACCTTCGTCGGTTGAAACGACGAAGCCAGGGTCCAAAGAATTTCGCCCTTCGCCATCGGCATATTCAGCGGGCCGATGTTCAAAAATGCATGTCCGCAAATCAGCACGCGCGACCCGTCATTGTAGGTGACCGTGCAGCCGCTGGAAATATTGATGTCGCCCGAGACAAGGATCATCGACACCGTATCGCCCGGCTGCAGCGATGTCTTCCAGTCCGGCGCTAAGGTCGTCGATTTCAACGCCGCCGTCGACCCCCCCTGCGCCAATTGCAAACCCATGCTCTTGAAAATTCCGGTGAAATACGGGAAGACGCTCGGATGACCGCCGGAAAGCATCAAGGGCGTATCGATCGGCTGCATCATCATCGACTGTTGTACGGGTATGGAAGTTCCAGCCAGCAGTTCAGGTGGAATCTCGGCCGCCGCCAGTTGCTGCGGCTTGGACTGATCGAGCTCGTTGATCTCAAGCATGTTCTCGATCGGCGTAATGCCGCAGATCGCATCGGGCGAGAAGAAACTCAACCGCAGTGCGATAGCGCCGATCAGCTTGCCGTTCACATAGACAGGGCTGCCGCTCATACCGCCGGCGACGTTCGTCCGCTGCGCCTTTCCCCCCATGCGGCCCAGGATGACATCGGCCTTTGGGCCGTTGGCATTTTTCCAGACGCCGATGATCTCCACCGGCACCGGCTCCGGTTCCGTGCCCTCGAATACAGTCCATGCGATCGCCTGCATTCCCTTTTTCACTTCGGAGACGGGTAGGATCGGGGGCTTGCCGATTCGCGGACGTTCCATTGTCACGGGCGTCTGCGCAAGTGAAACGAACACGGACAAAACAACGGCATATGCCGCAACGAGCCGGTAAATCATGAGGCCTCAGTCTGTATGGAAAGCTCCTGGCGCGTTTGCACCTGGGGAACTAACTATATTATGCCGTTAATGGATGCCGTAGGTACCGGAGGCCGAGGATTTTACCACCCCTCCCTCCACGCGCAGTTGATACTTCGTCCCGCCGGCATGCCCCCATTGATCCCAATCGAACGCCGCACCGGTAGGAACTTTCTCAACGTCCATCGACGGAATTGTGGCTGCCCGCCCGGGCTTCAACGCCGCCTTCTCCCGCAGCCGCACCAGGAACGCGCCTCCTTCGCCCAGCACCCGTGCCTGGCCGCTGCCATCGATCGTAACCGCCGCCCGCTCGTCGATCCCGATTCCCTTCGCATCCGCGCATCCGGACTCGGCGCTCATCCGGCCCAGAAATACGAGCAGCCGCCCCATGCGGTCCCGCTTTTCGAAGTGGCTGTCGGTGATCACGCAGTTCATTCGCGGGATGCGCAGCAGCCCTCGATAGAGCGAGACCTTCTGGTCAAACGGGTCGGTCAGTGCCTGGGCGCTCGTTACCGTATCGTGCTCGGCGGAGAAGGCAAATTCGCCGAGAATAGCCAACCCGGCGCTCGTGCCGCCCATCGGAACGCCCCGGCGGATGGCGTCGTTCAGCGCGTCCTGCACTGGTGAATTTCTCCAATAGCGAACGTAGTTCCACTGGTCGCCTCCCGCAAAGAAGATCGCTTCCGCATTGCGAATCTTTTCCAGCACAAACGGTTCCCGCGCCGCCGCGTCCGATTTGAAAATAATCGTCTCCACGGAATCCACAACCGCCAGCTTTTGGAAGTAGGGATTATAGGCATCGGTCCCGGAGGCGCGCAGCACCACGACATCTCCGCCGCCCGCCCGCGTCAGGAACCAGCGAACGGCTTCGTCGACATCCTTCCCGCCTCCGGCGAGCAGCACGCCGGGCGCCGTCGTGGTCTTAACATCCGCCGCGTTTCCGGCCAGGAAGTACTGGTAGCTGGGCTGCCCGTACATAACGCCGAAAAAGGCCAGCGCGGCAAGTCGAATCATGCCGTATTTTATCCCGGTTTTATCGTAGTGCCGCGCTCTGGCGCGTCACGACATAGACCCCAACGAGTGTCAGCGCTCCGCCGATCAACAGGCTGATCGTCATCGGTTCATCGAAGATCCATGCGCTCAACGAAATGCCGGCCACGGGTACCAGGAAGGAGAACATGGACAGCGTCCCGGCGGAATGTTTCTTCAACAACTCCGCCCACACGATGAAGCAGACACCCGCCACAATGAATCCCTGATAGGAGATCGCCGCCACCGCCTGCCAGGTCACGTGCCCGTAAACCATCGGTTCGGCTACCGCCGCAATGAGCAGAAACAGCGGAACCGACCACGCCATCTGCCAAATTACCGTCCGCGCGGGATCGACATTCTGAACCAGCCAGCGCGTATAGACCTGCCGGTAACCCAGTAGGAACGCCGACAGCATCATCAAAAGGTTTCCCAACAAAGGCCGCGGCGCCAGATGCTTAGGTGCCTGCCCGGCGGCCAGTACAATCAGTCCCGCAATCGCGACACAAAGCCCAACAATGCGGGGGCCCGTCAGCCGGTCCTCCAACTGCGGCCCGCGCCAGAAATGGCCCACCAGGTTGGCAAACACCGCGTACGAATTCAGGATGACAACGCCGTATGACGGCGACGTCATCGCCGTAGCGGAGTTCAACAGCCCGATCTGCGTCGTGAACAGAACACCCAAAATAAACAACGGCCGCCATTCGCCGCTGGCGGGCCGGATGGAAACGCCGCGGGAGAGCGCCCATCCGGTCACCACAACCACGCCTACCGCCATGCGCCAGAATGCGCTCCAAAGCGGCGGTACGCTGTCCACCCCGACTCGGATGGAAACCACGTTGCCGCCCCAAAGGATCGATACCAGTACCGCCACCAGGAACGTTTGCGGTCCGATCGGTTCTCCTGCTGGCGCGGCCGCTGTATTGTTTCGCAATCGTCCATTCTCGCCGTATGCCCCCGGTTGGCGCAAATGCCGGGCGCAAATACAAGTGGACGGTTGCGAGTTAGTTCGCCGGTCCGATTTCGGCGACCGTGAACGGAACTTGAGCCTTAAAAGTGGGCTTGCGGTCCGTCGTCAGCCAGGCCTCCAGCACATACTCGCCCGGCTTGATGTCCATCTCTTCGGTGACAGTCCAGTTCTTCTCGCCCACCACCGTCTCCTCCCGCACCTGCGCGATGAAGAGTTTGTTCGCCGACCAGAAATATACGGTCTCGCCCGCAGCGTCGCGGATGGCGAAGTCAAACGATTGGCCACTGTTGAAATGAAGCTTGAACGGCTCCTTCGTCCAGTTCTCCAAGGTCAGGCGCACGTTGAAAATGGCGCGTGGAGCGTAGGTCTTCTGGCTCAAGTTGATGCGGAAGCTGTACTCACCGCTGGTTACGATGGAAGCGTTGCCGATACGCGCATAGGACAGCTTGAAGCGGCGCGGTCCTGTAAAGCTCTGATAAGTTCGCTGGGCCAGTCCTAGACCTGGCAGGAACAGGTCATCGCTCACGCCCGCATCGGCGCACGACGCCGCGCTGTAGGAGACCTGGATGCCGTTCTCCCACACGCGGTCTAGCAGTTCGGTAGTCGCTTTCCTGCTTTCGACGCGGCCCCGGCCCGTGCAGGAATCAAACGAAGTCGAGTACGACACGCCCTCGTCGGCATTGAAGTCCGCCCACAGCGATTCCGAACCGTCGGCATTCAATTGAACCAGCTTATTCTCCGCGGTCACTCGTATACGGGCCGTTTCGCCCTGTATTCCTTTATAAAGAAAGTATTCCTTTTCATCTATGGTTTCCGCGCGCAAAACCTCCGCTACCTTCAGTTCCTTCACCGGGCCTTCGTCCACCCGGTAAATCCACTGATTCCCTACCTGCAGGGGAAAGTATTGCGCGTGTGCCAGCCCCGTCGCCAGCAAAAATAAGAACGTTCGCATGAATGGGTAACATGCTCCTTTCAACCTTTAAACGCGAACGCGCGGCCTCAGGTTGTCCAGGGTAAGGGAAAGTTTACACAACTAATTTCGATGCTTAAAGGAACTTATAGACGCCCGGCTGCGGCAGCGGAGGCACGTCCATCTTCACGTCGTAGCCGAACTCCTTGGGCTGCAGATCCAAAGGCGAGTTCATTGCCTGTTCCCAGGTCACTTCCTGCCCGGAATACGCCGACTCCCGCGCCATGATGCAGGTCAATGTGCTCTCGGCCACGGCCATCGCGTGATTCACATACGGTCCTTCGCCGCGTATCGACTTCGCCAGTGCCGTATGTTCGGCAACATACGGATTAATCGCCGGTCCGGGCCCGGCCAGGTCCGTGCAGTTGCTGCGGCCCTTGGTTCCAACCAGCATTTCGCCGATTTTCCGATGGATCTGCTGTCCGGAAGGGAACTGGCGGCAGTAGCTCGATAGGCGCACGCCGTTGGGGTACTCGAAGTCCGCCGAGATGTGGTCGTAGATATTTCCGTAAATCTCGTCCGATGGCCGCCAACAGCGCCCGCCGGTCGCCACCACCTTCGTCGGATGCGCGCCCATAAACCAGTTCATCACGTCGATGTTGTGGAGATGCTGCTCGACCACCTGATCCCCGCAGATCCATACGAAGCTGTACCAGGCGCGGTGCTGCCACGTCATATCGCCCCACTTGGCATCGCGGGCCTTCTGCTGAATGACCGGCGTTCCCACCCAGTAGGCGTACCCGGCCGTAATATCGCCAATACCGCCGCTCTTAATGCGGTCGTAGGTCTCCATGTACTTGCGGTCGAAGCGGCGTTGCGCACCGCTGACTACCGTTAATTTCAACTCCTCCGACTTCTTGGCGGCTGCCATAAAACGCCGCACGCCGGCCGGATCCGTTCCAAACGGCTTCTCGCAGAAAACATGCTTTTTGGCGGCTACCGCGGCTTCGAAATGCTCCGGCCGGTAGCCGGGAGGAGTAGCGAGAAAGACAATGTCGATGTCGGTCTTGAGCAGTTTCTTATAGGCGTCGAAACCCACGAACCGCTTGTCCGGGTCGATCTTCACACGGTCGCGCACGTCGGCGTTGCGGGGCTCCTCGCGCAGCCAGCGGAGATTCGATTCCAGCTTGTCTTCGAAAATATCGGCCGCCGCGACAACTTCGGTGTTTTCGGTGCCCTTCAGATGGTCGACGATGGCTTGACGCCCGCGTCCGCCGAAGCCGATCAACCCAGCCCGCAGCTTCTCCTTCCCTTGCCCGCGCACCAATTCGGGCTTAATGATCTGGAAGGCGGTCGCTGCCGTTGCGGCGCTATATCGATTGAGAAGGGACCTGCGCGATATGCTAGACGAATCCATGTATTTGTCCGAAAAGAAGAGATCAGGGGGCGATGATCATTTTATACCCGTCTCTGTGCATGGTCGAAAAATTAAGAAAAGCAGCAGGAACGTACTATGAGTCGGTTAGCAGACGGCGCCGTGCTCGGCGCCATGGCGGCGGTCATTGCGCCGCGGCGAACGGACGGGCACACGATAGATATTAGTTTGGCGCTTGATATCGTCGATTTCGTGAACGAGCGGGGAGTGAAAGGGGTCGCGGTATTGGGCGCTACCGGCGAATTCATCCACTATGACGTGGAAGAACGCATGCGTCTGGCGCTGATGGCTGTTCGCCGTAGCCGCACGCCTGTGATTGTGAACGTTTCCCATTCGACGGTGGAGGGCGCCGTTGTGCTTGCCCGCAATGCCACCGAAGTGGGAGCCAAGGCGCTGCTGTTGATGCCGCCGCACTTCTTCCGTCACAGCCAGGAAGGCATCATCGCCTACTATCAGGAGTTCGCGCGGCAGACGTCCGGACTGGCGCCGGCGCTGCTCTATAACCTGCCCTTCTTCACCAACGGAATGGAGCCCGCAACGGCGTGTGCAATTCTCGAGACCGGACACTTTGCCGGGATTAAGGACTCGAGCGGCGATACCGCCCTCTTCGACGCCCTTCATGCCCTGCGCCAGAGGATTCCATTTCGCCTGCTTTTAGGAAATGACCGGCTGCTGGTCTCCCACCGCGCGCTTGCCGACGGAGTAATTAGCGGTTGCGCCTGCGGTGTTCCGGAGTTGATCGTCGCGATTGATCGTGCCGCCACACGTGGGGACGCCGACGCCCTGGCCCGCCGCGGCGCTCTGCTCGATGCCTATATCCAGAAAATCGATCCGTTCCCGACGCCTTTCGGCATTCAGCTCACACTCGCTGCTCGGAAATTCAAGAATGCGGCGCCGCCTTTGCCCTTGGGCCCCACCGCACAGCGTGCTGCCGATGAGTTCGCCGATTGGTTTAAAGGTTTTGAACTTGCCATGCGCGACGAGTGCGCCGGGGACAGCTAGATGAATCACGATTCCGAGAGCTTCCGGCGCGCGTCGGCGGAGGCCTCGGATTGGATTGCCCGGTATCTGGACGGCGTGGCGTCTATGCGGGTCAACCCTGCAATGCGGCCCGGCGAACTTTTGGATCGCCTTCCCGCCTCCGGCCCCGAATCCGGCGAGCGATTGGAGCAGATTCTCGCCGACTTCGAGAACCTGATCCTGCCGGCGGTAACGCATTGGAACCATCCCCGGTTCTTCAATTACTTTGCCTGCACGGGCTCCGTCCCGGGAGTGATCTCCGAAATGCTCGCGGCGTCGATGAATACCAACGGGCTGAACTGGGTGGCCTCGCCGGCTGTCTCGGAACTCGAGCAAGTGGTTCTCGCGTGGCTGCGGCAGTGGATGGGGCTTAGCGGCGATTACTTCGGCCAAATCTTCGATACGGCGTCCATAAGCACGATGCACGCAGTGATGGCGGCCCGGGAATGGATCGATCCGGACGCCCGCCTGAACGGAATCACGAAGCCGCTAACGGTCTACTGCTCCGATCAGGCGCACTCGTCCGTAGATAAAGCCGTAATCGCCGCTGGGCTCGGCCTGAACAATCTCCGCAAAATCCCTTCCGACGACCAATTCCGGATGCAGCCCGAACTGCTTCGCGACCAGATGGCGGCCGATGCCGCCCGCGGCTTCACGCCCTGCTGCGTCGTTTCCAGCGCCGGAACAACCTCCACCACCAGTGTCGATCCCCTCGAACCGATCCTCGACATCGCCGCCGTTCACAATGCGTGGGTTCACATCGATTCGGCCTACGCCGGTGCCGCCGCCATCCTCCCCGAATACGAATGGATGTTGAAGGGCAATGAGCGTGCCCATTCACTTGTCGTAAACCCGCACAAATGGCTGTTCACCCCGATGGACTGCAGCGTATTCTATACGCGGTTCCCGGATGTCCTCCGCCGCACGTTTGCGATAACGCCGGAGTACCTGAAGACGACCGGCGATCCCCGCGAGGTCAGCCTGATGGACTATGGCGTTGCCCTCGGGCGCCGGTTCCGCAGCCTCAAGCTCTGGTACGTCCTGCGCTACTTCGGCCGCCGGAAACTGCAGGAACTGATACGCGGGCATATCGCCATGGCGCGGCAACTCGCCGATTGGATCGGCATCGACCCGCGATTCGAACTGGCCGCCCCCGCTCCCTTCTCCGCCGTCTGTTTTCGCGTCCGCGATTCCGAGGAGAAAACCCGCGCGCTGGTCACTGAAATCAACGCCAAAGGGGAATTCTTCATCTCGCAAACCATGCTGCGAAACCGGTACGCAGCTCGGATCGCAATCGGTAATCAGGCTACGACGTTTGACGATGTCGCCGCCTTGTGGAACCAGATCTCCCGCCTCGTCTAGTGCAGTACGGTGCCGCCACCTCCGGCATTCACGCGCCGGAAAAGCAGAAACCTTGGCATTAAGGAATTTTAGTTCGGAATTTTGAAATTTATATTTCGAGCCGAATCAACAACTTTGCACGACACGTCCGCAGCTTCCCCAGTTCCGCCTGCTAGAGTCCAATTAGGGAAGAAATCGGTGCGCCCGAATCAATTCGGGGAGAGTAGGGAAGGGGGGGGTGGCTATGTTGGGAATAACCCAGCAAACGTTGCAAATAAACAACTTAACGATTGGAACAACCCAAGAACAACCCGCCGGAACCCGCGGAAACCCAATCGGAAACCCACAATCAGCACCCGACAACCCGCAGCAGACCCAACCAGCTACTAATTCATTGCAACCGTCTTCAGTTCTCCAGCATGGCGTTTAAGCCGCTCCAACTCCGATCGCAGCAACAGCAGCGAGTGGCGCATCGCGGCGTGGTCCCGTCGATCGGCAGCTTCCACTATTCGTCTCGCCCGATCCGCCACCGGGCTTGCTGAAATCCTCTGGGCGGATTGATGGATGAGGCCGGCTTCCGCCGCCACTGCATCACACTCCCCGGCGAGCAAAGCCGTTTGCAGCTTCTCCATGCGTTCCGGTGCCAACTGCAGGAACAGTTTGACTATATCGCCGACCAAGCCGGGCGCCCCGGCGCAAACGTCATCGTGTAGCCGGGGATCGATCGGTATCGATTCGAGAACCGGCACTGCCGGAACTGGGCGTGGAGCACGCTCCCCCTGGAGGTAGGACTCCAAGATGCGAAAGAGATCGCCCGAATTTACCGGCTTCGATAGATAGGCGTCCATACCGGCCGCTAAGCACCGTTCCTGATCCCCGTTCATCGCATGCGCCGTCATCGCGATTATCGGAATCGCCCGCCAACGTTCCATGGCGCGGATCCGTCGCGTTGCTTCCAATCCGTCCATAACCGGCATCTGCACATCCATCAGGATCGCGTTGAACCGGTTGTGGTCCAGCATCGCCAGCGCCTGGCTGCCGTCTCCCGCCGTTTCAAATCGATACCCCTTACGCTGCAGCAGACCCTTAATCACTTTCTGATTTACCAGATTGTCTTCCACGATCAGAATGAGCGCGTTGGACGATTCCGTGACTGCGAGCGTGGGCTGTGCTCCAATCGCCACCGGTAGCTGCCCGGTCGCCGCCAATTTCAACGAAAGCCGGACCAGAAACTCGCTGCCCTTTCCGAACTCGCTGGTCACCTTGATGCTTCCCTGGAAGAGATCGACCAGGTGCTTGGTGATGGCCAGGCCAAGGCCCGATCCGCCAAAGCGCCGCGAAATGCTCCCATCCGCCTGCGTGAACTTTTCAAATATCTGTGGCAGCTTGTCCTTGGGGATTCCCGCGCCCGTGTCCCGCACCGCGATCTCAACAACGGTCGATGACGGCGTCTCTCCCGGTTCCGCCGAGACCTGCACATCGATGTGTCCGGCGCTCGTGAATTTCACCGCATTGCTCAAAAGGTTGTTCAAGATCTGGCGCAAACGTAGCGGGTCGCCGGCGACCATCTCCGGAAGGCGTTCATCCATCCGCAGCCGCAGTTCCACGGAGTTCTGTTGTGCCCGAACCTGGTGCGGGCGAACACATTCCCGCATATGCGTCCGAAGGGAGAACGGCACGGATTCCAACTGCATCCGTCCGGATTCGATTTTCGAAAGATCGAGAATGTCGTTCAGAATCGACAGCAGCGCATGAGCGCTGCGCTGTGCCGTAATCAGTTGTTCCCGCTGATCCTGCTGTAGCGGGCTGTCCAGCACCAGCTCAATCATGCCCAGGAAACCATTCATTGGAGTCCGCAGCTCATGCGACATATTGGCTAGAAACTCAGTCTTCGCCTTATTCGCGGCCAGGGCGTCGTCCATCGCCTTTTCCAACTCTAAGGTCCGGTCCCGGATCCGCGCCTCCAGATGTTCGTGATGCTCGCGAATCTCCTGGCGGTTGGCTTCCAGCGCCTCCACCATCTGGTTGAAGCTACGGGAAATAAACTCAATCTCATCGCCGGTTTGACGGTAGCGGATTCGTTCTAATCGCCCTTCGCTCACCGCTTGCAGGGCTGCCTGCAGCGTTTGCAGCGGCTTTACCAGCAGCCGCATCGTGACCCAGGCAAGTACCCCAGCCACGCCCAACACGAGGCCAACCAGGAATACACTTTTGCCGATACTGACGTTCCCTGTAACGAAGTCATAGGCAAACATCACCAGCACCACCCAAATCAACAGGGCCGCCGTGAACACAAAGAACTTCGTCGCTAGAGATCGGTGCCGTGCGGGCCCCAGGGTGAGCATGGTCATTGCTGGGGGGAGTTGCCCCTTACTCCACCCATCGGCAGGAACGGTGATTCACCTTATAGGAAAATTGGGAGAATAGATCAAACATGGGATCTCCTCAATCTCCGCGGCTGGCGACCTCCCTCTGCGGTGTCAGGCTACGCAACCCCATCCTCGCCGCCTCCGGCACGTTCGCCTATGCCGTCGAATTTGCCTCCATCGTCGACCTGAAAAACGTCGGCGGAATCGTGGTCAAAGGCATTTCCCGCGAACCGATGGACGGCAACAAACCGCCGCGCATCTGGGAAGCCGAGTCCGGCATGATCAACGCGATTGGACTGCAAAACATTGGAGCCCGGGCCTTCGTTAAAGACAAACTGCCAGGAATTCGCGCCATCGGAACCCCCGTTTTTGCCAATGTCTTTGGCTACGCCGTTGAAGACTACGAAGAAGTGATTCGCATCCTGGATTCCGAGGACGGATTGGCGGGTTATGAACTCAACGTCTCCTGCCCCAACACCAAGCACGGCGGCATCTTTTTCTCGAACGATCCTACGCTCCTGGCCGGCGTCGTCTCCCGGGCTCGCGCCCTTACGCGCCGCCCCGTGATCGTAAAACTCTCTCCGAACGTCGACAAAATCGATCCTCTCGCCAGAGCCGCCGAAGAGGCCGGCGCCGACGCCCTTTCTCTAGTCAATACGTTCATTTCGCTGGCCGTCGACGCCCGCGCCCGCCGGCCCCGCATCGGCAATAACTTCGGCGGGCTCTCCGGTCCGGCGATCAAGCCCATCGCCCTGCGCATGGTCTACGAAGCCGCGCGAGCCGTCAAAATCCCCGTCGTTGGCCTCGGGGGAATCGCCACCGGTGAGGACGCCGCCGAGTTCCTGGTCGCCGGTGCCACCGCCGTCGAAGTCGGCACCGCTACTTTCTGGGACCCCCAATCGCTCGTCCGAATCGCCTCCGAGCTCGATAACTTCTGCCGCGAAGAGAAGATTGGCAACGTTAAAGAACTTACCGGTACACTCCAGCTAAACTAAGGAGTTATGGCGCAAAAACGTGTGGTTTCAACCGAAGGAGCCCCCAAAGCCATCGGGCCCTACTCGCAGGCGATTATCTATGGCGATACCGTCTATTGCAGCGGCCAGATCCCGCTCGATCCCGTCACGAACCAAATCGTCGACGGCGGAATCGCCGAACAGACCGTTCGCGTACTGGAGAATTTGAAGGCCGTTCTCGATGCCGCTGGCTCCTCGTTCGACCGCGTTCTAAAAACCACCGTCTTCCTCAAAGACATGGGCGAGTTCGCCGCGATGAATGAAGTCTATGGCCGGTACTTCAACGTCAATCCGCCCGCCCGCGCCACCGTCGAAGCCGCCAGGCTCCCCCGGGATGTGCGCGTCGAAATCGAGTGCGTTGCGGCCCTGGACTAAGTCTACTGGTGAACCGAATACTGCGGTTGGGGGTCCTTTAACTTGACCTCCACCGTCTTCTCTTCTTCGCCGATCTCGAAGATTTCGCCGAAGGTCTGATAGCCCTTCGCGTAGACCTGAATCTGAATCTTGCCCTGCGGAATCGCGGGCATCGCCACCACGCCGTCCTGATTCGTTCGCGCCTGATAGCTCGTCATGATCTTCTTCCCGAGCTTGATCACGGACCGTCCCTCCACGAAGCGGATCATCACGCTCGCCCGGTCGATCGGCTTGTCATTGACCGCTTTCCGGACTTCCACGCGGATCTTGGTCATCGGCGGATCCGCTAGTACAGGCAGCGCCATCGCCAAAACGGCAACGAAGAATGCGATTCGCGTCATCATACCCCTCTATCTTATGTCGGGTAGCAGGAATTTTGCCGGGCGTTGCAGGGCGGCTGCCGTAAATTCCGCTGCCTTATAGCCGCTGCGGACAGCGCCCTCCATCGTCGCCGGCCAGCCCGATTGCGTCCAATCGCCCGCCAGCCAGAGGTTCTCGATCTTGGTTTTCGCGGCTGGACGGTGCTTGTGCAGTCCCGGAACCGCCGAATAGGTCGCCCGAGCCTCCTTTACAACGTGCGCCTTCACCACGTTGGCGTCCCGCGCCGCCGGCAAAAACTCCCGCAATTCCCCTACGGCCAAATCGATCACTTGCTGCCGCGGCATCTCCAGCAGTTTCCGGGACGCGCTGATTACCAATTGCAGATACCGCCCGCCCTCTTTATTGAAAAACCATTGAATGTTTCGGTCCAGCAGCGTGGCATTGGCCAGTTCCGTCACGGGCCGGTCAAACCAGACATGCACCCCCGTAATTGACGAATGCTCGAACATGCTCGTATCGATGCCGGCCTCCGGGATCAACGCTCCCAACCGGTCATACGGCACCGCCGAGACGTATTGGCGAGCCATGAAAGTGGCTCCTCCGCTCGTAATACCCGCCACGCGGCCCCCGGCAACCTCAACCTTCTCGACCGGCGCCCGCAGCCGCATTTTTACGTTCGGCATCCGTTCCCACGCGGACGATCCATAAAGTTCGCCCAACGGGACATTCGGCACTCCCATTTCGTAGGAGTCATCGGTAGCCAGAAAACCTAACCGCACTACTTGGAATCCGTGGCTGGCCGCCATTCGGTCCAGCTCTTCGTTGATGGCGCTCACCAGTACCTGCCGCCAGAAGCGCTCGATCGCGTTCGGAGTCTGCCTTTTCTCCTGCAGCCAGGCTTGCATCGAAATATCTTCCAAGTCCTTGCGGCGGCCATGCTCCAGCAGGATCGCCAGAAACGCCCGCCCAATCCCGATCTTGTCGCCAAGAGTCAGAAACGGCAGACGCAGGAAGGACTCCGTAAAATGCAGCGGCGCCGGCAGCAGCCCGCGCCGGAAAATCGAAGTCCGGCCGCCAGGTTCCATGAAGGGAATCTCGGAGAAAAAGTGAACCTTGTCTTCCACGGCCAGGCGGCGATAGAAATCCAACAGATTCACGCAACAGCGCAGCAAAATATGCTGGCAGTTATCTATGGTTTCCGAATCCGGCAGAGAATATGAAGTCGCCCGCCCGCCAAGGAATGGCCTGGATTCGAAAAGCTCGACAGTGGCGCCGGTACTGCCCAAGGCCGCCGCGGCAGCGAGGCCCGCAAGCCCGCCGCCAATTACGATCACATCGGTCATGCCCCTACTGGAAGCCGGGACCGCCTGCCACCGCCCCCGCCCGATGTGCCGGCGGCAATCAGGGCGCAGATGATCAGGTAGGCAATGTAGGTGATGTCAGAAAGGTCCATGAAAAAGGGTCTATCCTCTGCAACCAAGTATGGAACTTAGGGACTAAACCGGCAAGGTTTAATGGTTCCAGTACCCTTGCAACCATCCTACTACGACTCCAAGCAAACCCCCAACGGCTGGAAATGCGGCTAACGCCATGAGCAGACGCGGTTTCCATCCCCATTCGGAGGTCCTAAATATCGTCCAAGCCTGGGTCAAAAACACCGGTACCATGCTCAACACGTAGCCGGTACCCCCACGCGTGCACCATGGGCAGTGCGGGCCGGAATGATGCTTAATATTGCAGTGCGCATCGGCTCCGGCCCAGAACGACTGGCATCCGCACTGGAACAGCGTGGCGCAGAAGTTGATGGAGAATGCGGCGGTAAAGGCAAAAACGCCCAAGTAAAGCGCGATTTTTAGCGGTTTACCCAACGGCCGACCTTCGCCCGTCCATGCAGCCGGATGACGTTCTCAATCAAATGCAGGCCGCAATCTCCCTGCAGAGTGAGCAGCGATTCCGGATGGAACTGCACCGCCTCAATCGGCAATTCCCGGTGCCGGACGCCCATGATGATGCCGTCCTCGCTCTTGGCGGTGACTTCCAGCACTTCGGGCAGCTTTTCCGGTAGAGCGTACAATGAGTGATATCGTCCTACCCGAATCTCTTCGGGCATTCCCGCGAAGGCCCCAATGTTGAAATGGCGGACCAAGGACGGCTTTCCATGTATGGGGTAGTCGAGAACCCCCAACTCGCCCCCGAACGCTTCTACGATCCCCTGCAGGCCCAGGCAAACGCCAAATACCGGGTAACCCGACTTGGCCGCGAACTGAACCAGTTTCGGAACTCCAAAATCCGCCGGACGCCCCGGTCCCGGGCTCACCAGAATCAAATCCGGATTGATCGCGTCGATCATCGATTCAGGAATCCCCGAGCGGTATGTGACGACCTCGGCTCCTGTTTGCCGCGCATAATTGGCCAGGGTCTGAATGAAGCAGTCGTCGTTATCGACCAGTAACAGCTTCAATCCCGCGCCGACACTCGCCAGTTCACTGGATTCCGAGGATTTTGTCTTCCCGGCCATGGCGCGGAAAAAGCCCGTCGCCTTCACCCGAGTTTCGGCCTCTTCGGCCGCTGGATCGGAGTCGTAAAGCAGCGTCGCGCCCGCCGGATACGAGGCGTGACCATCCTTCAGATGAACCGTTCGGATCGTGATCCCGGTGTTGATATCGCCGTTCAGCGAAAGCATCCCAACCGCGCCGCCATACCAGCCGCGAGCGTCCTTTTCCAGATTTTCAATCGCCTGCGACGCAGCCTTCTTCGGCGCTCCAATCAGCGTCACAGCCCACATGTGGGAAAGAAAGGCATCGATGGCGTCAAAGCCGGGCAGTAACAGCCCCTCTACATGGTCTACGGTGTGGAAAAGGCCGACGTAACTCTCGATCAGCCTTCGTCCAATGATTTTCACCGAACCCGGCACGCAAACACGGGATTTGTCATTCCGGTCCACATCCGTGCACATGGTGAGCTCGGATTCTTCTTTTGCCGACATCAGCAACTGCTTGATATTTTCCGCGTCCACCATCGGATCGCCGGTCCGCCGCGCCGTTCCGCTGATCGGGCACGTTTCCACTCGCGGCCCTTCCACGCGCACAAACATCTCGGGCGATGCGCCGATGAGTTGTTCTTCACCCAGTTGCAGAATGAACTCGTAAGGCGAGGGACTCGCCTGCTGAATCGTTTCGAACAGCTTCGATGGACTGCCGGAATACGTGGTCTTGAACGTCTGGCGCAGGACCACTTCGTAAAAATTGCCGACCTTCATCCCTTTCCGAACGGTTTCCACGTTGGCCATGTACTCTTCCGGCGTGTGGTCGCTAGTGATCGGACCGGACTTCCGCTTCGTGGGCTTTGGCACCTTCGCGCCTTCGCGCGGAAGGCCAGCCGTGGAGAGCTCATCGAGTACAAACTCATACTGGAACCGCTCAATCTGCTCCTTCTTACGGTCCATGTAGTAGATGTCGTCGCAGAAGAACTGATGAAGATCCTTGCGATCGCCGCGCGGCAGGCGCAGTTCAATGGGATCGAACTGGAACAGAAGGTCGTAGCCAAACGCGCCGACCAGCGACAGGCGCGAGTCGTCCGGATGGCAGAACTCATCCACCATCGCACGAAGCACCGAAAAGACCGATGGCTGCTTCGACCGTTCTTCCTCCGGGAAGAACGCCGGCAACGGCTTCAGCGTCGCCTGAATCCCAGCCGCGGATGCCTGGAACTCCTGCCAAAACCCCTTCGACCCAAGTACCCGGCCGAGCATTTGACAGATCATTTCGCCGCGTTTGTTCAACGGGTTGAAACTCACCTTGCGTCCGGAGGAGATAATTTCAACGGGGGGAGTGATGGCTGCAATGTCCCAGCGCGAGTACCGCCCGGGATACTCGTATCCCGAGGAGAGGTAGAAGCCGCGGAAGCGGTCGAGCTTTCGGAGTAAAGGCTGCAAGCCGCGCCGGTACGGGGCCTTGCTCAATGTCCTGCTGACCGCGATCCCGCTTTTGGTCTCGTAGCGGAGGGTTCGCATGGTGCTACCCACTAGGGTAGCAAGCCGTTATGCGGGTGTGTCTTTGTAATAAGCCTGCAGCTTGGCCAATCGCTTCTTCAGGTCGGCAATCGTCTTCGCGTACGCGGGATCGCTATAGGCGTTTCGCATCTCCCGCGGATCCTTCTGTAGGTCGAAGAACTCCCATTCGGGCGGCGTATCGGTGTCCACCGCGCCTTTCGATCCCAGCGCCTTGCCGTAGTAATAAATCAGCTTGTACCGGTGCGTGCGGATGCCGTAGTTGGCCGTGACGCTGTGCCCCCCGCCCAAGTGCATCCAGTACCGGTAATACATCTCCTGGCGCCAGTTCTTAGGCGTCTTGCCTTCCAGCAGCGGCTTCAGGCTTACGCCCTGCATGTCTTTGGGCACGGCGACACCGGTGGCGTCGAGAAACGTCGGCGCGAAGTCCAGATTCAGCGCCATGTCTTTGTTGACGGTGCCCGGCTTGGTGTGGCCCGGCCAACGGACCAGCAGCGGCGTTCGCAGGCACTCTTCGTACATGAACCGTTTATCGAACCAGCCGTGGTCGCCCAGGAAGAAGCCCTGATCGGAGTTGTAGATGATGATCGTGTCGTTGGCGATGCCGTCCTGGTCGAGGTAGTCGAGGACACGGCCCACGTTGTCGTCCACTGACTGTACGCAGCGCAGGTAGTCCTTGATGTAGACCTGATACGCCCATTTCCGGAGCGCGTTGCCCTCCAGCCCAGGCGGCGGGTCCATCTTCAAATCGGTTTTGGTATTGTCCTGGCCGACGCGCATCCGCGACCGCTCCGCGGCGCCGGCGCGGCCTTTGTGTTCGTCGTAGAGGTTGTCGGGCTCGGGAATTTCCACGTCCTTGAACAGGTCTTTGTATTTGGCCGACGGCGTCCATTCGCGGTGGGGCGCTTTGTGATGGCACATCAGGAAGAAGGGCTTGTTCCGATCTCGTTTCTTCAGCCAGTCCAGAGTGAAATCGCCGATCAGATCGGTGCAGTAACCGGTGTACTTCTTCCGTTCGCCGTTCATTTCGATGAAGACGGGATCGTTGTAAAGGCCCTGGCCTGGGAGAACTTTCCAGTAGTCGAACCCCGTCGGATTGGTCACCAGATGCCACTTGCCGATGATCGCCGTCTGGTAGCCGGAGGCTTGCAGATGCTTGGCTACATTGGGGGCCGCGGGATCGATCTGATCGTTGAGCGTCTTGATGCCGGATAGATGGGAATAGAGGCCGGTGAGAATGACACCGCGGCTCGGCGTGCAGATGGAGTTGGTGACGAAACAATTCGCGAAAAGCGTGCCGCCCTGCGCGATGCGGTCAATGTTCGGAGTCTTGTTGATCTTGCTCCCGTAGGCGCTAATGGCGTGCGAGGCATGATCGTCCGACATGATGAAAATGATGTTGGGACGCTTCTTCGGAGTCTGCGCAGAGAGCGCCGCGCCCGCGAGCATAGGAAACAGTTTACGGCGAGTGATCATCGGGGATAGCGTATCAAAGGTGTTTCTGCCAGAGGTCGAGTGCCTTGATTAGCTGCATCTTAAGCCACTTGCTAAAGCGAGCTTGGGTATCCGGAAATGGCTCTGCGTATGAAATCAAGAAGTATTCCGACGGTGAAGATAGCGCTGCTCTTAGCTCTTCTGTAGGCGGCGAGAGGTAGACGACGCATGATGCCAGCCCATTCGTTCTCGGCCCGGTTTCGTGAATTGCGCAAGCGATTCGCCACTTTTCGGGCATTGCGATCTGGAGGCAGATCGATTTGTGGATCCGAGTGTATCGCGGCTGGTAGTCCAGAGCCTCCGATCTAAGTCCCAAGGTGTCTCCGTCCTTCACGACACTCCGAAAGCTGTATCCAGTCTTGGTCGCAAATGACTGCGTCAACCGCTGAGCGAGTTCATTAATCTGCCGTGTTGCCTCCTCGCCGAGCGCTTCAATCGTTCTAAACAATGGTGCCCAAAGATCTGGTAGTACTCTTTCTGTGTATTCGAGTTTCCCTTGAACTCGGCGCAATACCTCTTCTATTGTCGTTGATGGCCGAGTTTCGGATGGTGTGAACGGTACCGCTACGCTCATTTTCACGATCTCTCGCCGCTGCATGGCTCGTAGGCGCTCAACGAATGGACCGTCGTCCCCACTATCGGCATCTTCTAGAGCGTCAAAATAGAGGTGCTTTTCGGATGGTCGAATTATCAGCGGGAACAAGTTTTCCTTCACGAAGAGAAGAGACGCCAGCGCCCTCGCCATCCTGCCATTCCCGTCCCGGTACGGATGAATTTGGGTAAAGCGATGGTGCAGCCACGCTGCCCGAATCTCAACGGGAACTTGATCTGCCTCGTACTGGCTATTCATTTCCAACAACCGATCCATCTCCGCAGCGACGTGTTCGGGGGGGCAATATTCGTGAATCGAGCCGTCGGCGAGTGCCACTTGATTCGAGACTACCTTCCATTTACCCACTTCATAGTTTCGAGGAACGTTTCGCAGCAACTGGGCATGAAGTTCGTGAACGAAACTTGTGCCCAGCGGTCGTTCATCCTTGACATAGGCGAATAATCCCTCAACCGCACCAATTTGATCGCGAATAACTTGAGCTACGATTTCAGGGGGCCAACTGCTGGCTCCATCAGGAATGCGGTCCTCTCGGACGCCATGCTCGAGCAGCGTCTCAGTGACTCCACGGCCCCACCGGTATAGGTCTTCAACCATTCCGGTCTCGATGCTCCATTCAGTGAGCATCCGTTCACGAAGCTTAGCGGTTGTTTGTTCTCCGATGGCCTCCTGCAGGTCCTTCCAGATGATTCGGATGGCCGATAGCTCTGTATTCGTCCATTTCTCCCAATCAGAAGGAAGTGGCGCAATAGGCCGCCAAGAATGTCCCATGCAACGAAGTTATCGCATTCTCAAAAAACGAAAGCGCTTGAAGTCACAATTTGTGACTTCAAGCGCTTTCGAATTGATTCGAAGGGGGGAGCTACCGCTGATTCGCCTTCAGGACTTTTTTCCGCAGCCGAATTGACCCCGGCGTAATCTCCACGAACTCATCGTCCTTGATGAACTCAATGGACTGCTCCAGATTCAGAATCCGCGGCGGCACGATGCGCACGGCATCATCAGCACTCGAAGACCGCATGTTGGTCAGCTTCTTCTCGCGCACGATGTTTACGTCGAGATCGTTATTTCTCGCGTTTTCGCCGACGATTTGACCCTCATAGACTTCGGCCATCGGCTGCACGAATATCGTTCCGCGCTCCTGCAAGTTCTCAATCGAATGCGGCGTCGCCTTGCCTGTCCGGTCTGCGATCAAGGCACCGGTCGGCCGGCTCTCGATGTCACCCTGCCACTCGATATATCCGTGAAACAGCGAGTTTAAGATCGCGGTACCGCGCGTCTCGGTCAACAGTTCGCCGCGAATACCGATCAACCCGCGCGACGGCACCAGGAATTCCAGGCGCACTCGCCCCGATCCATGGTTGATCATCCGCTCCATCTTGCCCTTGCGCGCCCCGATACGTTCAATAACCACACCGACAAAGTTCTCCGGGCAATCGATCGTCAACAGCTCCAACGGCTCCTGAAGCTGCCCATCCACTTTACGCGTCACGATTTCGGGCCGGCCCACCATCATTTCGAAGCCTTCGCGGCGCATCATTTCGATCAGAATCGCCAACTGCAGTTCGCCGCGGCCCATTACCTTAAACGCTTCGGGCGTGCCCGCGTCTTCCACGCGAATCGACACGTTCGTCAGCAGTTCGCGGTCCAACCGGTCGCGCAGGTTGCGCGAAGTGACATACTTGCCTTCCCGTCCGGCGAAAGGCGACGTATTCACCGTGAATGTCATCGCAATCGTCGGTTCGTCGATCTGAATCACCGGTAGCGGTTGCGGGTTTTCGGCATCGGAAACCGTCTCGCCGATGGTGATTCCCTCAACGCCCGCGATGGCGAGAATCGACCCCGGCACCGCCAGTGTCTCCTCCACGCGCTTCAAGCCGGAGAACGAGAACATCTTCGTAATGCGAGTCTTTTGAATATTACCGTCGAGCTTGCAGACGGACACCTCATCGCCCAGCTTCAATGTGCCATTGAAGACGCGGCCAATCGCGAGCCGGCCCAGGTAATCCGAGTAGTCCAGGTTGGCTACGAGCAGTTGCAGCGGCGCCTCGGCATCGCCCTGCGGCGGCGGTATGCGGTTGATGATCGAATCAAACAGCGGCTCAAGATTCTCCGCTTCGTCCTCGAGATTCAACTTCGCCAGTCCCAGCTTCCCGTTCGTATAAATCACGGGGAACTCCAACTGGTCTTCCGTCGCATCCAAATCGATGAACAGGTCATAGACCTCGTTCAGCACTTCCTGAATACGCGCATCCGGGCGGTCGATTTTGTTGATGACAACAATTGGCGAAAGCTTCGCCTCCAGCGACTTCATCAACACATAGCGAGTCTGTGGCAGCGGGCCTTCGCTGGCATCGACGAGCAGCACGACGCCGTCAACGAGTTTCAACGCCCGTTCGACTTCACCGCCGAAATCGCTATGGCCCGGTGTGTCCACGATGTTAATCGTGTAGTCCTTGTAGTGAACTCCCGTCGTTTTGGCGAGAATCGTAATGCCGCGCTCACGTTCCAATTCATTGGAATCCATGACGCGATCAGTTTGCGCCTCGTTGGCACGATAGATGCCACTTTGGCGAAACATCGAATCGACCAGGGTAGTCTTGCCATGGTCGACGTGAGCAATAATAGCTATATTGCGGATGAAAGAGGAGGGATTGGTGGAACTCAAACTCTTTCATTATCCCACGTTCAGGTGGGTCTGCGGGTGATATTCTAATGAATAATGGCTGAAACGGATCGTTTGCCGTCGGTTGTCATCGTCGGCAGACCGAATGTGGGTAAGTCCACGCTGTTTAATGCCCTCACTGGAACGCGCCGTTCCATCGTTGGCGATGAACCCGGGATTACCCGGGACCGCATCGGCGGCGTTGCCGTACACGGCGGAAGACGCTTCGAAATCATCGATACCGGCGGTATTATCACCGATGACCACGCGCTGATCCCCTCGCAAATACTGCGCCAGGCGCGGTTCGCGCTGGAGACCGCCGATCAAATCGTCTTCGTCATCGACGGCCGAACGGAAATTACTTCAGCCGATCGCGAACTCGCGCAGATGCTGCGCAAGCTCAACAAACCGCTGCTGTTGGCCGTGAACAAGGTCGACACCGAGAAAAATCAGCATCTTGTCGATGAATTCCATCAACTCGGTATCTCTCCGGTCTACGGGATTTCCGCCGAGCATCGCGTGGGCCTCTACGAGATGCTCGACGATGTCGTTAAGTCGTTCCCGAAATTAGAAGCCGCCGAGCCGTTCAACGAAGACGAACCGCCCCCCGAAAAAGCACCGCCCATCAAGGTCTCCATCATCGGCCGTCCGAACGTCGGCAAGTCCACGTTGATCAACGCCATCCTCGGCGAGGAACGCGCAATCGTCTCTCCGGTCGCCGGCACCACGCGCGATGTCGTCGATGAGCACGCAACCATCAAGGGCGTCGACTACCTCTTCATGGACACCGCGGGCATCCGCCGCAAAGGCAAGACGCATTTGATGGCGGAGAAGCTCAGCGTGGTCATGGCGCGCCGCCACATCCGCATGGCGCATGTAGTGCTGCTCGTGGTCGATGCCACTGAGGGGCCGTTGGGCCAGGACGCCACCATTGCGGGCTACGCGCATGAAGAGGGGCGAGCGCTGATTGTTGTCGTCAACAAGTGGGACGCCGCACCGGACAAGAACAAAGCCAAGTTCGAAGAGGGACTGCGCGATGAACTGAAGTTCCTGGAATACGCGCAGGTTGCTTTCCTCTCCGCGAAGACGGGCAGCGGCGTGGGCCAGCTCTTCGAGATGATCCGCAACGCGCACAAATGGGCTTCCTTCCGCGTGGGTACCGGCGAATTGAACCGCTTCTCCACGGGACTCACGCTTGAGCCCGACACGCGCATTAAGTACATCACGCAGGCCTCCATCCGCCCGCCGACCTTCATCGTTTTTCCCGACAAGAAGAACGATCTGCACTTCTCCGCCGAACGGCAGTTGATTAATCGCCTGCGCCGCGCTTTCGGATTCCAGGGCACACCCATCGTCATCAAGACGAAGTTTGCGGTTAACCCCTTCGAAGGCAAGCCGCGCAACGAACCGGTCAAGCGTCCGCCTCGCAACACCACGCAGAAATCGGTGAAGCGGACCGGCGGCAAGAACGCCGCGCGGAAGGCCAAGAGCGGCACTATCCGCAACAAGCAGAAGACCAGCAAGTAGATGGCCTACGAGTTGACGGCGTTGATTGGTGTCGGTACGGCGCCGCAGGGTTCCGTCGCTTTGCCGCAGGGCGCGTGGCTGCTCCCGCTCGACGACGACTCTCCCCACAATGCCGCTGCGCTGTCCGCCCATTCGCCGGTAGCCTACGTAACAGCCCAGTTCTTCGGCGGCGCCGGCACGCAAGCGGCAACGCTCTACCGCAATGGCCATGTCGAGACTGTCTTCGAGACCGGTTATCACGCGATCAACGCCGCTCTCCATGCCCTTGGCATAACGGCCGAGCCTCCCAGCGATGCCTTCGACACGCTAAGGCTCGGCCGCTATCGCCGCACCGAAGATTGGCTGCGCGCTACTTCCCTTTGATGGCAACAACCGGCGGCTGCAAGCCCGCCTTCGCCATTCCTGTATAAACCACAAGGCCTACAAAGAAGCTATAAAGCACCGCAGGTTGATACGGGCTCCAAATGCCAACCGCGAATCCCAACGCCCACGCCACATAGCCCGCCCAGTTGATGCCCTGTCGCGGTCCGGACCACTCTTTGCCCGATAGATAGTAGTCGGCCACCATCGCGCCGCAGATCGGCCCGAAGGACGCGCCGACGATCACAAAGACCTGCACCAGATTCGCCGCGGCTCCGGTGATGGCGAGAATGATCGCGACCGTTACGCCAGCCATTGTCGACGACATGCGGGGGACGCCGGGGATCATCGTCGAAAAACTGTTGCCCGCGATGAACGCGCAGAAGCAGGCCGGAGTGATGGATGCAACAGCAAAGAGTAGAAACATCGCCGATGCCAGCACGCCGCCTTGCGCGCCGATCACAGCCTCATACGTATAGCTGGTGATGGAAGGATCCAACGCTCGCGCGCCGGCGACGGAAAGAACCGGCAAGCCGCCCGCAATGACGATGGCCAGCGCAATCCCAGTTAATCCACCCATGCGCACATCCCCTTCATTGCGGCTATTCATTCCGAAGTCTACGCCCGCGGCGCCCGCCGTCGCGAAGAACCCGATGACCGTAGTCAAAATCGTTAGAAACGCACCCATCGAATCATCCATCACAGGCTTGTGCAGCGAAATGCCGCCCATCGTGTTGAAGAAGACGAAGAGGATCATCAGTAATGGAATCAGGTTTAAAAACAGCGATGCTTTTGCTACGTATCCAATACCCTTCACGCCGATATAAGCCATGATGTAGCCCCACAACACAGCGACGACGGCGAACTCCATCGACCCCGGCCCCGCAGTCGAACCCGCGGCCTTCAGCAGAAACGTAGTCGACGTAAACGTGCCGACGGCAAACCATCCCAACTGCAGCAAGCCCATCAGGAGTCCGGGCATCAGATAGCCGCCCGCGGTGCCGAACGTAGAGCTCCCGACCACATAAAGAGGCAGCCCTGTCTTCATGCCCAACATGCCGGGCACGTAATAGAACAGGCCATAGCTCAACAGGCCCGCCGTCACCAGCGCAAGCAGGCAAACGCCAAGCCCCGCGCGATCTATGGTGCCTTGCGCCAGCGTCTGGTAAAACACGATCCACAAGAACACGCCGGCATAGCTGGGCGCGGTGTTCACGAACCATGGAGCGCGGTTGGACGCCGGATTCGGCGCGGTCTTTTCAATGTAAGCAGGGAGCATGGCGTTGCAGTATATCGTGTATCGCGCCCACAAAAACAAATCAGCCCCGGTTGCCCGGGGCCGTCTGTTTATTACTGGCTATTCGCATTCCCCTATCGGGGATGTTGTTATTTCTTTGCAACAGCCTTCTTGGCCGGAGCAGCGGCTTTCTTCGCTGGAGCAGCCTTTTTGGCCGGAGCGGCCTTCTTAGCCGGAGCAGCCTTCTTTGCCGGAGCCGCAGCCTTCTTGGCCGGGGCAGCTTTCTTTGCCGGGGCAGCTTTCTTTGCAGGAGCTGCCTTTTTGGCGGTAGCGTATTTCATCGAGTGATTCTCCCTAACATCAAAAAATCGCGATCTCCTTAGAGATCGCAGCGTGTCCCATATATAAATTTGTTTGCGATGCAAGTCAAGGAAAAAGTGAGCTCGAACATGCTTCAAACTACCGCTGTTAAAGGGTCTGAGCGAAAAAAACGAAGATGCGCAAAAATGTTTGAAGAGGCGCAATGCATTTTGAGCCAATAGACATAGGCCTTTCACGCACCATGCGATTTTTCGCGCGCTCTCGGGCGCAAGCGATCACGAGACCAACGTCACCAAAAAAATATTTCGCGCGAGGCTGCAGGATTATGTGCAAGAGTTCATTCGCAGGTCCATTTCATGCACGCTCGAAGTCTCTCGATAACGGCGCGCAACCACCGTGCGCGAGGCTCTCACGCTCTCCATGCAAGCTCCTTCTCGCCGTACTCTTCGCACTGGCACTGCTCTCCGCATGCGGCTCGCGGCGCACTCCCGTTCGCATGCCCGTTGCACAGATCGGCTTCACACAGGAGGGCATCGCAAGCTGGTACGGCGAGCCCTATCACGGACGCCGCGCAGCCAACGGAGAGATCTACGACATGGAGCAGTACACCGCCGCTCACCCCACCCTTCCCTTCGAGAGTTGGGTGCGTGTTCGTCTGCTCACGTCGAAGAAAGAAACCGACGTTCGCATCATCGATCGCGGTCCCTTCGTCAAGGGCCGCATCATCGACCTCTCCCGCGCCGCCGCTCGCGACATCGACATGCTCCGTGCCGGCACGGGTCAAGTACGCCTGACCGTTATCGCCCCGCCGAGGGCTTACCTTCGCGGACGGCAGTTCACTGTCCAGGTGAGTTCACTGCCCGCGAAGGCACGCGCCGAATCACTGCAGCGCCAACTCATGCGGGACCACAAGGACGTCTCGGTTCGCTATCGCGCGGCGAACGCCAAGGGTGGCCATGCCGAATCGTGGCGCATACTCATTGGCCGCGAAGATTCCCCCGCCGCCGCGCAACGGATTCTCGACGGAGTGATCGACAAATTCCCCAACGCTTTCATCGTCCCATGGAACGTGGAATAAGGTTGCTTAATCCGGTATACCCCCATGCGCGGGTATAGATCGCCTCATCAATTCCACCCCCACACTACCCATGCGGTCTACAGATTTATTTTCTAACCGCGTAGATTAATCTCTACCGGCACACACTACATAACTAAGGCGATTCTGCCAGACTTCGCAGAATCCGCCCCAGACGGAACTCGTTCATGGCCCTTTTCAATCAAAATTTCTCTTCCGAACCAGCACTGGTGGGCAACTCCCCACGCCTTCGTCACGTACAACGTATGGTTGACAAACTTTCATCGGGCCGTTGGCCGGCGCTAATTCTCGGAGAGACCGGAACGGGCAAGGAAGTCGTGTCCCGCTCCATCCATTCGGCCAACCCCGTCGGTCCGTTTGTCACCATCGACTGCTCGTCATTCGTCGGGCCGTTGATGGAAAGCGAACTTTTCGGGCATGCCAAGGGCTCCTTCACTGGCGCCTTCGCCGCCAAGATCGGTCTTATCGAAGCCGCCAACGGAGGCACCGCATTCTTCGACGAAATCGGCGAGCTGCCCTTGGATCTACAAGCCAAGTTGCTCCGGGTTCTCCAGGAGAAGGAGTTCCGTGCCGTCGGCTCCACCGTGACCAAACGCTCCGACTTCCGCATCATCGCAGCCACCAATCGCGACCTGCTGAAGGAAGTGGAGAAGGGAACCTTCCGCCGTGATCTTTACTACCGCTTGAACGTAGTCACTGTACGCCTCGCGCCCCTTCGCGAACGCAAGGAAGACATTCCGCTCCTGATGCAGCACTTCCTGGCCAAGTACGGCTGCGGCCACACGTTTACGCAGGAAGCCATGGACGCCATGCTCTCCTATGATTGGCCCGGCAACGTCCGTGAACTCGAGAATATGATCCAGCAGATGGTCGCCGTTCGCACCGGTCCCCTGCTCCATCTCAACGACCTCCCATCGCCGGTTCAAAACTTCCTCTACGCCCGCCGCCGCGGCCAAGGCATCGCCATGTCCGCCGTTGCCGGTACAGGCTACCAAGCAGCCGCGATGAGCGCAGCATCCGAGCCGATTCTTAACGCAGCACCCGCAAGTGACTCCCGCTTCTTCGACTCCCCCATCCTTCCCCTCAACGAAATGGAGCGGCGCGCCATCGTTCATGCTCTCGAATACACCAAAGGCGACCGGCTCATGGCCGCCGGCCTGTTGGGCATCGGCCGCACCACGCTTTACCGAAAGCTGAAGGAATATCAGATGGCGGTGTGAGACAAATCGCCCGCGCGACCCACTACCTCAACAGGTGATGGGAATGTCTACCGGTGAAAAAACACGGGCGCGTCTGCTGCTCGTCGAAAGCGATCCATGGGATGCCGGTCTGGTGCAGGAAGCACTTGACGAATTGGAAGAACGGCCCCACGAGAACCTCCTTGGGCGCGCCGTCGAACTCTTCCATGCGGAGACCCTCGCTGAAGCCGTCGAATCGGTCTCCATCGAAACCTACGACCTTATCCTTCTCGACCTGGCCACCGGCGGCCTCCATCCATTCCTGCAACTCCGCGATCTCGCCCCCGCGACACCCTTCGTCATTCTCACCGTCCGCGCCGAAGAGTCTCTCGCCCTCACTGCTATGCGCGAAGGCGCCGCTGGATACCTGCTCAAGGAGGACCTCGACTGCCTCCCCCTCGCTCGATCCCTCCGCGCCGCCTTCGAACGCCAACAAGCCATGCTTGCGCGCCAGGAAATGCCCGGCACTGACGAACTGACCGGTTTAACATCTCGCGCCGGCTTCCTTTATCTCGGCGAGACCGTCCGCCGTCTGGCAGCACGATGGGACAAGCCCGCCCAACTCTCCGTCATCACGCTCTCCGGCTACGCGCGCATGCAGGACGTTTTTGGCGCCCAGGCCCGCGACCTCGCCCTCATCGAAACCGCGGAGATGGTCCGGGAACTCTTCCCCGACGGCGATCTTCTTGCCCGCACCGGGCCCGAACAGTTCGCCGTCATATCCCTCCACGCCGCACCAGCGCCTGAACATATCCAGGACCGCACCCGACAATGGGTAGCCCAACGCGCCGGACGCCAATCCCCCGCGCCGCCGCTCGAGCACCAGGGCTATGAAATCCCGCTCGGAGATCTTGGCGAATCTCTCGTCGATCTCCTCCGCGCCCCGCTGTTCGAAACCGCCGCCATGCCAAAATAGGCCGGTGCGGATCGCTCTCGACGCTACTTACAGCATCGGCCCTGAACTCACGGGCGTCGGCGTCTACTGCCGCGAGATCCTCCACGGCCTCGCCCGCCGTCATCCGGAGGCTCAGTATCGCTTCTGCTACCGCTCCCACAAGTTCCTCAAGTCCTTCTCCGCCAAGCTCCCGATAGGCGTCCAGCGCCGCCCCTTCACCGAATCCTGGCTTCCCACGCACGACCTCTTCCACGCTCTCAACCAACGCGTCCCCAACGCTCCCACCCGCCGCTGCGTCACCACCTTTCACGACCTCTTTGTCATTTCCGGTGATTACTCGACTGCTGAATTCCGTGAACGCTTCACCGCCCAAGCGCGTACAGCCGCCGATCGTTCCGATCTTATCCTCTGCGTCTCGGCGTTCACCGCCTCGCAGGTCGAATCACTCCTCAACGTCCCCCGCTCCAAGCTCCGCGTCATACACCATGGCGTTCACGCGCCCGCCGAAGTCATCTCCCACGAATCGCGCGAACCGATCGTCATTAGTGTCGGTTCCATTCAAAAACGCAAGAACACCGCCCGGCTGGTAGAGGCCTTCGAACAGACACGCCCCGGCTGGAAACTCATCCTCGCCGGCGCCGCCGGTTTCGGCGCGGACGATATCACCGCCCGCATCCAACAGGGCCCGCGCGCCGCCGACATCCAGGTAACCGGCTACATCTCTAACGCCGGTCTGGAAGCTCTCTACCGACGAGCGTCTCTGTTTGCCTTCCCATCCCTCGACGAAGGCTTCGGCATTCCGGTTATCGAAGCAATGGCCTGGGGGATACCCGTCATCACCTCGGACCGATCGGCGCTGGCCGAAATCTCCGGCGAAGCTGCCATGCACGTCAACCCGTCGGACACCGCCGAACTCGCCCACGCCCTGCAAACGCTAATGGACCAGCCGGGACTGCGCCGTCAACTCGTCACCCTCGGCCGTGAATGGGCCAGCCGGTTCACATGGGACCGCGCTGTCGATGCAACCTGGGCAGCCTACCGGGAACTACTTTGACTCTTCGTCCAGCGAAATCTTCAACGCCCGCAGGAACTTCTGATCCTGCGACGTCCACGAAAGCCGGCCGTTCCGTCCACGCGCCTTCGGCGGTTCCGATTCGTTCACGGTCAGTTCGCCCGTCACGTCGGTCGACTCTTCCGCTTCCTCCTCGCCCTCTTCGCGTTTGTTGAATCCGATCGTCGCCTCCAGCACAAGAAATACATCATAGCCCGCCCGCTTGATCTCGCCGATCGCTTCCGCGATCCGGTCGGAGTCGGACAGGGATTCATTGATTGCATTTCCCAGGTCCTGCATCAGCTCTTTTAAACGATCGTCCAAATGACTGCCTTTCTCGCCAAATTATGCCCTCAGGATACCACCCGCCGGGTCACAGTCCATCTCATCGGCTGATCGAGCCATTTTCTGAAGGGTGCCTTATAATTGGAGACGGTTACCATAATCGATGTTGTCGACGGGCAAAAAGTTTCTTTCTCATATACTTCCGGGGATCATGCGGCCGCTGCGAATCCTTTGGAACGAAATGATCGGATTCGTTTTCATATGCTTCGCCGTGCCGGCAGCTATGAAGGTTTACACGTTTTGGAAGGACTTTGATGGCGAGCCTAAAAGCCTGTTCGGCCTAATCCTCTCCGGACTCTTCCTGTTTACAATGCTCTACTTCGCCATGTCGTCCTTCTTTCGCGCGAAGAAGATCTCGCGCACTGCGCCCTAAGTCCCATTCTCATGGCGGACCCCCCAATCGGCCAACCCGGAGAGTTCCCATTCACGCGTGGGATTTACCGGGATATGTACCGCAAACGTCTTTGGACGATGCGCCAGTACGCCGGATTCGGCTCCGCCGAAGAAAGCAATCGCCGCTACCGGTTTCTTCTCTCGCAGGGCATCACCGGTCTTTCCGTAGCCTTTGACCTTCCCACCCAGCTCGGTCTCGACGCCGATCACCCCCTCGCCGCCGGTGAAGTCGGCCGCGTGGGTGTCCATATCGCCTCTCTCCACGACATGGAACGACTCTTCGACGGCATCCGCCTCGACGCCGTTTCCACGTCCATGACCATCAACTCCACCGCCAGCACGCTGCTCGCGCTTTACGTTCTCGTCGCCGACGCTCAAGGCGCCAGCCGCGCCAAACTCAGCGGCACCATTCAGAACGACATCCTGAAGGAGTACATCGCCCGCGGCACGTTCATCTATCCGCCCCGCCCCGCGATGCGCATCATCACAGACGTTTTCGCCTGGGCCGGCCGCGAACTTCCCGAATGGAACACCATCTCCATCAGCGGCTATCACATTCGCGAAGCCGGCTCCACTGCCGCGCAGGAGATCGCCTTTACCCTCGCCAACGCCGTCGCCTACATCCAGGCCGCACTCACCGCCGGTCTCGCCACCGACTCCTTCGCCCCGCGGTTGAGCTTCTTCTTCAACGCGCACAACGATTTCCTCGAAGAGGTGGCAAAATTCCGCGCCGCCCGCCGTATCTACGCCCATCTTCTCAGGGATCGCTTCCAGGCCAAGGATCCCAAATCGCTGCTGCTACGGTTTCACACGCAAACCGCCGGGTCCTCGCTCCAGGCCCAGCAGACCGAAGTCAATGTCGTCCGCACTACGATACAGGCGCTTTCCGCCGTACTCGGCGGCACGCAATCCCTCCATACCAACGCCATGGACGAAGCTATCGGCCTCCCCACCGAATCGGCCGCGACGCTTGCCCTCCGGACCCAACAGGTCATCGCCCACGAATCCGGCGTCCCTGCCCACCCAGACCCCTTCGGCGGCAGCTACGTCGTCGAAGCCCTAACCGATCAACTCGAACGCGAAGCGCTCGCTTACATCGAGAAAATCGACGCTATGGGCGGCGCCCTGACCGCCATCGAAGAGGGCTACCAGCAAGCCGAAATCCACGATGCCGCCTATAAATACCAACAGCGCATCGAATCCGGCGACCAGATCATCGTCGGCGTCAACAAATACGTCGCTGCTGAAGCTGCTCAGACCCCGGTCTTCCGCATCGACCCCGCCATTGAAGCCCAACAAATCGCCCGGCTCCGCGACCTCCGCGCCTCTCGCAGTTCGGACCGTGTCAACGCAGCTCTCGGACAGATCGAATCCAGCGCCCGTGCGGCCGATAACCTCATGCCGCCCATCCTCGCCGCCGCCAAAGAGCTAGCAACCGTCGGCGAAATCGCCACTGCTCTCCGGCGCGTGTTCGGCGAGCACCGTTAACCCGCGAACTCCCGCCGCACCGCATCCGTGTGCTCTCCACACCGTGGCACTCTCTTCCGCTGTTCTTCCAGTCCGCTCATCCGAACTGGATTCCCGAACACCCGCAGCCCATCCTCCAGTGTCCAATGGCTGCGAACCGCGGGTAACTCCAGTGCTTCGCCTACGGTTCGCACTGCCGCGCAAGGCACTTCCGCCGCCCGCAACAGAGTCTCCCACTCCAAAGCCGGCTTCGTTAAAAACAGCGGCTCCAACTCCCCCAGCAACTCCGCCCGGTTTCGGTTCCGCAAGACGTTCGAGAGATACCGCTCATCCAGCAACCAATCCTCCCGTCCAATCGCGACGCAAAACCGCCCCCAGATCCGTTCATTAGTTACCCCGACAGCTACTCTGCCTTCGTGACAATCCAGCACCTGATAAGGCACGATACTCGCATGAGCCGCGCCGGCCGGCTTTGGATCGATGCCCGCCATCAACGCGGCCGCCGTCAATGGAGACATCGCCGCGAGCACGCTATCCAAAAGCGAAACATCGACAAACGCCCCCTCGCCGGACTTCGCCCGCCGCAGCATCGCCGCCAACACACCTTGCTGTAAGTACAGCGCCGCCAGCACGTCAGCCACCGGAAACGACACCTTTGCCGAACTTGTATACATTAGTCCGCTAATCGCCTGCACCACCAGGTCATACCCCGGCCGATCTTTATCCAGGCCCTCTTGCCCGAACCCCGACACCGATCCATAAATCACCGACGGGTTCAACGCCCGCAGTGCTTCATAACCCACCCCCAATCGCGCCGCCACGCCAGGCCGGAAATTCTCCACCACCACATCCGCCCGCGCCGCCATCCGCCGCACGAGTTCCGAATCTTCCGGGGACTTCAAATTCAGCACCACGCTCTCTTTGTTCCGGTTCAGCCCAAGGAAATACGTCGAGTCCTCGCCGGCAAACGGCGGGCCCCAATGGCGCGCTTCGTCCCCTCCCTCTTCTTCAATCTTGACGACCCGCGCACCCAAGTCCCCTAACAGCATTGTGCAAAGCGGTCCCGCCACCGCGCGCGAGAAATCCAATACAAATACACCGTCCAACGGCCGCATCATCCGGCTACGGGCTCCACGATGCCGCTGGTAATCAGATGCCGCAAATACCCCAGCCAGCTCTCCCGCATATCTTCCGCCTTCTCGCCCATCTCCTTGGCCACCCGCGCTAATACTTCCTCCGACGACCGCATCCCGTCATAGAGAATCACCAGCGTCGCCGTCCGCGGCTCCACGTTGTATTCCGTAATGAATCCATCGGCGAAGGTCAACGACGCCGCGTCCGCCATCCAACGCCCATTTTCCGGCCGCACCGTCTGTACCAGCCGCATGTCCGGCGCTACCCGCAGAGTCACGCCCCATAACTCCTCATCGCTGATACGCAGCAGATCCTGGTTGGTGAACATCCGCGCAATCTGGTGCCCGAAGGAACCTCTTCTCGTAGGCGTCAGCGTCTCTTGCACATACCAATTAGGTTCGCCGCCAGTCCGCTTCCGCATCACCACCAGCCAGTTCTGAATCGCCTCGACGCCCAACTCTGCGAAGTATGCCACCCACCGCTCCAGCTCCGCCTGCACCGCCGCTCCGGTATCGGCCTTCAGCCACGACTTCGCATAATCGGCCGCCCGCGGCTTCATCCCGCCGAATACAATCACGTCACAGCCGTTGCCCGATAACCACTCCCGTAGCCGCTCGGCTCCATCCTTGCCGTTAATGGTCCCCACATCGCACGTAAAATGGGCGAACCCACCCTCAGCCAAATACGCCGGGGCCTCCCGTAGTATGCGCTCGGAGAACCGGTCCCCGCCCATCCCTCCGTCCCGATAATATGCCTGCCGGTCCGGTGTCATCACGTACGGCGGGTTACAGGCGATCAGGTCGAACTTCTCTCCCTGCACAGCAGAAAAACAGTCGCTCTCCCGAAACTCGATGTTGGCATGCCCGTTCATCGCCGCCCCGAAACGGCCGTAGTTCAACGCCCGCGGATTACGGTCGATCGCCACAACCTTTTCGGACCGCCCCGCGACATAAAATGACTGAATTCCGCTCCCGCAGCACAGATCGAGCACCTTCCCATACGGCCGGTCGGCAATTGAATGCGCAACTACCATCGTCGACGTGCCGATGCTCATCACCCAATACATCTCAATCGCTTGCCGCCGAACCGCCGTGTTATCGGATAGCAGGAAGAGCCCATCCTCCAGAAAAACCACCTCCCCCACCACTCCGCCGTCCAGGCGGACCCACAAACCCACCGAATCGCAGAGGTCAAAAAAATCCCCGCCCACCATCCGCCGCATCACGTCTTCCGGCGTGGGGACCCGCAACAAAAACGCCCGCAGCAGACACGCCAGCGGTGTTTCCATTCCCAGCCGCCGGGCCACCGCGGCATGGTCCATCTTCATCGATGTTTCCGCCGCCGCCGTTTCCGGAACCGCAGCCCGCATCGAGTCCCCAGTGAAATCCAACGCCCGTAATCCTTCCGCAATCTTCGCGATAACCGCCGGATCGTCAACGCGCAACGGAGCTTTTATTTTTTCCTGTTCAGTGTCTGTCATTTTCTTGTCTCTAGGGTCTTGCCTTATCAAATCGACTCACGTGTAAAATAGGGCTGCGGTTAAAGTATGCCAACCGCCTATCGGATAATCAGATGCCAAAAACTTCTTATGCGGACGTCATGATGGATGTCGAGCCCGGTAAGGCCCGCATCGATGCCACCCCGGAACCGGATTCTCCGTTCCAGGTACTCATTATGGGCGATTTCTCCGGCCGTGCCAGCCGTGGAGTCCTCGAACCGGTACTCGGACGCCGTCCCGTACAGGTCGATCGCGATGAGATCGAAGATCTCCCCGCACGCCTCGGGACGGAACTGCGCATTGCTCTGGCCGGTGATGACGGCGCCGAGCTCCGCCTGAGCTTCTCCAACCTCGACGACTTCCACGCCGATCGCCTCTACGAGACCTGCGACCTCTTCCCGGCTCTCCGCTCCATGCGCCGCCGCCTTGAGAATCCGGAATCGCTCAAGAAGGTCACCGACGATATCCTCGGCGGCGTCGTTGCCGAAACCCGCCCCGAAGCCAGAGCGTCCAGCACCATCATTACCGGCAGCATTCTCGACCAAATAGCCGACGAAGCCGAAGAGCCCGCTCCCAAGCGTGGAAGCAAACCCCGCGACCCACTCCTGGCCTATGTCCACGATCTGGTGGCCCCGCATCTGGTCCCCGGTCAGGATCCCAAGCAGAAGGAGCTTCTCGCCCAGCTCGATGAGGAGGTCGGCCGCCAGATGCGCCTCATCCTCCACAACCCGCTCTTCCAGAACCTGGAGGCCGCCTGGCGTGGTTTAGACTACGTCGTCCGCAACGTCGAGACGGATAGCCAACTGAAGATCTACATTCTCGACGTTTCAAAGGCCGAACTCCTCGCCGACGTCGCCGGAGCCAACGACCTCCGTAGCACCGGGCTGTTTAAACTCCTTGTCTCGGCCACCCCTAACAAGGAACCCTGGTCCCTTCTCGGCTGGGACTGCTACTTCCGACCCTGGATCGACGACATCGAGTTCCTTGCCCGAGTCGCCATCCTTGCCGATTTCGCTGGCGCCCCCCTCCTCGCCGCCGCCGATTGCAGTATCCTCGGCGTCAAAAACCCCGCCGATCTCGGCGAAAATGACGACTGGGACCTCGAAAACCCCGTCTGGGACGAGATTCGCTCGCTGCCCGAAGCCCGCCGCGTCGGTCTGACTCTCCCCCGCTTCCTGCTCCGCCAGCCATACGGCAAGGACTCCAGCCCGGTCGAGAAATTCAAGTTCGAAGAGATGCCCGAAGGCAGCAGGCATGCCAACTACCTGTGGGGCAACGGGATGTACCCCAGCATCGCTCTCATCTGCCAGTCCTTCAGCGAAGAGAAATGGCACATGCGCCCGGGGCAATTCCAGACTATCCATAGCCTGCCCGTCCATACCTGGAAAGAGTATGGAAACGTGGAGCTCAAACCCTGCGCCGAAGTACTCCTTACATTGAAGGCCGCTGAAACCATGATCGCCCTCGGCCTCATGCCCATGCTCAGCATGAAAGGTAGCGACCAGGTTCGCATCGGCGCTTTCCAATCCATTGCGAAACCGCCATCGCCGCTCGAGGGACGGTGGCGCTAGAGGATATCTATGACCAAGAAATCCTGGTCCATCACGATCGACGCTCCCAAGGAAAAGATCTGGCGGACGCTCTGGGATGACGCCACTTATCGCCAATGGACCAGCCCATTCTCTGAGACCTCTTACGCTGTCAGCGACTGGCAGGAAGGCAGTAAGGCCCTCTTTCTTGACGGCACGGGCGCCGGGATGGTCAGCCGGGTCGTTGTCCATCGGCCAAACGAATTCATCTCGATCCAACATCTGGGATTCGTGAAGGACGGCGTTGAAGATACTACCAGCGAATCGGTGAAGGACTGGGCAGGCGTCCACGAGAATTACACACTCACCGAAGCGGACGCCGACGAAGGTATGCTTCTCACAGTCGAACTCGAGCTCGACGAAAAGCACGAATCCATGTTCGACATTATGTGGCCCAAGGCGCTTCACATACTCAAGGACCTCGCCGAACAGAAGGAATCCCGGATCCCGCATCACGCGCACGAATAAGATTTGCAAAATATCGCTTGACTGTTATAGAAGACTAGTACACTATTGTTCCAGATGTCTCTGGAACCAAAAACGACTGCGTTTCAATTCCGGCTCGATCTTGCCAGCGGGGTACCCGTCTACAGGCAACTGATCGAACAGGTTCGCAACGGCATTGCCTTTCAGACGCTGCAAATGGGGGATCAACTCCCCACCGTCCGGCAAACCGCCGTAGACCTCGCCATCAATCCCAACACCGTCGTCCGGGCCTACCGGGAGCTTGAGCTTCTCGGCGTGATCGAAACTCACCAGGGCACGGGGACCTTTGTCAGCTCCCAGAAAGTGGAGCGCGACGATGTCGAACGGCAGCGCCAGCTCGACCAGCTTGTCAGCGAATTCGTAGCCCGCGCCAGCGCCGCCGGATTGCAAGTCGAAGATCTGCTTACCCGGCTCCAGGAGATGACGAAAAGGAACTCCCAATGAAGATCCAGCAAGTGAATAGCACGATCAGCCCGGTCGGCGGTGCATTATGCGCCGGCAGCGTTATCCTCGGGTCCATCGTTTCCATCCTCACCAAGTCTCCGTGGCCCGTCCTTGTCTCGGCGGTCCTCGGCGTGTACTTCCTCCTTTCCGTGCGCGTTGCCGACCAATGGGAACGCGTCGCCCTCCTCCGCCTCGGGCGGTTCCTGGGCATGCGCGGTCCCGGCATGTTCTGGATCATCCCGATTGTCGACTCGGTCAGCACCGCCGTCGATCAGCGTGTCCGCGTAGGCAACGTCAAGGCCGAATCCACCCTCACCAAAGACACCGTCCCGGTCAGCGTCGATGCCGTTTACTTCTGGATCGTTTGGAACGCCGAGAAGGCGATTCTTGAAGTCGAGGACTTTGAACAGGCCATCGCCATGGCCGCGCAGACGGCTCTCCGCGAGTCCATCGGCCGCCACGAGCTCGCGCAGATGATTACCGAGCGCGAATCGATCGGTGTCGAACTCCAGCGCACGCTCGACGAAAAGACCAATCCCTGGGGTATTACCATTCAGTCGGTGGAAGTCCGCGATGTCCAAATTCCGCAGGCGCTCGAAGACGCCATGTCCCGCGAGGCTCAAGCCGAGCGCGAACGCCGCGCCCGAATCATCTTCGGCCTGGCTGAATCGGAAGCTGCCGAGAAGTTTGTTCTCGCCGCGAAGATATACGAAGGCTCCCCCATGGCACTGCATCTGCGTGCAATGAACATGCTCTACGAAGCGATGAAGGAGAAGGGCGCCATGGTCGTCGTACCGTCGTCTGCCGTCGAGACCATGGGACTTGGCGGTCAACTCGGCCTCACAGCCCTCGCCCGGAAGGATCCGGCATGACCGGAGGGCTGCTACTTGTCGCAGCGGCCCTTCTGTCCCCCGAAGTTCACCCGGATCGGCGCGTCACCTTCCGCCTCTCCGCGCTCAAGTCGTCGGAAGTGAAGCTGTGGGGAGAGTGGATCAGCCGCTATAACACTACCGAACCGATGCAGAAGGATGCCGGCGGCGTCTGGTCCGTCACCATCGGCCCTCTCCCGCCCAACCTGTATTTGTACCTCTTCCTGGCGGATGGCGTGCCCGTGCCGGACCCCGCCAATCCGCTCATCCAACCTGGGCGCGAAGGCGCCGCCGGAAGCCTGGTAGATATTCCTGGTCCAATAGATGCCCTGTACAAGCCCCAACCCGGTCCGAAGGGAACCTTGCACACCCACGGCTATGACTCCTCTACAGGCCTCGGCCTCCGAAACGTAATCGTCTACACGCCGCCCGGGTACGATTCGGTTGAGCGCCGCCGCTACCCGGTGCTGTATCTCTACCACGGTTCCGGCGATACCGAATGCAATTGGACGCAAACCGGCCGCGCCCACGCCATTGCCGACAACCTGATTGCGAAGGGGAAACTACGACCGCTTCTCATCGTCATGCCCAACGGCCACGCGCCCGGGCCGAAGGATATCGAACAGGTGCGCGACGATCTCCGGCGCGATCTCATCCCGTTCGTCGACGCACATTATCGAACGGTGCCTAACCGCTCCGGCCGCGCGATCGCGGGCCTCTCCAAGGGTGCCTTCCAAGCGCTCTGGTACGGTCTCGATCATCCCGAGCTCTTCAGCGGTATCGGCGTCTTCAGCGGCGGTGTGATCGACGAAAACGGCGAGAACCAAATTGCCCGGTTCGCAGGGAAAAAGCAGCCCGTCGCCCCCATCTGGGTCGCCATCGGGGAGCGGGATAGGAATCTCCCTTTTGCCCGGCGGCTGGATCGGGTCCTGACAACCAGCAACCTCCCGCACGAATTCCGGATCGTTCCCGGCGCCGGCCATACCTGGCCGTTCTGGCGCCAGGAACTCGCCGAAATGTTGCCGGCTCTATTCCCCAAAGCCAAGTAACGAGATCCGTGGCGGTACAGTCGCCTGCCCAGAAGGAGGACGAGTGCGATTCCTAGCCCGCGGTCCTCGCATCGCCGGACTGTTGTTGGGATTAATCCGGCGGAAAACCGCCACCGCGTAGCAACGGGTTTGTACTAATGTGCTCTATACAATGCAAGCCCGAAATGTTTTGGGCACGGAGGAAGGCCGTCAGAAGAACCGCCGCGTTGAACTGGTAAAACGCTAGGACGTCTTAGAAGTTCGCTCGAATTTCCGTTCCCGGTTCCAATCCGCTCGCGATTACGGCGTGCGTATCATTACGCAAACCGGTCTTTACTTCCCGTTTCGTGAATCCGTTCTCGGACTTCACTTGCACGTACGTCTTGCCCTCTTCGTCGATCACCGCGCCCAACGGCACGATGAGGGCTTTCTCTTCCGAACTCTCGAGCAACACGTCCGCCGACCCGGAAAGATCCGGGATCAGCCGCTGTTCCACCGTATCGAAAGCGATCCGAACGGGAACATTGCGGATAAAGAAACTCTGACGGGTGGCCGCCGCGATCGCGCCGATGCTATAGATGTGGCCCTTCAATACCAGTCCATTGAACGCGTCCAACCGCATTTCCGCGCTTTGACCCAACTTGAACCGCTCGCTCTCAGCCTGGTTGATCTTCGCCTCCAACATCATGCTGGATGGGTTTACGACTTTCATAAACGGCTGGCCGGGCGTGACATTGTCGCCAACTTCAATCGTTCTCATCGTCCCGCCTCCGCCCCACATCGATTGATACACCACCAAGCCGTCAATCGGTGAATGGATCGAAAAACGGGCGATGTCATTGGCATGCCGGCCCAAGTGCCGCTTGTGGCGTTCCAGGGTTATTTCCAGAATCCGCATTTCGGCCGCCTGACGCTTCCGCGTGTTCTCCACATCCGACTGCAGTTGCTTGTAGCGGGCCTCAGCCTCTTCCGAGGTCAATTGCAGCAACATCCGCTCGATTTCCGTACGAACCTCAGCGGCCCGCGCTTCCAGCTTCGCCTTGTCCAGATCGGACTTCGCCACCGCCAGCGTCAACTGCATGTTTTTCCAGTCGATCTCCAGCTCCGCCCGGCGTTTCCGCACATCCGCCTCGGCCGTTTCCACGGTATCCTTAACGTCCTCAATGTGATCCTGTACCGACTGACCGTCGATAGCCGCCACCAGATCGCCCTTCCTCACCCTCGAACCGGACGGGGCAAGTTTCAGCAGCACCATCGGACGGTTCCCCTCCGGACCTTGGATCCTGGGAGCCGTAATATTGGCGTACTCGCGCGCTGCCGACGAGCCGCTCAGCCGGGCCCGAACTTCCAACTTCCCGTATTCGGCCTTTACAAGCGGAACAGCCGCAATCGACGTCTGCGCATTCTTCGCCGCGATCGAACGCTTGTAACCAAACTCATAACCAGCCCAGGCACCGCCGGCAATTAACGCGGCGATCAGCCAACCCTTCCAGGATCCGCCGCCCTTCGGGGCAGGAGGTACTGCGACCGGCGCCAGTTTTTCCGGTTGTTGAACTGGCGATGGTGCTGGATTCGTGAATGCCGACATGAATATCCTCGCGAAGAGAGTCTACGCCTCTAGCATAGGCGCAGCGGGGCGGGGGAAGGTTACGTAGACATTATACGGGTTGTTTCTGTCGTTCGTGCCCTGAGTCTGTATAAAGATTTGCCGGTGGGAGGCCGATGTAGCAAGTGGAGCCGTGTCGGGTCGCATGAGGCGATCCCACGGCCGAGGCGCAAAATGCAACCTACTCCGTTCGAAAAACACCCGCGATGGATCGCTAAACTGTTTCTTTTACTTGCCGGGGTGCCTTGCCTGCCATTGGCGGCGCAGGCACCCGCTATTCGCATTTCGGCCCCCACATTGGGATGGGTTCTGTCTTCGGATGGATCGCAACTCATTGAAATAGCGGGGGTTCCTGAGAGTCCGCGAGCGGGCAGAGCCCGTCCGATCTCATCAGTTGCCCGCCAGGCATGGCCATCTCCCGATGCAACTGCTGTTGCATTGCGTTTGGATAACGGAATCTATTTGGTTCGTTCCGAGGGGCAGTTGGAACTATTGATGGAATTGGAGAAGGGCGCCGAGGTAAGCCTGATCTGGGATAGAGCTTCCGCCGGATTCGCCGCCTGCTGGGCGGACAAATGCCAGTCGCGCACCGCCTCGGGCGGGGAAGCGGAACAATGGGCAATCGCCAACGGCAGCCGTCTGAAAGCATTTTCAGTAATCGCCGGCGCGGTAACTGTTTCAGACTCGGGCGCTGTTTGGCGCCACCGCGGCGAAGTGATTCCGCTCGATACGCTGCCGGCAGCCGCAGCCTTCCGGGCCGGAACGGAAGAACTGTGGACCGTTGACGCCGAAGGGCGCCTGACTGGCAGAGATAGCCAGGGACGCCGCACGGGCGAAGGAGAATTGGTGGCCAGCGCCATTGGCCTCGTTAGTTCCGCCGACGGCAGCCGGTTTTTCGCGGTCAACGCCGAGCGTGAAATAGCTACGTATACGATCGTATCCGGGCAGACCGAACGCCTGTCCGTGGACGACCCCGTCGATGGCGCCTGGCCCATACCCGGCCAATTCGCCATCCGCCTCCATGAATCGGCCAAACGGCCTATTGCGATTTGGGACGGCGAATCCGGAACTACCGGTTGGATGCCAGTTGCCGCCAGTGAGGTGCGCCAGTGAATCGATTTCTTCCTTTGCTTCTGCTGGCGGGTCTCGCGGCCGAAACCGTCTCCGCCCAGGCGATTCGGCGCCTGCCCGGTTTTCAGGTCAATTCCATACCGAGAAACGACGATGGCTCAAGCTCGGTGGTCCAGTTGCCATTTACCATCAACTTCTTTGGCCGCCTCCGCAGTAGCGGATACGTGAACAACAACGGCAATATTACTTTCGACAGCGCCCTGGCAACCTTCACTCCGTTTGGCCTGGAAAACACGCAGCGCGAGATTATTGCGGCATTCTTTGCCGATGTCGATACCCGCAATGAGAATTCGTCCCTCGTTTATTACGGCGAAGATACGATCGACGGCCGAAAGGCATTTGGAATCAACTACTTTACCGTGGGCTACTTCGCCAGCCACGCCGATCGGCTCAATACCTTTCAAATTGTCCTGATCGATCGCTCCGATACCGGCTCCGGGAATTTCGACGTCGAGTTCAACTACGAACGCATTCAGTGGGAAACCGGCGACGCCAGCGGCGGTACCGGCGGTCGGGGAGGTACCCCTGTCGTTGTGGGCTGGTCGAACGGCTCCGGATTACCGGGAACGTCTTTTGAGTTGCCCGGTTCCTTGATTTCCGGCCAGTTTCTGGACAACGGTCCGCGGGCCCTCGCCCGACGCCGGCTGAACAGCCCGGTGCTGGGCCGTTATCTGTTTCGGGCGCGCAATGGCGTCCTGAGCCCCGGCTTGGGAATCACCAGTTCAAACGTACTTCCTAAAGGCGTTGTCGGCGTGCCGTACATCGCTAATTTGACAGCCGAGGGCGGCACCAATCCGTACCGGTGGAGCTTCGTTCCCGATCCCGGTGTCACGTTTCCCGGAATCACGCTCACGTCCGCGGGTGTATTTACCGGCACTCCTACCACTCGTGGCGTCTTCGAAGGGACGCTCACTGTCAGCAGTCGCGTCGATAACGTTGAGGAGACGGTTTCTCAGCGCGTAACCCTGGAAATCGGTGCTCCAACACTAGTGATCGAAACGCGAGCCTGTCCCCTGCCCGACGGGCTCACAGGAACTCCGTACCAGCAAATCCTGCGTGCCACCGGGGGACCGGGGCCGTTTCTTTGGTCCTGGGGCCAGGACGGGATTTCCCCCGTTCCCGGGCTGACACTCGCGGAAAACGGAACCATCACCGGTACCCCTGACCGCGCAGGAACTTTCAGCTTCCAATTGCGAGTGGCCGGTCCTCTGGCGTCCGATGCCCAACCCGCAGTTCGCCAATGCGTGATCAATATCCGCCAAGTCACCGTCGTGCCCACCATCCAGTCGTGCCCGGAAGAGTTCGGAACCGCCGGCGTTCCCTATGAGGGAAAAGCCCTGGCTACTGGCGGCGCGGCGCCCTGGCGTTGGCTCGCGTCGGGAGCACTCCCGAACGGTGTTTCGATAGCCGGCGACGGAAAGGTTTCCGGGATTCCGGCTGTCGCCGGCGTCTACCCATTCGCCCTGGTTGCCACCGATCAAACCGGCCGGACCCTGCAAACAAATTGCAAATTGACCATCGGGTCTCCCGCGCTGGCCATTCAAGCGGCGTGCCCCCTGCCCTCCACCACCACCGGTGTCGCTTATTCGGCCGATCTCGGGGTTTCGGGTGGCGAGGGGCCTTATCTCTGGACCATCTCCGGCGGACTGCCTCCGGGCATCATACTGCAACCGAACGGAAAACTAGCGGGTTCCGCCAACGACGCCGGATCCTACCGATTCATGCTCGTTGTTCGCGATAAAGCCGGGCTATCGGGCTCGAAGTCCTGCTCATTGACCGTCACTCGCGCGGCGCTATCCATTAGCTCCTGCCCACTTCCCGAGGCAAGAATCGGACAACCCTACGCCCAACCGCTGACGACAGTGGGAGGCCAGGAGCCGTTCCGGTGGGTGTCGGAAACGCCGCTGCCCGGCGGACTCGCTGTGCTGTCCGACGGGCGTGTGGCCGGAACGCCTGCCGAAGGCGGAGACGCGACTTTCCGCTTGAAGGTCACCGATGGAGCAGGAGCCACCGCTACTCAGGACTGCCGACTCTTCGTTCGTCCGGAACCTCTACAAATCAATCGGCCATGCCCCATCTCCGATGCCCTGGTCGGCAGCTTCTATCGCGAATACGCGCTCGCCGAAGGTGGCGTTCTCCCCTACCGTTGGAGAGCCGAAGGCCGGCTTCCCGCCGGAATTGTTCTCGCTCCAGAGGGCCGTTTCTCCGGCACCGCGACCACCCCCGGTGAGTATCCCTTCACGCTGCTGTTGGAAGACGGGCGCCGATCCGAAACTCGCCAATCCTGCGCCATGAGCGTGAAAGTCCCCGCCATTCCCGATCTGCGTATCACCATCGGCGCTGGGACGACGAATATACCCATTGACGTCAGTATCTCCAAGGCATATTCGCTGCCGATCAAAGGGGACTTGGTCCTCACGACGGAACCCAACACCGGCGCCGCCGATGCCGAAGTTAACAAAGCTGATCCAGCCGTGCAAATGCTGCCGGGGGGACGCCGGTACTCCTTCGAAATTCCTGTCGGAATGCGCTCGGTACGGGTCCGTTTGACCGGACTGGGAACCGTCGCCGCGATCCACAGGTTTTCCGTTGAACGATTAACGGTCGCCGGCCAAAATCAACTGGCACTCCCCAGCCCGGTGCAAATCGAAGTTCCTCGCGCAATTCCGGTTCTCTCCGATGCCTGCTACACAACTTCCGGTGCGGTCCTCAACGTTCAGGTCACCGGGCAAACGAATACCCGCGAACTGACGAACATGACAGTGGAACTCAACGGGAAAAAGATTTCCGATACGCCCATCGTGCCTCTTGCCTTCGACTATTTCAGCAGCCCGGCTTCAATCCCCACCGGGGGAACCTTCCGGATAGACGTGCCGCTGATCGTGGAACAGCCCGGTTTCACCGTCCAGGTTTCGTCGCTAAAGGCGAACATCTCCAACCGGATCGGGACGACTCCGGTCCGCGACGTCCGCCGCTGCAACTAAGCTAACGCCAGATTCAAATTCTCGATCGCTTCGTCGATTTCGGCGGTGTTTTTGTAGCCCACCGTGACGCAATCTACGCCAGCCTTCTGGAAGGCGAAGCGCATCGCTGCCTGCCGGTCCTCGCGCGTGATGAACGCGCCTTCGCCGGCGAGCTTCATGCTAATCACGCCCATCTTTTCCTTATGGACTTGCTTGACGTGCTGAACGACTTCCGGCACATTTCCTAAGCCATTGGTGTTGTATTCCTCGGCGTCCATCTTCGTGCCGTTGTGGTTCACGCGGATCATGGCGACTTCCAGCCATTTGTTGCCCGGCATTTGCCGCAGCGCAGGCAAACCGTGCACCGATGCACCCTGACCGACAATCGCCTGCTTCACGCGCGCTTCCGAAATGCCGTCCTGCCAGCGCGCACTATCCTTGGGCCACGTCGCGAAATGCTGATAGTGGAGCAGCGCAATGTCGAAATATTCGACCTGCGCCAATCGCCGGAGTTCGTCGATTTTGTCCTGCGGCTTTACGCCTTCCCGCGTCGTGAGCTTCGTCATTAAGCGGTACGAGTCGCGCGGGATACCTTTCAGCGCGATCCCCAGCATTTTGTGCATTTCGCCGTAGCTTTCGGCAGTCTCAAAGAAGCGAATGCCGCGGTCGTAGGCGTGGCGCACCAGCTTCGTGAATGCCTCCTGGCCCAGTTCGCGCTGCGTCCGTCCGCTCATGGTTCCGGTTCCAAAGGCGAGCCGCGTAACCTTCACCTTGGATTTTCCCAGCGTGACCCAATCGGTCGCTTTACCTTTTGCGTTCAGGGTGGGAAGCACACCAGTACCGGCAATGGCGCCGGCGGTGATTACGTTTTTCAGGAATCTGCGACGTGGGCAGTCAGCCATCTTTAGGAGCCTCCAGTTACGGATAGCGTAGCACTTTTTGTTTAGGTATCCGTTCGCTCCATCAATGCCTTCAGGCTATCGGTGAAGGGCGCCCTGGCTACCCCCCGCTCGGTGATGATTCCGGCGACATATTTGTTGGGAGTCACGTCGAAGGCGGGATTGCAAACGCCAACGCCTTCTGGCGCCACTGGCACGCCGAACACGCTCGTAACTTCCCGGGCAGCGCGCTCTTCGATCGGGATTTGCGATCCGTCGGCGAGCGTCAAATCCAGCGTGGAAATCGGAGCCGCAACGTAAAATGGCACGCCGTTCTCCTTAGCCAGAACGGCAACGGAATACGTTCCGATTTTGTTGGCGACGTCGCCGTTGGCGGCGATCCGGTCCGCGCCAACCACGACGCAGCCGATTCGCCCGGACTTCAGAAAATGCCCGGCCATGTTATCGGTGATGAGCGTCGTGGGGATTCCGTCCTGCATCAATTCCCACGCCGTCAGGCGCGCGCCTTGTAAAAATGGGCGCGTTTCGTCGGCAAAGACGTCGATATTCTTGCCCGATTCCCATGCCGCGCGAATGACGCCCAGCGCCGTGCCGTAGCCCGCGGTGGCCAATGCCCCGGCGTTGCAGTGTGTCAGTACTGTCTTGTTGTCGGGCACGAGCGACGCGCCGTGTCGGCCGATTTCGCGGCAAATTGCGATATCTTCCTCGCGTACTCTGATGGCTTCGTCGATCATCTTTTGGCGTTTTGTTTCGACCGATTCGCCGTTGAGCGAATGGTATAGCCGCCTCATTCGCTCGATTCCCCAGAAAAGATTGACCGCCGTCGGGCGGGTGGCGGCCAAAGTGTCGCAGATTTTCGCGAAGTCGGCATCGGGATTTTCGGACTTTTGGACGCCGATGGCGACGCCCATGGCGGCGGCGACGCCGATGGCGGGGGCTCCGCGGATGATCATCGTTTTAATGGCGTTAGCGACTTCCAGGTACGTAGTGCAAGTTTCAAACTTCACTTGGGTGGGCAGCAGCGTCTGATCAATCATTACGACCCCTTGCGGAGTCCATTCAATGGTTTCGAGCATGTTTTCCTATTGTGGGTTGAGAAAATGGCCGGCGAACATCATGAGGTTGTATGCGCCGTGGGCGACGGTGGACGCCATGGTGGAGTTGGAGCGGATGCGAATCACGCCGAATGCGACACCGACAAGAGCCAGGAGGAGGAGATGCTGCCAGCTCCAATCGTACATGGGGCCGTGCATGACGGAGAACGGAATCGAAGTAGCCAGCAGGCCACCGAGGGTTCCGAGGCTGCGAATCGCGACTGGGAGGAAGATGCCCCGGAAGAGAATCTCTTCGATGAGGGGCGCCCCGGTGATTCCGAAGATCACGAGAAGCCGGCACCCGACGGGATCTTCCAGAAGCTGCTGCATCAGGCCGAACTGGATGTTTTTGGCCTGTAAGAGACCAGCCAAGAGGCCGGTGGCCAGGGCGAGGGCCGGGCCGAGAGCGAGGTAAGCCCAGGGGCCGCCATCGGGCCAAGTCCATTTGACGGATTCCCAGAAGCTTTTGGCCGGGGTGCGAAGGAGGACCCACACAGCGGCTAGCCAAAGGCTGTAAGCGGCGAATTGGCCGGGAATGGCTACTTGAATCTGGGTCGGCGTCTGGCCGAGGAGCAATCCTACGACGGCAATCGCCAGCAGAGACCCGATCAAAAGCGCCGGGATCATGAGGCTGATGGCGATGATCACTTCTTTCCAGCCCCATGCGGGCTGGTCCGTCATTGGTCTCCCTCGACGAGGATGGCGGCGAGCAGCGGGATCATGATTTCGTGGTGGCCGGTAAGGGCGTAGCCGCGGCCGCCGGCATTGGCGTGGGGCCGTTTTACGACGTTGACGCCGGGGCGGTAGTGCTGCAGGAAGTCGAGATTGACGGTCGTGAAGTTGCGCAGCGGGTAACCGAGATTACGGACGACGCTTACGGCTTTCAGGAAGACTTCGGGCATGACCACAGCGGAACCGACGTTGAGATAAACACCGCCTTCATCGAGCCCGCGGATCATTTCACAAAGGAGACGAAAGTCTTGATGGGAACGGGCGCCGATGGCGGCTCCGTTGGCGCCAGGGTGGGTATGCGGGGTGTCGGTACCGACGGCCACATGGACGGTGACCGGTATCTTCCGGGCGTAAGCGCCGCAAAGCAGGCTGCTTGCGGCGTACCGTGTGCCGGCCATTTCGGTGATTTTGCGGCAGATCGCCTCGCCCATACCTTCGCCGTCGCGGGCGCCGTTAACGGCGTCATTGAGATCGCGGCCGGTTTCTTCCGCGGAGCCGAAGCTGCCATCAGGAAGGACGGCTTCGACGTCTTCGCTGGAGTGTCCGGCTACGGCGATCTCGTAGTCGTGGATGGTGGCCGAGCCGTTCATGGAGAAGCCATGGGCGTAGCCTCTGTCGGCCAGGTCGAGGAGGATAGGCGCGAGGCCGACCTTGATGACATGGCCGCCGATTCCCCACAGAATGGACCGTTCTAGGGATTTGGCCTCTTTCAATTTGCCGGCGACTTCGCGGAGGGTGTCCGCGGCGAGGATTTTGGGGAGGTTGTTGAGGAAGGCCGAGAGCGGGGAGCCCGGGGTATGGGGCTTGCCGAACATTTCCGAGGTGACTTTGCCTCCGCGGCCATGGAGGGAGACGGTTTTGAGGCCGCTGAAGTCCATCGGCTTGAGGGAGTAGATGCTCATTGGGGCTATCTACTAAGGGTAACGGAAAGACGGTTCGAAGTGACTTTTCCCTTCCAGATTGCGGTGGAGGCTGGAGCGGCGTCCGGACGCCGAGCGGCATACCATTCGGCCCCCACGGAATGTGTTCCAGGCCGTAAATTATTGAATTGAAACGGGCCCCAGTGAATGCGCCAGGCTCCGTCCCGTTTTTCGAACTGGGCGCTGATCAGTTCCACGGTTTTCCCAGGGGCTAAGGTATGGAACATTTCGAGGGGGGCGGCATTATTGAACTTTTCGATGGCGCGATCATCCTGCGGTTCCACGCCGGCCAGCAATAGCCGGCTGGGCTGGATGAGGGTGTCGTGCAGGAAAAGCTGCGGCTGTTTGGAAATGTTTCGCAGAGATAGGCGTAGACGGAGGGGGGCAATTTGCCCTAGGACCAGTTCAAACGGGGTACTCGAGGCGGCTTCGGCGGCTAAAACAGACATCAGCCAACTCCTTCTCGTCATGACGGTTTACTCTCCCGCGGGTTCATCGTAATCGATCAGGAAGTTAACCGGATCCTTACTATTGACGCGCCAGGTGCGGTATCCGATACCGGGAACCGCCCAGCCGAGATAGGCGCCTTCTCCGCAGACGACCTGCGGAAAGAATGGTGCCGCTCCTTCGGCGGCCTGGGCTGGGGTTCCATCGTTGGATAGATAATAGATCAGCGTGGCGGTTGTGGCCAGGATATGGAAGCGGCCGTTCTCGGCGCAGTCGAAGGCTAGTTCAGATAGCTGATCGGGCAGATCGATGTAGCGCGTGAGATGGGTGGTGCCCTGGCCGCTCAATGGCGCAACGACAAACGTGTACGCGATTCGGTCGTCCAGTTTGCGCTCGAAAATCGCGCGGACGCGGCGGGCGGGCCAGTCCCACTCGATGGAACGGAGGACGGCCCCGGCGCGTTCGAATAACCGTCGCTCGTCGACGATCTCGCCTGTTCGCGATATTTGGCGGACCACGATCCCCTCGGCGGCGAAGGCGACGTAAAAGTGCTGCTCGTCCGAGGCGATGGCCAAAGTGATTGATGACGGCAGGTTTCGTGAGAAGAGCGGCTTTAGACCCGACTCGTTCCAGTGAACGACGAAAACACGGCCGTCGCTGCCGGCGAGAATGATGTTCAGGCTGCCATCGGCGGAGGAGAATGCCGAGTGCAGCCGGGCATTCTTCGGAGCCGGGGCGGTCCAGGGGGCTCCGAGAGGAATGCCGAAGCGGAAACAACACGCGTGGAGGCGGCCGTCGCGCAGCCAGACCAGCCATTTTCGGAAGGCGGGTTCGAAGTCTTCGCGGCGCACGTAGTCCGGAGCGGCGATGATGGCGCCTTCGATGCCGGACTCGGATAGGACCGGCTTCGAATACCACGCGGCGAGAGGTACGACGCCGCTGTGCTGGCGGAGGAAGTAGCGAATGGGACCGCCGGAAGTGGCGCGGGCTCCGATTAGAAGCGCGAAGCCCGGAAGCACGGGGTTGTCGCGAATTGCGGCGACGGAGACCACTTGTTCGGGGCTTACGACAATGGCGAGAGGCGGTGAAGCGGCGGAGAGCGCATCGCGGCCCGGCGGTTCGTAGCGGCCGATCAGCCGGAATCGGCCGGGCGGCAGTGTGTAGTGGAGTGTCGCGCAGTCTACATTCCAGACCCAGGACTCGCCGTCGCCGAGGCTGCCGAATTCCGGTTGAGGCGAAGGCCGTCCCATGGTCAGCATCAGCTGCTGCGTAATGGCGTTCATCCGCCGGATGGTTGCACCGCCGTCGTTGTTATTGACATCGATGGTAAAGGTAACGGTTGCGTCAAGTTCGGGGCGAGGAATTCCGTCGAGCCCGGCGCCTGTCCGGTTGCGCAACCCGGCGGCGATTTCGAGCCCTTCGAGGGTCGAAATGCTCGGGTTCTTGGATCGGAGGAAGAGATCGATCGGCATGCGCGATTAGCTTTGGGCGGGGACACCGGCAGCTCGGATATCCCAACCGCGGAGTTTGATGTTGCATTTGCCACAGAAGTGCGGCGTGTAGATGCCCGCCTGTTGGTGCGCCGGCGTTCCGGGCGTGTAACTCATGATGCAGTTGTGATCCTTCGTGTCGTGCTCGGCCGGAGCACTGCCCGGGGCGTTCTCATAGTGCTGGAGCCAAAAGGTGTGGCCGATTTCGTGCGAAACCACATAGTAAACTTTATCGGAATCCTGTTGGTCCGCGAGCACAATAGCTCCATCAAGGCCCACAGAGAGGGCACCGGCGATGAAACCGGGTTGCACGACGTTGTTTTTTCCGGTGCTGGGATCCTCCTTAACGTCGACGGGGACACGGGGCTGGAATGTAATGACTATGATGCCCACGGGGTGATCCTTGCGGACCTTTTTCGTAATTAGTCTTCCGAGATCGTTGCGGACGGCGCGATGGAAAGCTACGAATTCGGTACGTAACGCCGCCCGGTAGGTAGCGGCAGGAACCGTCTGGGCGGGCGTGTCCAACCCGGTGAAGGCATTGTCGCGGAGGGTGACATTGGCAGTGGCGTAGGCAGCCACGCCATGTACGACGGCTGCGTACTCGGCCTGGGTGATCACGTCCTTGATCACCTTTGTGGTGATGTTGCCGACATCGAGATCCATGAACGCTTTATCGAATTCGGTGGCGATGCCGGGCCAATCGTAGCTGTTGGTGCGGGCGGGCCAATCGATGTTCATGCAAACCTGATTGAAACGGCGGATTCGGAATGTGCCGGTTTCGCGGCGGATGCGGGACTTGGGATCGTTGGCTTTATAGTTGTGGAATTTTTCAAGGTCGGCGGCGTTGCCGAGGCCGGTGAAGTCAATTTCGGCGCTGAGTTTATAGTCGTCGCCGGCGACGTAGGAGGGCCGGAAGAAGACGCCGGCGCGGCCGAGGCGTTTGGTGTTGGGTTCGGCTCTATCGATCGATGCTTTGGAAAAGACCGTCTTGTTGCCGGCGTCATCCACAACTTCGTAAGGAAGGAGTTGCTTTCCAACGAGGAAGCAGGTGGCGTGGTCATCGGCGGCTCCTTTGCGAATGCCGGCGAAGTCGTCGTGGCAGTTGTCGCCGTTGCCGGAGCGTCCACCCTTCTTTTTGAGTGCCTCTTCCAGGTATTTCTTTACTTTGCTGGGCGAAGCGGCGACGTCGTCGAACTGGTTGGTGAAGACCTCGTCGGTATCCACGTGTCTCCAGTTGACGCGTACGGGGCCGACGGCTTCCGGAGACAGGCCGGCGGAGTCATCCTTTTTCTTCAGCTTTATGATGGCTTCGATGGGAATGAGGGGGCGGTTGAGGCGAGCCTTTTCGGCGGCTGCTTTATCGCCGGTGAGGGTATCGGTGTCCTCGACATTGATGGCTTCAACCAGAACGTTGGCCGTTTTGGCCGGGTCGGTGAAGACAGCTTCGTCGGATATCCAGTTCCGCTTGTTGTCTCCCGCGGTCAGCGCTGTCCGGAGCGGGTCGGTTATGGTTGCGTTGGTGGAGGAGAGCTTCAGCTCGTGCATCGTCTTGTGGTTCCACTTGTAGCGAATGACGGCTTTGTCCAGGTATTTGTCGAAGTCTCCGCCGACCGGCCCGCCAAAATAGCCGAGCTCATTAAGCTGAAATTGAACCCAGTCCTTCTCCTTGGCAGCTTTGTCCGGCACCTTTTCGTCGGGCGTCCATGGGGCCTTCTTCAGTTCGATGGAGTGGTAGAGGACTTTGAAATCCTTGTTGCCGTTGTGCGTGGCGTTATGGGTGAGGGTAACTTTGTAGGGAGACAGGAGGGGGTGGATGAACTCGTCCTTGAGGTCGCCAGTGGTGGCTTTGCCGTCCCACTGGATGGTGTGGGCGCCGTCCGCTTTCTCGGCGGCGGTAAGGTCGCGTTCGAATAGGGGATTGCTCTTTGCGTGGACGCTGGTGATGGTGAGTTTGACGGGTTTGGCGGCAAGTCCTTTGAGGGAGTACTCGATGTCGAGCGATTCGACTTTGGGGCAGAAGTGATCGTCAACCTTGATGAGTTTTAGCTCGATGGGGGCGACGGGGACGATGACTTCGCAGGGCGAGGTCAAGACCATGCGGTGATAGAACCGGCAGGCGAAGGTGTCCTTAGTAGTTTTGAACTCGCGGTGAGCGCTGGTGTTTGAGCGGCGTTTGGCGTGGTCCGACCAGAACCGTTTCTGGCAGCCTGCGATGCCTTCAGAAACGCGGGGGCAGGGCCATTTGTCGAGGGGGACCTTGGTGCCGGGGCGGTAGAGGAGGCCGACGACGCGGCGGTTGACGGAGTTCTGGTTGTCGCGGGATGGCTTGTCGAGCGTATTGACTTCGGTCTGGGAGAAGACCATGGCGGGGTTGAACTCGCTGCAGCCCTGAATGTCACCTTTCCCGCCGGGGTCGGCGCCGCCGCCGAGAAAGTCCGCTTTGGCCAGCGGTGTGGGGAAGAGGAACTTCATGTAAGCGAGGAACAGCTTTTCGCGCGTGGCTTTGTCTGCCGCACCGGAGTCCGGAGTGCCGTTCTTCGATTGGAAGGATTTGATGGCGGCGGTAGTCGTGGCGTTGGATGTTCCGGTGACGGGTCCGGGATTGTGGCCGAGCGCCGTCAGCATGTGCTGGACGGAGCCGGTGCCCCAACCTTCGGCGGCTCCGGCGGAGCTGTAGAGGCGTTCCCAGCGGGCGGTGTCGTGGAGGAGGACGGCGTAGATGGATTCGGCGCGGTGGCCGCTGAGGGTTTTGTTGAAGGTGTCGTCGCCGACGGGGTCGGCGTGGCCGAAGAGGGATAGGGGGGTGCCGGGGTGGGCTTTGCGGAGGGTGTCGAGATCGGTGAATTCCGGTTTGGCCTCCGGGAGGACAAATGAGGAACCGAAGTCGAAGCGGAGATCGTTGATTTTCCAGCAGGCGATGGGCAGCAGTTCCATCCGGATGGTGTTCTTTTCGCCTTTGGTGGATGGAGCGGCAAGGATCGGCAGGACTTCGAATTCAGGGTGGGCGCCGGAATGGCCGCCGCCGTCTGATTCAGGCATGAATTTCCCTCTCTGATTTGGGTCGCGTAAACGGCGGGCAGGCGCCCTCAAAAATATAGGTGTTTGCCGCGATAGGGATGGCGGTCCCTCCCCGTATCAACAGTAGATTCTAGTCAGAAGTCGGATCAGATGGCAACGGGAAAATGAAAAACGCAGGAGGTAGTTATCCCTCCTGCGTTGATTGGTCGATTTCGGCTATGAATAGCGGCGAGTTAACTCAACCGGCTCTTCAACTCCGCGTCGATCGCGCCCATGAAGTCTTCCGTCGTGAGGAAGGGGTGCTTGGGATCGATGAGGATCGCCAGATCCTTAGTCATTTTGCCGGACTCCACGACATCGACGCATACCTTTTCGAGCGCTGCGGCGAAGGCTTCGACGTCCGGGGTACCGTCCATCTTGCCGCGATACTGCAGGCCGCGGGTCCAGGCGTAGATCGAGGCGATGGGGTTGGTCGAGGTCGGTTTGCCCTGCTGGTGCATGCGATAGTGCCGGGTGACCGTACCGTGTGCCGCTTCGGCTTCGATGGTGCTGCCGTCGGGCGACATCAGAACCGACGTCATCAGGCCGAGCGAGCCGTAGCCTTGGGCGACCGTATCGGACTGCACATCGCCGTCGTAGTTCTTGCAAGCCCAGAGGTAGCCGCCATTCCATTTCAGGTTCGAGGCCACCATGTCATCGATGAGGCGGTGCTCGTAAGTGAGACCCTTGGCTTCGAAGGCCGACTTGAATTCCGCGTCGTAGATCTCCTGGAACAGGTTCTTGAAGCGGCCGTCGTAGACTTTGAGAATAGTGTTCTTCGAGGAGAGATAGACCGGGTAGGAGCGGTTAAGCGCGTAGTTGAAGCAGGCGCGGGCGAAACCAGCGATGGAGCTGTCGAGGTTGAACATGCCGAGGGCAATGCCGGCGCTGGGAGCCTTGATGATCTCGCGCTCGATGGGGGCTCCGCCATCGTTGGGCGTGTAGACCAGTTTCAGGCTGCCGGCACCCGGGAAGGCGAAGTCCTGGGCGCGGTACTGGTCGCCGAAGCCGTGGCGGGCGACGACGACGGGCTTGTCCCAATGGGGGACAATGCGGGGCACGTTTTTGCAGATGATCGGTTCGCGGAAGATGGTGCCGTCGAGGATGTTGCGGATGGTACCGTTGGGGCTGCGCCACATCTGTTTGAGGCCGAATTCTTTCACGCGGGCTTCGTCGGGCGTGATGGTGGCGCACTTTACGGCGACGCCGTACTGTTTGGTGGCGTTGGCGGAGTCGATCGTGATTTGATCATTGGTCTCATCGCGCTTCTCGACGCCGAGATCGTAGTACTTGAGGTCAATGTCGAGATAGGGAAGGATGAGGCGTTCGCGGATCCATTGCCAGATGATGCGCGTCATCTCGTCGCCGTCCATCTCGACGACGGGGTTTTTGACCTTAATTTTTGCCATTAGGGGTGGGAACTCCAAGGTGGGATATTTAACCAGTATCTCGCAGGCGGCGCTGGCGTCGCTACTTCTTGAGGAGGTTGGTCCAATTGAGGACGACAGTAATCGCGGCGGGCGGCGCGTTTCCGGACCTGGTGTTTACGAGGAAGCGCTTGCCGTCACGGGACGGAACATAATTCGAACGAAACAGGTCGCCCATTAATGGAATATCCGTTTGGAACAGGACAACAGGTAGCCCGAACGAGGGGCCGTTGGCTACGGGAACGGCCATTAACTTGCGGTCGTCCGAGAGGTAATAAATCTCTTTGCCGTCGGCGCGCCAGCGGGGTTCGGCACCGCCGTTGGTCGAGACCTTCCAGCGGCCTTCGGGAGGTTTGAACGCCTCCACGTAGACTTCCGTTCTTCCGGTCTCGTCGGACTGGTAGGCGATGAAACGGCCGTCCGGCGAGAAATTAGGATGTCCTTGAGAAAACTGCCCGGCCGTTGCGGGAAAGCGGCGGGGGGATGGCTCGCCACTGGTGGAGAAAACGGCGACACCGAATTTGTCGTCACCGGAGCTGCTGGAAAAGGCGATATGTTTGCCGTCGGGAGACCAATCGCCAGCGATGGAGTTCAATGCGAGCATTCCCGCGTCCACCTGTGTTTTGACGGAAAGGACGAGCGAGTCGGCTCCGACACCCGAGGCGTTTTTCTGGTAGAGTTCAACGCGGCCTATACGATTGGACCGGTAGACGATTTTGGTTCCGTCGGGCGACCAAATCGGCGACGCGTCCACGTTCGGCCATGTCGTGAATCGCGATGTGCTCCGGCGCATTAGGTCAGTTATCCAGATGTCGACGTTTCCGGTTTCGGCGTCGATACTGGACGTAGCGAGGTGGGATTCATCCGGGGAGAGGCGGAAGTCGATGTGGTCCCCGTCCGGAATGGGCGACTCAAGCAATTGTCCTGAACGGTCGAACCAGGAAATTCGACTTTGGAGGGCAAGCTTGCCGGCATGGGTGAGAATTCCTGTGTTCGATAGAGAAACGGCGGCCAGACCGGTGGAGGATCGCCCGATACCTTCCGCTATGGCAACCGGTTGGCCGGCCAGCGCGAGGCGCTCGACGTTGAACGTTTGCGCTAGGAGCGTGCCACCGTTAACCCATAAGAGGTGATTTGGCGGGGCAAAGTGGGCGCTGGAGTCCGAGCGAATTAACAGTTCATTTCGTTTCCCATCGGCGCTCATCAACAGTATTCCTTGTTGATTGGGATCGCTGCTTCGACGCGTGAAGAGGAAGTGTTTGCCGTCGGGGAGCGAAAGGGGATATCGATTTGTATACGGACTCGAACGGTGCTCCAAACCCGGGGCGGCGCCGTAATGTTCTCCTCCCACGGCCGATATCGTGAGAATGGAATCGGAGACCAATCCAACGAGGATGGTTCCGTCCGGCCGCCAAGACGCTCCGCGGTTGTCGCCTGCGCCATCTTTTATCACCTGCACCTGGCCCCCGCCGACCGGTACTTTTTTCATTTTTCCGTCGGCGAAAAATCCGATCCAGTTACTGTCGGGGGACCAGAATGGATTTGATGCGCTTTCAGTACCCGGTATTATGCGAGAGTCCAATTCCTCAATCGGGCGCAGCCAGAGCATTGGTTTCGATTGCGCCGCCGCCATAACAAGGAATCTGCCGTCAGGGGACACCGCAAACTGGGGTATGGGAACGGTTGTATGCACCGTCCGAGAGAAGGCGGTCCCTGGGGGAGGATAGATGGAGAATCGGGAGAGCGGGCCGGGAGTTGCGCTAGGGTCTCGCCATTTCGACATACCGGCGGCGGTGGCCAGGAGTGCCGCAGCGGCTACTGCTCCGACCAGCCACCATTTCTTGCTCGAGGGAGAGGGTGTTGCGGTTGCCGGCTCATTCCGCGATTCGGCGATCCAGGCGAGTGCGGCCCTGAGGTCACGGGCCGATTGCCAGCGGTCGTCGGGATTCTTTGCGAGGCATCGCTGGAGCACTCGATTCAAGGCCGGTGGATCGACGGACGGCACCTCGTTTTGCAATGTTGCGGCTATGACACTGGCTTGGGAGGAGCCGCCGAAGGCATGCTTGCCGGTCAACAGTTCGTAGAGCACAACGCCGAAGGAGAAAATATCGCTGCGGGAGTCGATCTCCCTTCCTTCGAGCTGCTCGGGAGACATGTAGTGGAGCGTGCCGAGGATGGTGTGATCTTGCGTGAGGGAAGTTAGGGTTGCGTCGGTTGAGTCAATGCTCTGTACGCTTTTTGCGAGGCCGAAATCGAGGAGCTTGATGCCGGACTTCGTTGTAAGTATGTTGGCGGGTTTGAGGTCGCGATGAGTGATGCCTTTGCGGTGGGCGGCATCGAGAGCTTCGCAGATTTGAATGCCCCACTTGAGGACCTTGTCTAACGGTTGCGGCCCCTGGATAGGTTGTCCTTCGAGATACTCCATGACCAAATAGTTGGGCCCAACGTCGTACAGGGTGCAGACGTGGGGGTGATTTAGCGCGGCGACGGCGCGGGCTTCACGGTGGAATCGATCGGAGAACTGTTCTGCGGAAGTTTTGATGGCGACGATGCGGTTCAGGCGGGTGTCGCGGGCTTTGTAGACTTCGCCCATGCCGCCAGCACCGATTGGTGAGAGGATTTCGTAGGGTCCGAGCTGGGTGCCTGGGGAGAGCTGCATCGCTATTTCTTCAACGCCTCCGTCCAATTGAGGAGGATGGTGATGGGAGTTACTGCGTTAGGATTCGTTAGCGTGTTGACGAGGAACCGGCGACCGTCTCGATCGGGCACATAGCTCGTGCGGAGGTGATCAACATACAAAGGTACTTGGGTCTGAAACAAGGCCGATGGAATACCGAACGAAGGCCCATCGCCAACCGTAGCGGCCATTAGTTTTCGATCTTCCGAGAGAAAGAAAATTTCCCTTCCGTCCGCCCGCCAATTCGGTTCGTAGCCGCCACTCGCCGAGATTTGCCATCGTTTGTCAGAAGTAGCGAATGGCTCAACGTACACCTCGAATTTTCCGGTTTCGTTTGACTCGTAGGCGATGAATTTACCGTCCGGAGAAAATCTGGGGTGGGCATTGACGAATTCGCGGTCCGATCTACCCAATCTTCTTGGCTGTCCCTCCCCGGTCATTGGGAGAGTGGCGAGCCCATACTTGACGCCGCTGGTGAGTGTGGATACGACGATATTCTTACCGTCAGGAGACCAATCGGAGGCAACGATATTCAGGCCGCCTATCCCGGAATCGATTTGTGCCTTGATGGAGAAAACGACTTTCTCCTCTTCTCCACCCGAAGCGCTCTTTTCAAATAACTCTAATCGCCCAACACGGTTGCTGCGGAATACAATCCTGGAGCCGTCCGGGGACCATATTGGAGATGCGTCAACTGGCTGACCTGCCGTAAACCGGGAAGTGCTTTGGCGCGCAAGATCGGTTATCCAAATGTCGACATTTCCAGTCTCGGGATCGTTTCTGGTTGAGGCGAGTCGCGTGAAATCCGGGGAAAACCGGAAATCGACGTAGTCCGTTACCGGAAACGGCGCACCTATCTTCCTTCTTTCCGGTCCGGTCATACCAGGTCAATTGGCCTTTGGACATGAGATTCGGCGCAAATGCCAAGGTGCCCGTTGTAGAGAGTGATACGGCTGCTTCCCCGGTGGATGAACGGCCAACGCCTTCTGCCACAATTATGGGGCGTCCAGTCAACTCCAGACGGGAGGCATCAAATTCCCGCGCCAGCAGTGCCCCGCGGTCAATCCATAGAAGATGTCCCGACGGCGAAAAGTTGGCGCCAGAATCGGTAGGGACGAGCATTTTCTTAAGCTTTCCATCAAAAGAGGCGATGTGGATCCCTTTGTTGTCGACACCGCTGCGGATCGTGAAAAGAAAGAACCCGCCATCGGGAAGGACCTGAGGCCAGCGGTGTGCGGTTTCCTTCCATTTCGGATCGAGCGGGGTGACTGAAGCTTTGTTTGCTCCAGCGGAAGTGACGCTATGGATTGAGTCCGCGCCGCTGCCGAAAATTATCATTCCGTCGTCCCGCCAGGAGGCGCCGCGAATATCGGATA